>Ga0075425_100002964_pt1 | contig 17095 bp, 15 predicted proteins | sample SoiMethybrSBSTD4_FD_75300 | JGI IMG/M metagenome (GOLD analysis project Ga0075425, IMG submission 75300) | Bulk soil microbial communities from a Populus tree surrounding site in Tennessee, USA - Soil MetaG P. TD hybrid SBSTD4 | ecosystem: Environmental > Terrestrial > Soil > Tree plantation... | reverse complement strand
CCCTGCGCGCGCCGGCAATTGGCAAGGTGGGCCGGGGCGAAGAAACGGACTTCTCAAGCCGAACAAAGAAACTGTGAGGAAGGAAGAAAAGAGAAAAGAACGTGCCCGTGCCCTAAATCCGGGTCTTGACTCGCGGTGCCCCATATAAGGGATTGCACGAAGGGCAAACAGCGCCTTTCCCCGTCCTGGTCACCAACTCATTTCAGCGAGGAGGCCAGAATAGCACCCGCATCGACAGAGAACTCGATCAGCGCGCCCGTTTTCAGCGCCTGAATTTTACGAATGGTGTCCATGTCCTGAGGGACGCCTTCGGCTGCGAGGTCGAGCATCTGCCCACCTGCCATACCGCACGAACCCGAGGCTCGCGCCAGCCCGAACACGAGCTCCGTGCGAATGTCGGGGTTGGAATGGGTCGCCGGCTGGCTCAAGATCTCGAACGCAAGGGTGAGCAGGGCGTCGCCGGCGAGAATCGCCGTTGCCTCGTCGAAGGCCTTGTGTACGGTTGGACGTCCGCGGCGCAAGTCGTCGTCGTCCATGGCTGACAGGTCGTCGTGCACCAGCGAGTAGCAATGGATGCATTCGACGGCAGCCGCAGTATTCAGAGCCTGCTGTTGAGGTACACCGAAGAGGGTACCCGCCTCGATGACCAGGAACGGCCTAAAGCGTTTGCCGCCGCCAAGCGTGGCATAGCGCATGGCTTCGGCGAGCCGGCCTGGTGCTGGTGGCCCGAGGCTCCCGGCCTCACCCAGAAGATTGGCTAGCCGTCCTTCAACGACATTCTGGTGAGCTTCAAGTCTCTCGGCGAAGAGCAAGCAATCCCCAATCCTGATTATCCCCCTCTCGCAGCAGATGTAGCCCGCTGGCGCTGACACCGCAATTGTGCAGCAGGGCTTCAGCGCCGCGAGATGCACAGGAATCGGATCATGCGACAGGGCTGCCTACTGAGTCGCTAGTTGGCGATGTCACCGGCGCGAGTGGGGTGGATCCTGGAAGGGTCGCGTGCGATCGACTTCGGCCAGACGATGCCGGACACAGGCAGCGGTGATTTTTGCACCGGCGTATACAGTTATCCACAGCGGCAGAAATTTGCGCTGGGTCCGCTGAAGAATTTTGATGCTAAACAGATGTCGGCCCAGCGTAACTCAGCCCGGCGGCGCTCCCCAATCACTCACGCACTCGCGCAAAGCTGCGGGGTGCGGAGCGAATTTGGGTCGTCCTCTTAGAGCCTTTTGTGCCGCTTTTATGTGTGGGAAGTGATTTGGCGGAGGTGTCTGCGAAGCTTCGAGCGTAGTAATATCGATGACTTCATCTCACGTTGTTCGAGAACCTTGGTGCTAAACGATGCGCGATTTAGCTATAGATGCATTGCGGACGACACGAGCTGGCGCGCCGGATCGTCGGCGAACGAGCAGGGCGGCCGCGCTTCGTGAGGAGATCAACTCGCCATTCCTGACCTTCCTCATGGAGGCGCACGGCGGACTGTCCGCAAAGATCGTCGAAGAGGCCGGATTCCCGGGCATCTGGGCATCGGGTTTGTCGATTTCCGCCAGCCTCGGGCTGCGCGACAGCAATGAAGCGTCTTGGACTCAGGTGCTCGAGGTGCTGGAGTTCATGGCGGAATCCACGGAGCTGCCAATTCTCGTCGACGGGGATACGGGCTACGGCAATTTCAACAATGTAAGACGCCTGGTCCGGAAGCTGTGCGAGCGCCGGATCGCCGGCGTCTGCATCGAGGACAAACTGTTCCCAAAGACCAATTCATTCATCGGCGAGCGCCAACCGCTTGCCGATATCGAAGAATTTTGCGGGCGTATCAAGGCTGGGAAAGACAGCCAGAGCGACGACGACTTCGTGATCGTCGCGCGGACGGAAGCGCTCATTTCCGGTCACGGGCTGGACGAGGCCTTACTGCGCGCCAAGGCATATCATGCGGCCGGTGCGGATGCGATCCTGATCCATTCCAAGCAGAACACGGCGAGCGAGGTCCTGGCTTTCGCCAAGAACTGGCAGAACTGTTGCCCGCTGATCATTGTGCCGACTACCTATCACTCGACGCCGACATCGTTGTTCCGCCAAGCGGGTATCTCGACCGTCATTTGGGCAAACCACAATTTGCGCGCGGCAATCACCGCCATGCGTGAAACCAGCCGGGAGATCTGGGAGGACGAATCCGTTCGCGAGGTGGAAGGCCGCGTGGCGAGCGTGCAAGAGATCTTCCGTCTGGTCGGCAACGCCGAGTTGGAGGCGGCGGAACGGCGCTATCTACCTGGGCGGGCATCCGCGGTGGCCGTCGTACTCGCCGCGGCCCGCGGCGACCTCGGCGAGCTTACCCGCGATCGGCCAAAGTGCATGATCGACGTGCGCGGGCAATCGCTACTGATGCGATTGGTTTCGCTGCTCTCCGACAGCGGCATCCGTTCCATCACCGTTGTTCGCGGCTTTGCCAAGAAGGCAATCGCCTTGAATGGCATCGCTACCGTCGACAATGACCGCTATGCCGACACCGGCGAAGTCTACTCGCTGGCTTGCGCGCGCCACCGCCTCGACAGCGAGACAATCGTCGTGTACGGCGACGTCTTATTCCGTCGCTACATTCTCGATGGGTTGCTGGCAGCGGATGGCGACATTGTGGTTGTGGTCGATGCTCTCGGCACTCTGGCCGGCGCACGCGCGACGCCGCGTGACCTCGTTGCGGCCGAGCGACGGTTCTCCGGCAATTATCTCGACGATGCGCCCGTCCGTCTACGCGTCGTCTCTCCACATTTGCCGATGGCGCAAAGCAGCGGCGAGTGGATCGGCTTGGCCCGTTTCACCGCCCAAGGCGCGGCATGGTTGCGCCAGGAGCTGAACCTCATCGAAGCCGAAGGAAAGCTTGACGGTATGGACATGCCGATGCTGCTCACGCGGCTGGCGGCGAAGCACCCGGTCTTCGTCCACTATATTACGGGCCACTGGCTCGACGTTGACACGCTCGAGGATCTATCCAACGCACGCAGTTTCACCTGAGAGAGCGGTAATGATAAGCGCCGCGGAGTTCTTCACCGCCGCCGCCCATCACGGCTTCGACTTCTATTCCGGGGTACCCTGCAGCTTCTTGACGCCATTAATCAATGGCGTGCTCAAGCGCCCGGGGCTCACCTATATCGGCGCGGCAAGCGAAGGCGAGGCAGTCGTCATCGCCGCTGGCGCCTGGCTCGCCGGGCGAAACACAGTGGTCATGTGCCAGAATTCCGGTCTCGGCAACGCCGTCAATCCGCTGACATCTCTCAACGCACCCTTTCGCATACCGACGCTGTTGATCACGACGTGGCGAGGGCAGCCTGGCATCGGCGACGAGCCGCAACACCAAGTGATGGGGCAGATCACGCATAAGCTGCTGTCGGTAATCGGCGTCGAGCACGAAGCGTTTCCGAAGAAGGCTCAGGAGTTGCCCGCGGCTCTCCGCCACGCCTCGGCACGGATGGCAGAGCGCGAGCTGCCTTTCGCCTTCGTCATGGAGCAGGCAAGTGTTGCCGATGATGGGCTCGATCTGCAGGCGCGCGCGCACTTGGATCCGGGGGTACGAGAGGATCTGACCATGCCGGGGCGACCGCCCAGCCGAGCGGCGGTACTCGAGCGCTTCCTGACCTTGGTGGACCCTGCAGCAGCGGTGATCGCCACCACCGGCAAGTGCGGGCGGGAGCTCTTCACCCTGGCCGACCGGCCCCAGCATCTCTACCAGGTGGGCTCCATGGGTGGTGCCTCCGGCATGGGGCTCGGCGTCGCGCTCAACGTCTCGCGGCCCGTCGTCGTCCTCGACGGCGACGGTGCGGCGTTGATGAAGCTCGGTAGCTTTGCAACAATCGGCGCTTATGCGCCAGCCGGTCTCATACATATCGTGCTCGACAATGGCGTCCACGACTCCACCGGTGGGCAGCCAACGGTTTCGCATTCGGTCGATTTCGCCGGGGTGGCGCTTGCCTGCGGCTACCGCCACGCCCTCTCCTGCGCCACACTGGACCAGTTCGCGTCGGCTTACCGCCTCGCGGCCGCTGGTCCCAAGCCTGTGCTCATTCATGCGCGCATCGCATCCGGCTCGATGAGCAAGCTAGGACGTCCGACGATCTCGCCCGCCGATGTGGCACGGCGCTTCAAAGCATTTCTCGCGCAACCCGCTACGGCGGGCACCGCCCCGCTCGCCGCTGGCGCCGCATGAAGAGGCTTTCTCTTGCGCTCGGCTTAGCGCTCGCGTTGGCGCTTGGCGGGTATATCGGCTTCGCTGAGATCGCCAGCGGGATTGGGGGTGCGGGCTTGGGGGTGCTCGCGGTCATCGCCTTCCACCCGATTCAAATGATCTTCTCGGCGCTGGCATGGCAAGTGCTGTTGGTCTCGCCGGCGCCTGGGCTGATCGCCTTCACGGGCCTGCGCTGGATTCGAGAGGGCGTAAACAATCTGCTTCCCGTGGCGCAGATCGGCGGCGAAGTCGTCGGCGCACGGCTGCTGCGCCGCCACGGGGTATCGCTCGCGGCGGGCGGTGCCAGTGTTACCGTCGATCTCACCATCGAATTTCTGACCCAGGTCTTGTTCACGTCGATCGGCTTTTCGCTGCTCATCACCGGCCCGCACGAACCGGGTATCGTGCCCTGGGCCATTGGCGCCGTGGCCCTGGGCGTCGCTGTTGTCGCACTCATGGTCGCGGCGCAGCGATTTGGCCTCTTTCAGATCCTCGAGCGAAGCTTGGTCAGGCTCGCCAAGCGAGGGCCGGCATGGTCCTCCCTAGGCGAGGTCGCGGGGTTGGATAGCGCGATCAAGGCGGTCTACTCCTCTCCGACAAGGCTCGTCTGGTCATGCCTGTACCACCTGATTTCGTGGCTACTCGGCGGGCTCGAAGTCATGCTTGCCCTCCTCTTTGTCGGTGCGTCCGTCGATTTCCGCGAAGGCCTCATCATTGAGAGTTTGGGTCAGGCGTTTCGCGCCGTGGGCTTTGCCATCCCGGGATCGCTCGGCGTGCAGGAGGGGGGCTTCATCATCGCTTGTGGATTGTTCGGCGTCAGCCCGCAGGCGGCGATCGAGCTGTCGTTGCTGAAACGCATACGCGAGGTCGCGTTGGGAATCCCGGCCTTGGCCGCGTGGCAGGTCATCGAGACCAGGCCAATGGTTAGTCGGTCGGGGGGCGCCGGCCAGGATGCCGGCCTAAGCGGACGGAGTTTGATGTCGTGACCGGCACATCTTGGAGCCATCGCCCGGCAAGGCTGCTGGTTCGGCCCCTGGTCGGAACGGGGGTCACCCCCAACCATTTGACCACACTGCGGCTGGTCACCGGAATCCTGGCCTGCCTCGCCCTAATTCCAGCCGACGGCGCTTGGTTGTGGTGGGCCGGCTGGCTGTGGCTCGCCTCGGCATTGCTTGACCGCGCCGACGGCGAGCTGGCGCGCATTGGCAACATGTCGACGCCGGGCGGCCATCGCTACGACTACCTGGTCGACAATGCCGTGAATTCGGCCTTCTTTGTCGCGCTCGGACTGGGTTTGCGCAACTCGCCATGGGGCGGGGCCGCCGTGGCGCTCGGCCTGTGGACCGGTGCGGCGCTTTTACTCTCCAGCTACTGGTCGGAGGAGCTGGAGCGATTGGATGGATCGGGCCGCAAGGCCTATTCGGGGGCGTTCGGCTTCGACTTCGACGATCTGCTCTATCTCCTGGCTCCGATCGTCTGGCTGGGGTGGTGCGAGCCCCTCCTGGTGGCGGCCAGTTTTGGCGTCACCTTCATGCTGCCGCTCACCGGATGGCGACTTTGGTGGCTCACCCGCCGGCACGCCAACGCTGCTGCCGAGTAGAGGAGGTGGCCATGGCACAATCCCCGCTGCTATTTACGCGGTCGTCCGCGATCATCCTCGCCGCTGGCGTGGGGCGTCGCCTGGGCCATGCCGTGCCGAAGGTGTTGCTGGAATTCGGCGCTAAGAGTCTGCTCGAGCGACACCTCACGGCTCTTCACGCCAACAACGTCCGAAATGTCGCCATCACCGTGGGGCACCGGCCCGACCTGATCCGCGCCGAGCTCAGGCGCCTAGGGGTGCTCGACCGCGTCGCCCTGATCGAGAATCCGCGATACCGTGAGGGCAGCGTCGTCTCGCTTGCTGTTCAACGCGCGCAGCTCGCGGCAGGAATGCCGGTGCTGCTGATGGACGGCGACGTGCTTTATGACAGCAGGATGCTCGCGCGCCTGCTCCAGGCGGCCCCGGAAAATGTGCTTCTGTTCGACCAGGCAATCGAGCCGGGCGATGAGCCGGTGAAGATCTGCTTGCGCGATGATGTCATCGTCGATTTCGACAAGGTGCCGGAGCATGCGCATGACCGACACGGTGAGTCGGTCGGCTTCTTTCGCTTCTCCGCCAGCATGGCGCTGGCGCTCGCCGAGCGCGCGACGGCCTATGTCGAGAGCGGGCGCGCTAGCGCCGAATACGAGGCTGCCGTCCGCGATCTCATCCTCGCGCATCCAAACCGCTTCGGCTATGAGGATATTAGCGATTTGCCTTGGACCGAGATCGATTTTGAGGCCGATGTTGTGCGAGCGCGACGGAAGATCCTGCCGCGTCTACAGGAGATAGCCTATGCTTGACATCTTAACGCGAGAGCACAGCCACGCCGAGCCGTCTAAGTCGCCCTATCCGGTCCTCACCGAGGAGCAGATGGCGATTTATCGCGAGAGGGGCTGGCTGCTGGCCCGCTGTTTCGTCGCTCCCCTCGAGGTCGACGCGCTCGCACGCTGGACCGATGAATTGGTGGCGCGACCGGAGGAGCCGGGGAAGCACATGGTCTATGGCGAGCCGAGCCTGCGCGATGCCGGTACACGCGTGATCCAGCGTATAGAGGATTTCTGCCCGTACCATGCTGGCTTCGATGCCTTCGTGCGCGATGGCTCGCTGCGCGAGGCGGTAGATCAGCTCCTCGGGGCAAGCGCGTGCCTGTTCAAGGAGAAGATCAATTTCAAGATGCCGGGCGGCGCCGGGTTCGAGCCGCACCAGGACCAGCAGGCTGGCTGGTCGCGCTTTTCGAGCATGTTTATCACCGCTATGGTCACGATCGATCAAGCGACGATTGAGAACGGTTGCTTGGAAATGGGCGATGGCGCGCGGGTCACCGGGCTCATTGGCGCAGAATGGCGGCCGCTCGATGCCGCGGAGATGAAGGGCTTCAACCTCGTCCCCGTGCCAACCAATCCCGGCGACGTTCTCTTTTTCGACAGCTACACGCCGCATGCCTCGAAGGCAAATATGACCGACCACCCGCGGCGGGTACTCTATCTGACGTACAATGCCGCGGCGGAAGGCGACCATCGCGCGCGCTATTTCGCCGAGAAGCGCGAGAGCTTCCCGCCAGACGTCGAGCGCCGTCCCGGCATGGCGTACAAGTTCCGCGTCTGACCACTCTACCGCGCTTGCAAGTAGCGGATTAGGCCACTTGAGCTCGAACTTGCTCGGGCATGCGATGTCTCTATCGGCTCCACATTGCGACGTTCCGGTCGACAGAGAGCGTCGCTGCTTTGCATCGTCATCCCCGCGTCAGCGTTTGACCATCAACAGGAATGTGACGCGGCATCGGTCATGCAAAACGGACATCCGGTCCCCGGCGTGGCCAGGCGGCGATTCAGGAAGGGCAATATGTCGGGCGGCTGATCGCCAAAGAGCTGAAGGGGCAGAAGATTGCACATCCGTTCAGCTACTTCGATAAGGGCAACATGGCCGTCGTCGGTAAGAATTACGCGGTACTCGAAAGGGGCCGACTGCACACCAGTGGATTCCTCACCTGGCAAGTGTGGGCGTTCGTTCACATTCTCTCTCTGCCGCAGCCGCAGAACCGCCTGCGCGTTCAACGGCAGTGGCTCTGGTCGTATTTCACCGGCCAGCGCAGCTCTCGATTGATCCCGGAGCTGCCGAGGGCAGGTGGGATCGGCTAGCACTGACCTGTGCCATCGCCCAGTGCCGTCGCACAACATACGACCATCAGGATTGAGGCCGGGACGGCCCGGCGAGAGCCTTCTTAGGACCGCGGCGTGCCTTTAGCCGCAAGAATTGAGCTTCAAAGTGGTAGTTCTCTGGCGAGACTGGCCCAGGCACACTGAACGAGTACTTATAATTAGTCGATCACCTCGCCGCGAAATACTCCTGCTCCGGATCACCAGACATGTTCGTGAAAGGAAGGACCGCGACTGATGGCTTGTCCAAGCGGTCAATACTCCCAGGGGCCCGGTACCCTACCAGGGTGCAAGAACGGCCGCAAAACGGACCAAATTTATGCTGCTCCAGACTAAAGCCGTCAGAAAACGGACCGTATGGAGTGTCAATCGGTTTCTGGAGCCGGACGGGAAAATCCTTATCGAGGTTTACCATCTCTGGTCGCTCCTGGCTGACCAGATAGCCTGCAACATCGTAGGCGTCCTCGTCCGAGAGTACGGGGGCGTCGAAATTAGTACCGATGGGCATGTTGTGCATGGCATACGCCGCAGCGGTTAAAATGCGACTCATTCCGGCCCCGTTGTTGAAGCTGTCCGAACCCCAGAGTGGTGGAAACTGATACCCCCGCCCATTTTGGGCGCGCTGTCCGAGGCCATCAGAGCCGTGGCATGCGACGCAGTTCTCGGCAAAAACCTGTGCACCGTGGCCGAGATCAGCAACGCGTGCGGGGTCTTTGATACTCAACGTACCGGCGCCTAGGAGTTTCGCGCCACCAGGAATGCCAGTCGAGAGCCAACGCAAATACGAGGAAAACGCTCTCATCTCCCGGCTCTCGGGCGGTAGGGCGCGGCCATTCATGCTGCGCATCATGCAACCATTGATGCGGTTTTCGAGCGTGTCGACTGCACCCTCTCGCGCTCGGTATTGTGGAAATTGTCCCCAGATACCCATCAATGGCATGGCATAAGGCTGGGTTCCTGCCTGCAGGTGGCAATTTTGGCGGGCAAGATTGTTGCCTGTAAAACGTTTGGTTGAATCCGATGTCGACGGACCGATCTCATTCGCTGTATCAGTGAAAAGAGTGTACCCATATTGGACGAGCCTGCCGAATGGATCGTCGCCAATCGTCGCGATATTGGGAGGTGTCCACTTCGACAGATCGACTGAGGCGGCCTCGGCGGCCAGCAAGTCGCGGCGACACCGACCTCCTTGGCGGCCTGTGCGAACTGAGCGGCCTCGCCGTTGCCGGACACGGCCTCATCTTGTGGCCGAGTTTCGCCGTTGGCCCCGACATTCTGGCTGGCCGGCTGGTACCCCAAGGTGCGAACGTTTGTCGATTTTTTGGCCGAGCGATTTGCCGGTGAGCCGGATTGGGAGAAGTGGCGTCTAGCAGCCAATTGGCCCAGTCCGTAAGATTCCGGTGGGCGATTACCGGTGCGATCCGTGGGCCGAAAGCAACAATTTGTGTGGGTAGAGTGCCCGGATTGTGAGCTCGCGCGAGCGCCAGGTAGTGAGCAGTGTTCGCTCCTTCCGGTAACGTTCGTGGTTTCAGCAGCACAGGTTCGAATACCCGAACCCTCGTGACAGCCATGCGGATCAATCGGTCCATGTCCTATCCGAAGTATTGCTTCGGAAAGACCGAAGCACGGCACGGGTTATCATGGGCGTCCGCATGACCACCTTCCTTTCCAGCAATGCTCCTATGGGGCTCATCTAACGCGAGGAAGTTAGCAAAATGAATATCATCTCTGAGCACATCAAAGAGCCGCATGTGATCGCCGCCTTCAATGATATGGCGATGCGGGGAGCCGCCGAGTTCGTGCTTCGTGATGACGGAGCCCTTCTCATGATCATTCGGAACAATAGGACGGAAGAAGTGCTATTTAAGGTCACGCAGAGTGGATTGTTTTGCTTGGCGCGTTTGAAAATCTGAGGCGGAACACGCGACGTTGCTGTTGCTGACCTCATCACGGAATCAGCAAAGGGAAAGAAGGCCGCAACCACAATCGCCGCCAGATAACACAAGTGCAGCCCTCTGTCCGCCGGCTCGATGGATACGTTCTCAACTCGATGGGCGTCCGATCGTGGTCCTGCACCCTACGGACATTCCCTACGTCACCGATCTATGACGTAGCACCCGGGCGCCGGGCCGAGAGGCTCGAATTTGCGCGATCCTAGTCTTGTCGGGGCGTCCTTGATCGCACCCGATCGCTCCTTGATCCAGCCTCGCCAGTGCGGCCACCAGCTGCCGCCTTGGTGGCTGGATTCACCGCGCTGAGCCCATTGCAATGGATCGTCGAGGTCGGCGGGACCTGTGACGAAGAGAGACTTGTTCGATCCGGGCGGATTGATGAGGCTTTGCAAGTGCCCGGCGTTCGCCAACACGAACGTGGTGTCCGGTCCGAAAATCCGCGCGGTGCAATAGCACGCTTTCCAGGGCGTAATGTGGTCCGTGATGCCGCCAATGACGTAGGCTCCGACATCCACCTTGCGCATGTCGATCGGAACTCCGACGATCTCCAGCATATCGGAGTTAACGTAAGGGTTCTTTTCGATCAAATCCAACAGGTCGCAATGGAACTGCGCCGGTAGCCTCGTCGTGTCGTTGTTCCAAGCCAGGATGTCGAAGGCCGGTGGCTTGTTGCCGAGCAGGTAATTGTTGACCCAATAGTTCCATATGAGGTCGTTGGGGCGCATCCACGCGAACATCGATGCCATTTCCTCGCCGGTGACAATCCCATTTCGCATGGAGCGGGCCTTCGCAGCACGGATCGTCGCCGGAGAATTGAACAGACCAAGAGTCGAATCCTCGAACGCAGCCTTGGTGTCGAGTACGCATACAGCCCACGTCGTATTGGCGACTTTGCTCTCCTGCCGGGCCGCTAACCATCCGAGATAGGCCGCGAGCGTCATGCCACCGGAGCAGCTCCCCCACATGTTGACGTCGGGGCTGCCGGTGATCTGACGTGCTGCGTCCACAGCCGCATCGAGCGCCATGACATAGTCATCCAGACCCCAATGCCGGTGTTGCATCGTCGGGTTGCGCCAACTGACGATGAACATCTGCACGCCGCTGTCGACTGTCCATTGCACAAGGCTTTTGTCCGGAGAGAGATCGATCGCGTAGTACTTGTTCACTTGCGGGGGCGACATGACGAGCGGTCGCTGGTGAACCTTTGGCATGGTCGGAGTGAATTGCAGCAGCTCGAACATGTCGTGGCGGAGCACCACTTGACCGGGCGAGGTGGCGATGGTCTCACCGACCTTGAACGGCGTGGCGTCGACCTGAGAGGGCAGCATGTTGTTGTGCAGAACGTCGTGGACGAGATTTTTCAGCCCCTTCACCAGGCTGTCGCCACGGCTGTCCACGAGTTTGCGCAATGCCACGGGGTTACCGAGCATGAAATTGCTGGGGGCAAGAGCGTCGCTTATGAGCGACACAAAGAATTGGGCTTTGCCCTTCTCCTTGGCATCGAGCCTCGAATTATAGACAAAACTGTTCAGCTCCTTCTGCGTGGCAAGGTAGGCCTGCATAAGGCGGGTATAGACGGCATTGTCCTTCCATGCCGTATCGGCAAATCGGCGATCCTTCGGGTCGGGTGCGATTGCGGACGTTCCCCATGCGACCTCGGATAGCGCCTTGAGATAGTGACCGTAGTGGCTGGCGACCGTGACCGGTGCGGTCGCCACGGCCTTGAGGAACGAGCCTGCAGCCGCTGTCATGTCGCGGCCTTGGACTCCAATCAGCGGATTGATCGCCAAAGTGCTCTCGCCGGCCTCTGCAGCGAGCTCTGTGAGGGCTCCTACCGACTCGAGGGTAATTTTGATCGGCCCGACGGACCGCGTGCTCGACCGGCGACCCGGCGTGCCCGCAGCGCCGGAGACCTTGGTGCCTGACGACGTCGCATTTGGGCGCTCAGCGTCAATATCGGTTGCACGCAGCTTCCACTTCGTCACGTCGCGCGCTTTCCCCTTTGTCGGCGATCGACGCTTCGTTGCAGGCTCGCTGCTACGGCCCGCCTTGCGAATCCTTGCGGGCTCCTCCTCCTCCGGGCCCGAAGACACCGAGGCTCTCACTCCCGAAACGTCTCTTTTATTGGCCGAGGATGCCACCCTTGACTTGGGTTGGCGCGGCGCCCTTGTCCCGGCTAAGGAATTGCGGCCCATGTAACCTCCCGTTTCCTCAAACCATCAGCATCACTTGGGCCAAGGCGATCATTGCGGGTTTGTCCTCACCCTCGATTTCGATGGTATTCTCAGTCGTCAACAATGTGCGCCCAGCACCCTTATCTTCCATCGAGGCGATCTTCACACAGTTGCGCACGCGCCTGCCGGCGCGGACCGGCGCAAGAAACCGCACTCTCTCCAGGCCGTAGTTGATGGCCTGCTTGACCTCCACCCGCGAGAGCATGACTTCGAAGATGGTCGGCGCCAGCAGGGCAAGGGTTAGGAAGCCGTGCGCGACAGTGCCGCCGAACGGGCCTTCCTTGACCGCGCGTTCGACGTCCACATGGATCCACTGGCGGTCGTCGGTGCACTGCGCGAACTCATTGATACGCTTCTGGTCCACCATGATCCATGACGAGGCACCGAGCGCTTCGCCGATGTGGGCGCCAAGGTCAGCGGGCTTCAACTGCTTGATGCTCATCGTTACTCCTCACGCTGGTGATCGATCGAGGAACTCGTTGATGGCCAGAGCCGCCTCCTTGGCACGCGTGACAAGGAACAGGTGCCCGCAATCGAACACCTTCATTTCGCTGTGAGGTATGAGCGCGTGCATCAGCCGGGCATTGAGCAACGGCACCAACGGATCATCGCTTCCGGCCAGCACCAACGTCGGCTGCTGCAGCTGATGCAGCCAGTGGACACTGGTCCACCCGGCGGCCGCGGCCAGCTGGAGGTAATAGCCGAGCCGCGATTGCCACTTGATATGCTTGAAGGTCTCCACTGCCAGGTCCGGGCTGCTGCGGAAATCGCCGCCATAAATGTCGCCGGCGACCCGCCGGACGTATCCCTTGTGCGTGAAGCGCAAGGGCGTCGCCAATTTCAAAGCGATCAGCGGATTGCTCGGAATCATGATCGTCCCCGTCGAGGTTGCGCACAGAATCAACCTGCGGCAGCGGTCGGCATGGCTTCGCGCGAATTGCTGGGCGACCGCGCCGCCCCACGAGACGCCGAGGACGTCAGCATGCGCGTGTCCAAAGTGATCCAACACCTGGATGGCCAGGTGGGCGATGCCCGTCAGCCGGTACGGACGGTTCGGCAGTGACGAATGACCCACGCCAGGGATATCGAATGTGATGACCTCCCGTTCGGGCATCCAGCCCGCAATGGGCTCGAGCAGTTCGATATTGCCCCCAATCCCGTTGAAGAGCAGCAACGGTATTCCGGACCCCTTTCCGGCCTGCCGACCCACGCGCAACGTCTGACTATCAAGCTGCAACATCTTTGTTGCGAAGCGGCCCTTGCCGTTCGTCGCACTGGTATCGACGCGGTCTTCGTTTGCCGGATTCATCGGGCTGGATTGTCGATCATGGAGAGTCTCGATGCATCGCCCATTGCCTCCACTGCTCGGACTAGCGAAACGCGCGCAACCCGTTGACGGCCTCGCCGATGCGGATCAGGGCAGGTGGCGCAGTTCACGCCTCAAGATCTTGCCAACGGTGGATTTCGGCAATGCATCAATGAAGCGCACAATCTTGGGCACCTTGTAGGACGTGAGCCCAGTGCGGCAATGCGCAATCACGTCTTCTTCGGACACGCTTGCATTTGGCAGCTTCGCCACGAACAGCTTGACTGCCTCGCCGGTTTTTTCGTCTGGGACGCCGACGCAAGCACACTCCCCCACGCCTGGGCACGCGCTTGCGACCTCCTCGACTTCGTTGGGAAAGACGTTGAAGCCGGAGACAATGACCATGTCCTTCTTGCGATCGACGATCTTCAGGAATCCTCGCTCGTCGAACACACCGATATCGCCGGTTCGAAAGTAGCCGTCCGGGGTGAACGCGGCGGCGTTGGCCTCGGGCTTTTCCCAATAGCCACCCATCACCTGGGGTCCCTTGGCGCAAATCTCGCCCGGTTGACCGATCGGAGCCGTGCGCCCTTCGTCGTCAAGCAGTTTGATGTCGGTGGATGGCAGCGGCAGGCCCGTCGTGCCGGTGAATTCCTTGATGTAGCCGGGGTTGAACGACAGCACGGGCGACGTCTCCGACAGGCCATAGCCCTCCCGAATGAAGGTACCGGTGATGGCCATCCACCGCTCGGATGTCGCCCCCACCACAGCTGCACCACCACCGCCTGCGAGCCGCAGCCGCGACCAGTCCACCTCCTTCAGGCCCGGGTGCATGGTTAGTCCCGCATAGAGCGTATTGACGCCCATGAAGACCGTCGGACGTGCCTGCTTGAGAATGGCAACGAAACCATCCATATCGCGCGGATTCGCCACCAGCCAATTCTCAGCACCAACCGAGAAGTAGGTGATGAAGTTCACCATCAGTGCGAAGATGTGATAAAGCGGGATGGCGGTGAGGATCACCTCCTCGCCTGGCCGCATCGCGTAGGGCAGGACAGCTTTGAACTGCTCGGTGTTGGCGACCAAGTTGCGGTGCGACAGGGCCGCACCCTTCGACAGGCCCGTGGTGCCACCCGTGTACTGCAGGAAAAGAAGGTCCTTGCCTGAAAGCGCCACGGGCTTGCGGGCGAGCTTGGCGCCCTCCTCGAGGGCCCCCGCAAAAGGCACCGTCTGACCCAGCCGAGGATCAATGGGAGGGGCCGGGAGGCTTACGCCCAGCGCATCCCCAGGCGCCGCGGTGATGATATTCTTGATGCCGGTCCGACCCACCACCTCAGCCAGGGTCGGCGTCGAGCCGTTGAAAATGACGATCGTCTCGCAACCGGAGTCCTTGAGCTGATGCTCGAGCTCGCGGGGCGTGTAGAGCGGATTGACATTGACTTGCACAGCACCGGCCCGCGCGATGCCGATGAACGCGATTGGAAACGCGGCTACGTTGGGTGCCATCACCGCGATGCGTTCGCCCTTCTTCACGCCCAGCTTGGACTGCAGATAGGCGCAGAAAGCGCCCGACTGTTTGTCGACATCGCTGAACGTGAGCGATCCGCCGAAGCTCCGAAACGCAATCTTGTCGGCATAGCGCTTCATCGCGCCGTCAAGAAGCTCGACGACCGACGCGTAGCGGTCGGGATCAATCTCGGTGGGAATGTCCGCGTACGATTTCGTCCAGTGCCGTACAGTCCGGCTGGCCTCTGGGGTGCGTCCACCACGCATGCGCTGCAACAGCCCGGTCCACATCGGCTCCTCCCATCAAACCTTGATGTGCGCTTGCCTTCTTCTTGTTTTGCCCGCACGATCGGCGACGAGGCCCGCCAAGTAAATGATTAAACCGGACATGATAGGCATCAAAACGGACAGTTTGATCTTTGCGGTCAGCGCTCGGCGGCTCCACATATGGACGCCCAAGAAGCAGGACCCTATCAGAATTGATCGGAGAGGACGACTGGCACGACGGATGTCGCTGCGGTAACTGGGATCAAATCGGACAGCCTGCCCTGGGCCGCCATGGTCACAACAACGAAGTCTTCTCAAACTCACTCATCCTTGCCGGTGAAGCTCCGCGCAGCGGAGGCGCTTGCATTGCGAGAGAGGCTCTATGCGCCGTTGAAGATCGCAGCGGTCGTGCGAGAACTGTCCGAGGCTGGCTACGCTGCGGATCGTGTCCTTTCCGGGACCGGGCTGCAGGCGGAAGCACTTGCAGACCCCAACACCCGCACCTCCGTCGAGCAACTACTGATCGCCGGCCGCAACGCCATCCGGCTCTGTCATACGCCAGGGCTCGGACTAGCAGTTGGCCGGCGCATGCATGTAACGAGCTACGGCATGTATGGCTATGCACTGCTTTGTGCCGGAACCCTGCGGCAGGCTTTTGATACCGCTATGCGCTACCATCCGCTTGCAACGCCAGTAATGCGGATTCTATGGAAGGAGGATCACGAGAAGGCAACATGGGTCCTGTCGAACTACGAAGATCTGCACTTTGCCGATTTGACCCAGGGACTTTACCGATTCTTCTTGGAGATGCAGTTCGCTATCCATGCGACCCTTATCAAGGACATCATGGGGTCGTGGTGCCTCCCAGCGCGCGCCTGCTTCGTTGGGTCGGCACCCAAGCATGCCGAGCTTCTATCCTCGGTGCTCGAGTGCCTGGTGACATTCGACAGCCATCACAACGAGCTTCACTACCCCGTGTCCTGGCTCGACCGGATGCCGCAGCTCGCCAATCCGATCACAGCCGCGCAAATGTCCATCACTTGTGCACGGCTGTTGGAGGAGCTCAAATGGCAGTCCGGGGTCAGCCGTCGGGTCTATCATGAGCTGACTCGCACGCCGGGGCGCTTCCCCGATATCGAGACGATCGCCTCGACGCTGTGCATGACGTCACGCACCCTCCGGCGCAAGCTCAAAGCCGAGGGCACATCCTATAACAATCTCCTGGCAAGCATCCGGCACGCGCTGGCGGAAGATTATCTGAAAACGACCCTGCTGAGCACCGATGACATTGCTGCCGCTCTCGGCTTCAGCGATGCGGCGAGCTTCCGCCATGCTTTCAAAAAATGGACGGGGATAACACCAGCTGATTGCCGCAGCTGACGAAGGTGTACTTCGCGGGCGGCAATGACCGAGCTTGTGATTGGATCAATGCTCACTTCGCCGACATGGTTACCTTACGCGCCCGGCGGGGCTACCCTTTCGATGATGGCGTCAAGCTCTCGGCCGCCGCCGAGCGGATGGGATTGGAGGCTGTGGTCTCGACGCGTCGTGATGCCCCTTATCGATCCGGAACCATCTCGGGCTGGGTGAAGGTGAAGACCCAGTCTTGGCGCAAGGCCAACAGGGAGCGCTGGCGGCTGTTCGAACGGCAATGAAGCTTGATGGAGCAGCTCCGCCGGCTCGCCCCCGGGGCAGCACAAAGTCGAATGGAAAGCCATGTCCTGCGGGGAGGTAACGATGGACCCGGCGCTGCAATGTGAGCTTGCCGAACTCCTCACCACCCTTCGCCCTGAAGTCGAGTAGCGGAGAGGAGTCTCACCTCTCCGCCCTCACAGATCCGGACGGGACGCTCTCGCGTCATCCGGCTCTTACCCCCCAA
>Ga0075425_100002960_pt1 | contig 17109 bp, 16 predicted proteins | sample SoiMethybrSBSTD4_FD_75300 | JGI IMG/M metagenome (GOLD analysis project Ga0075425, IMG submission 75300) | Bulk soil microbial communities from a Populus tree surrounding site in Tennessee, USA - Soil MetaG P. TD hybrid SBSTD4 | ecosystem: Environmental > Terrestrial > Soil > Tree plantation... | reverse complement strand
CGCCTTGCGCATCGGGTCCCAGGTGGTGCGTACGCTCGCACTTCCGCCCGTGGTCTGATCTCCAAATAACGTACTGGCCCCGGCTTGCTCAATCGTGACCTGCTTCCAATCGGCTTCGAGTTCCTCGGCAAGAATCATGGGCAACGAGGTCCGAACCCCCTGGCCCATTTCCGTCCGTGCCACCACGATTCTGATCTTCCCGGCGGGATCGATGCTCAGATAAGCATTGGGCGAGAAAGCGTCTGTGGCCTCGGCGTGAGCGCTCGAAGGAAGATGGAATGCGATCATCAACCCTGCGCCGGAAGCGGCGGTCGTCTTTAGAAATGCGCGACGGGAAATCGGAGTCACTTTGCACCTCCCGCGCTCACCACCCGACGGATCGCACGTCGAATGCGGTCGTAGGTTCCGCAGCGGCAAATGTTTGCGGACATGAAATCGGCTATATCGCTATCGGAAGGATGCGGTGTCTTGGCCAGCAGCGCCGCAGCCGCCATGATTTGCCCGCTCTGGCAGTATCCGCATTGCGGGACATCCTCCGCGATCCACGCTTGCTGTAGCGGGTGAAGTCCGTTCGCGCCCAGCCCTTCAATGGTTGTAATGTTTTTGCCTGCGGCGTCTGAAACCCGCGTGGTGCAGGAGTGGGTGAGTGTCCCGTTCAGGTGAACGCTGCATGCGCCGCAGAGTCCAACGCCACAGCCGAACTTCGTACCAGTCAATTGCAGGCTGTCGCGCAACACCCAAAGCAGGGGAGTGTCAGGGGAAACATCGACGCTCTTCTCAGAACCATTTACGCGCAAAGTAATGTTAGGCATGGGGAGGCCGCAGATATCCTAGACGAAATCGCGAAAAAGAGGAATGCAGGCTTCGATCCGGCTACTTCAGTTCCTGCAGCTTTGCCGTTGCCAGCTGCGCGGCCTGGCTTTGCGGAGCGTCTTTCTGGATCTGTTCGTACTGTTTCTTGGCTTCCGCCTTCATGCCTGCAGCTTCATACGTCTCCGCCAATTGAACTTCGGCAGTGGACTTCCCGACCGTGCGCGTCGGCTTAGCGATTAGTTGCTTGTAGAGTTCCACCGCTTCATTGGTGCGGTTGGTGTTGCGGTAAACCGAAGCCAGGGCCAGTTTGGCGAGTGAGGAAAGTTCGGAGTTGTAGTATCCGGCAACTTGCTTCAAATCGCGTTCGGCGGAGGCGTAGTCACCCAAGTCCGCTGCAGTGACTCCAAGAAAGTAGCGCGCGAAATCGGCGGAGCGAGTGTGCGGATAATGGTCCACAATGCCCTGGAACTGCTTGTGTGCATCCGTGTCCCGTTCCTTCGCCGAAGCGAAGCTCGGATACTCAGGCTGGGCCGGCATCCCGGCGGGACGGACGGGCGTGTTCATGGCCGTAACCGCTTTACCGAAGTCAACGCTTGCCTTCTCGTCCTGGCGCAGCAGGTAGTACCAGCCACCGAGCACGGCCGAAACCACCACCACGATCACCACCGCAGCGATGGTAATTTTGCTGCGGTGCTCAACCGTCCAGTGGACGGTCTGCTCAGCGGCTTGAAAAGTGGCTTTGCTGAATCTATCGGTTCTGAGTTGTCGACGGGTCTCTGCGCGCACAAACTTCCCTTCTGAGATGAATGCGAAAAGCCAGTTTATCACGCATTAATCAGCGCACATTCCGTTAGGCTGCACGCCGCAAGGCGATTGGGAGAGTGTTTAGACACGCGCGAGTGCGAAGTTCTATGGCCGGTTCCCCTCGCTCTGCATCCGTGCCTTCTCGAACTCGTCCCCTTTTTGCCATTCGACAACATTCGGCTGCGTGGCGGCTGCCCATCCTAAAGCAAAGCCAAAACGCGCGATGGTGGCGTCTCCGCGAAAATCCATGCTGGGGCTATATTCGTCGCTCGGTTGGTGGTAGTGCTTACTGGTGTATTCGTCGGCTTGCTGCATTCCCCAGTCGGTAGTGCGACCTTTGTACTTCATACCTTCATTGACAGAAAACGACGGCACACCGACCCGCGCCAACGAGAAGTGGTCTGAGCGATAGTAATGTCCCGCCTCGGGATGCGAGTCGGGGCGGATCGCCAGCCGAAACTCCTGCGCCATAGCTTCGACGGTTGGGTAGAAATTCGTACGCTCGGCGCCGGAAACGTCAACCTCCTGGGGCTCGCCAAGCGGCGGCACATCGTCAAAATTCAGGTCGAGCGAGACCCTTGCCGCCGGGATCGGCGGATGCTTGCCCAGATACTCGGAACCAAGCAGCCCTTGCTCCTCGGCCGTCACCGAAGCGAACAGTATTGACCGGCGCGGCTTGACCGCCGATTGGCCAAAGACACGGGCGAGTTCGAGCAAAATCGCGCAACCGGTCGCATTGTCGCGTGCGCCGTTATAGATGTTGTCCCCTGGGGTGTCGGGGCGAATCCCCAGGTGGTCGTAGTGCGCCGTATAAATCACCGCTTCGTTTTTCAGCTTGGGATCGGAACCGGGAAGCATCGCAATTACGTTATTGGACGAGATCTGGCGAATCTTGCTGGCCATGTGGGCCTTCAGTTTGACCGGCAATGCAACTGGATGGAAGTTGCGCGATTGCGCATCCGACATCATCTTGTCTAAGTCCATTCCTGCGTCCCGCGCCAGCTTGCGCGCAACCTCCAACTGAATCCACGAAGCCGCCTTCAGGTTCGGCGAATCGCTTTTCAGATACTCTTTCTCTCCGGAGTTTGAATTGCGCACCACCTCCCATGGATAGCTCGCCATCTCAGTCTTGTGAATCAGGATGACCCCGACCGCGCCTTTCCGCGCGGCTTCCTCGTATTTGTACGTCCAACGGCCGTAGTAAGTGAGGGCCGGTCCTTTGAAAAAACTGGCGTCGCTCGAAGGTGGCTCATTCACCAGCATCAGCAGTACTTTGCCGCGTACGTCTGCACCTTTATAGTCGTCCCATTGATATTCGGGAGCTTCGATTCCGTAGCCGACATAAACGATCTCCGCGTCAATGTCATCGGTCGGCTTCTGAGTTTGGTCGTAGGCGACGTAGTCATCTAGCGGCCGCAGCCGAAGCGCTTCACCTTTGTTAGGCGCGATCTCAAATGTGGTCTCGGGTGCTGGTGTGATGCCAACCATCGGCACCTTCTGAAAAAAGGTATCGTTGTCGCCCGCAGCTTTCAATCCATCAAGCCAGAACTGTGTCGCGATGTATTCGGCAGCGATATCGCCGCCGCGCTGCCCAGTGCCGCGGCCCTCCAGTAAGTCGTGCGAGAGAAAGCGCACATTCGCGCGCATGTGCTCGGGATCAATTTTTTGCAGGGCTGAAATGGCAGGGCTGGCTAGGTGGGCCGAGGCAGCTCCAGCGCGAGGGTGCTTCCGAAGTGTTTGTGCAACTAGAAAAGGAAAAATGAAAACCAACGGAAGCACGAGAACGGTCTTTCGCATTCAGCCAGGCTCCTGTCCAGTGAAGTGAACCGTTATTGTAAGGGAAAAAGGATTACTGAACGGGATAGCTATTTCGGCTGTGCGAACCCCTGTCATTCCAAAACCGCTTTAGCAGTGAGGGATCTGCTGTCCCTGGCAAAAAGCAGGTTCCTCGACTTGGAAATCATTCGCGTTACGAATGATTCGGTTGCGCTCGGAATGACAGAGCGGAGGGTATCACTCAAAACACATTGCTTTGGCCCGCGACCGCGGGCTAGTTTCTCGATCCTCAACCAGCGCGAAAGTCAGCGATTTGCTCGGTAGGCTGAAAAACCGGCTTTGGCGGATCGCCTGTCGCTGCAGCAGCCCTGCTCGCCATTTCTTCAAATTCCTGGCGCGCCCAACCGACGCTTGAGATTTCAATACTCCCGTCTTCTGGGATCCAGAATGATGTCGGCACGTTGGTCAGTCCGTAAGCATTCGACACCGGGAAAGTTTTCGTGTCATCCAGCAGCACCGGAAACGTTATCCCGTACTTCTTCATGAACTGGGTGGTGTCGTTCTTCTCGTTTTGCGAGATGCCGATAATGCTGACGTTCTTCCGGCCATGGACTTTATAAATGCGTTCGAAGTAAGGCAAAGCATATTGGCAAACCGGGCAGGAAATCTTGAAAAATACCGCCAGCACCGGGCCGCGAGAGAGTGCCTGCTGAAGAGAGAACCGCGATCCATCCATTGTCGGCAATTCGAATTGCGGGGCTTCTGTGCCCGCGGTCAACGCTGACATATTGCTTTTTCCTCCAAACAGACTGGTTAGCCATTTCATGGCTGGTCTCTTTTCATTGGATGATCGCCGCCTTGCGGAGGATTTTTCTGGTCAGTCCGGTTAAGGGAAGTTCCTGAAGGCGGGAGATTTGCATCCACGTGCCGTGTTCCGACCGGCCTCGCACGACACTCACGGTGTAGTCAGTAGTGGTAATTGAGTGCTTCACGGAAAATAACTGTTTGGCCTCGCCATTCAAGACTGTTTGGGGGAGCTCCCACATCCCGGGCATGAGCGGCTCGTCTTCATTCCGCTGCACTAGTCGGATGGTTCCCGAACGGTGCTGGAGGGAGTAAGCGACGTGGCGCTTGTATTGACGCAACTTTGCCGGAGACTTCTGTCCAAGGCCCCGCGTCTTGCAGTAGGAGCGAATGGGACAGTCGCTGCACCGTGGTTGTGATGGCAGACAGACCAGGGCGCCAAGTTCCATCATTGCCTGGTTGAAGTCCCCGGGACGTGCGCGATCGAGCAATGCCTCAGCCCACTTCCACAATTCTCCAGACGAATAGGCACCCCCAAGTAGACGGCCCAGAACTCGTTCGACATTGCCATCGAGCACGGCTACGGGTTCGTCGAATGCAATACTGGCGATCGCGGAGGCAGTGTAACGGCCAATACCCGGCAATGACCGCCAATCTTCCGCGGTTTGGGCAAACTTGCCGGAGCGTTCGTTTACGATCACTTTCGTCGCCGCATGCAGATTGCGTGCACGCCGGTAGTATCCCAGTCCGCTCCACTGCGCGAGCACCGCGGATTCCGGCGCCGCAGCCAGCTTCTGGACAGTAGGGAATCGCTGCAGGAATTTCTTGTAGTGAAGCAGGACTGCAGCAACCCGGGTTTGCTGCAGCATGATCTCAGAAACCCAAATTCGGTATGGATGTCGCGTCCTGCGCCAGGGCAGATCGCGCCGGTTTGCGCCATACCACGCGAGCAGGGAGCGGCGCAGTCTGGAAACCCTGCGGGCACTCAGTTGGGCCGGAGCGCTCATCTATCTCTATAAGTCGCGAATACGCATGATAACGAGTTAATCAAGAGCCCGACGGTCACTGTACCTCGGCCTCCATTGACCCCGCACATCCATCGCGAAATAATGGCATGATCTCATGTTTGAGAATTTCTTCCGCAAGGACCTTAAGCATTATGAGCGATTCCACCCGAAAAGCCGAGGACGCCTCGGCACGTTTCAACCGCACAGTAAGCGAGACCACCGAAAGGTTGGAGAAAGAGGCAGCGGAGTTTATCAAATACGTGAACGACAGTGTTGTTCCGAACGTGCGCCAGCACTCCACCAAGGCCCTGCGCACGGCGGCCGAGAAACTGCAGGAGCTGGCCAACTACATGGAACAGCATTCGACGCCAAGCAAATGAAGTTAACCCTGCTGCTCTCGATTGTTCTGCTCTTGAGCGGATGCGGGCACAAGCCCGTGACGGTTGCCGTCCCGTCCGCCCCGCCGCCAGGACAAGAAGGGCCTGCGGGAACGCCCCCGGCCGAGTCTGGACAATCGCGCCCACCAGATCTTCTTGGCGTTCCGCCGGATGCAAAGCCGTTACTGGTCGAAACCGGTATTGCCAGCTGGTATGGCGCGCCATATCACAACCGGCGAGCATCGAATGGCGAAGTCTATGACATGCATGCCATGACCGCCGCACATCGTACGTTGCCGCTCGGCTCAGTTGTAAGGGTCACGAACCCGGCGAATCAAAAAATCGCGATCGTACGCATTACCGACCGCGGGCCGTTCGTTGAGGGACGGATCATCGATCTTTCGCAAGCCGCTGCCAGCCAGATTGGTTTGATCCAGAGAGGCACAGCAGCCGTGCGCGTCGAAGTGCTAAAGACACCTGCGCCTATTCAAGAAGGGGGGCGATGGGCGGTGCAGATCGGCGGATTTGGAAAAGAAGAGGCTGCGCGAGATCTGGCTGGACACCTTTCCCGCCGGTATCGTACGGCGAAAGTGCTGACCTTCGACAGTCCTGCCGGTGATTGGTGGGTGCGGGTGAGGGTGAAGAATGATCTTCGCGCGCGTGCCGAAGAAGTATTGCGCGACACCAGCCCCAGTGAGGGCGGAATTTTTCTGGTGAGGCTGGATTAAGACTTAGATTCTTGAGGGCTGATTCGGTTAAGCAGAGTTATGAAAGACTGCCTGTTCTGTAAAATCGTGCGTGGTGAAATTCCCGCAAAGAAGGTCCGCGAGGATGAGTACACACTCGCTTTCGAAGATATCGATCCCAAGGCGCCCACCCACGTCCTCATCGTTCCCAAGAAGCACATCGTGGGATTGAAAGAAGCTCAGGCTAGCGACGCCGAGATCATCGGCCGGTGCCATCTGGCAGCGGCGGAAATCGCCCGAGAACGTAAAATTGAGAACAGTTACCGGACGGTGTTGAACGTGGGGCCAGGATCGGGGCAGTCGGTTTTTCACTTGCACGTTCACTTACTCGGCGGGCGTGACTTGCGCTGGCCGCCGGGGTAAAGCCATGTTTGAGATTCCACAGCCGACGAAGAAGAACCGCAACGCGTGCCTGCTGGCCTCATTTGCGCTGCATTGCGCGCTCATATACGTGCTGGTGAACCGTGCACCGATATTCGTGAAGCCGTCGTCCGTGGCTTGGGGTGCGCACGGTAAATCGGAAGCGCTGGTTTATCATGCCCAGAGTGCACAGCCGCAGGCGATGTCGAAGGCACTAACGCTTCCAGCCAAGGCCAAGCTTAAACCGCCTAAAGAGACGCCGAAGCCGGATTCGCTGCGCGCCGGCGCGCCAAACGGATCCTTCGCCTATGGTCCTGCAACCGGGAGTGAGGCTTTGCCTGCATTGCCATTGGTATTTCCCGATCCCGTGATTTATCCCTGGCAATTAGCTAACGTGCGAGGCGACGTAGTCGTAGAGGTCACAATCGACGAGCAGGGTAATGTGACCGACACACGCGTGCTGCAGTCGCTTAAACAAGAAATTGATCAGAAAGTCGTGGCCACGCTGAAAGGCTGGCGCTTCAAACCTGCCACTGTGGATGGCATCGCCATCAGTTCGCGCCAGGACGTGCATTTCCACTTCCCGAGCTGAGCGGTTGCTGCAATGCCAGTGCCATTCCGTTCCTGCCTTACTCTTCCATCCGTCGTTCCGAACTGCTTTAGCAGTGAGGGATCTGCTTATTCCAGACAGGCGCGGTCCGGTTAACGCCGCGCATGGCGATATCGAGTCGTAAGGTTCCTCTCTCGCCTGCGGCGAGTTCGGAATGACATCAGGCGGGTGTTAGCTGATCGTCTCTTCCGCCGCGCCATGTCTGCGCAGCAACTGCGGCAGGTTCTGCGAGAAAGCCGAACGCGGCAGCACCATGTCACATCCGACCTCGTGCGCTTTCTGCTTCAGGTCGCCCTGCACGTGAGAGAGGAATCCGATCACCGAGGTCTTCTTCAGTTTGCTCTTCAATTTGGGAATCAGGCTGAGCGGTTTGACGCTGGAGGTGTTCAAGTCGACGATAATCAACGACGGCTTTTCCTCGCCGTTCAGCTTGATGCGTTCGAGGAAATCCTGTTCGGATTTCACGAACTCGACTTTCACATTGAGCTTGCGTGCTGTTTCCTGAATTTTCGCCTGGAAAAACAGGTCGTCAACGAAACCGAAAATACGGGAAGCCGCGTCTTCACGCATGGGTAGCGGTTCGGGATCGGCTGGTGAGTAGCTGGCCGCAAAGCCTGGGCGCGGGCGTCCCGGCCGTGAGCCGTTGTTGCCGCCGGCTAATGCCGCGCGATAGCTGTGATCCATGGGTGCGGTGTAGACTCCGCTGTGTTGGTCGCGTCCGGCCCGATTCGACGGATTGCCGCCTCTCGGACGACGGCCACGACGCCGCCTGTTTCTCCCTCCACCACCACCGGAGGGACGTCCTGGTCCTGCATTCATATTTTTCTTTAATCCTAAGTTATTGTGTCCGCCCGCAGGGGGACCGTTTCCTGCCCCGCTCTCACCGCTAACGGGCGGCTAAATCTCGCGTACATGCACATAGTGTGCAGAAAAACCCATTTGCAGTAGGAACTCTTTTTGATCTATGTCCGTTGTGCGCCCGGAGCTGTTGGGCGCGGGGGCCAGCCAGGGGGCATGGCCGCTGGGAACAAGACAATGGTACTGCTCTAGATTGCCGGATGCAAGTGCTAACTCACCTGAGTTTTACACAAAAGTCACGGTGAAACCCTTAAGTCTGGCTCGCAACTTTCACACTGCGTTAACGTCCCGCACCCACTGCATGGCCTGCCAATACGACTCTGCGATCTCGCTCTCGCTCAGCCCAAGTTCGTGTGCCCGTTCCGCAGTCCCTTCCCAGTCGCCCGCCTCGCGGGCTAGCATCAAGTGGTACACGGGTGTAAGTTTGCTGGGGCTTCCCATCAGCACCGCTTTGGTTTCGTGCTCCAGTGGAATGTTCTCAAGGATCGTGACCATGGGAATTTCCAGTATGGCATCAATCATCGACAGCAATCCCATGAGGAACAGATCAGACTCGCCATGAGGCACCCTGTTGGCAATGAGCTCGCAGAACCGAGCCCGCGTCATTGCAGTGTTCAGCAGTTCACTCGATCTGCCCTCTGCGGCCGTCAAAGTTACGACCAAACGTACCCATCTTCGGACCTCTCGTTCTCCAAGCAGCGTAAGCGCGTGCCGGATGGAGTGCACTTCATTACGGATCCCGAATGCTGCTGAGTTCAAATAGCGCAACAGCCGATAGCAAACCGAGGCTTCGTGTTTTATCAATTCTTCCATCTCGCGCACTTCCAGGTCCGGCTTGGAAACGGCTTGCAGCAGGCGTAGGTAGTTGAGCCGATTCGCCGGAATCTCTTTGGCCTGCAGCAATTCGGGTTTGCGAAAGAAGTATCCCTGGAAATAAATAAAGCCCGCAGTCTTGGTCGCGTTGAATTCCTCTCTCGTCTCAACTTTCTCGATCAGCATGCGGCATCGCCAGGGGCCATAGCGGTGCACCAAGGTCGCGCGGTGTTCCGGGCTAGTGATCTTAAAGTCAACTTTAATAATGTCGGCGAGCTCTACTAATGGGGTGCGAGCATCATCCAGGACGAAGTCATCCAGGGCGATCATGTATCCCGCCTGCTTAAGCCGTTGCAGAGCGGCCCGCACCAGATCGTCAGCCGGGACTGATTCCAGCACCTCAACCACCGTGTGCGATGAAGGCAGAAGCGTGACGTAGTCCTTGAGCAGGACTTCCCGCGTGCAGTTCACAAAGGCGCGGCGGCCTTCACACAGCGTCTGCAGGCCCATTTGCTGAGAGGTGTCGAGGGTCTTTCGTGAGGCCGCATCCGCGTCTGTCTCGCGGAAGTAGTCCTCCACTCCGTCGCGAAACAAAAGCTCATACCCAAAAACTTTCTCATCGGCCGTGAAAATCGGCTGGCGGGCCACGTAGTTGTAGCGGACGTTGCTTAGAGCCGGTTGTGCAGCTGAGGCATTTGAAACGCTCACTCGTTAAATATCGGCACAGCCAGCGGCCACTTTAGATCGGATAAAGCTTTACACGAATCAGCATACCGACAGGGCAATCCTCACCGGACTGTTAGACTGACGGTAATACTGTGCGAGGCGCCAGTGTTCGCGCCGGTTGCAACCACTGTAATGATGTATGTTCCTGTCGGGGTTCCCTGGGCTTTTTGCTGAGTGCCTCCCCCTCCGCCTCCACCACAACCAGTGGCGGCCATTGCCGCTGCCAGCAATATCATTCCGAATAACGTCATCCATCGGCGTCGTGAAGGAACGTGGCCCAGCAGAACAGCTGCAAATAGCCCGCCTGTCGCGGCAAGCCATGTTCCATTCGAATGTGGAAACTGCGGCGCATCGAGGGCTGCGACTGTGGTTATGCTGAGGGTGGAAGCTACGGTCTTCACGGAGTTCGTCAGGTCTACGCTCGCGGGATTCAGCGAGCAAGTGATTTGTGCGGTCTGTGAACTGGGTGAGCAGGTTAACTTGACGGTGTCAGCGAACCCGTTCACCGCAGTGATACTTAATGTCGCCGTTCCCTGAATCCCCGGTGTGACGGTGCTCGATTGCCCGTCAATTACGAAGTCCGGGGAAGGTGACGCAAGCGCAGCCAGCCAGGCGGTTTCAAGAGCGCCGGCATCCACTGAACCGAGGCCTGTGGCTTGGTCATAACCCTGTCCGGCGCTGAAGCCGATCTTAGTTGTGCCAGCCGGGCAATTCTTGCTCCCGGAAGTGCATGGAACTTTGTTGTCGCCGGACGTGATGTCGTGGAAAGCCCCGGGCGAACTCGCAGCCAGGCTGTACAGCATGGGATTGACGTTCCCCAGCCCTGAGCCTTTTCCTGCTGCAATGCTGGCTTGCAGAATGAGCGCCAAAATTCCCGCAAACGATGGCGATCCCGCGGAGGTTCCGCCGATTGCAGTCAGAGTTTTATCGCTCGCCCTGAACCCGTTGGTGCAGCTGCTGGGTATCGGAGGAGGTAAACCCACATAAAAAGGTTGCGAGCATATCAGGTACGAATCGTGATCGGCAGATGCGCTCAACGCCACATCCGGAACATCCCGAGCGCCGTCGGCAGGAACTCCAGTTCCAGCTTGCCAGCTCGGTTTCGCAAAGAACGTACTCGCTCCTCCCCCACCCGCGGAAGGCTGGCCATCCTGCTGACTGTCGTTCCATGCCATTTCTGGTATGTACTTTTCGGCAGTAGCCGCAGGACTGGTGAGTGCACAAGCGCCCAACCAAAACGGCGAATCTGCGGGCGCATCCCCGTCGGGACACGGAACAGTTGTTGGACATCCGGCAGTAGCGTCGCAGACCACCGAATCGCCAGTAAATTCCGTCCCACCTACGCTGGTAGCTTCGGGAATCGCGGCCGGCAAGTCCACTCCCAAGCCCAGGGTTGCCGACGAAGGTACTGTCTGCAGATCTCCTTCGCAGTCAGACGCGCCAGTATCGCCTGAAGCCGTGGTGATGGTCTGTCCTTGCGAGTTCCCCTGGCGGATGGTCTGCCACATCGCCACTGCGCTTGACTGTCCTAGATCAGTTTCACACAGTCCGAAGCTGTTACTTATGATTTGAGCGAACGAAAGCCCCTGGTTGATCACATGACTGATCGCCCGAAATGCATCGCCCGTGTTGCCAGCAAAAACGTAAACCACGTCGGCATTTTTTGCGACTGCATTCGACCACTCCAAATCCAGATCAGCCTCGGTGGCATCAAAACTTCTGAAAGTGGGAGTGCCGGTGGATGGCACTTGGACGAAGGTTGGCTGCTTTGCGCCTAGCCCGGCAGCCGAGCGAAAAAGATCCAGATCATCAGTGGCGTTTCCACCCGCCGAGATTGTCGACTGTCCAACGACTGCAATCTTCACCCCAGAGCCGTCGAGGCCGGCACTGTAAAGCGGAGTCAAGTTGTAGATAACCGCGAAATCGGCGGGGTTTAGAAAGTGGCGGCCTGACACGTCCGACGTGAAATTTGCCGACGGTCCACCCGATCGCATTGGTCGAAAGCGGGTGTGCGGGTGGGGACGAAAATTGTCTGTGCCTCGCACCGTGAGGACAACGTCCACAAGAGAGTGTGGCACTGAAAGCGGAGTGGCATTGGCGAAGTGGTCCTCGCCTTTTACAACATATCGATGAATTTCAGTTCGAAAAACGCTTTCAACCTGCGCCGCAGAGCCGGAAAAGTAGAGTTCTGTACGGCCGCGCGAAACACCGTTGACAGTGAGTCCTTCGGAGCTAAGCCATTCACCCACTTTTGCAAGATCGCTCTTGCTCATGCCGAATCGATCGGCGTACTGCTCAGGAGTGAGCCAGTTGTGGTAATCGGGAGACGAGGGACTCTGCTGATCGTGCAGTAAGCGCTCCAAATCAGCTTGCTGGGTGGGAGAAAGTCGAAACACCAAGGTCCCGCTGATCGGCTGGTCGGAGTTGATGCGACCCCGATCAAATTCTGGCCGGGCCAAAGGATGACTCGATCCCTTAACCGTTTCGCTTTGGGTAGGATCAATGGGCCGCAAAATGCGGTCTCTGACCGGAGGTTGGCTTGATCCAGAACTGCCGACTGCTAAAACCAAAGCGACTGTGCATGCGCAGAAAGCATATGGCTTAGAGAGCATAGGAGTTATTTCCCAGATGGTCCGGTAATCTCGCTGAAACCGAGACTGGTTGCAGGGATAGATTCAGGGTACTCCAGCAAAGGATGTATTCCCAACAGATTGCAGGTAAAAATTTTGTCTCCGCAAACCGCCTTTTTCCTTTTGGAAACCCATGAATGCAGGATTTGCCCGGCCGCCTCCCTGTTTAGGTGTCCGATTCTCCCACCCTGCGAAATGTGGTCCTCGTAAAAACCTTGTCGAATGACTGAGGCTATGTTCTACAATGTGGGGCGAGAAGGTGCTTTCATGAAAAAGTTGGCTGGCTATTTTGCTTGCGTTTGTGTATTGCTGCTCGCGCTCCCAGCATTTGGCGACGATCAGCAAAAGGCTCAAAAGGAAATTAATAAGATCACCGCCATGGCCACAGACTTTGATGGCCGCCGGGTGGTGAACCTGAGTATTTCGGAGATGTTCACGGTGCCGCGTGCCGCCCTGGTGGAACAGCGCGCGCAAACCGGACTGAATTACGGCGGCTTGTTCGTGGCTCAGGAACTTGCTAAAAGCGGAATGACTAAGGACGACATCGCAGCCAAGCTTAAAACCGGAGTCACCATCAGCGATCTCGCCAACCAGCAGCATTTGGACTGGAAACAGCTCGCCCAAGAAGCGAAGAAATTGAATGCCGCCATAGATAACAATTTGTACAGTTTTTTCTTGGGCAAGAAGGGAACAGTGGCCCAGGATGCCGCCGACAAGTACGACGTTCACTACGACGGTGCGAAGACCGACGCGGACATCAGCAAGCAAGACATTGCCAGTGCCCAGGACCGGTACTTGCTTTGGAAAGATCGAGCAGCCAAAGACCGGGGGAATGACCGAAAGCAGGGATTGAGCGCCGGCGACGAAAGAGTGGCCTATTCGGACCATGTCGCCAACGGAGGTCCCCAGGGCGGCGGCAGGGGAGCTTCGGGCAGCGGCGGTACCTCAACTCCGGTAGGCATGGGTGGTCCGCACTAACCTACTACAAGAATTCGGTTACGAGGCCTCTGGGCTTGTCCAGAGGCTTTTTTCATGTAGGATTGCACCATACCGCGCGATCTCAGCTTGCTTTGTATGAAACTTTCTGTGGTAATGCCGGTCTACAACGAGCGTGCCACGCTCCGCGCTGTAGTGGAACGAGTGCTCGCCGTACCTATGGAGATTGAGCTACTTTGCGTGGATGATGGTTCGCGCGATGGCTCCCGCGAAATACTGGTGGAACTGCAAAGCGGCCTCCCGCAGCTCAAGGTTTTTTTTCAGCCGCACAATATGGGTAAGGGAGCAGCACTCCGACGCGGCATTAAGGAAGCCACCGGCGACTTCCTGATTATTCAGGATGCAGACCTGGAATATGATCCCTCGGAATATTCGGTTCTGCTGGGCCCATTGCTCGAGGGAAAAGCCGACGTCGTTTATGGATCGCGTTTTCTCGGAGCCGGTCCGCACCGTGTTCTCTACTTCTGGCACTCGGTGGGTAACTCAGTGCTGACCTTGATCTCCAATTGCCTGACCAACATCAACCTCAGCGACATGGAAACCTGTTACAAAGTCTTTCGCCGGGAGGTAATTCAAGCTATTCCGATCGAGGAGGACAGGTTCGGATTTGAACCGGAGATCACGGTCAAAATCGCCAAGCGGCGTCTTCGGATCTACGAGGTCGGAATAAGCTATTGGGGCCGAACCTACGAAGAGGGAAAAAAAATCGGGTGGAAAGACGGTTTCCGCGCGCTGTGGTGCCTGCTGAAGTACGCCATTAAGGAACCTGTGGAGCCTTTACCGCAACCCTCCTCAGTTCGATTTGCGGCCGAGCAAAACAAAATTGCGGAGTAGGCGCTGCCACACACAATTTCTCCTTCATGAATGAATCTCTTACTGCCCAAAAGCAACCCCCGCCAGAATCATTGGCGTCGCCACTCAGTTCGCTGGACCATAGCCTGGCCAGAGGCGTGGCTTGGACCGCCGCCGCCAAATGGTCCACTCAATTCTTATCCTGGGCATCGCTCATAATTGTCGCTCGATTGCTCTCTCCCGCCGATTTCGGCGTGATGGGCATGGCAATGCTTTACATGGGATTCGTGACTTTGTTCAGCGAGTTCGGTGTCGGAACTGCAATTCTAGTGTTGCGGGACTTGAGCGAGGAACAGGTCGGACAGTTGAACAGCATCTCGGTACTGATCGGTGTCCTTTGTTTTGGGTTGTCTTGTTTTGCTGCCTGGCCTCTGGCGCATTTCTTTAAATCGCCCAAGCTGGCTCCCGTCGTGATTGCCTTGAGCGCCACTTTTGTCGTGCTGGGCATTCGCAGCATTCCTTCTGCAATGTTGCAGAGGGAAATGCGCTTCAAGCTGCTGTCCTTCCTGGAGACCAGTCAGGTTTTATGTCAGTCGCTGGTTGCGGTAGTGTTGGCGTTTTTCGGCTTTCGTTACTGGTCGCTGGTCTTAGGGAACATCGCAGGCTCAGTAATGCTGACCGCGGCAACGGCAGTTTACAAGCGACACAAATTTGCCCAACCCAAATTCGACTCCATCAAACCCGCCTTGCGATTCACCCAGCACATATTGATCGCGCGCCTGTGTTGGTTTTCCTACTCCAACGCCGATTTTCTGGTCGCCGGGCGCGTCCTCGGCCCCAGCTCGCTGGGTGAGTACAGCTTTGGGTGGAATCTGGCGACCTCTCCCATCGAGAAAATTTCCGGCGTGCTGGCACGGGTGACTCCGGCGGTTTTCTCCGCGGTCCAAACGGATCACGCCGCCTTGCGCCGGTATTTGCGCATTCTTACCGAAGCGCTGGGCATCCTGACCTTTCCCGCGACCTTCGGCCTGGCTCTCGTCGCGCGGGAATTCGTGCCGGTCGTCTTGGGCAAGAAATGGGATGGGGCGATCGTTCCACTTCAACTGCTCGCATTCTATGCATCATTCCGCGTGATCGTTACCCTGCTTCCTCAGATCCTCAACGCGCTTCGCGACACTCGCTTCAGCATGAGGAATTCGATTGCGACCGCGCTAGTTATGCCCACCGCTTTTTACATTGGTAGCCACTGGGGGACGACCGGGATAGCGGCCGCATGGATTATTGCTTATCCCATCGTCATCGTGCCGCTCTTCTATCGCACCCTCACCCGGATCAATCTCAGTTTCGGTGAATATGTCCGTGGCGTGCTGCCGCCCCTGAATGCGTCTCTGGTGATGGCCATCGCAGTACTGGCGGTGAAATGGGGTTCTCCATCGAGTTGGCCGCTCTCGCTTCGCCTGGTGCTGGAGATCCTAGCCGGCGCGGTTGGCTACTTCTCGATCATGTTCGGAGTTTATCGGAAGCGGATGAAGACTTTGTGGCAAGTGGCCCGCAGTCTCAGGAAAAAGCCAGAACAACAGACGGCGGCCGATCAATCCGCAGATTTGCCGGTCTGATTCTGCACGATGTCAGCGATGCGCTCACTGGCAAGTCCGTCCCACAATGGAGGCACGCTACTCTGCTTAGCTTCTCCATGCAGAATTTTGTTGAGTTCGGTCCTCAAGCGGCCTGCGTCCTGCCCCACAAGCACATTAGTGCCCAGCGAAACCGTAATCGGCCGCTCCGTGTTTTCTCTCAGAGTCAAGCATGGTACCCGTAGAAATGTACTTTCTTCCTGAATTCCGCCAGAATCTGTGATCACCACGGTTGCGCGCTTCTGCAGGGCAAGGAAGTCGATGTAGGGCAATGGATCAAGAATTCGGAGTTGATCCGCATTAAGCCCGAAATCCTGCAAGCGCTGGCGCGTTCGGGGATGAGCCGGGAAAACAATTCCCAACTCGCGGTTCACCTCCAGCAGGGAAGAGAGAATTCCCTTGAGCTTTTCGCTGGAGTCGACATTCGATGGCCGGTGCAAAGTGACCAGCGCATATCGCTGTGGCAGCCCATCGATGGGGCGTTTCTCGGCGGCGGGTAACAGACGCAGCAGCGAATCGATCATCACATTGCCCACTAGATGAATCTTCTCTGCCACAACCCCTTCGTGATGCAAATTCACATCCGCGTCCTCGGAGTGCGTAAACAGCAGGTCTGCCAGTTGATCAGTCACCAGGCGATTGATCTCTTCGGGCATAGTGCGGTCGAAAGATCTCAGACCAGCTTCTACGTGGCCCACACGTATAAGCAGCTTCGCGCAAACTAAAGCTGCGGCCACTGTCGAGTTCACGTCTCCGTAAACCAGAACCAGGTCGGGCTTGTACTCCAGCACCACGGGTTCAAACCGGCTCATTATCTCCGCCGTTTGGCGGGCATGGGTGCCGGCACCCACGCCGAGATTGACGTCAGGAGCCGGGATTCCCAGCTGCTCAAAGAAGACATCGGACATGTTCGCGTCATAGTGCTGGCCGGTGTGCACGAGAGTTTGTCGAACGCCGGCGCGCTTGCCCAGTGCGTGTAACACCGGCGCCACTTTCATGAAATTGGGCCGCGCTCCTACGACATGAAGAATGTGCATTCCGTTTGTCTCCGCTCCGACTGCAACCATTAAGCTTTTCTATCGCGCTCGCGCCAATACCAGGGTCACATCGTCCGGCTGTTCCGCCGCGCCGATCCAGTCATCTACCGCTGCCGTCACAATCTCAGTTATGCGGCCAAGCGGCAAATCCCGATTTTCCTGCACCAGGTCGATCAAGCGCTGTTCCCCAAACTCGCCAAAATCGTTCTCCGGTTCGGTCACGCCATCGCTGTAAGCCAGGAAAATGTCCCCTCGGCGTAAATGCACCGACCCTTCGTCGTAATTCAGATTGTCGAAGAGTCCGACCACAGTTCCACCATCTTCGA
>Ga0075425_100002959_pt1 | contig 17117 bp, 21 predicted proteins | sample SoiMethybrSBSTD4_FD_75300 | JGI IMG/M metagenome (GOLD analysis project Ga0075425, IMG submission 75300) | Bulk soil microbial communities from a Populus tree surrounding site in Tennessee, USA - Soil MetaG P. TD hybrid SBSTD4 | ecosystem: Environmental > Terrestrial > Soil > Tree plantation... | reverse complement strand
TACCGAGGTTAGGGTCTTTCCTGTGGATGAAGATAAACTAAAGGCTTATGTCACGATCACCCTCGACCATTGTTTCGTGATCCGGGACCTGAAGATCATCCATGGCTCCACTGGGTATTTTGTCTCAATGCCCAGTAAAAAGCGCAAGGACGGAACCTACAAAGACATCGCTCATCCGATCAACAATGAAACGCGGCGGATGATCGAAGAGAAAATCATCGCGGAATATCATAAGGTTCTCGCCGAGGGCGGCAGTCCAAAAGCGCTTGACGATATGTGAGCCGATATCCGCGACCGAGTGAACTCCTGGGATGGGAGTTTCGTGCGATGGGCGGTCGCCAAGCGGTAAGGCCCCGGACTTTGGATCCGGTATCGAAGGTTCGAATCCTTCCCGCCCAGCCACTTAATCGTTCCGTTGGCTTAACCCGGCATTATTTGGTATCTCTCAAGGAGCGCCGTTTCGCGGGGAACGGCGCTCCTGTTTTACCGGCTACGTCGTAGTCGGAGTGCGTGCGTGAATCGGCGCAAATTTTGGACTGATTAAACACTGCGGACTCGGACACATGGGACAACGGAACGCGGATTTGAAGATATTCGCGGGCAATTCCAACCCGCCCCTCGCGGAGGAGATCAGCCAGTATCTCAAAGTACCGCTCGGGAAGGCGATCGTCGATACATTCAGCGACGGCGAAAGCAAAGTTGAAATTAAAGAAAACGTGCGTGGCGCGGATGTTTTTGTCTTGCAGTCGACCTCGGCGCCCGGAAATAACAACTTGATGGAACTGCTGCTGATGCTCGATGCGTTCAAGCGTGCGTCAGCGATGCGGATTACTGCGGTGATGCCTTATTACGGCTACGCGCGTCAGGATCGCAAGGTGGTGCCACGAGTACCGATCAGCGCCAAGCTCGTCGCCGATCTAATTACGACCGCCGGCGCCTCCCGCATGCTGACGATGGATCTTCATTCGGGCCAGATTCAGGGATTTTTCGATATTCCGGTCGATAATGTTTACGCCACCCCTGTGCTGTTGGAATATTTGAAGAAGCGTTTAAACCATAATGAAGTGACGATTGTCTCCCCAGATGCGGGCGGCGTAGAGCGGGCACGGGCCATTGCTACCCGGCTCGACGCATCGCTGGCCATCATCGACAAACGGCGAGTGGCTCCGAACGTAGTTGCCGAGATGAATATTATCGGTGAGGTGGCCGATCAAGTCGCCATCCTAGTGGACGACATGATCGATACCGCGGGCACATTGACGATGGCGGCGGGAGCGCTCAAGAAAGAAGGCGCGAAAAAGATTCTCGGCTGCTGCACTCACGCCGTTTTGTCGGGACCGGCGATCCGACGCATCGAAGAATCGCCACTCGAAGAACTTATTGTCACCAATACCATTCCGCTTGGGCCGCAGGCACAGGGCTGCAGCAAGATTAAAACACTTTCTGTGGCGCATTTGCTAGGAGAAGCAATTCGGCGCACCCATGAAGAAGAGTCGATCAGCTCGTTATTCGTCTAAGTCGCAGGAGGTAGTTTTCCGTGGAAACGCTTGAGATCAGCGCCGACGCGCGCGAAAAGAAAAATAAACGTGATGCCAAACGGCTGCTGCGCAACGGGAAAATTCCGGGAATCCTCTATGGACCAAAAATGCAGCCCGTCGCGCTTGAATTCAATAAACGTGAATTTTCCAGCCGCATCGCGGGACTGGAAGGATCGCATTTGGTCCGTTTAAAGTCAGCCGCCGCCACATTGGCCGACAAAGTCGCGCTCGTCAAAGATATGCAATATCATCCGATCAGCGGCGATGTGATTCACGCTGATCTCTACGAAGTCGATCTCACCGCAAAGATCGCCGTTCATATGCCGCTACACTTCGTGGGCAAGGCGGCGGGCGTGGTGCGTGGTGGTATTCTTCAACCGATCATTCGAGAAATCGAGGTCGAGTGTTTGCCCATGGATATTCCAGCTTATTTTGATGTCGACGTGAGCGCACTGGACATCGGTGATTCAGTTCACATCGAAGATCTGCGCATGCCGGAAGGCGTTACAGCGGTTTACGAGTCCAATCTGGCTCTGGTCTCGGTGGTGCCGCCGACCGTTGAGGAAGCGCCAGTTGCTGCGGCTGCACCGGTTGAGGGCGCAGAAGCTGCGCCGGTTGTGACCGAACCGACGAAGGAAAGCGAATCCTGAGTTAACATGTCGGGGCGGTCCGATGAAATTGATCGTCGGTCTGGGGAACCCGGGCAAACGCTACGAGCTTACGCGGCATAATCTAGGTTTCTTGGTAGTTGATCGGCTGGCCGCAAAAACCGGCATTGTTTTGAACGAAGAGCGCTGCGATTCGGTTCTGGGGCAAGGGCGGTGGGAGAAAGAAACGGTCGTTCTGGCTCAGCCGCAAGCCTTCATGAATCGCAGTGGGTCAGCGGTCGGCTCCCTTCTCGCGGAAATCGAGACTAACGCAGCTAACCTAGTGGTGATTTACGACGATCTGGATTTACCTTTCGGTCAGATAAGAATCCGCTCGCGGGGAAGTGCCGGTGGACACCGTGGCATGCTCTCGATCCTGGAATATCTTGGCACGGCAGAGTTTTCCCGGATTCGATTAGGAATCGGGCGGCCTCCTGAGGGCATTGATGCCGCCGATCACGTCCTCGAAAATTTCGACGAGACCGAGCGCGCAGCAATAGACGAAATCGTCGACCAAGCGGCGGAATCGGCGATTTACCTGGTCAAAGAGGGAATTCACCGAGCGATGGCTCGCTACAACCGGCCGCGCGGCTAGGTTCGCCAGCGTTGTATTGTGTTGGGTCGTATGTTAGACCGAACAATTCATTATGGAGGGTGGTATTCGTGACTCTTTATGAGACCCTATTCGTCGTTCATCCGGAACGGGGAACAAGAATCAAGGAATTTGTCGAGAGATTCAAAAAGGTAATCGAGGGCCAAAACGGTACTCTCGCCCAAGTGGACGAATGGGGTATTCGCGATCTTGCCTATCGGATCGATAAACAGAGCAAGGGTCATTACGTTTTGCTCAGGTATAATGCTACCGGCGGCGCGGTCGAGGAATTAGAGCGTAATCTCAAGCTAACCGACGGCATTCTCCGATATTTGACTGTTCGAGCCCCGGAAAATACCGGCACCAGCGCGGCGGGGGTGAAGGGAAATCCGGATCAGGCTCGGCAGACTTCCGAAGCCGAAGGTACAAAGACCGAACCGGTAGCATAGAGCTCGAGGCGATGGGCACCGTCCCATGGGCGAGTACAACAAGGTGATCATGCTCGGGAATCTCACCAGAGATCCCGACCTTCGCTACACGCCGACCGGAATGCCGGTTTGCGAGTTTCCGCTTGCGGTCCATCATCGTTACCGGCTAAACGACGAACTCAAGGAAGAAGTCTGTTTTATTGATATCGTTGCATTTGGCAAAGTTGCCGAGCGCAGCAAGAGCTTTTTGCAAAAGGGCGCTCAAGTGCTGGTGGACGGCCGGCTCAGTCAAAAACGCTGGGAAACCGCTGAAGGTAAGACACGCAGTAAATACGAAGTGATTGCTACGACGGTGCAGTTTTTGAGCCGGAGCAACTCGACTGCACAGGACCCTGCCAACGATCATGATCGTTTATAAAGGTCGGATCCAGTCAATATTACTAGCGAGGGATTAACAATGGCACAAATGGAACGGGGTCCAAGACCCCAACGAGAGAGATCGGATGACGAAAAAGGACCGCCGCGGCGACGGCCGATGTTTCGCCGGCGGGTATGTCGATTTTGCGCGGATAAATCACTCGCCATCGATTACAAAGATCTGCGGGTCATTTCCCAGTTCATTACGGAACGGGGAAAGATGACGCCCAGCCGGATCACCGGCAATTGCGCTCGTCACCAGCGTATGCTGACCACCGCCGTCAAACGAGCCCGCAGTGTCGCATTGCTACCGTTTACCACCGCGAAAAGCTAATCCTTGGTCCGGGTTACTTCGATGGCGAAGTTAGAAGTCATCAGCAAATTCACTCTCGCTTTGGCTTCTAGCGTGGTGCTGTTTCTCAGTGGCATTAGCTTGCCGCCGCTCGGTGTGATCGCTTTCCCCTTCGTGGCGCAGCCCATACTGCTATTTGGTCTCAAATATGGTATCAGCGGCGGCATCGGGGTACTGTGCGTCGCCATTTTACTTTTTGTTGTTCTCGGGACGAAAGAGCTGGCGCTGGTGTATGGCGTATTCGCTGCGCTGGCGGGTCTGTTACTAGGTTTGCTCGGGCGGATTCGCGCGATCGAATATTTAGTGGTCGTAATCGCCGCCGTGATGCTGGCGACCGCGGGAATCATTGCACTTCAGTCGTACGGTTCATGGTCGCTGATGTTACAGGACGTGCACGACGGATTGACCGAACAGGTTATGTCCGCCATCCGAATGCAAGAAAACATGGGTTTGTCGCCGGATAGTTTGGACCTGCTGAAGACGCAGATGCCGCTCATGATCGATCGAATCGTTCAGCTTCTGCCAGCGTTGGTCTTTCTGAGCTTTGCCTTTATTGCACTGGTCAATATTCTCTATTTGCTTAGGCGTTTCCCCGCGCGTCGAGGACAATGGTTTTCGCTCGCGTCTTTGCGTGAATGGAAAGCTCCGGAACAGCTCGTATGGGCGCTGATCGCTTGCGGTTTTGTTCTCTTCATTCCGGGTTTGAGTTCGATCCGAAACATCGCAGTGAACTTGCTGCTGGTGATTGGCGCATTTTATTTTGCTCAAGGACTTGCGGTGATCGGATTTTTTTTCGCCAAGAACAAAGTGCCGCGGTTTTTACGCGGTTTGACCTACGTGTTGATTGTCTTTCAGCAAATCTTTACGTTGTTGGTCGTCGGGCTGGGCTTGTTCGACCTTTGGGGCGACTTCCGTCGGCTCCGAAAGGACAAGCTCACTTCGCACGCGTCCTAGTTGGAGGCTCTATGGAAGTGATTTTGAAGGAAGATATCGCCAATGTTGGCAAGATCGGCGAAGTCGTGCGGGTACGTGACGGGTACGCGCGCAACTATCTTTTGCCCCGTGGTCTGGTGCTGATTGCTAACAAAAAGAATCTCAAAACTTTCGAGCACCAGAAAAAGCTCGTGGCCGATCAAAAGCAAAAAGTCCTGCGTCAGGCACAGGGTGCCGCCGATCAGCTTGGGTCGGTTTCGTTGGTTATCGCGATGAAGGTTGGGGAAGAGGGCAGGCTTTTTGGATCCGTCACTAACATCCAAATCGAGAAGGCGCTGAAAGCCCAAGGGGTGAATATCGACCGGCGGAAAATTCATCTCGATGAACCGATCAAAGTCGCCGGTGATTACGAGGTGCCGGTCCGTCTCGCGGCGGATCTCACGGTGCCACTCAAGATCTCGGTGGTGCCAGAAAGCTAGCTGCAAATTCCATTTGTTCCGTCAATTCCGATCGAACCAAAGGGGGGTAAGAGAAATGTCTCTCCCCTCTTTTTTTTCCGTGTCTAAGATCTCTTCTGGTAATCGTTGACAAGAAAAAGATTTGCTCCTTGCATTAAATCGACTATGAGAGACAGTCTGTCCTGCGAAGAGCTAAGCGTTGATTGCACTAAATGCACGCTGTTTTTGATGTTCATTGGTTACGCGCTACTCTCGAGCAATGCCGCAATCCATTAACCCCAGTGTCCGAGGACATTGGCTGATTTTCTCAGCGGCGGTTCTCTGGAGCTTGGCCGGCATATTTATCAAACATCTCGACGTGCCTCCGCTCGCGATCGTGTTCTACAGGAGCTTTTTCGCGTGCTTGGTCTTTACCCCCTTTTTAAGGCGGAGCCCGTGGCAGCTGAACTGGCCGATTCTTGCCTCGGTCCTCACTTACACCGCAGCCATTAGCGCGTTTGTTGCCGCTAATAAGCTGACCACGGCTGCCAATGCGATCGTACTCCAGTACACCGCGCCGATTTTCGTATTTCTCTTCGCTCGGCTCGTCCTGGGAGAGAAAATCTCCAGACTCAACAGCGTCGCACTGGTTTTGGCCATGGTTGGTGTCTGCGCCATTTCCGTCGAGAGCGTTGGCCAACCGGAAATGAGCGGGGTGATGCTGGCGCTATCGAGCGGCGTGCTGTTTGCCGCATATATGGTCAATTTGCGTAATGCGCAGGCGGTGAATCCGGTTTATCTGACATGGATCAACAATCTCGGCTGCGGGCTACTACTGTTGCTGTTTGTGAAATCACAGTTGTCGCTAGATCAACATCAACTCGCGATTCTTGCCGTGATGGGCGCAGTTCAGCTCGGGCTGCCATACTTCTTATTCTCCAAAGGATTGCAGTCAGTTCCGCTGCAGGAAGCGTCTCTCGTTGCGCTGATCGAGCCTGTGCTGAATCCGGTTTGGGTGGCGCTGGCGTTTGGCGAGATCCCCTCAGTTCCAACGATTGCCGGAGGCGGGTTGATTCTGTTCGGCCTCGCCGTGCGTTATCTCGCGCCTTGGCTGGGAAAGTCGAGGGAGCCTATTCGTCTTGCTTCTTAGGTTTCGAATGTCTCGCCTCAGTTAGAGACGCGAACGTTTCCAGGATGACGGATCTTTTCCATCTCCTCACGTGAAAGAGTTTTGATGTCCTTGCGCAACTCGTAGTTGATGTGCTGAATCGCTTCCGATGGGCCGGAGCGATTTCCCATCAGCACCATCGGTCCGCTGCCCGTATTTTCCAATTGGTAAAAAGAACCGCCGGTGATGGTCGCGACCATACCGGGCGTCATGACCGACTTTCCACCGTCAGGAAAATGCATCGTGCATTCGCCTTCGATGACGTAAAACGTCTGATCCGCATTATGGCAGTGCATGTCGTCGGCGTCTCCCGGCCTGGGGTACACGTGGAGCCATGCATGAAAACGGTTGGTGTTGAAGATTACTTTTCGTTTTCCTTCCTCTCGTGCCATCTTTGCCATGTCCATGACTTCGATCGGCATTGTTCCTCCAATGAACAGAATGCGACGAGGCTATCAGGAGGGCTAATCGACTGTCAATTGCGCTGTAAACTCTGGAATGGCGCATCTGGGAGCAGGATTTGTGCGAAAGATATTTTTGAAAGCGACAATTTTTCGCTTCTGTGCGGAAATGCGGGACTCCAAATGGCCTCATTAGCGAAGTTTAATTACGGGTGGTTTTTTGCTAGTTTCAATGAAATCCAAAGTTACATAAGGAGGCTGAAATGTCGATGCACTGGGGAATGGCGAACCGTTTGGCGCGGATTATCAAAGCCGACGGGCGGGCGGTCATGCTGGCTGTCGATCATGGCTATTTTTTAGGTCCCACCAGCGGTCTCGAGGAGCCGCGTAAGACCATCGACCCGCTGATGCCGCATGCCGATTCGATTATGTTGACGCGCGGCGTGCTGCGAACTTCGGTCGATGCCAAAGCCGAGAAACCGATTGTATTGCGGGTTTCCGGTGGCACGAGCATCCTGAAGGAGCTGTCCAACGAAGATATCACAGTCTCGATCGACGACTGTATTCGCCTGAATGTTTCCGCGATGGCGCTGTCGATTTTTGTCGGTTCGGAATTCGAAAAAGAAACGCTGGTCAGCTTGGCAAAGCTCGTCGATGACGGCGAGAAATACGGGATTCCGGTTCTCGCGGTAACCGCCGTTGGGAAAGATATGGCGCGCGACGTACGCTATCTGGGGTTGTCTTGCCGCATCGCAGCCGAGCTTGGCGCGCATGTCGTCAAGACTTACTACTGCGAGAATTTCGAGGAATTGATCGAGAGTTGTCCGATTCCGGTGATTGTTGCGGGCGGAAAGAAAACTCCGGAGATGGAAGCGCTCGAGCTTACGTACAATGCGGTCAAACGAGGTGCGGTCGGCGTCGATATGGGAAGAAATATTTTCCAATCGGACTCGCCGGTCGGGATGATAAAAGCAGTTCGAGCAATCGTGCACGAAAATATTTCGGTCAAAGAGGCGTATAAAATTTATGAGGCCGAGAAGGCGACGAAAGCGCGTAAGGCGGGATAAGGACATTTAAAGTCTAGCAAGGAGAGAAACCCAGACGGCGCGAAGACAAAATTATGCGCGTTGCCATGTACTACAATAATCGCGACGTGCGGCTTCAGGAGATGCCGGTGCCGCAAATTGGCGCGGGTGAGTTGCTGATTCGGACGCGCGCGAGCGGTATCTGCGGCAGCGACTTGATGGAGTGGTATCGAATCAAAAAGGCACCGCTAGTTCTCGGCCATGAGATCACCGGTGAGGTGGTCGAAGTCGGCGTGGGAATCCAACATTTCAAAATCGACGACCGGGTATTTTCCTCGCATCACGTGCCCTGCGGCAAATGCCGATACTGCGTGGCAGGACATCAATCGGTTTGCGAATTGTTGCGCACGACGCATTTCGATCCTGGAGGGTTCGCCGAATACATTCGCGTGCCAAGGATCAACGTCGAACTCGGTACGCTGCGGATTCCCGATTCGATGACCTTCGACGAAGGTTCGTTTATCGAGCCATTGGCATGCGTGGTGCGCGCGCAGCGTTTTGCCGATATCGGCCCGGGACAAACTGTTCTGGTGATCGGCAGCGGGATTTCGGGGCTACTTCATCTTCAGCTTGCCCGGGCGCGCGGTGCGGCACGAATTATCGCCACCGATATCAGCGAATACCGGCTCAATGCGGCGAAGCGATTTGGCGCCGATGGGATAATTAACGGTGCCGAGGACGTCCCGGCGCGCCTGCGCGAGGCCAATGACGGGCGCCTGGCGGATCGGGTGATTGTCTGCACCGGCGCGATGCCGGGTATTCAGCAGGCGATCAAATCCCTTGACCGCGGCGCCACGCTGTTGTTCTTTGCGCCGACAGCAGCCGGCATCGATGTGCCGATCCCGCTTTTCGATTTTTGGCGCGATGAGATCAAAGTTGTAACGTCCTACGCCGGCAGCGGCGCTGACTTGCAGGAGTCGCTTAGGTTAATCAGTGAGCGCAAGGTGCGGGTCGGCGAGATGGTCACGCACCGGCTCCCGCTGGCTCAGACCGAACTCGGATTTGAGCTGACAGCGAGCGGGCAAGATTCTATCAAAGTCATTATCGATCCGCTGATTTAAATCAAATGGACGCAGCATGCTGCGCCCCCTACAGTTCATTTTACTATTCCCAATTCCTTCCGGGCTCGATCGAGGAAGCTGTAATCGACAACGTCCATTGCGTTGATCGGCTTGGTCACTTTGGCGCTTTCGCGCGCGAGATCGACTAAGACCTGGACGGATTCCGGTTTGACGTACGCGTCTTTCGTGAGGACGCGGCTCACTTGGCGAGCCATTTCCGCAGCCATTTTGCGATCGTTTACTTTCCATTGTTTCATCAGAATATTGGTCACTGCTTCGCTATTGTTCTTATCCCAGATGAATTGTAGACCGCGCAGTGTGGCGCGCACCATACGATAGACTTCGTCCGGATTATCGCGAATGCGTTTCTCCGAGGTACCAAACCCATTCTGGGGAAACTCGACAACATCACCGAGAAACAGCAATTCGTTATAGCCTTTTTCATGGGCAATGATATTTTCCGGCACCGAAAGGAGCGAAGCATCGACAACGCCTGACTCCAGTACTGCGTAGCGGCTCGCCGCATTACCCGACATTTGCAGCACCGAAACATCTTTGCCGGGCTCGAGGCCGATTTGCTTCAGCGCTTGATTGGCGAGCAGCGTAGCGGAGCCGCCGGGCGAGCTGCCGGCGATTTTTTTGCCCTTGAGCTGCTTTAAGTCTGTGATGTTTTTCTGCCCCATCAAGAAGAGCAACGGCTTGGATACGGTGAAAAGCAAGACTTTCATCGGACGCCCCTGCACTGCGGCGCCGATGGTTCCCGTCACCGCACCGTTATAATCAATGTCGCCGTTTAACACCGCGGTGCTTGCCAGGTTCGCCGGCATAAAGACAATTTCCAGATCGATGCCTTCGTCTTTAAAAAAGCCCCGGTTCAGGGCTGTGTAAAGTGCAAGAAAGGAGACATTGGTTGAAGAGCTGCCCATGCGCACTTTTTTGAGTCCGGATTGCGCATGACTGCTTGTCGCAATCGCGGTAACGAAAATCAAAATAACGGCCAACGTAAGTTTCTGTCTCTCCATAAAGCTCCGCTGTCAATCCTTCTGACACCATTCTTGAAATTCTTCCAAGCCCAGTCGCAGCAACGTGTCCATATAGGGCCTGCCGGTTTTTTCATGGCGGCCGGAGATCCGATAATATTCGTAAATCAGACCCGGCAGCCATTTTGCGATCGTGAAGCCTTGGTACTTACCGTCAGGGATTGGTTCCAAAAAGCGCGGACCGACATCTTGCCAATCGTGTTCTGCGATCCAGCCGCGCTGACTGCCGAAGACGCTTTGCAGAATGATCGCGCGATGGCCCGTATCGATGGTTTCGTCCAGAGAAACGTCCCAACCCGTGGTGGCGTTAAGCGCGTCCACCATGCTCTGAACACCGTCCGGCGGCTTTTCATTGAGCGCAAACCAGCAGGCGCCCATCAGGCCACAGGCCTGGCGAATCTGCTCAGTGATGAGATGCGAGCTCGTCCAACCATCCGCCGCATTTGGATCGAGCGGGCCCCATTTTTCGCGATACCGCAAGTCAGCCGGCGGTTCGGCGCCTCCAGCACCCTGGGGTTTCATGCCACCGCTCGCAACCAGCTCGCGCAGCATTTGGCTCAGGAGCGGCCGCCACTCGTGTTGGGCTGGTGTGCCGCCTTTCGTGTGCACCACCCAGTTCTTGGCTTCGCCGCCCAGCGCTTCGGCGAGCTCTTTGGGGCCTTCAGCAAGAATATTCCCGAGCCAGGTCTCGCGCCGAGCACACCGCTCCAACAAAGTTTCGACGGCTTCGAGATTGCCCCACTCCAATTTCAATCCATCGGTGCGGTCGGGTCCGAGCACGCCTTTTTCCCACGCTTCAAACGCCAACCCCGCGCCGCAAGCATAATGGCTGCATTCGATGCCGAGATCGTTGATGCGCTCGGACAGATAGAGCACATCGTTACCTTTGAAGCCGAGATTATAAAACGTGTCCATCCATTCGCTGCCGGCGTTGAAGTGACCGACTTTACCTTTGAACCTACCTTCGCCGATCTCCACGTCCCAAGGGCACATGCGCGGACACTGAAAACATGGACGAAGTGTCACGCGATTTTGATCGAGGCCTTTCGCCTCGTCGGTGATGATGGTGCTGCGCCAGTTCAGTTTAGTGATTGCGCCCCAATCCTCGCCGTGTCCAACGCTAGTCAGGCGTTTTTTGACGGTGGTTTTTCGCGGCGCGATCGCCTTTGCCCAGCGCATGCCCGCCTCGATCAGTCGGAGCTTGTCATGGAGACGCGGGCGCTTGGTGCCCCAGGCGACAAAGGCTTTTAGTTTTTTCGAACCCATGACGGCGCCCAAGCCGTGTGCCGCCGTGTGATTGTAATCATTGACCAGCATCGCCGCGCGAATCAGGTTTTCACCGGCGGGACCGATGCAGCCAATGCGCGCGTCCTGATGGCCTGACTCTCGGCGCAGAATATCTTCCGTGTCACGGATGCCTTTGCCCCAGACATGGCTCGCGTCGCGCAGCTCGACTTTGTCTTCACCGATGTAGAGGTACTTTGGCGTTTGCGCTGCGCCGCTGACGATGACGCCGTCGTATTCGGCCGCTTTGAGCGACGTTCCGAAATAGCCGCTCGTCGCGCCGCGTCCGAGTGTGTAGCGCGTGGCGGGGCTCAAGTAAACGAAGCACATTTTCGTGCCGCCGGGAGTAAAACCCGTGCCGGTAACCGGACCGGTCATGCCGACAATGATATTGCGCGAATCGTACGGATCGATTTCGCGGGGCAGTTCGTTCAGGAGCACGTATTCGGCAAAAAGCTGACCGCCCCAGTATTTCCGCAGCAGCGGTTCTTCGGGAAGATTCAGGTCCGCTAGATTCCCGGTGCTCATGTCCACGCGCAAAATTTTCCCCATGTAACCGCCGGGAAGGCGAGTTTGTCTTCTGCTTGGGAAAAAACCAGCGTAGTCGGAGTTAGCTGACATCGTTTCGCTCCATTTATTTCATCGACCCATCCATTTACTTCCGCACAGAAGGGTACGCGCCCAATTGTCATTTCGATCCAAAGGCGAGAAATCATTCTTCGTATCTCGCCGAAATGCAAGATCTCTCGCTCTCGGTCGAGATGACAGATCGGTGTTCGTGCGCTCCGACACTGTTTCGAAACCAGAAAGGGTTAAGGAACGAATAATCTTCTGACTTTCTTAATCTGCCGCAGCCCACAGCACGCGGTCGGCAGGCAATTCGATGTCCAGCCGTTCCCAACTCGCCGAGGTCGCGGCTGATCATTAGATCGCCGGCTCCGCCGGCGACCGAGGCGTGACCGCGGGCAACGTTGCCGAATCCGGCGAAAACAGCACGAGGATCCGTGGGAGAACGGATTGCGGCAAGGTTTTTAACGAAGTAATTTCTTGCCAGCTATCGCCGCCGTCCTCGCTGCGGAAAAGACCGACCGGCTCAGTGCCTGCATAAATCACGTCATCTTCTGTTGGGTCCACGCTGACCGATCGGATATCGCCGTCGAGCACCTTTCTCCAAGTCTTGCCGCCGTCGGACGTACGACAGAGGCCATCGTGAGTCACACCGACAAAGACTTTTTCCGGCGATTGCTCGCAGCCGTGAATCGAGTCAATAATACCGTTCTCGAAATGGCGCGCGACCTCCTGCCATCCGCCGTTTGCCGAGCGCCAAATAATCAGTCCATGTTGTGTGCCGGCGTAAAGTCTGACTCCTTCGCTCATCCTAATGTCCTCTGTTCAATTCCTTCCAATCGTTGAAGCGGTTCAAATCGTTCACCCCTTCAATCCTCCCTCGGGGCCGCGGAAGGAGTAAACAGGTGGGGGATTGAACCGAGCGCACCGATTGAACGGCTTGAACCTTTTAAACTGTGTTTATCCCTATGGAAACAACTCACTCCGGCCCGTGGCGGGTTGACGGTCCCAGCGTGCTTCTAGGCTGGCGAAATAGTTCCATGCTCGTTGCGCCCGCCGTTCGAGCGCGATCTCTGCGCCAAAAGCACGGCACTCCTGATCACCAATCGTGCCGACGTCACCGAGCGTCGCAGCCTGTAAAGTTTTCTTGGTATCGTCCTCCAAGACGAGCGCCGTATAGAGAACCTCCTGCAGATTTAGCCCGACAACGACTATGCCGTGACCGCGCAACAGGGCGGCGCGCTTGTTGCCGATTACTTTTAGCAGGGCATTACCGCGTTCTGGATTGGTGATCAACTGCGCCTCGGGATAGAGGGGCACACCCTCGTTGAAGATCGCGCCCTGCAATGTGACCGGGCGAAACTCGCGTTTCGCAATCGCGAAAAGCGTCGCATGCGGCGTGTGTAGATGGGCGACCGCCAATGCATCGGCGCGCGCTCCGTGTAGTGCCGTATGGATCGGCCACTCTACCGGCGGTCCTTCTTTTCCGGAAAGCGGCTTTCCTTGCAGATCTGTCGGCACCATTTGTTCCGGCCGCAGGCTGCCCTTGTCGGAGCCCATACCAGGTGTGATGAAGACTGTTTTTGTTTCTGGCTGATAGACGCTGACGTGACCAAATACTCCGATCATTCCTTGCATGGCGAACATGCGAGTACAAAGGGCAAGTTGCTCGCGCAGATCCTTTTCTGAGATCATTTTGTTGTTCTCCTTTGTGATGCTTCCAATTCTTTGATGACTTCCTCGACTAGTTGCAGCGACAGCAATCGCTCCGGCGGAACGCCGTCTTTAAGCTGCAGCGGGATTCTGATGTCGTATTCGAGAAAATTCTTGATACCTTCCTGGGTAGGCAAGCCCGGCACGCCGGGCGATAATGCGCGTAGATAATTTTTCACACCTTCGATCATCATCGCTCGAGTGGCGTTTCCGAGCTGGAGCCTCCTGCTGCCAATTTCCACCGCCTCCTCGGGTCGATCGCGCACGAACATCAACCCCCGAAGAACGCCTTTGAGCCAATGTTTGATTTGCCCGGGATGGTCACGGAGTTTTCTTTCCGTGGTAACGAAGCCTTGGAACGGCATGGGAAAAAGATCGCCAAGGAAGCCGAGGGAGGTCAATCCTTCTTTTTGCGCGAAGATCAAGCCGCCCGGATCAACCGTCGTGGCGTTTGCCGCGCCGCTTTTAAGAGCCATGACGCGCGTGTTGGTATCCGCGCCCATGGATATTCGGATCATGTCTCGCGCCGCCACCCCGGCGCGCTCGGCGAACATCGTCATGATACGGTCCTGAGTATCGCCTGGACTGCCGATCGCGATCTTTTTACCTTTCAGATCATTGGCGCTTTTGATGGTTGAGTCGACAACCAGATAGAAAGTGACCTTGTCGGCCTGAAACATAATGCCTTTTATCGGCGCGCCTTTCAGCGCGGCGCGCATGCCGCTGCCGCCAGCGCCGCTATAATCGACATCGCCGCTCAACAAGGCGGCGATCGATAGCGGACCGGAGATGACGACAGTTTCGTTGTCGAGGCCTTCTTCGTTGAAGAATCCCCTGGCATCGGCGACGTAAATCGAGAGGTAATTCAGGTTGGCTTGCGGAATGGCGGTGCGGATTTTCTCGGCGTGCGCCGCGGATAAGTTCGCGCCCCAGACAGCAAGTACAAAAACTATCGAATGGATGGTGCTTCGTATTCTTGCTTGGTCAAACTGGACCCCTATCCTAACCTTGCTCCGTCGGGGGCTGTGTCGCAATTCGCCATTTCGAGCCAAGGGCGAGCAATCTTTCTTCGTATGTGTCTGCGAATGCAAGATCTCTCGCTCTGCCCGAGATAACAAGAAAAGAAGTGTTCTTCGGAAAATGTCCCTTGGAAGAATTTGCTGTAGCTCGCGCGTCACGAGAAATACCGATATATCAGCCGCCGCGGGTGAATAACTGCCAGCCACAGCGCACGTAGCTTGCCGGATATGCCGCAGCGTGGCGTGAACAAGTCTTTCAGCATCAAGCCGAGGGGAATTTTATGTTTGGGAAATTTCTCCTCACGAATGTTGCGCACGCCGTGTTTTTCTTTGCTTTCTTTCAGCACATAAATGACGCTGCCGCCACCGGCTTCTTTATCGCCATAGGTGTAACCGCCGACGGCTGACGCCTGCTGCGCTGCTTTGCTGGCGATTTCTTCGGAAAAGCCGAAGTCGAGGGCGCCCGCGGGACAGGCCTGAACGCAGAAGGGCTGCTTGTCCTCGCTCAGACGGTCGCTGCACATGGTGCACTTGCTGGCCTTCCCGGTGATGTCGTTTTTGGTGATTACTTCCCAAGGGCAGGCGTGGATGCAGTATTCGCAACCGATGCACGTGACTGAATTGATGACCACCGGTCCTTCTTCATACTTGGTTATCGCTTCGACCGGGCATACGGCCGCGCAGGCAGCGAAGTTGCAATGCATGCAGCTATTGCGCGCCCAAATCGGCGAGAGTCCTTCGAGCACCGGCGGTTCCATGGTGATCCAATTGGTCGACGACAGCTCATAAAGGCTGGTGCGATCGTGCTCGTTCCAATCTTTGCACGCTTGGACGCAATGGCGGCAGCCAATGCACTTGGTCGCATCGAAAAGAATACTGCGCGGCTTACCGTCGAACAGTCGCGCGGTCGGAATTAGATTGCCGTATTGTTCGGTCAGAATTTCCGTCGGCTTGATGGACATGCACCGGCCTTCGTAGATTTGAACAGCTTTCTATCACTGAATTTTTGCAACCGTCAATAAGTTGCCGGCGGGGTAAATCGACGCTGCATTTCGAACGCGACCGGACTTATGGCGCCGCGCGATCGACGACATGAGACCGGATGGCCAATTTACGAGTTCACAATCTCCTCATAGGGCGGTTCTGGCATTCCCTTCTTCCAGGTCGGATCACGGATTTCGAGACGGTTTCCGCTAGGGTCGTAAAAGTAAAGCTCACGCCCGGTGAAATGGCCCTTGGCCCGGTATTCGAGTTCGACAATCGGAATGTTTCGCTCGTGAAGTGTCTTGCAAGCTTGCGTGAAACCTTCGGGGCTTACGGTGAAGGAATGATGCACTCGGTCTTCGACAATGGATTTATCCTGAGGCTTTTCCCGCTCGCACAAAAGTATATTGTGATCGCCGACATTGAAGCAGGACATCACGTTATTAGTAAGACGTCCGATCGGTTTGAGCCCGAGCAGTCCGCCATAGAAGTCCTCGGATTCTTTTAAGTTGTTGACGGGAATAGACCAATGGGTCACGCCTTCGATTTTGAATGTTCCCATGAAACCTCCTTGCTGCTGGGCATTAGGCACCAGGCAACGGGCAATAGTCAATAGGAGAAGAACTGGAGACAACTCCGGAACTCTTGAAAACGTGAGCTGCTGATAGGCGGTTTTTCGCTGGACCGCATTTCTCGATCGAATGAGCGGTGATATTTTCCAAGCAAGATTGAAAATAGTGTTCTACGGTCTATATTGAAGATTGGCCGTTTATTCGGCGGTCAAATACTTTACAAGGAGTGACCTCATGATCGAAGTTGGTAAGCAGGCCCCGGACTTCGAATTAGCGAGCCACTTGGGTGGAACCAAGTTCACGCTGTCGCAGTTCAAAGGGCAGAAAAACGTCATGTTGGTGTTCTACCCGCTCGACTGGACACCGACTTGAACCAAGGAAATTCCAGGTCTGGAAGCTCTCAAAGACGAGTTCAAGGCCTCGGACACCCAAGTTATGGGTGTGAGCGTCGATAGCCGGTTTTCTCACGACAATTGGGCGAAATCATGCGGCGGGATTTCCTTTCCGCTATTGCAGGATTTTCACCCCAAGGGAGAAATGGCAAAAAAATATGGCGTTTTTCTCGAAGACAAAGGCATCACGGATCGCGCCACGGTCATCATCGACAAGCAGGGAATCGTCCGTTATGCGAAATCGGTAACACCCGCCGGCGAGCGGAATCCCAAGGAGCTATTGGCCGCAGCTCAAAAGGTGAATCAGTCATCTAAAAGTTGATATGGGGTTGGAACTCTACTTCTACAACGAATGCGGTTTCTGTCAGAGCGTCCTGAACTGTATGTCCAATCTGCACTGCGAAGACAAGATTATCAAAAAGAATATCCGCGAGAACCCGGAGTACGAAAAAGAGTTGATTACGCTTTCCGGCGCCAAGACGGTCCC
>Ga0075425_100002958_pt1 | contig 17123 bp, 13 predicted proteins | sample SoiMethybrSBSTD4_FD_75300 | JGI IMG/M metagenome (GOLD analysis project Ga0075425, IMG submission 75300) | Bulk soil microbial communities from a Populus tree surrounding site in Tennessee, USA - Soil MetaG P. TD hybrid SBSTD4 | ecosystem: Environmental > Terrestrial > Soil > Tree plantation... | reverse complement strand
GGGCTCAGTTGCCAGCCTCCCAGCAATACGTTGCTGAAGCCACCGCCGTTGGCGTAGCGCTGGCCCTTGCCGATGGGCAGATCGTAGACGAAAGCTGCCGAAAAGATCTGGGGAACATCATCGGAGGACAGCGTCCTAGCCCGCACCTTTTCGTAAGGCGAGATCACCCCTTGTGTGGCGTTCCAAGACCCGCCGAGCTGTTGGGTGTTGTCGGAAGCATCTGAAATCAGCTTGGACGCGGTGTACGACACCAGCATATACAGTCCTTTGCTGTAGCGCTTTTCAGCCTTCAGCTGAAAGGAGTGGTAAATCGAGTTTCCGTGGTTCTCATTCAGTCCTTGCAGAGGGCCACAGTACTGGGGGAACGGCAATAGGGCCTGGGCGACAGTAGGAGCACAGACGCCGGCCTTGTCCAGTTGATCTACCCATCCTGCATAGGGAGCAGAGACGCCATCGACCGAAATATCGCCCGGCTTAAATACGTCATTCAGCTTAGGAGTGCCCGGATTGCTGAGGCTCGGAGCCTCCAGAGCCCGAATTTGCGTATCAAAGGGATTCAGCACGTTGATCGGCTGCAGGCTCGAGGTCAGGCGTGTGCCCTTGTTTCCGACATAGGCAACGCTCAGATAGACCTGTGCTGGAAGCTGCCGCTCGATGGTCAGGTTCCACTGCTGGGAATAGGGTCGACGGTTGGCATCCACCGGACGATAGGCCGAGCCGTTGCCGTTCGCCTGGGTGGGGGCACTGCCATTATCGAACGCCGAGTCGATAAACGGGGGAAGCTGTGCAGGAGTGGGGACTCCCTGATCCAGATAAAAGGCGGGAACCGTAGCGCCGACACCGTTGACGCTGGTTCCAAAGGTCTGGTGAAGATTGAATCCGTCGAGTGACATTCCTCCGCCCCAACCGGGGTAGAATGCCTGGGCGAAGAAAATGCCGTAACCTGCACGAATCACTGTCTTCTGGTTCCATGAGTAGGCCGCCCCGAGCCGCGGCGCGAAGCCTTTGTGCCATGGCTCTTCCGGAAAATCGGCGTGGAAACTGGCGTCGCCATAGCTGTTGCCGGCAAAGGCCAGGCGGCCTGGGAGTCCGCCGGCATCAGGATTGATCCCGACCGTGTCTATAAAGGAGAAGTGGTTGTGCTTCTCGCGGGAAGGTGTGTAGTAGTCCCAGCGCAAGCCGTAGTTTAATGTGAATTTCGTGGTGATTTTCCACGAATCGTTGGCGTGCAGCGCCCAGACAGTCTGCCGGGGGTACCAGGCGCTGATCACTCTGCGATCGGTCGAGCCACCACTGACCGCTCCCAGCAAGAATCCCGCGACCGGGCTTCCGCTGGTCACACCCGGCAGGCTGGTCGTTGAACGGTCGAAACCATAGGTGCCCGATTCATTGTTCGACTGGTGGATATTGCCCTGCACGGAACGCCATTCCATGCCGAACGTCAAGGTGTGACGGCCGTAGACTTTGGCAATCATGTCGTTAAAAACCCAAGTCGGACGGACCGTAATGTTGGTATTTGGCGGACCATTGCTGTTGGAAATCTGATTGAAGCCGTCGGAGAAGGTAAACGCCGGGAGCGCGTTTGTTCCCGCTGCTCCCGGAACCTGCGGTAGCTTACCGATGAAGTCCAAGTTCTCCGAGCCATAACCTTCGTTGCGATTGAGGTACCCGAATGTGGCGTGATTGGTCATCGTCGAGGTGAAGGTGTGCTCCCAGTTGAAACGTGCTATCGGCGAATTTTGCGGCCGCGTCGGCGATTCTGTGGCGATGGCGGTGGGAAGTTCTGTCGCGGTGTTGAAGCCCGTAAATTGGCGCCACCAGAAGAAGTAAAAGTGGTCCTTGTCGCCATAGTTATGATCGATCCGGAACATGTAAACGTTGGAGTTGCTGGTGAGGGTATCCGGAACAGGTTTCGATAGCGTGTAGTTGTTGGTCGGGTTCGAATTCGTAGGAGCCGGAAGCTCGGCCAGATAGGCGGCCGCAATCGGGCTGATCCGGTCCGGGCAGATGACGTTCACGGCTCCGTTGCAGGAGAATTGTGTCGGAAGTTGTCCCGGAGCACATCCGGTCACCGGGTTCCCGCACTGCGGATCATAGATGGGGATAAGGTTGCCGTTCGAGTCTTTCCAGTCCCGGAAATCCCCTCCTCGCTCGGCAACGGATGGAATCGAGAGGGTGGGACTATTCGATCCGCCAGCTTGGTGATACGACTCCCAGTCGAAATAGAAAAAGGAGTGATGCTTCGACGTCCCGTGGTAAAGGAAGGGAATTTTGACTGGCCCGCCAATGTTTGCGCCGAAGTTGTGCTCGTTGTCTGCCGATTTCTGCGCTTTGCCCCATTGTGTGGCGTTCAATGCAGCGTTGCGGCCGTACTCGAAAACCGCACCGTGATATTGTGAGGTGCCGGACTTGCTGACCATGGTGATCTGGCCCGACGTGGATGAGCCATACTGGGCGTCGTAGTTCGACGTCAGGACCTTGACTTCCTGAATCATATCGGGCGACATCTGGAAATCTTGATGAATGGAGACCATTCCGCTCTGGCTCATGAAGCCTTCCTGCATGGTCGCGCCATCCAAAAGGGCCTCATCGCCTGATTCCTGACCACCGTTGATGCGTGCCTGGAATGCTTGATTGGAACCGCCGGTGGAAATGCCGGGAAGCAGCACGGCCAGCGCTGCCGACGAACGTGGCTTGCCCTCGATGACCAGCGGGAGGTCCTTCACCGTTTCCGGGTCGGCGCCTCCCTGCAAGGTCCCGTTGTCGTAGTTAATGAGAATATTACTGCCTTCGACGGTCACCGTTTGGCTTTGCGTCCCCACTTTGAGAACAGCATCGGCGCGGGCGGATGCGTTGATGGTGATCACCAGGCCGACTTGGACGTAGTTCTGGAACCCCGTCTTGGTAATCTTCAAATCATAGGCACCAGGAGTTAAGTTAGGGAAGGTATATTCTCCCCTCTCGTTAGAAGAGGCTTTTGCTTCGACTCCGTTCGCCTTGTTGGCCAGTGTCAGTTCGGCGTCAGCAATGGCGCCACCGGATGGGTCCGTTACCGTGCCCCCTAAAGTGGCGTTTCCGATCTGCGCTTTCGCGGGCTTTGGGAAAGCCGCCAACCACAGCGTGAATACAAGCAAGAAACTAAGGACAAAGCTTTTTGATCGATTTACTCTGGTAATCATGGACATCACCTCGCACTTGGACTCCATCGCAAGGTCCTCAAGATCCGAATCAGCAAAGAATCGCACCTATAAGCGCTTGCGTTTGCCCCGATGGGACGGGATTGTTGCCAGCGTCTTCACTCACGTCAAATTCAGATTGGAAGTTCCGGGTCCTCATCTCTTGGTGCCCCCTGTGCCTGCGGACCCTTCCTTCAACAGCAGACCAAAGTCGCTCAACTCTCCACGCGGCCCATCGCGTTGGCCCGCAACACATGGTTGGAAACAATAGCTTCTTGTTGTTTCGAGAACAGTCGAACACACCCAGCTAGCCCCCCAAACTGAAATCACTCTTTCGATGTTAAGTATCTGTGATTTGAATCTCTGCTTTTGAGATGGAGGTTAGGAGCCAGCACCCAGAGATGTCAAACTCGAATTTTTAAAGATTCGTTTGAGCATTTCTAAACAAACGTCGGTCCCCGAAGAAGAGAAACGAGGAACGCTCGCGCACCATAGCTCGGTCCGGATTGTAATTTCGCGGGCCCGTGTGTAGCTTATTTGGTCCGTGAAAGAGCACGCCAGCAGGCCATTGAGAGGCCGCCCGAACGTTGAGCCCGCCTGAAATTTAATTTCAGTTTTTTCGGTTTGACACACCTGGGAGCTGCCTCTATATTTTGCTGCGTTTCAATGCCTTTCCCTACCTAACTGTTTGCATTGCAGGCGAAGTTATCGGCCGTCTGTCACAACGCTCTCGTATTCTTTGGACAGACTGGAGGAAAGGAAACACAGGTGCCCGGCCCACTGAGAGCACGCGCGTATGGAAGCTTCATCCGTTAGAACATCTGACTTTACAGAAGGATCGACTTCAGTTCGAGAGTTGAAGTGCGAGCAGATCCAGTCGGTAGTCGAGGATGTACTGAGGTCGACGCAGTTCATTGATATCCACACCCACCTGTTTTCCCCCGCGTTCGGCAAGATTGGATTGTGGGGAATCGACGAGCTCCTGACGTATCACTATCTTGAGGCGGAGTTCTTTCGCTCGTCCGAGATCATGCCAGAAGCATATTGGAAGCTTTCGAAGCGAGAACGTGCCGAGGCGATCTGGAAAGCGTTGTTCATAGAAAGCAACCCGATTTCGGAAGCGACGCGCGGGATTGTCGCTGTTTTGAGCGCGTTTGGATTGCCGACCGATGAACTCGGCCTGAAGGAGGCGCGACAGTTTTTTGAGACGCAGCCGATTGAAGCGCACATTCGGAAAGTGTTTCAGCTGGCGGGCGTGAGTTCCGTGGTGATGACGAACGATCCGCTGGACCCGGAAGAACGGCCAGTGTGGATCAATGGCGGTCAGCAGCATCCACAGTTTCACGCAGTGCTGAGGCTGGACCGGATCCTGTGGGGATGGCCGAACCACTGGCAGCAGGTGGCCAGTCAAGGCTATGCCGTGGACGAACGGGCGTCCGGGAAGTCGGTCGTAGAAGTCCGACGATTTCTCGCTGACTGGCACAAGCGGATGCAACCGCTATATGTGGCGGTCTCGCTGACCGATGCGTTCCAGTTCCCGGACGACAGCGTCACGAGCAAGTTCCTGACCGAAGCGGTGCTGCCGTCTTGCCGCGAGCTTGGCTTGCCAATGTCGCTGATGATAGGCGTGCGGCGACAGGTCAACCCAGCTCTGCGTCTGGCCGGCGACGCAGTGGGCAGGGCCGATCTTCGCGCGGTGGAACATCTCTGTCGCACCTTTCCAGAGAACCGTTTTTTGGTGAGCGTGCTAAGTCGTGAAAATCAACACGAGCTGTGCGTCTACGCCAGAAAGTTCAGCAACCTCATGCCCTTCGGATGTTGGTGGTTCCTAAACAATCCATCCATAGTGGAGGAAATTACGAGAGAGAGGATTGAGCTGTTGGGAACGAGCTTCATCCCGCAGCATTCCGACGCACGGGTTCTCGAACAAATCATCTACAAGTGGCGAAACACGCGGCTGACGCTTGCACCAATTCTCACGAAGACCTATTACCTGCTTCATAATGACGGAAAGGTGATAACGCGACAGGGGATTCAGAAGGACGTAAACCGGCTCTTCCGAACGAATTTTGAGAAGTGGACGGGGCTGCACGCCGGTTGAGAGCTGGTCGCTCCGGACAGAAAAGGCCGAAGAGGATTAACCTTTTCCATCAAGTTGGCGCGGGAAAGTCGGCGATCGATTCTGTCATTTTGCGCGGGAAATCGGTCTGGGCCATTGCGAGCGCCAGGGTACGATCTAGGCCGTGTCCCTCGATTACCACCCACTGGCCCCCGGTGATTTCCCGTCGCACATCATGCCGGCCGATATAGGCGCACCGAGTACAGCGAACTGGATCATTTGCGCGCTGGGCATAGATCACTCCTAGAACAGTACCTGAATGTCATTTGTGCGGGCTTTGTGCCACGGTGCCGGTGATCGGCCAGTCCTCGACTTTCAGCTTTCCTTTGTCACCCTTGACCAACAGCTTGATTTTGCTCGTTTCCCGACGACACCTGGAAACCGACGACCCTATTCACAACTTACTTATCGCAGCGATTACTCAACTTTCTTGAACACGGAGGAGATTGCATCTGAGTCGAGCACGCTGTGGATTTCCTTGCCCTGTCTGACCACGACCAAGGCCAAGTGCAGCGGAACAGGGCTATTGGGGGTGTTGACTACGGCTGTTCCTGTGCAGTCCGGATTGATGGCATAGGTACCGCTCGCCGGCGTCCAACCTGGCTGTAGCGGCGTGCCATTGATGATTGTGTGCTCCACCCACGTCAGATTACCTTTGCCATCGAATTGAGTCATGGTTAATCCGCGGAACTGCGCCACGGGTGGAAGGCCGGGGATGTTAAGGAGCACGCCTTCGCCTGCGGATCCGTAATCGCCCTGAAGGGTTTTATCGGTGCATACCTTCGTGTCCCCGTCCTCGTGACCTGCCCCTCGTTCTTGATCAACTCGCGCCGAGGAAGCCGCGACCAATAAACCGCAAACGATCATTGTGGGAACTGCAACCATCGACATTCTCAACACTGATTCCCTGCTCATGAGATCTCCTTTTGAACCTTAAGCAGCGTTACTTGTTTAGTTTTGTTCGGTTGAAGCATTGTTGTGTGTCAGTTGCGGTCCACGAGAAAATTCGCCTGGATCCTTCATCAGCCGCGTTACCAGGCATCATGTCGAGTCAAATCGCTGGCAACTTCAGAAGTGCCGTTGGGGGTGATACTGACGATTGTTACCGGCCTTCGCGGATTTGCTTTAGCCAGAAGCATCTCTTCTTTCGACATTTGAAAGTCATAGCTGGACTCCCATGACCCATCGGATATAAAAGCAAGAAAATATTCGTTGTCGTAACGGTGGAAGAGGACTCTTGCCCGCCTGTCTCCTTCCTTTTGTGATAGGGCAGGCGCCACGGTCTCGAACCCTGCGGTCTGGTTCCCCAGGTTACGCACGTTGAGAACGGAGTGTGTGGGCTGAGTGACCTCATAATCGCCGGCCGGAAAGGTCTTGTTCTTGACGCTGAACGCAAACGGCACATGGAAGCGGAGCCTCAGGTTACTGCTCTGGGCATACGCTGATGTGGCGATAAGGCAAATCGCGATGGTTGCTGCTGTGACCGATAGAATTCGTCTCATGGTATCTCCTCCAAATCGGGGATTTTGTGTTTGAGGCCCGTCAGGTCCGGCGATTCTCAATCCCGTGAGGATGCACCATCACATTGTTCGAAAATCTGCACCATAGACGCAGGGAGAACTTGGCATGTATTGGGGGTGAACAGGCAAAGTCTCTGAATTATCAGGGGTTAACAGCTGACGCGAGCCACCAAATACTCCACTGTTGTGCTCTGAATGAGCTATACTCGATCAGAAAGGTGGGAATAGTTTTTAGTGACCACCTCCTGTTCACCTCCGTCAGCTGCCAATTTCGATCAATTCCATGTCGACCTGACCAGTGGCGAATTGCTCCGCTCCGATGTCCGTGTGCCCATTCAGGGCCAACCGTTTCAAGTATTACGCTTGTTGCTGGAGGCAGAGGGGAAAGTCGTTACCCGCGACGAATTGCGCCAGGTACTTTGGCCACCAGACACGTTCGTCGACTTCGAACTCGGTGTGAACACCGCCGTCAAGAAACTACGCCAGGACTAGCATTTGGACACTCAAGCTGTTTGCGGTTTCAGATACCGCCTGGCCAAAGCCGTGTAGAACTCCGGCTTACTGGAAGCCACGGGCCGCACCCTAAACAGGTTCTTTAGATCGTGATTGCAGTTTCGGTTGAGCCCGCGAACCAAGACGTTCTTTAAAAAAAGTGGAGAAGGGTCCGCAGGCTCCGAAGTCCCCGCGATCCCTTGCTCTCCGTGCCGGACAACTCGGGCCTCCCGCCATTACGTGGTCTAGAGTTTTTGTGTCGTGGTTTGTGTCGTAACGCTGGCGTCCCTGCCCGTGTCGCTCGGGGTCACTCGGTGTCGGTCGCGCTGATATACGTCATAGAGAATCCTCGCCGGACCCGCATGGACATTGCCTTCTTTTACGGCCTGAGCTTCTTCGGTGTCGCGCCATCTCGGACAGGCTTAAGATTTGACACGGTGGAGGTCTGGGGTTCGAGTCCCCACGAGCCTACCACTCCTTCTTATTGACCTGCCTAGGTTTGCCGTTGTTGTTTTCAAGTCCGGACCCAAGACGGTTTTTTCGTGATTTAGTGGGTTTTGTAGCGGTATGAAAATTGACCTGTCTCGATCTACCCCAAAAGTGGGTTGGATCAGCCGAAATCGAAAAACCGGTGCACCTAACAATCGCGTTCGGCGCAGCCGGGTGTCCTCGTCGTACATTGAAAAAAGCGGTGAACTTAAAACGCAACAGAAAGTCGTTGGGACTAACGTATTCCGTACCGCAGCCGTTAGTTCACGTCGGCTTCCGGCAGCCGCATCTTTTTCGCAATCGCCACAAATGCCGGTTCGGAATGCAGCTCATCAAACGCCGGATTGTGCTCCAGATACACGAGCTGCGGGTCGCGTTGCTCATAAGCACGTTCGATATAGCGCAGCGAGTCGGAACGCAACCTCGCACGCGCAGCATGCTCGGCCATGGACGACGGCGAGACGTACTTGCCTCTGGCAACCGCCTTTTTCATTCCGTTCAGGATTTCTGCATGCACTGCCGGTAGTCCTCCGTGCTGATAGGCGCGGTCCACTCGTACGGCCAGGTCGGCGTCGCCTCGTACATCAATGCGTAGCTCTCGCATTGCCGCTTCGCTGTCGCCCTTGTACTCATACGCGTCGGTTAGCAGTTCGCTGAACAATTCCGAGTTGGCGCGCGCTGCGGCTCGCTGCCGCAGTTCCTGGATCGCTTCATCGTATCTGCGGGCGCGGATGAGCCCATAACCGTATACCCAGGGCCGCGCGAATGGATCGAGCTCCAGAGCAATCTTGTCCTGCTGCAACGATTCTTCAACGCGTCCCTGGGTTCCGAGCACGTAAGCGTAGAGATGATGAGTTTCGGCCATACTTGGATTCAGCTCGATTGTTCGTCGGCACTCGCGTTCCGCCTGGTCCCAATCCCAGCGAAGGAAAAAGTCCACTGCGCACATCGCGTGGTGCGCCTCCGCTGACGTGTCATCCAATTTGAGCGCTTTTTGCACCGCCGCTTCCGACAAAGACCGTATTTCGGCGGGCGCCACGAGCCCTTCCACCGCGGAGGCAGTGTAGTTGTCCGCCAGCCCGGCGTACGGCGCTGAATACGTCGGATCAAGACGTATCGCCTCCTGAAATAGTTCGCGGCTCTTGGTATGGTGTAGGGAAAACCATTCATATCTGCCGTGGAAGTACGCATCGCGCGCTGCTGTGTTTCCTGCCGCGCCGTTAACGCTGGGTGTTCCCGTCCCACTCGTCGCCACGTTCACCCGCGCCGCGATGTCCTTCGCCAGATCGTGCTGCAAAAGTAGCGCGTCGCTCAAATCGCGGCTGTAACTTTCCGCCCACAAATGCGTATCCGTCGGCCCGTAAACCAACTGCGCCGTCACCCGTACCTTGTCCCGCGAACGCGAAATCGAGCCCTCCACGATCCCTTCCACCGAAAGCTCTCTTGCGATCTCGGGCAACGTCTTTTTCGTTTTCTTGTATTGCACCACCGACGTTCGCGAAATCACGTGCAGCGATTTGTACTTTGCCAGCATGGTGATGAGCTCGTCGGTCATTCCATCCGCAAAATATTCTTGCGAAGCGTCGCCGGATAGATTGTCCAGCGGCAGCACCGCGATGGACCTGATCACGGGTGCCGCCGTCGCGCGTGGCTTGCGTGTAGGCGCAAGCCGGTAAACCGGCCATGCCAGCAGGAAAGCTACGGCACCAACCACCACCCAAATCTTCTTCTTCAGAAAATTCCGGCCTTGACCCGGCTGCGCGCCGGCACTTGTTGGCTGTCCGTCAGGTTCCGGCAATCCCGGCCGTTCCTGTGTGGTCGCAGTCGGCCCTGCCGATTCCGTCTCCTTGCGGCGCACCTCCGCGACGAACCGGTACCCCTTGCGCGGCACGGTCAACACAAATCGCGGCGCGTCCGGATCATCTTCCAGCGCCTGCCGGATCTTTCGCACGGCAGTGTTAATCCCATGCTCCGCGTCGACGAAAACATCCTTGCCCCAAAGACCCGCTTCGATCTCCTCTCGCGTCACCAGTCGGCCGTCCGACTCCACGAGCAGCTGCAGCAGCTCCATCGGAATCTTTTCCAGCCGCAACGGCCGTCCCTTGCGCCGCAACTCAAAGCGCGCACAGTCGAGCTCGAAATCTTCGAATTGGAAAAGACCTGGAGGCACAGCGTTTCCGGTTTAAACGTCTGTAACTGAAAGATCTGCTTGCCGATCCCGAGCGAGCAGATTTCTTTCTGCGGGACTTGGCGCTGAGTATATCACCTCAATCATGTTTCCGCGTAGGGGCAAGCGGCTTGTTTTCAGCCGCTTAGCCCTTCACCAACTCTTCACCAAATCTGCATGCTTTCTCCATTGCTGGTCGCGCCATCGCTGCTATCGTCCCGCAGGGCCGGGCACTCCACGTCGGGGCCGCCAAACGCATCCTCGAAAACAGTCCGGCCGGAAAAAGGGGAGAGCCAATGAAAAGCCCAGTGAAAAACGCGCTTCACGCAGTTTCAGTCGTATTCGCAATGCTTGTCGTCGCCTGTTTCGCGGCCGCAAACGCCACTGCCCAGTGCGGAGCGTCCGATGGACACCTCGCGTCCAACAACGCCACCGCCATGTTCCCGCGCTCCTCGGCAAAGGCCTCCAATGCGCTAGCAGCGGAGGTAGGCGGCACCGCTCCGGTTGGCGCGCCGATTGTCGGCTTCTGGCACGTCACTTTCATTTCTAAGGGTACGGGCTTCATTCCCGACGGTACCGTCGTGGACATGGGCTTCTCCCAGTGGCACTCCGACGGCACCGAAATCCTCAATTCCTCTCGTCCACCGGCCACCAGCAACTTCTGCCTAGGCGTCTGGGAAAAGACCGGTCCGTCCACCTACAAGCTCAATCATTTTGCTCTTAGTTCCGACCTCAACGGCAACATGGTCGGTCCCGCTAACATCCGCGAAAACGTCACCCTCGGTTCGCAGGGCACCACCTACAGCGGCACCTTCTCCATCGACCAGTACGATACTTCCGGCAATCTGCTCGTGCACATCGTTGGCGAAATCAAAGCCACTCGCATCACCGTGAACACCAAGCTCTCCGACATCCTCTGAATCTCTAACTTAAACGCAAGAAAGGGTCAATGTCTCCGATTTCCAGCTCGGACCGATAAGAATCGCCGAATTGGCAATGATAAAGGATGATTTGGAGTATCTGCGATCGAGTGCTCCGGGCGTTGAAGGAGTAATTGGGTTGGACGTGTTGCGGCTGCGGAGCTTCAGCATCGATTTTCATAGGCGCAAAGTCAAGTTCGGCGCGCACCGATTGTTACGGTCTAGTGCTCCCATTGAGATTGATCAATCGTATTTGGCGGTTGAGGTTCGAATGTTAGGTCGCCCGGTACGGCTGCTGGTGGACTCGGGCATCCGTTCCATTTTGCTTTGTCGCGATCGCGTGGCAGAACGACTACCCGACGTAAAAGTCGAGCAGCGGACTCGCGGTACCAGTCTAAGCGGAGACGCTTCACTGGAAGTGGTTACGCTGCCGCGACTGCAATTGAACGGAACCGAACTGGAGCGGCGCGCTGTGCTACTGCGGACCTCGCCAACAGATTTTTTGTCGGGCGCGGATGGGTACCTCTCGCTCGCCGCGCTGAGGGCCTGGCATGTCATCAGCTTCGATTTCGAGGGGAACCGGCTGAGTTGGGAGTGAGTCCCTCCACGTCGAATAAGCCCTGACTGCCTTCGACGCTTCAGTGGTGGCCAGAAACTTGTGCCAAGGCTGAGTTAATCCACAGAACTTAACGACAAGTTTCTGAGAGAATCGGTTACGGGACAAGGGGAGGTTAGTACCTTACCTGGTTGGCGAGCTAAAAGCGCTTCTTCTAAAGGAAACCGAGCTCTTTCGCTTTCAGGTACGGCCAGCGACGCCACCCATGCGAGTCAGCCGACAATGGGGCCCCGAGAACTTTCAGCTTTGATGCGCCAGGCAATTGCGTTCTTCGTGTCCAGCCTCCCTTAAGCGTTTCATCCGCCTTTCGCTAAACCCACCGATCGAACCAATCCATCATTTTCCTCTGCGCCGTGAGCGGAAACTTGTGCGGGCCGTCGAAAATCAACGTGTTGAACCGCTCCGGCTGGCCTATCGCCTGATATGACTTGCGCAATGTATCTATGGCCGCCTTGACTCCTTCGGGAGGAAACAGGGTGTCCTGCTGTCCATGGACCACGAGGAGCGGACAGGGCATGGCCAGCGTGGCGATGTCCGGATAATCCAGATGGTCAAGCAGTCCGGGAATCATTGCTGACGGAACCGTATAGATCTCATGGTGAGGGATCAGGTAGAGGAAGGAGGTCATCCATCCCACCACGCACGCCGATTTAATCCTTGGATCGAGTCCGGCGAGGAACACGGTCCTCCAGCCCCCGGCGGAGAGGCCGGCGCAGGCGATGCGATTCGGGTCAACTTCGGGGCGAGTCTGGAGGTAGTCCAAGGTGCGAATGTCATCCCATGACTGTACCCCGCCCCAGGTGAACCCCGAGTGGAGAATATTCCGAACGACGACTGCTTCCGAGCTCCCGGCGCGTTGATTGATCGTTCGAATGGTTTCTTCCGGCTCGACTCTGGATCGGTCGTTTGTGTGGTTCTCTAGGTCCTCATCAAGAATCAGCCGGCGCTCGCCGTGGTAGAACATGTCGATCACGATCACCGCATAACCGTGCTGCGCGAGCATCGCCGGAAAGCTCGCGCCGTCGTAATAATCCTTGCGATAGGCGGCAAGCATCGGGTGTTCCCCGTCGGTTTCAACCAGCTTCTCCTTGCCCCAGTAGTAGAACCCTCCGTGGTCGTGGAGCGCGACGACCGCGGGAACCGGAAATTTAGCGCGCTTCGGAATAAAGAAGTAAGCAGGCACTTCCACATCCGGAGTGGTCCAGAACGCCAGCTGTTCCCGAATGTAATCGCCCCGGTCGATGCGATCGAGAACGCGAGGCCGCGGGTTTACGACTTCCGGCCGGTAGGACATCAATTCGAAGATCTTGGCGCGCCCTTCGGCCTTCCAGGCTTCCAGATCTTTGGGTCGGCGATGGAGGAACGCAAGGCCTTGGCGGGTCTTTTCCTGCTGGTGTTTGATAAAGGGATAGAGGTTCCCGAGCGCCGAGCCCTTCCAGCGCTTGGCTTCATCGGCCGCAGATCCGGTTTGCAGGGGCGGACAAAGATCGGCAGGCTCCGTTCTTCCAGCCCGGCTTGCAATGCCCATCGCGCCCAGACCCCGCAAGAGTTCACGTCGAGTAAGCGGCTGCGGCACGGCATTACTCCTTTCCCGGCCTTGTCTCAGCCGTAGGGCGGAAGGCAGGGCGCCCCACGCGGGGCGGGACACGGTTCCGTAAATTGCCGGAGGACCGTACAGCTCGGGGCGACGGTGCTGCGGCTCGCCGCTACTCGGGCAGTGCGAGCAGCTTGGCGAGCGTTCCGCCCATGATCATCTTCCGCGTGCGCTCGGGAACATCGCACGCATCAAAAAGGGCCCGGTATTGATTGGCCACGGACTCCACTCCGGACAAGTCCGAATCTGAGCCGAAAACGAGCTTCACAAATGCGCTGGGATCGTTGTCCGGCGTCTTTACGCTCCAGTCGAGTGCCGACCACCAGAAGATCCGCTGGAACTCCGCCAGTCGGCCGTGCATTTTCGTCAAAGTCGAGCCGCTGAGGTCGAAAAAGACGTTAGGGTTCCAGCGCGCGATTTCTGCCGCCCATTCGTACTCGGGATTGCCGCAATGCGCGCCGACCACGGTGATTTTCGGGAAGCGCCTTGCAACCTCCTCCAGGTGGATCGGTCGCATCCGACCCGACGCGACATCCTCGGGCTCGTCGAAGTTTTTTCGCAGCACGATGCCGGTGTGAAAGAGGACAAGCCAGCCGTACCGGTTCGCCAACTCGTATGCCGGAAAGTAGGACGGGTCGTTGTACGGTTTTTTCACGAATTCCAGCTCACCCAGGCCCCGGAATCCGAGCGCGTGCAGCTCTTCCACCTGCCGTACGACGTCTGGAGCGTCCAAATCGACGAACCCGAAGGGGACGATTTGCCGGGGATGCTGCTTGGCCGCATCCGCAACAACCCGACGGTGGGCAAAAGGAGTCAGAAGACATGCCGTCAGGTTCATCCGGTCAGCCAGCCTCAACAGATCGTCGAGAAATCCCGGCCTCTTTTCATCGAAGTGCACATGCATGTCGATAATGCGGCCGGCTGGCTGGTCCGCGGCCCTCACACCAGGAGAGAGCTCTCCGAACGGAGACAGGTCCGCCCAGCTCCCTAGGCTTGACGTAACGGCCGCCCCGCTTGCAGCGCCGAAAAATCCGCGACGTGACAATTGCTTCTCGATTTTGGCCCCTCCCTGACTTCCGCACCAACTCAATTACGCTCTATTCCTCGACGATGCCTCGAAAAAAGTCAAGTCTCGCCTGTCGGATTCTTTCACAGGGTGCATTTATCCTCGAGAATGGGTCGGTATCCCTCGACAGTTAAGGCGAATTCATCGATAAATATCATTACATCTCGCCTTGACCGCCAGCTGCGATCCCTTGTGCCGTTTTGAACCTGCGAACTTTTTGTAGAGCTACAGATCGCTTTGTGATCTACCCCTGCTCCGGTTATGGAATCACACGATCGATTCAGGCTCGTCTTTGCGAGCAAAGATGTAGCGGAAAATGTAGCGAGTGCGAATTTTTCTCATTATTGATAGAGACTGACAGATTCCAGCAATCCGAAGCAGGCCCATCAGATACAAAAAGAATCAATCGGCATCCATGGAGAGGTTACTTTGAGAAGGTGGAGGTCTGGGGTTCGAGTCCCCACGAGCCTGGCGAGTGGTTATGGCACAAACAGACGCCAATGCGCCGCACGTCAGAATGCCGACAAAGATTGTTCTCATCTCACCTTGGCCGGTGCCGAATGAGAGTCAAACAGCAAGGGGAAGAACTGTCCACCCATCTTGCTCCCGCGAGGAATTGCAGGAACGCCGGTGAGTAGTGGCTCATCAGCGTTGGACATCACGCCATCACGAAAGACGTTTATCACGGTGGCGCGACGCGGCGCGGGCGTATTGTTTGCATGCGAACCGTGCATGGTTCGCGCGTGGTGAAATGAACTTTCACCCTTTTTCAACTCCACAGCCACCGGATCGAATTTCTCTTTCAGCTCGTCGGGCAGGGTGTCGCGGATGCCGTCCATTTCCCCCGCCAGAACAGGTTTAGGCAGGTCGGGCCATTTGTGGCTTCCTGGAATGTAATTCAAACAGCCGTTTTCCGGGGTTGAATCGTCCAACCCGATCCAGCAAGTGAGGTGGGCCAAAGGCGTGGTCCTAGTCCAGTATGAGTAATCCTGGTGCCAAGCCACGACACCGCCATGTTTCGCTGGTTTGCAGAAAAGCTGGTCGTGCCAGAAGCGCACCGGACCGCCCAGGAGCTGGGACGCCGGCACCAGGAATGCGAGATTCCAGAGCAGATCGTGAAAGCCGGGCATCACGCGCCAAGCCCCTAACGCATGGAAAACCACACGGTTCGGGTCCGTCGATTCGTTGGAATGGTATTCGTGAAACAAATGCCGACCGGGATGCGCCGGATCCATAAGTTGATCCAATTCCGTACGCAGAACCTCCACCTGCTCATCGGTCAGAATGCGAACGCCCTTCAAGTAGCCGTTTTCGCGGAAGAATTCGATCTGCTCATCGCTTAAACGGTACTGCTCCCAGTTGGCGGAACCGTAGGAGCGGGCAAACAGCGCGCCGAGAGGCTGATGATGTAGGGACAAATCTTCCATCATAGTGACGCTCATAGAGACGAGAGATCCTCGTCCAGTGCGGTTCGCAGCGGCTGTGATGTTAGCTTAGACCTTGAACTTGGGCAACGCGGTAATCCGACATCCGAAACGACTCGGAGCGCTCGAATAGCCCCGAGAGTAAATTTGCCACGAGCTTAAGCCGCACAACAAAAAGTGATCAATCTCCAGGCGCACAGGTGTTGCGCTTGCCAAAAGGCAACAAGCGGCCTTAACGCAGACGGAGACGGTATCGTTGAACCTTTCCAGTGACAGTCCTCGGCAACTCAGAAACGAATTCAATCGAGCGTGGGTATTTGTACGGAGCCAGAAGACTCTTCGCGAAGTGCTTGAGTTGCTCCTCGAGTAGGGCAGAACCTTCATAACCGGGCTTCAGCACCACGAATGCCTTGGGTTTCACCAATCCTTGCTCGTCTTCAAACCCAATCACGGCTGCTTCGAGTACGGCGGCGTGGCGGTTGAGTGCGGATTCCACTTCAAGTGGCGAGACCCAAAATCCCCCCACTTTAAGCATGTCGTCCGAGCGGCCGCAATGCACATAGTTGCCTTCCTGCGTCTCCCGATATTTGTCGCCGGTGCGCATCCATCCGTTAACAAAGGTGTTGAGCGACCTTTCGGGTTGATTCCAGTAGCCGCGGCAACAAGTTGGGCCGCTTACCCATAGGTCTCCGATTCCACCCGTTTGTACGGGGTCTCCCTTTTCATCAAGGAGCTTCACTTGGTATCCGGGTGTTGGCTGACCGGACGTGCCGTAAGCGACGCATTCGGGCCTGTTCGAAATGAAGATGTGGAGCATCTCGGTCGAGCCAATTCCGTCAACGATGTCGACTCCCGTGCGTTCCTTCCAGACCCGGCCCAGACTTTCTGGCAGGGCCTCGCCGGCCGAGACACAGAGCCGCAAACAGTGCTCTTCATGTCGGGGCAGGCCCGGCGACTGCAAAAGGGACGCAAACAGGGTCGGAATGCCAAAAAAAACAGTGATCTCGCGTTCTCGAAGAATCCGATTCACGACCTCGGGACAAGGCCTTTGACCGGTCAAAATGGAGGTCGCGGCAGTATAAAGAGGAAACGATAAGCTGTTCCCTAGACCGTAGGCGAAAGACAGTCTTGCTGCAGAGTAGATCACGTCTTGGTGGCTGATACCCAAGACTGCTTGCGCAAAAAGCCTGGCTGTTGCCGCAAGGCTGCCTTGCAGATGGACCGCCGCCTTTGGCCGGCCGGTGGATCCGGACGAATACAGCCAGAAGCACTCGTCGCTCGCTTGTGCCTCATACGGTTGAAAGCTCGAGGTCGCTTTGGTTATCAGTTCGCGCAACGTCGGGAAGCGGCCTGTTTCAATCTCGCCCGAGGCGATTACTTTCCCAATCCATCCGGAGATCCTGGCACCTTCCAGAAATACCGACAGGCAACTCGCCGATACAACCGCAGCCGTCGCAGCACTATCGGCAAGCACGTAGGCGTAATCGTCAGCGGTCCAGAGTGTGTTTACGGGGATCGGAACAATCCCGGCTTGAATGGC
>Ga0075425_100002957_pt1 | contig 17124 bp, 13 predicted proteins | sample SoiMethybrSBSTD4_FD_75300 | JGI IMG/M metagenome (GOLD analysis project Ga0075425, IMG submission 75300) | Bulk soil microbial communities from a Populus tree surrounding site in Tennessee, USA - Soil MetaG P. TD hybrid SBSTD4 | ecosystem: Environmental > Terrestrial > Soil > Tree plantation... | reverse complement strand
ATGCTCGGCAAGGTCTATTCGGAAATTTTCGAGGCCGTCAACGCGCGGCCGCTCGAAGCGCTGCAGTCGACCGGAGCGAACAAGCTGCAGATCTTCTTTTACGGCTGGCTGCCGCAGGTGCTGCCTAACTTCGTGTCGTATACGCTCTACCGCTGGGAATGCGCGGTGCGCGCCTCCGCGGTGCTGGGGCTCGTGGGCGCCGGCGGATTGGGGCAGCAGATCGAAATCTCGATGCGCATGTTCAACTTCAATGAGATCCTGACGATCCTCATCATCCTTTTCGTCATGGTCGCGGCCGTGGACGTCCTCAGCAGCAAGATCCGGGCTCTTTTATGATCGACGAAACTCACGGCGAAAAAGCCGTCGCAATGCCATGGCCGGGGCATATGCAGAGAAGCGGCCCGACGCTGGCCAACGTCCTCGTCACCGCGAGCGTCGTGGCCCTGTTCGTCTGGAGCTACCTCGGGTCGGACATCCGCTTGGGCGAGCTCTTGAGCCGCGAGGGCGGCGGCCAGATCCTCGCCTACGTCGAAAAACTTTTTCCCCCCGATATCTCTGCCGCCACGCTGAGTCAGGGACTCCGGGGCGCGATCGAGACCTTCGCGATCTCGTTTCTCGGCACGCTGCTCGCCGTTACGATCGGCGTATTGATCGTCTTTTTCGCCTCGCGAAATCTGATGTATTCCGGACTGCTTTACGAGATGGAGGCCGCCTCATGGTGGCAGCGCTCGCTGCGCATGCTTCCCTATCTTGCGGCCAAGTCGCTGCTCAACATCCTGCGCACAATCCCGGAGATCGTCTGGGCTCTCATCTTCGTCTTCATCGTCGGCTTAGGGCCCTTTCCCGGCATGCTCGCGCTCGGCGTTCACACCGGCGGGGTGCTCGGGAAACTCTTTGGCGAAGTGTTGGAGGATGTCGATTACCAGCCGATCGAGGCGCTGCAATCGACCGGCGCAAGCCGTATGCAGATTCTTTTTTACGGCATTGCGCCGCAGGTGCTGCCGCAGTTTATCTCGTATACGCTTTACCGCTGGGAGGTGAACATCCGCGTCGCCGCGGTTCTGGGCTTCGTCGGCGCGGGCGGCTTGGGGCAGAGGATTCACATTGCGATCAGCCTGTTTTTGGAGCACCAGCTCCTGACGTATTTAATTTTCATTTACATTCTCGTGACTATCGTCGACTACCTGAGTGCTTACCTCAGGCGGAAAGCAACCTAGCGGCGGTTTTTCCGAGAGATTCTTCGCTCCGCTCAGAATGATAATGCCAGCGCATGACTTCGGCTCGGTCGGTCTTTTGTATATCATCCTGAACGAAGTGAAGGATCTCTCTTGTTTTCGCTCTGGCTGTTCTATATTTCAGAGGGCATGAGCGAAATTCACTTCATCGACACGACGCTGCGCGACGGGCAGCAGAGCCTCTGGGCGCTCAACATGCCGACGAGCGCGATGCTCGGCATCGCCGAGCAGATGGACCGCTGCGGCTTCGAGTCCATGGAGTTCTTCTTCTCCATGATGTTCAAGAAATACGCGCGCGAGCACAAAGAGAACGCCTGGGAGTGGGTGCGCCGCGGCACCAAGCTCTTCAAGAAGACGCGGCTGCGCTACCACGGCGGCATGCACGGCAGCTTCGAGAAAATCCCGAGCTGCATCATGCGCCTCGTGATGGAGCGCATCGTCTCCTACGGCATCACCCTCACGCGGACGTCGAACTGCTGGAACGATTATTCGAGCTTCACGCACGAGATCGAGGCGATGCGCGAGCTCGGCATGGATTGCATCGCGAATCTGATCTACTCGGTCTCGCCGCGCCACACCGACGAGTACTATGCCGAGCGGGCGCGCCAGGCCGCGGCGATGAAGCCCTATCGCATCTGCTTCAAGGACGTCGGCGGGCTGCTCACGCCCGAGCGCGCGCGCACGCTGATCCCGATCGTCCAGAAAAACGTCGGCGGCGTGCCGCTCGAATTTCACGCGCACTGCAACAACAGCCTCGCACCGCTGAATTACCTGGAGGCCATCAAGCTGGGGCTCACGACGCTGCATACATCGATTCCGCCGCTGGCGAACGGCTCGGCACAGCCGTCCATCTTGAATGTGGCGAAGAACGCGCGCGCGCTGGGCCACACGCCGCTCGTGAACGAAGCGGAGATCGGGCCGGTGATCGAGCATTTCACCGCGGTCGCGCAAAGGGACGGCCTCCCGATCGGGAAGCCGCTCGACTACGACGAGTCGCTTTACCATCACCAGGTCCCCGGCGGGATGATCTCCAACCTGCGCCATCAACTGAAGCTCGTCGGCATGGCGGACAAGATCGACGCGACGCTCGAAGAAGCGGCGCGCGTGCGCGCGGAGTTCGGCTACCCGATCATGGTGACGCCGCTGTCGCAGTTCGTCGGCACCCAAGCGGCGTTCAACGTCATCACCGGCGAGCGCTATCGGGAGGTCACAGACCAGACGATCCAGTACGCGCTCGGCATCTGGGGCAAAGAAGGCGCCGAGCTGATGGATCCTCAAGTAAAGGATAAGATATTAAGCCGGCCGCGCGCGAAGAAATGGGCGAATTGGACGCCGCCGGATCCGTCGCTCAAAGAGGTGCGGGAGAAATTTGGCGCACCGGGGATCTCGGACGAGGAGCTGATCCTCCGCTATTATGCCGGGCCCGACGCGGCGGACGAAGTCCTCAAGGCCGGCGCGCCGCCGGAGCATCTCGATGCCAATCAGCCGCTGACGAAACTGGTTCGGGAACTCTCGACGCGGAACGATTTGAGCTACGTGCGCGTCGAGAAGGCGGGATTCGCGGTTACGTTGGGAAAGGAATCATAAGGGGTTTCAACCTGTCCCCTACGTCGCCAGCGCGGCTTTAATCGCCCGTGCCGTATAAACCCTGGCCAGGTGCGCGCGATAGTCTTTCGAGCCGTTGATGTCTTCCAGAAGGTCGACGCCGTCGACGACTCTCAGCGCGGCGCGCTCGATTAATTCCGCTTCGAGCTTTTTGCCCTTTAACGCCTGTTCCACGTTCTTTGCGCGGTAAGCCTTGTCGGTGACACCGGTGATGCCGATCGCGATATCATTGCAGTTCCCGTTCGCGACCGTCAGCCGCACGGCGACGCCGACGACGGCGAAGCCCGAGGCGCGCTGCGCCGCTTTCAAATAGACGCTCTTGCCGCCGGATTTAATTGGCACTTTGATCTCGGTTAAAATCTCATCGGCCTCGAGGGCGCTGGTGAGAAAGCCGACGAAGAAGTCCTCCGCCTTGATCCAGCGCTCGCCGGAAGGCCCGCTCGCCTTCAGCTCGGCGTCGACCGCCAAGATCGCCGCGGGCATATCGCCGGCGGGATCGGCGTGCGCCAGGCTGCCGCCCAGCGTGCCGCGGTTGCGCACCTGGACGTCGGCGATCGTCGCCGCGGTCTGCGCCAGCAGCGGGCAATCGCGGCGAATCGCCTCGGAGTTTTCGATCTCGCTGTGCGTCGCGAGCGCGCCGATGTGAAGCGCGCCGCCGGCGCCGCGGATGTAATTCAAATCGCCGATGCGGCTCAGGTCGACGACGTAGCGCGGCTTGGCCAGACGCAGCTTCATCAGCGGCACGAGGCTCTGGCCGCCCGCGAGAATTTTCACGTCGTCTTTGTAATTAGAAAGCAGCTCGACCGCTTCCTTGAGTGACGACGGCGCGAAGTATTCGAAGCCCGCCGGGATCATCGCCGCGCCTCCTCGATCAGATTCCAAACGCGCTCCGGCGAAAGCGGCAGGTCGCGCACGCGGACACCGAGCGGCTTGAGCGCGTCTTCGACGGCGCCGGCGATCGCGGCGGGCGAGGGGATCGCGGCGCCTTCTCCGGCGGCTTTCTGTCCCAAGGTCGTGAAAGGCGAAGGCGACGGCCGGTGAATGATCTCTACCTTCGGCGTCTCCTCCGCCGACGACTTGCCGTAGTCGGTGAGCGTCAGCGTGAGCAGCTGTCCTTCGGAGTTGTAGACGAAGCCTTCGCCGAGAGCGACCGAGATGCCGTGGGCAGCCGAGCCGTAGATCTGGCCGTTGACGACGCTGGGATGGATCACCGTGCCGTTGTCGCCGACGATGAGATAGCGTAGCACGTGCACTTTTCCCGTCTCCTTGTCGACTTCGACGACGGCGGCGTGGGTGGCCGCGGAGAAAGTGAACTGCGCCCGCACCTTGCGGTCGGGGCCCGGAACCATGTTCGGCTCGGCGTGCGGGAAAGTATAATAATATGTCGCCTGCAACCCTGCCTCCATACCCTTCGGAAGCATCGCCTGATTGCCGTAGACGATCTTGCCCAATTCCGCGAGCGTGACTTTTTTGACCGGCGAGCCCGGCGCATGCACCGCGCCGTCCTCGATCTTCAATTGCGCCGCGTCGGCGCGCAGCACGTGGGCGGCGACGGCGAGAATTTTCTCTTTGAGCTTCATCGCGGCGCCGTGCACCGCGCCGATATCGTAGAGATGGAAATTATTGCCGCTGTTCGCGGCGGACACGCCCCACGGCGCGAGGTCGCTGTCGAACGGAATCGAGATGCTGATCTTCTCCGGCGGAATGCCGAGGACGTCCGCCGCCACCTGGCTCGTGGTCGTCTCGTGCGACTGGCCGCAGTTGGGCGAGCCCAGAAACAGCGCGATCGTGCCGTTCTTCTCCAGCTTGATCGTCGCGCCGTTGACGCCGCCGGCGCCGGGGCTCTCCTTCATCTCGGGGAAAATCGCCATGTCGCGCGCGGCGTTGCGCCCGCCGGGCTCGACGCCGATGACGACGCCGATGCCGAGGAGACGGCCGCTCTCTCTCGCGCGCTTCTGTTCCTCGCGCAGCTTGTCGTAGCCGATTTTCTCGAGCGCGGTTTGGAGCAGACCGGGATAATCGCCGCTGTCGTAAACGTTCCCGCTCGGCGTCGTGTAGGGCATCTGCTCCGGCTGGATGAGATTGATTCTCCGCACCTCGATCGGGCTCAAGCCGAGTTCCTCGGCGATGCGGTCCATCGTGCGCTCCCAGATGTAGCACATGCCGGGTTTGCCGATGCCTCGGTTGGGAATGACCGGACACTTGTTGGTCAGGACCGACCAGCCTTCGAGCGCGATGTTCTGGACCGTGTAGGTGTTGACCAGATTGTTGAGCTTGTTGGTGAAATGGATCGTGAGCGTGCTGGTCGAGCCGCCGACGTCGTCGATCTCCCTGAATTTGAGGCCGAGCACCGTGCCGTCTTTTTTGACCGCCGCCTCGACCGCGAACTCCTGGGCGCATGAGTGGCCCGCGGCCATCATGTGCTCGCTCCGGTCCTCGATCCATTTGACGGGACGGCCGCTGCGGATCGCGAGCAGGCTCACGATGACGACGTACTTGCGGATGAGATGGATCTTCTGGCCGAAGCCGCCGCCGATGTCGGGGATGATGACGCGGATGTCTTCGAGGTCGAGCGCCTCTCTCAGCGCGTCGTAGATGACCTCCGGCACTTGAGCGTTGACCCAGACCGTGAGCTTGCGGCTCGCAGCGTCGTAGTCGGCGATGATCGCGAACGGCTCCAGCGGCGTCGAGCTGTAGCGGTGGATCTTGAGATTTTCCTTGACCACCTTGTCGGCCGACTTGAACGCACCGTCGATGTCGCCGTAGGTCAGGCTGCCTTTCCAGGCGAGGTTCGATTCCAATTCATCGTAGAGCAAGGCCGAGCCGGGCTTGATCGCATCGGCGGTATCGGTCACGGCCGGCAGCGCGTCGTAATCGATCGAAATCAATTCGAGCGCGTCTTCGGCCGTGCCGCGGTCGCGGGCGGCTACAGCCGCGACCGGCTCGCCCATGTAGCGGACTTTATCCACCGCCGTCGCATACTCCGGAATCGCTTTTCTGAGCCCCGCGGCGTAGCGCCCGGGCTTGAACGGCCGCGTATAGGCGACGACATCGGAGGGAACGACCGCCGTGATGACGTCGGGCAATTCCAGCGCCGCGCTCGCGTCCGCGCCGACGATGCGCGCGTGCGCGTGCGGGCTGCGGAGGATCATCGCCTGGAGCATGCCCGGCAGGATAATGTCGTCGGTAAAATGGCCGCGGCCGGTCGCGTGGCGCGGTCCTTCCTTGCTGCGCGTGGCCTTGCCGATATAGTTCTCAGTCATTGCGTTGCGCTTTGAGTTTTTTCGCCGCTTCTTTAACGGACTCGATAATCTGCGCGTAGCCCGTGCACATACAGAGGTTGCCCGCGAGGCTTCGGCGGATATCTTCTTCACTGGGATTGGGTTTCTCTTGCAACAGAGCGTGCGCGGCCATCACCATCCCCGGCGTGCAGTAGCCGCACTGAAAACCGTACTTCTCGACGAAAGCTTCTTGCACCGGATGGAGCGCGCCGTTTTTTGCGAGCCCCTCGATCGTCACGATCTCCTTGCCGTCGGCTTGCACGGCGAAAAACAGGCACGACTTGACGAGCTTGCCGTCGAGAAGAACCGTGCAGGCGCCGCACTCGCCGATGACGCAGCCGACGTGCGTGCCGGTGAGACCGATCTGCTCGCGGAGAAAATGGGGGAGAAGCTGCCGCGGCTCGACGTCTTCTTCGTAGCGGCGCCCGTTGATCGTCACGCTGATCGTTCGCTTCACGTGGTGAACATATCTACTGCCCGCGGGTGCGTCAACCTAGCCTGGCGCGTCCGAGACGAGGTTGCAGCGCTGCTTCGATGGTAGTATGCGCTCCTGAGACTAGGTATTGTCGAAAGCGCTGCGGCGCGCTCTCGCGCCAGAGCTTGGCGCATCGTTTCGGAGGAGGATGCAAAAAATGAGGATACGTTTGATCGCCGGCGCACTGCTCGCTACTGCATTGAGCGGCTGTACGCAGACGCTTCAGCCTCCGATCGAGTTCCAAGGGATCCAGCTACGCCGCGTCAGCCCCGATTTACAAAATCGGCGCCTGACGCTCGATGTCGATCTCAAGTTCCATGTTCGCAACTACCTGGAAGGCGCGGCGATTCCGCTGCAAGCTCCGTTTCTGCAAATTGGCACCAAGCTATCGATCGGCGATCCGCCGACGCTAACGGCGGTCTCGCAGACGCCCAGCCCCCCAAATCCGACTTCGATCGCGCCGAACGGCGAGGCGGATCTATTATTTCCTCAGACGCTGGTTATCAACGACATTTTCAATGCGGGCAATCATTTGATCGGCACGGATGTGCCGTACGTGATGGCGGGCAACTTCACCTTCGCTCCGCCGGCTCCATTCCCGTCGCGCACTGCGACGCTCCGGGTCGGCGGGAAAATTCGCGTCCCGCGTCCGCCTGAAGTCCAGCTGACTTCGATCTCCCCGCCCGAGTTTCCCGGCGCCGAGATCCCTTACGCCGACTACATGCCCATCGACCTTCATCCCTTCACGGGAATCAAGGCGGTGCTTGAGGCGGCGCTGCGGACATTTTTATCGGGCATCGACACCGACCCCAATCGAGCGGGAATTCAGCCGCCTCCGGACCCGCTGGCCAATTCCGCATTCGGTCAGATGTGGAATTGCCTCTTTGATCGCAACGACCCCGGATGCCCGGCTCTGGTCAACCCGGCTGCCGTGCGGCGCGCGCTCCTCAGGTTTACGCTCAGAATCAGCAACCCGAACACGTTCGAGATCAACGTCCCGACTCTGGCGATGCATTTGAAAATGAGCGGCGCGACGGTCGCGAGCATCACCGCACAGCCCAACGACTTGACGCCGATCCGCGGACGCACCGGCAACGTCGTGCATTCGCGCGACGTGCCGTATGAATGCTCGATTCAAGTGCCCGGCGGCCCCTGGTCGCCGAACCCGTCGAGCTTCGCATTCGATTCGCTCATCAAGGTCGACTTCGGCTACGGCCTCATGGAGCTGCCGCTCAAGTTCCCGATGTAAGACGGGAGCTATTACCGCAGCGCCTGTGCCGCCGCGCGCCGCACGAGCACCTTGACCATTTCTCTTTTGTATTCTGGCGAGCCGCGATTGTCGTCGATCGGATCGCTCTCGGCCGCGGCGGCCTCCGCCATATCGCCGATGAGTTTGTCGCCGATCTTCTGGCCGCGCAAAATCGCTTCGGCCTTTTTTGCGCGCAGGATCGTCGGCCCGACGGAGTTGAGCGCGAGCCGGATATCGTCGCAGCGGCCGTCCGCCGCGCGGAGCGCGAGCGCGACGCCGACGGTGGCGAAATCTTCCTGGCTCCGCGGCAGGAACTTGATGTGCGCCCAGCGAAGGTGTTCGACCGGCGGCGGCACGCGGATTTCGGTCAGTATCTCGCCCGGCTCGGCCGCGGTCTGATAGTAATCGAGGAAGAATTGATCGAGCGGAACGGCTCTCTCGCCCTTCGACGAAGCGAGGACAACGGTCGCGTCGAGCACGATGAGGCTCGCGCCGGGATCGGTGAGCGGATCGCCCTGGCAGAGATTGCCGCCGAGCGTCGCCATGTTGCGGATGCGCGGCTGGGCGACTTTGCGGAAGGTCTCGTGAAGCAGGGGATAGTGCTCGCGCACCGCCGCATGGAGCTCGATGTCGCGGTGGCGCGCGCCGGCGCCGATGCTCAGGCCATTCTTCGGGTCGAAGCGGATCGCCTCGAAGTTAGGCAGCTTGGCGAGGCTCACGACGACGCGCGGGTTTAAGAGCTTCATGCGCATCATGATGAGCAGCGCGGTGCCGCCGGCGATGAGCCGCGCGTCCTCGCCGTGCTCGTCCAATAGTCCGCAAGCCGCTGCGATGCTCTGCGGCTCAAAGTAATCAAATCGTATCATTTACACCATGCGCTCCGTCATTCCCGCGAAAGCGGGAATCCAGTTTTGGTTCGCCGCGGAGTAATCCCTGGACCTCCTCGCGGGGGTGACGGACTTTTTTCGTTCGGCGATAGCCGTTACTTATCCTTCTTCTCCTTCAGCCCCTTCAGCACCTTCTCCGGCGTGATCGGCAGCGTCCTGATGCGCACGCCGACGGCGTCGAAGACCGCATTACTGATCACCGCCGCGGTCGGGTCCATGCCGAGCTCGCCGAGGCCCTTGGCGCCGAACGGACCTGTCGGCTCGTAAGAATCGGCGAAAGCGTGCTTGAGCGGCGGCATATCCCGTATCGAGGGGATGCGGTAATCGGAAAAGTTTGGATTCACCGGCCGCCCCTCGTCGAAGCGGAGTCCTTCGATGAGCGCGTAGCCGATGCCTTGCGCCACCGCGCCTTCGACCTGTCCCTCGGCGCCGACCGGATTAATCACCGTGCCGCAGTCCGACGCGGCGGCGTATTGCAGTATTTTCACCTGCCCGGTCTCGCGGTCGACTTCGACCTCGACGGCCTGGCAGCCGTAGTTGTACGCGCCCGACTCGTTGCCGTAGCGGGTGGAGTCCTGCAGCACGGAATCGGCGTCGAACTTCCCCGACGCCACGATCGGCGCGCCGCCGTTGCGAAACAGCCGCGCGCGCGCCACGTCGGCGACCGGCAGGGCTTTTTGCTCGGCGCCGCGCACGAAGATTTTCCCGTCGCGCGCGACGAGATCGGCCGCATTCGCTTCCAGCATATCCGACGCCTGCTCGAAGAGCTGCTGCTTGACCTTGGAGGCGGCGTCGCGCACGGCGTTGCCGCTGATATAGGTGAGTCGGCTCGCGAAGGCGCCGAGACAGAACGTCGTGAGATCGGTGTCGGCGTGCGACATCTCTACATCCTCGATCGGAATGCCGAGCTCCTCGGCGGCGATCGCGCACATCGTCGTGTAGCAGCCCTGGCCCGATTCGCCCTCGCCGCTTAAGATCAGCGCCTTGCCGTCCTCGTTGAGCTTGATGGTGGCCGAGCTCCCGTCGTAATCGCCGAAGTGGCGTTTACCGCTAACGTGGACGGTGCAGGCGAGGCCGAGCCCGGTATCGGGCTTTTTGTTCGCGCGCTTCGTTTTCCAGTCGATCAGTTCGCCGGTCTTGTCTATGCACTGCTTCAATTCGCAGCTGATGACGCGATTGCCGTGCGGCGAGACGTAGCCCGGCTCGGCGGCGTTCATGCGCGCGATCTCGATCGGGTCGATGCCGAGCTTGTGCGCGGCCTCGTCGATCGCCTGCTCGACCGCCCATTCGGCGGAAGGGTTGCCGAAGCCGCGGAACGCGCCGGTGGGGATCTTGTTCGTGTAGACGAGATAGGCCTGCGTCTTGACGTCGGAATATTTGTAGCAGGTGTCGTGGCGCAGGGCGGCGACGCCGGTGATCGCCGGCGCCTTGGCGGAGTAGGCGCCGTTGTCGGCGACGACGCGTGTTTGCTTGGCGCGGATGTGGCCGTCTTTTTTGAAGCCCATTTTCACATAAATCTTCATGAAGACGCGCGGGCGGCTGCCGGCGAGAAATTCTTCTTCCCGGGTATTGATCAGTTTCACGGGCTTCCCCGCCTTGCGCGATAAGATCGCGGCGACGATCGCGTTGTTGTCGTCGCACGACTTGCCGCCGAAGCCGCCGCCGACCGCACTCTGGATGATGCGCACGTCGGTCTCGCGGACGCCCAGCGCCGCGGCGATGCGGTAGCGCGCGTTGAACAGCGTCTGCGTGTTCATGTAGACCGTGTACTTGCCGGAAGGCGAATAGTCGGCGACGCTGCCGATCGTCTCGATCGCGCAGTGCCACTGCGGCGCGCTCTGGAAGGTGTCCTCAACGATCACATCGGATTCGGCGAAGGCCTTCTCGACGTTGCCGCGCTCGACGTCGATCACCATCGCGATATTGCGCTCCTTGTCGTCGTGGACGAGCGGCGCGCCGGGCTGCATCGCTTCTTCGGCGTCGAAGACGGCGGGCAGCTCCTCCCAATCGATCTCGATCAGATCGAGCGCCTCTTCGGCTGTGTCCCGGTCGATCGCGGCGACCGCCGCGACTTCCTCGCCGACGTAGCGCACTTTGCCCACGGAGAGGGGATACTGGTCTGCGAAGAAGGCGCCCCAAGGCTTTTTGATCGTGTCCTCGGCGGTCACGACGCAGCGCACGCCGCGGAGCTTCTCGGCCTTGCTCGCGTCGATGCTGCGGATGCGCGCGTGCGGCAGCGGGCTGCGAAGAATCTTCCCGTAGAGCATCCGCGGCAGGACGATGTCGGCGATGTAGCGCGACTCGCCCGTCGCTTTTTCATAGCCTTCGACCCGTTGCACGCGCCGGCCGACGACGGAGAAACTTTGTTTGGCCATATTCAGCTGGTCTTCGACACCGGCTTGTAGACGCCGAGACTTTGGATTTTCGCCTCGCGCGCCGGCTTGCCGCCGGGCTGGGCGGCGCTGACCCTGCCGTGCATCACCGCCAGGATCGATTCCATGATTTTATAATAGCCGGTGCAGCGGCAGAGATTCCCTGCCATCCATTCCTTGATCTCTTCTTCCGTGGGATTCGGATTTTCGTCGAGCAGCGCCTTGGCCGCGATGATCTGTCCCGGCGTGCAGATGCCGCATTGGAGTCCGCCGTATTCGACGAACGCCTGCTGGAGCGGATGAAGCACGCCGTCTTTGGCCAACCCTTCGATCGTCGCGATCTCCTTGCCGTCGCACGCGACCGCTAGCGTGAGGCACGAGCTGACGAGCCGGCCGTCGACGGTAACGCTGCAGGCGCCGCAGACGCCGATGCTGCAGCCTTCCTTGGTCCCGGTGAGGCCGATGTCTTCCCGGAGCGCATGCAGCAGCAGGCGGTTGGGCTCGACCTCGATGTCGTAGCTCTCGCCATTGACGAGCAGTGTGACGGGACGCTTCATAATTATTAGATGCCGTTCGGAATTTCAGAGAGATGCTTCGCTGCGCTCAGCATGACAAGAATATCAATCGTCGTTAAGTCTGGGATGTCATCCTGAACGAAGTGAAGGATCTCTCCGATCCGATAGACTTACTCCGATCTGCCGGAATGGGTCTTGCCCCATTTCGCGCGCATCGAGCCCAGCGTCTCGCCTTCGCCGACGGGAACGCGCGTCGTGCGAAGCTTCTCGCCGACCTTGTCGGCGTCGCCGGCGGTGGCGAGGCGCGCCTCCTCGTCGAGGGTGTCGGGCCAGAGGCCGAGAAAATAGCCGTGCCAGGGCTCCTGCGGCTCGAGCTTCGGCAGCCCGAGCTCTTCCCATATCGCCCGGGCGCGCTCCATGTATTCTTTTTTCGGCAGCGAGAGCGGCGGATAGTCCGCCTTGCGCGTCGCGTCGATCAGCAGCGACGATTCCATGTTGTCGTAGCGGCTCGACGGGTGCTTGGCCACCATGCCGATCGGCGTCGCGCCGAACGGGCGGTCTTTGACGACTTTGATGTCCTTGTGCGGCTGCGAGCGGTGCGTGATCGCCCACGTCACCGCCACCGGATCGTGCGGATTGATATCCTCGTCGACCGCGATGACGAGCTTTCCGACCCGGTCGCCGTAGGCGAGCAGCGCATCCATGGCGTTCCACGGATCCTGATCGTCGCGCTTTTTCATCCTGAGAACGACGTAAGGCCGGAGATTGACCAGCGGCTCCATGAGCGAGACTTCGAGCACGCTCGAAAAACCTTTTTGCCTTAGATTGCGCAAGATCAGCGTCGCCATGCCCATGGCCTTGATCTTCGAGCTTTCGCTCGGTGTCACCTGGCTGATAATCGACACCCAGATCGGATTTTTCCGGTGCATCACGCCGGTGAGCTCGAAGACATGGCTCAGCGTGCGCGGGTCGACGTAGCCCATCGATTCTCCGAACGGCCCTTCCTCTTCGAGGTAGTTGGTCGGAATGATTCCTTCGAGAACGATTTCCGCGGTCGCCGGCACTTCGAGATCCACCGTTTTGCATTTGACGAGCTTGATCGGCTCGCCCACGAGTCCGCCGGCGAGCGCCAGCTCGTCGACTTCCGGCGGAACCTTCTGCGTCGCCGCGAACGAGACCGCCGGAACCGTGCCCACCGCAACCGCGACCTCCAGCGGGATGCCGCGCTGCCGGCACTTCTCCCAATGGCGCGAGAGATCCTGCGGCGTGCCGGACATGAGACCGCTCCAACCGGCGCCTTTGATAAGGCCGCGGTAATTGCCGACGTTGCGCCGCTTGGTCTCGGGATCCTTCGTGATCCAGTGGCCGGCGGTGATATACGGACCGTTATCGAAACCGGGCGTCGAGATCGGAATCGGAAATTCGTGGAAACCGCCCTTGCTCAAAAGATCCTTCCCGGTGTGAATCTCTTCCATCACCGGGCCGTAGCCGACCACCTCGGGCTCGATCAGGTGATCCATGGCGTGGATCCAGCGGTCGGCGACTTCCTCGGGCCCGCATTTGAGACCCATGCAGTAAATTTCAGCCGAGGCGGCCAAGCCGCCGACCAGGACCGGACTCTCGTACTTCTTCCCCTTGGAGTCGACGACGTTCTCGAACAAAAACGCCTTGCGCTGATCTTCCTTCAACCCGCGGAACTGCCAGCGCACCAGCGGATGCAGCTCGGTGTCTTTATTGATCGCACGCCGCACGCGCACGAGCTTGCCCGCCGCTTCCAGCGCGGCGATCGATTCGCGGAGGTCCTGATGGGGCGTGGCGAAATTCATTTCGAGATTTTTTGTGTATGCTTTTTTGTTCTGTTCCGCAAGAGCGGCCCGCTCCAAAAGGCCGCGATTATCGAGGTGAATTTGCAAAGTAGACCCCAAATTCCGTACAATGAGGACGGATCGTCCATGAGCTTACAGATTTTCAACACTCTAACAGGCAAAAAGGAGCCTTTTACCCCCTTGAAAGAGGGGGAGGTCCGCATGTACGTTTGCGGCGTCACGGTCTACGATTCCTCTCACATCGGCCACGCGCGCTCGCTGCTCACGTTCGACGTCGCCTACCGCTATCTCGTTTTTTTGGGCTACCGCGTGCACTTCGTGCGCAACTTCACCGATGTCGACGACAAGATCATCAATCGCGCACGTGAGGAGAACACGACCGCGGAGGCGATCGCGGGGAAATACATCGAGGAATTCCAGAGCGAAAGCCGGGCGCTTGGTCTGCTCCCGCCGACCGAGGAGCCCAAGGCGACCCAGCACATCGAGGAGATCGTCGCGCTGATCCGCCGCCTGGAGGAAAAAGGGGCGGCCTACCCGATCGATGGAGACGTGTACTTCTCCGTCGAGAGCTTTCCGGGCTACGGCAAGCTCTCGGGCAAAAAACTCGACGAGCTGGAGGCGGGGGCGCGCGTCGAGGTCGACGAGCGCAAGAAATCGCCCATGGATTTCGCTTTGTGGAAGTCGAGCAAGCCCGGCGAACCGGCATGGGATAGCCCGTGGGGCAAGGGACGTCCCGGCTGGCACATCGAGTGCTCCGCGATGAGCACCAAATATCTAGGACAGCCTTTCGACATCCACGGCGGCGGACGCGACCTGATCTTCCCGCATCACGAAAACGAGATCGCGCAGTCGGAGGCCGCCTACGGGCTGCCGCTCGCGGACGTGTGGATGCACAACGGCTTTCTCAACATCAATCAGGAGAAAATGTCGAAGTCGCTCGGCAATATTGTCGCGATTCACGACATCCTCGCGCATCACGAACCGGCCGCTCTGCGGCACTATATGTTTGCGAGTCATTACCGCAGCCCGATGGATTTTTCCGAACAGGGATTGGAAGAGGCGGAGAAGGGCGTTGAGCGGATTTTCGAAACGATCGCGCGCTTCGAAGAGAGCGCCGGGTCCACGCCGTCCGATCGCGCCGACGCGGCGCTGTTGGGCGATTTCCGCGCGGAGATGAACGACGACTTCAACACGCCGCGGGCCTTGGCGCTCATTTTTGACGAGGTGCGGGCGCTCAATCGCCTGATGGACGAAGGGAAGAGCGCTGAGCTCGCACCGCGCGTCGCGGCGCTCAAGAAAATCGGCGGCGCCTTGGGTCTGCTTCAAGAAGAGCCCGCGCGCTTTCTCGCGCGCAAGAAGGAGCGCTGGCTCGCGGCGCAAGGGCTTTCTCAAAACGAGATCGACGAATCCATTCGCCGGCGCAATCAAGCGCGTCGGGAAAAGAACTGGCGCGAGGCCGATCGCATCCGCGCCGAGCTCGGCGCCAGAGGTATCGTGCTCGAGGACGCTTCCGGAGGAACTATATGGAAGGTGAAATAGGCATGAGGCGCCGCATCGCGGCGTTTGTTTTGGCGGTCGCGGTCGTTGTTTGGCCGTGGCGTGCGCCGGCGCAGGAAAAGCCCGGCGCCGGACAGGAGGCCGCGCAGCTCGAGCTGCGCCGGACGCTGAAGACGCGCGACTACCAGGGGCAAAGCGTCACCGGCGAAGAGCGCGTCGTCCGCCCGCGCGATACGCTGTGGCGCATCCTGGTCGTAGAGAAGGGATTGCCCGACAAGCGCTTTGCACGCTATGTCTTTTTGGTCACCCAGCTCAATCCCAACTTGAAAAAAGCCGATGTGCTTCAAGTCGGCGAGACGCTTTTCATTCCGATCCAGTTCGACGAATTGCTGGGCCAGAAGTCTGCCGCCGTCCAACCGCCTCCTGCCGCGGCCATCGCGCCCGACGGCGACGCCGGGACCATACTCTACGAAGTCAAACCGGGCGATCAGCTCTACAAGGTGCTGCGCACTCACGCCGGCATTCCGAGCGCGGAAATGAAAAGCGCTCTTGCGCGGACCAAGACGCTCAACCCGCAAAAGAAGAACTGGGATACGCTGATCGCTGGAGAGAAGCTGCGGCTGCCTGCGGGCGCAGCCGCCGCTGTCCCTATCGAGCAGGCGGTGTCGCTGCCTATAGATCAGCGGGCGGTGGGTCTCGATTACGGAAAGAAAATTGCGGTGCAGGAAAATCTCGAGATCCTCGACTCGGTCATGAAGGCCGTCGGACGGCAGACGCGGCGCGAGGGAGAAGAGGTCGTGCCGCTCAAAGAGGGGACGGTGCATATCGATCGCAGCTCGTATCCGATCGTCCAATCTCCGGACGGGCAGCGCGCGATTCTCGACATGCAGAATAAAATCACCGCCGCGCTGAAGGCGAAGATGGCAGCGGACGCGCCGGGCCTGCCGGTCGTTTCGGTCAAGAAAGGCGCCTCGCTGCACGACGCCGTGACCGGCCTACTCGCACGTCTGGGATTTCAGAACCTGCCAAACAACCAGCCGGTCGTGATCCAGGACAGCGGCGTCGCCGTGCAGGTGAAAGGCGAATGGATGGTGGCGGCGCCGGAGGACGGCGGCGCGATGGCGCAGGTGATGGTCGTCAGCCTCACCGATGGCCCGGGACAGACGCCGGACTACTTAAAAGAATATCTTTCGGTCAAGGGCATGAGTCTGAAAGAGATCCTGCTGCCCCGCGCGACCCCGCCGCCGCCAGCGCCCGAGCCCGCTGTGGCCAAGCCTAACTTTCGAGTCGAGAAATGGCCGGAAAGCGGCGCCGCTCTCGTCGACGCCCTGCTTGCCGACTACGGCATCGCCGCGGCCACCGGCGGGACGTTCTCGATCATGCTGCGTGACGGGATTCGGATGGACAGCAAGGCCGACCGGATATTCGAGTACGGCGGAAAGAAAATCGCACTGGCATTCCGCACGATCGGAGATGAATCGACCAAGACGATGGAGAGCAGCGATGGCATGCGCGTGGTCGAAGTCGATCTCGCCAAGCTCACGCGCCGCGAAATAATCGGACGGCTGCTCTCCGAACTCGGCGAAGCAGCTTCGTATCGCGACCAGCGCTTCGCTGTCAACGATCGCGCCAAGGACAAGCTCGCGCTGACGGTCTCCGGATATTATTTGCCGCAGCGTCTGCTGCTCATCACCGACCGCGAAATCCCGGTGGATCTGGAGAGATTTTTCGGCGAAAAAGGATTGCGGGTGGTCAAATTCTGAGTCAGGCCAGCAGCAATCGCTGATGGGTGAGGACGAACGATGCGAAGCTTGAAGCTTCTCCTGTTGTGCGCCGTCATCGTCGCCGGCTGTTCGACGACCAACGGGCGAAAGGGGATGGGGCCGCGGCCGGGCACACCGGAATATGCCGCCCAAGCGAATTCGGGAGAGCCGAAAGCGCCGGCCTGCTCGACATGGCTCAACCGCACGCGCGCCGGCGGCACCGTCGGAAGCGTCGTCGGCTTCATCGCCGCTAGCGCCGTCGGCACCCCGGCGCTCGGGCTCATCTACACGGCGGCCGGCTACGCTGCGGGCGCGGCGAGCGCGGACAAATGCAAGAAAGCGATCAAGCCGGCGGATGGCGCCGAGGCGCATTCGCGGCCGTCCACTGCAAAAATCCTCGAAGAAGAGTTAGACTAGGC
>Ga0075425_100002956_pt1 | contig 17126 bp, 19 predicted proteins | sample SoiMethybrSBSTD4_FD_75300 | JGI IMG/M metagenome (GOLD analysis project Ga0075425, IMG submission 75300) | Bulk soil microbial communities from a Populus tree surrounding site in Tennessee, USA - Soil MetaG P. TD hybrid SBSTD4 | ecosystem: Environmental > Terrestrial > Soil > Tree plantation... | reverse complement strand
AGCGACGCGCCGAGGGTGCCGACAATGCTGCGCGAGCGCACGACGATGCCGCGCACCACGCCGATGTTCTGGACGATGCGGCAGCCGGGAAGCTCGAACGCGGTGGTGACGAGCTGCGGGTTGATTGCGGTCATGACCGCAATGCTAGCGCACCACGGCGGCGATGCGCGTCAGGTCACGACGCGGCAACTCCAGCGGGCATCTGCTTGCGATGATGCCGCGTGTGGAAAGCGACGAACTGCGCGTAATCCGCGACGGAGATGCGGCCGAATGCTCCGCTCGCGACCGCGCCGCCGCGCTGCGCGCACGCACGGCATTCGCGATCCAAGCGCATCAACGCCTCTTCGAGCCGTCGACGGCCGTCTATGGGCGTGGCGGGGCCGCTCGCCGGATTCATCGCCTTCGGTGCCTTGCCTTTCGGGAACGATCCGGTGCGCAAAATGCGGTTGAAGATCAGCGTGCGGAGAATCGGACGAAGGAACGACGGCAGCGTAGGCAGCTTCGACGGTACCCCGGCAATCACGTTCGCCGATTCCTCCATGGCACGCGCGACGTGCTCCACGAGCTGGCTCGGCGACCACTTCCCGGGCGCGCGCGGGGTCGTCCACACCGCGCCGCAACGCTCGGCCACGGCGGCGAGTTCATTCACGGCTTCCCGGTTGGCAACAAGGGCTGAATCAAGATCTGGCATGAGAGCCTCCACTATAGGCGCGGTTACCCGACCAGCAGCGCCACCAGTTCGCCAACGTTCGACATCTCGAGCGTGTTGATGCGCGTGATCACCTGCTCGCACCTCTGATCGCCGAGCACCGGGGCGATGAGCGCACGCGCCTTGGCAGCCACGCCGGTGGTGTCGAGCGGGTTCTCTTTCGTGCCCGGTGCGTGGCGCGTGAAGTGATTGACCGCACGGCCGTCGCGGAGGCGGACTTCGACATTCGCGCTGCGCGGCGCGGCCGGATCCATGAGGCCGCGGTCGCCGATCAACTGGACACGCTGCTTCAGCGCCAGCACCTGTGGATCCTTCATGCGTTCGTACGAATGGCTCGCGTCGAAAGAGACGGTACCGTCGATGAGCGCGACGGCGATCAGGTACTGGAGATTGACATCAGGCATTGCGCTGTCGTTGACAATGCCTGCGCCATCTTCCGGGAGGCGCACGATCACGCGGTCGACGTTGGCGGACGTGAGACCCTGCTCGCGCCGCAGTGTGATGAAGGCGTCGAGCGCCGACTGTATCGGGTACCCAACTGAGAACGTCTTGATGGCGGTCTCGGTCACGTAGAACCGCCTGCCGAGATCGGCCGCCATTTCTTCGGGCCGCGGCTGCGTCGAATGCGCCTCCAGGGCGTTGTGCTCGCCCTCGAGCACGTCAGGCACACCGCTGAATCCGGCCTGCGCCATCAGCGCGGCGGTCACGCCATTGCGCGCGCCCATCCCCGCAAAGTCGAACGCCTTCTCGACGTGCTCGAGATCGCGCTCCCAGCTCCAGACGCCAGAGACCTGCTGCACGGCGTAGGAGATCGCATATCGCATCTGGGTTTCATCGAGCTTGGCCATCGACGCGGCGGCGGCAGCAGCACCCATCGTCGCGCTCACGCCTTCGGCGCTGCGATGCGTAGCGCGGACGTGATTGGGACCAAGGGCCTGCAGCCACCGGCAGCACAGGTCGTAGCCGAGCGCGACCGCGCGGAGAAAGTCCAGACCCGAGGCGTTCTCGCGCTCGCCGACAGCAAGCGCAGCGGGCACGGTGGCGCAACCCGGATGCGCCTTGGTCACCGGCTCGAAGTCGTCGGTCTCATCGGCGTGCGCGAACATGGCGTTAACGAGCGCCGCATTGATGGCCGAAGTCCTGATGCTGGTCGTCAGCACCGACGCTTCGGCAACGCCTCCTTGCGCGCGCGCGAAGCGGACCGCCATCTCACCAGGCTTGAGCTTCGCACCCGAGATCATGGCTGCGACCGTATCGAGCACGCGGTGCTTCGTTTCGCGCAGCACATCGGCGGGCAGCGGCTGCTGGCGCGCGGCGGCCATATATCTGGCCACTCGTCCCGTCAGGTCTGTCGACGCCGCCGGCGGCTGTTCGCGCTGGCCGCCCTGCACCTGCACGGGAACGGCCGCAGCAGCCAACAGACCTGCGCCGCTCTCCAGCATCCGCCGTCTCGTGAAGCGCCTTCTCGGCGTCATTCGTAACTCTCCTCGTCTACTTCGCCCGCCCGCCGAATCCGCGCGCGATCATCGGAAGGCGAAGCACCGTTCCGCCGCCCGCGATGTAGAGCGTGCGCTTGTCCGGCCCACCGAAGGTGAGATCCTGGCAGCGGCGCGTGATGCACCACACCGGGATGACCCCGAGATGCTGGCCTGCAGCACTCACCACCTCGATGCCCGCCTCTGTGAGCGCATACAACCGACCCTCGTCGTCAATGACCACCCCGTCCGCATTCGAGATCGGCGCTTCGTTTGCGGGAATAGTCTTGTCGCGGCCCACGTAGGTGGCAAACACGCGGCGGTTCGTCAAACGGCCGTCCGGAAGAATGTCGAACGCATACGAATGAATGCCGCCAGTGTCGTTCACGTAGAGAATTGTTTCGTCGCGACTGAGGGTCATGCCGTTCGGCCGCCCAAGATCCTCGGCCACACGAATCGGTGCACCGCCAGCAGGTACGTAGTACAGGGCCGGCGCCATCGCGTCCGGAGGAACGGGTCGTAATGGCAAGTCGCTGAAATAAACGCCGCCCTTCCGATCCGACACAGTCCCGTTGGGCCGGCCGAACGCGTGGCCTTCGAATTGCTCGGCGAGCGTGGCTTCCTTCCCCGCGGGCCAGACGACCCGCGGCCCCGCGAAACCTTTTTGCGATTGCAGCGAGATCAATCGGCCTTGACGGTCGAGCGTCATGCCCAGCGGCCCGTGCAGATCGCCAACGAACGTTTCCACCTTGTCATCCGCTGTGAGCCGCACGATGCGGTTGGCCGCCGACTCTGTGAACAGCAGGCCGACATCGGGCACCCAGATCGGGTCGTCGGCGCTGCGCAGGCCTTTGACGACGACCTGCGCCTCGGTGCCCGCCTTGATCACCCCCGGAATGTCGGGTGTCTGAGCCGCGACTATGCGACTGGAGATCGCAACCGCGATGAAGACCACTGTCGCTGCACGACGGCGGTGCGATGGTGCGAGGGTGCGAGGGTGCGGTGGTGCGTCCGAAGGTGCGAAGGCGCGAAGGTGCTCGAAGCCGGCGGGACTATGCGTTGCTTCGTACGTTCGCACTGTCGCACTGTCGGACGCACCGCCGCACCGTCGCATCATCCGCACCATCGCAGCGGTCGGATTCACGCGCCCAATCCTAACGCAGCCCGCGTGCAGGTCATCAGCAGCGCCCGGCCATCCGGCGTATCGACTTGCCTGACCGCACGGAAGCCGGCTTTTTCATAGCAGCGGATGGCCCTCCCGTTGCCCGGCTGAGGATCAGTTTGAATATGCGTAACCGACGGATCCTCGAACAGCCGCGCGACGAACGCGCGCACCATGGCGGTGCCAAGACCGCGGCCGAGATCTTTGCCGTGCGCCAGGAACTGATCTATGCCACGTGCGCCGGGGTCCGTCTCGTCTTCCCACCAGCCGTCGCCGCAGTCCTTGACGACGTACGACTGCATGAACCCGATCTCGCGATCGCCCTCCAAGGCAATGTAGCCCCGAACGGGATAACCGGGATGAATTGTCGGCGTGAATTCCTCGATCACCTCGCGGAGCGACGGCGTCGGCGTCCACCATTCCGCCACATGCGGCCGCTGCAGCCATTCGTGCAGCATCGGCAAGTCACTCGCCGCCAGGGGCCTGAATGTAATCACACGCCCACCCTGTTCGCTCTGTGTCTTCGTGCCGTCACGGTTCGTGACACGAAGTACATGCCGACGCCAATGACCACGAATATCATCGCGAGACGCACTTCGTTGACGGGGCTCGTCGACACGAGCCACGCGCCGAGGCCGATTGCGGCAATGGACACAAGCGTTGCGGCGGGAACCACAAATGGTGGCGATGGCAGATCGTGCCTGCGCCGCAGCGCGGGCAGCGCAGCACACGTCGCGATGTACGCGACCAGCCTGACGATGGTGCTGATCGTCAGGGCCGAGAGGAACGTGCTGAACAGCGCGACGAGGCCGGCGATCGCAGCAGTAACACCAATCGCCGCGGCCGGCGTGTGGAATCGCGGATGCGTCACGGCAAGGGTCGCCGGAAGCTCGCCGGCGTCTGCCATCGCAAACACCAGGCGCGGCGTGGCGAACAGGATGGCATTGAGAATGCCGCCAATCGACACGAGTGCCGCAGCCGCAATGAGCGATTCGCCGGTCGCGCCGAACATCTGAAACGCCGCATCCGAGAGAGGCCTCGCCGCACCCGCGAGGTCCGGAAGGGTTCCGATGCAGACCGCCTGCACGGCGACGTACAGCACCGTGACGACGGTCATACCGACGATGAGCGCGAACGGCAGATCGCGATGCGGATTTCGCATCTCGCCACTGGGAATCACGGCGCCTTCAAACCCCATGTAGGCGAACACGAGCAGCAGCGTCGCCTGGGAAAACGAGCGGTACGACGGCACGATCGGCGACGCGGAGCGGTTCGGGTCGACGAAAAATGCGCCGGCGAGCACCAGCGCAACAAGCGGAAGCAGCTTGCCGACCGTAAGCAGATTGGTTGTGGCAGCGGACGTGCGCAGGCCGACGATGTTGACGACAGCCAACACGCCGACGAGCACGGTGATGGCGACCGCGCGCCCGGCGTCGGCGCCGGCGGCCGGTACAAAGAACGCGAGATACGTGACGAAGAGATTCGTCAGCGACGCGAACCCCATGATGCGCGCAATCCACATCAACCAGCCGACCTCGAACCCGATCAGCGGACCGAAGGCGACGCGTGCGTACACGTAGGGGCCGCCGGTCGCACCGAAACGGCTGCCCACTTCGGCGAAGCACAGAACGACAAGGCCGATGGCGACCGCGGCGAGGACATACGCGCCGAGGCTATATGTCCCGGCCAGTGCGTACACCTGCGACGGCAGTCCGAAGATGCCGGCGCCTACGACGGAGTTGATGACAAGCGCAACGAGATCCCAGCGCCGAAGATCGCGGACAAGCGGCAGCACGCTACGGGAAATACTCGTCGTACTGAATGCGGATGTTTTCGAGGGCGCTCTTCGCCCTCGCGATGGAGGCGGGCTGCGCGTCGCCGCCGAACAAGTCGGTCTGCAGCGCACCGAGCGCAGCCAGGCAGGCCGTGGCCCGCGCCTGATGATCCGACAGCTTCAGGATCGAGTTGATTCCCGTCGCCAGCGTGCCGGCAAGCGTCAGCACGGCAATGATGCCGCAGACGTTCCGCCAGCCGCGCGCCAGTTCCGCCGGTACGCGGCCCGTCGTCGCCTGTGCGGTTCGCGCGGCGACCGCGCCGCCCCGAAATGCATCGCCGGCCAGCGTTGTCGAGACGGCGCCGCACAGCAACCCAATCAACAGGAGCGCGCTGCTGATCCGGCGATAGCGCCGTCCGGCACGGCGTACTTGGTGGACGGCCGCGCGAATATGTTCAACCAGCCGCTCACGATCGGACTCGAGAGTGTCGACACCGGCCATGGCACCACTCCTCGGGGAAACGCGCGGTTATTTCGTCGAACCTTGATCGGCGAGCGGCAGCCACAGCGTGATGCGATCCTCGTTGCCAATCACGCGCGTGATGTGTCCCTTTCCTGTGAGATCCTCGGCCAGCTCGATGTGCCCTGGCTCGAGCGGGATCTTCTTGCCCCCCGCGACCTCAATCTCGCCGCGTCCGCTCAGCGTGATCACGTACTGACGCTGGGGCGCTGTATGCCAGTCCTGCACCGTGCCCGGTTTTCCGCGATGCAGCTCGGCGCCCGTGATCTTCATCAGCTGCGCGACGTCGCGGCTGCCATTCATGGCGAACTTCGCTTCGACTTCCTCGGCGTGGGTCTGATTGTCGGGACCGGTAAACATCCGCGTCACGAACACGGCCTTGCGCGCCTGCGCGGATGCGACGTCGTGTCCGGTGGCCAGGCCGGCCACGTAACAGAACGCACCAACGATCACGATCACCGGCCATCTCTGTACGGGTTTCATGTGCCGCTCCTCTCAACAATGGCATCCGCTTCGATCTCGACAAGCATCTCCGGGCTGACGAATCCACTGACGCCGAGCATCGCCGTCGCCGGTCGTATGTCGCCGAACACCTCGCCATGCGCGCGGCCGACCTGTTCCCAGTGCGCCGCGATGTCGACGACATACATGCGCGTGCGCACGACATGGCGCATCGACGCGCCCGCCTTCGCCAGCGCCGCCGCAATGTTGCTCAGCGCCTGCTTCGCCTGCAGGTAGGCATCGCCCACACCGACGATACGGCCATCGGGCCCCGTTGCCGTCGTGCCGGAGACCCAGAGCATGTCGCCGACCCGCACCATGCGCGAGTAGCCGACCACCGGTTCCCAGCGTGTGCCGCTGGAAAAATTTTCGCGATCGAACAGGGACATTTATTTCACAGCGAACACGTCGTACTTCACGTCCGTACCGACGCGTTCGCCAATGGCCACCGCCTGCAGGCGTGTCAGCCACGTGTATCGCTGATCTCCGGTCTCAAACAACGGCGCGGCGCGCAGCGTCGCGCCTTGTGCGGTCGTCTGGCCAATGCCGTTGTAGGTGACGAGGATCAACGCGCCGTCGTCGGTGCGCAGCGTGATTCGCACGTCGAGCTTATAGCTGCCGTCCGCGCGATTGGTGATCCAGTCGCCGGCGGGCGTCTGCACGGTCGCCTTCAAACGCGCTCCTTCGAAGCGCCCGCCGTTGATCTGAACAATGGTTCTCGTGCCCTGCGGTCCGTTCTCGACGACAGTGCGCGTGCCGGTCTGGACACGCATCGTGCCGAGATACTCAAAGCCCGGCGGTGCCGGCAAGGTGGACGCTTTCTGTGCGACGGCCGTGGTTGCAGACGCCGCCACCCCCACACCAACGAACAACGCGATGGCCAGACGCACCGAGTCCTCCTTCAGGTATGTGAGACGAGCTTCCCGCCGAGAATCGTTGCGCTCGGAAAAAACCGCTGCCGGCCCCGAATCGTGCCCTTGAAGTTATCGAGGAATTCGAAATCTCCTTGACGCAGCTCCAGCACCGCAACGTCGGCCGGCGCACCCACCTTCAACGTCCCGCGATTGCGGAACACCGGAAACACGCGCGACGCGTTCGTCGTCACACACGCGACCGCCTGCGGCACGGTCATGCCGTAGCCGAGCAGCTTGGACATGCAGTTCGGCAGGTCGATGACACCAGTCTGGCGGCTGTTGGTGTTCCAGTCCGTTGAGAACGTATCCGGCCAGAATTTCGTCTTCATGATCGTGTCAACGGTGTCCCATCGCATATGGCCCGTCTGACCGTTTCCGACATCGAACCACACACCGCGCTGCCTGGCGGCGACGACCGCTGGGAGCAGGCGCCCGTTGTCATCGACGATGCTGTTTGGCGGCGGCGCGAACATGTGGGTGACGATGTCGCCGCGCTTGAGCAGCTGCAACAGCTTCGACAGCGGCGAAATGGTCTGGCCCATGTGGATCATCAGCGGAACATTGAAGGCGGTCGCCACCTCCTGCGCGCGACGGAGCACTTCGTAGTCGTTGTTGCCCGCCACGTCGCGTGAAAGGCGCGCCTTCACGCCCACGATGTAGTCACGATGTTTCGTCAGGGCGTCGCCCGCCGCGGCGACGTCGGCGTGAGCGAGGTCCATCGTGTCGCCCTCCGGCAGGAGGCCGGCGCGTCCGATGTTGAGGAGCACACGTGCCTGCTGCGGAGCGGACCGCGCAATCGCGATCGTGTCATCGATCCGATCGGCGCCCTGCGTGCCGGCATCGATCCAGCCAGTGACACCGTCCTGCAGCACGAGCGATGCACCCTCCGCGGATCGACCGACATGCGTATGAATATCGAGAAGACCGGGAACGACAAGCTTGCCGCGCGCATCGAACGTTGCGCGGGCGTCACCCGCGATGTTGGAGTTGATTGCCGTGATTCGTCCGGACGAGATCGCGACGTCGCTGACCGCGTCCAGTCGTGCCGCGGGATCGATGACACGTCCGCCCTTGATGATCAGGTCGTAGCGCGCCGCTTGTGCCTGCAACCGAGTGAAGTGCAGCGACGCAAACGTCGCTGCGGAGGCGGACAGAAAGCGGCGCCGGGTCAGCATGATGGGAACGAGATCCTACTCGGAAACCGGTCCTCGCCGAAGCACGCACCAGGTACCCTCGCCCGCCCGACTCGCAACTCCGCGCCAGCTGCCCGGCAGCGCTGCGAGGAGGTCGTCTGGAGACAGATGAATCGGCGTCTGCTCGCCGCTGCTGTTGACCCAGACGATGGCTCCGCCGCGCGACAGCACGCGCGCCACTTCACCGGGAAATAGAAATGCGTTGATGAGCACAATGGCCATCGCGGATGCATCGCGGACCGGCAGCCTCGCCGCGTCTGCCTGAACGCGATGCGCGGGAACCGAGGGCGCCCGCTGCAGCATCGACAGCGAGAGATCGACCGCGAGTACTTGTGGGAATCGCTGCGCGATGAGACCCGAGTAGGTGCCAATCCCGCTGCCCACTTCGATGGCGAGTCCAGCACCGACGTGCAACGGGTCGAGACCGCGCGACAGCGCATCCGTCACGACAGCCGTTCGCTCGCGCGATGTACGCGTGTGCCATTCACTCGCGAGATCGTCGAAGAATGCGGCGACCTCGCTGCGCAGCTCGCCAGTCCAGCCGCCTGGCTCCAGGCCAGCGGCGCGTCTGGTGGCGATGCGCATCGGATGATCGGGAGTGCCGGAGCCGGAGGATTGATGCCCCTCGATTGCCACCGCAGGGAGGTAGTGAATGGGTCCCATTAACGCGTCGTCTCGTACCAGTCGTCGTGCAGCGACCACTCGTGGCACCGCAGGCAGGAAGTCCAGCGCCACTGATGCTTGCATCCCGGACACCGCCCGCGGGTGGCGAACGTGTTCCACACCGTTCCGCAGCTCCTGAATGGAGGCTCAGGACCATCGACCGAATCGCAGGACCAGCGGCTCGAAGGTGACGGCCGCCATCCACATCGCGGACATCTGATCGAGCTGGTGGCGTCTTCGTCTTCTTCGGACTCCGTGACGATGACCTCGTCCGGCGTACGCTCGCTCTTCAAGAGCTGCCATGACATAGCGCTAATCTAGTGTCGATGACCGGCGGTCGTCGCCGCAACTCGCTCGCCGTCACCGACGCGTTCAAGGCGTTCGTCCTCGATCAGCTTGGAGAAGTGGGTGACATCATGCCGCGCTCGATGTTCGGCGGAGTCGGCCTCTACCACCGCGGTGTCTTCTTCGGCATTGTCGCCCGCGACGTGCTGTATCTGAAGGTGGACGACTCGAACAGAACGGACTACGAGAGGGCCGGCATGAAGCCGTTCAAGCCATATCCAAACCGGCCGACGACGATGCAGTACTACGCGGTACCGGTTCAGGTGCTGGAGAGCGCGATCGACCTGGCACGATGGGCGCGCAAGTCGATCGCGGTTGCCGGAGCGAAGTAGCAGCTACTTCGCGAGCGGATTTGGCCGCATCTGCAGCTTTACGACCTTCGGACGCGATCCCTTGCCGCCTTCCTGATGCCACGGCGTGTACATGGAATAACTCGTCCACATACCGCGTCCCTTCCAGCCGGCGTTCGGATCATCGATGCGTCCATCGATGTGCCGCGCATGGAAGCCGAGCGGATACGGCACGCGCAGCGTCAATGCCTTCATCTGCCCATTCTGCGGCTGCAGGACGAAGAAGGAATCAGCGTTGACGTCGCCGGCCAGCAGGACATCCTTGCCAAGCCCGAGCGCGTCGTGGTGATCGATGTTCGTGAGATACAGCATGTCGGTGCTGACCTCGCGCGACGGCGGCGCTCCCTTGAATGACGGACCGGGTTTCGTGTAGACGGCCCACCCCTCCGGGCACTGCTGTCCGGTTGCTGTCGGACCATTAAGCACCTTGCACTTGCGGCGGTCGAAGCTGAGGATCTCGTGGACACCGCGCCAGTTCTGGTAGACCACGCCGTTGCTGTCGATGGCGACCCCTCCCGAATATTTCAACGCGGCTTTCGATGGCGGCGGTATGTAGACCTCGGCCTTGCACGACGCCGGCGGGTTGGCGCCCCGTTCGAGCCTGACGAGCGTCTGGTCATCGTGACCGATGCCCGAGCACCAGATGCTGCCGTCGGTCGGACTGATCCCGATGGCATAACATCCGAATTCGATGCGGTGATCCTTCGTTGCATCCACCGGCTGATTCGGCTCCGTCCAGCCGGTCGAGATCTTGCCGTCGCCGTTTGTATCAACGACGCCCGGACACCATCCCTGCGACGCGCCCGCGTCGTGCGTCTTGTCGAAGGCAACGGTGTCGAGCCAACCGACGGCGTCGTCCTGCCCGAAGACCAGGTTGTCGTGTTCGTCGAACATGTTATGGTCCGCGGCAAAGCAGCTGTCGATCATCGTGATCTTTTTCGTCTTCGGATCGAGCAATTCGATCTGCCGCGCGCTGGGGCCCTCCATCGGGAAATACTTCGCAAACTTGTTCGCCGGGTCCTTGCAGTACGCGGGCTGATCCTTCGGCGCGCGGATTCGCGCGGTCACCCAGACATGTCCCTTCACATCCATCGCCACACTGCGTGGATCGGCCTGCCGCTGCCAGATCTTCTCGCTGCCCCAGTACGGCGAAGCGGGCGTATTCGCATCGAGCACCGGGCCGTTGGACGGAAGCTTGATCTCACTCGTCGTGTTCGTGCGCGGATCGAGCACCGCCAGGATGTCGGAGCTCTGGTACGGCCCGTACACCAACCCGTTCGCGTTGTACGTTGGATTGCGCTCGTCGGTGGCGGCCGCATCGCTGCGGCGACTTGTCGGCAGTCCCCAGTCCCACATGGAGATCACGAGGTTGCGTTCGACACCCACGGGACGAGGCGGGGCTTCAGGATATGCGCCGGCGGCGATTCGATCCGTCCAATCGGCAAACGCCTTGCGCTGCTCACCGAGACCTTTGAAGACATTGCTCATGTTGGCCCCGTTGGGACCCATCGCCGTGTGGCGATCCCATGCGTCGAGCATCGAGGCCAGCGAGCCCTTGGCTATTTCACGAGTCGCCTTGGTGCCGACCTGGTGGCATGAAAAGCACGCTTTCGTCTCGAGCGCGAACTCCTGCGGCGAGTGTTCGCCTTTCGGAATCTCGAGCAGGCTCAACCAGTAGTTGGCGGGATAGATCTGCGCCGCCGCGCGGCCATCGGGCGCCACTACGCCTTTGAGATCGAGACGCTGTCCCGGTTTGGCGTTGACGCGCGGCGAGTCGACGAGTCCGTAGCCGCGCACGAACACCTGATAGTTCGCCTGCGGCAGGTCGGGCAGGACGTATCGCCCCTGATCGTCGGTGACGACCATCTTCGCGAACTTGGTGGGCAGATCGGTCGTCTCGGCGATTACCCACACGCCAGCTTCCGCACCTTTGGCGCTGGCAACGGTGCCGCCGATGTCGTCGGCGTCAATGGCAACCGCGCCGCTGCTCTGCTGCTGCGCGGCAACCCAGTTGAAGGAGATCACCAACGCGGCCGCCACGACCAGGGAACCCAGTCTCGGACTGACAAGCGACTTCATGTGCTCCTCCAATCAATGCGTCCGGTCGAGCGCCAGAAACGGGCCGGCCGCATACACCACCTTGCCGCCGACCATCGTCAGCAGCGATTCAATTCCACCGACTTGATCGACAGGCACGGTCAAGTAGTCCTTCGAGAGCACGGCGAGGTCGGCGAACTTGCCGACTTCGAGCGAGCCGCGCACACGCTCGTCATGCGAGACCCACGCGCTGCCGGATGTGTAGAAACGAAGCGCGTCGATGCGGCTCGGCGTCTCTTCCGGTCCACGGAGCGCCGTACCGCCCGCATTCCTGCCGTCCAGAAACCACTGCAGCACGGTGAACGGGTTGTAGGTCGACACCCGATGCGCATCCGTGCCTGCGCCGATCGGAATGCCGATCTTGCTGCCGGTCACGACCGGCGGCTCGCGACGTACTTTGTCGCCCTCGCGCTTCAGCACGTCATCTCCGGTGTTGTACATCGCGTCCTGTACCGTCCATCCCACTCCGAGCGCGTGCATGCGCTGCAGCGTCTGCGGCGACGCGTCGTTGAGATGCGCGACCGTCCATCGGAGCGGTGCAATCGGGAATTCCTTGTTCACCCGCTCCCAGATACCGAGGAGGTGATCGACGTTGGCATCCGTGTCCCAATGCATCGTCACCGTCAGGCCACGCTGCGCCGCCCAACGGACGATCTCGTAGTACTTCGCCTTGTCGGCGTCCGAGGGGACGCCGCGGATGCCATTCATCGCCCACGTAATCCGCTCGCCGATCCCATTGAAGTGCAGCATGTCGTCGCCGAATCCCTGAGGCATCATGGCCAGGTAGTTCTGATATTCGGCGAACTCCGAGCCGCTGGTCATGCCGCAAAGACTGTAGGCGACCCGCAGCGTCAGCTGCTGATCGCGCCAGACCTTGAACAGCGCCTGATACTCACGCGGCGTGACGTTGTTGCCGCCGGGATCAACGACACCGGTCAGGCCGAGACGATTGAGCTCGCGGAAGAACAGCTTCGTTCCCGCGACCTGCTCGTCGAAGCTTGGCTTCGGCAGCTTGTCGAACAACTGGATGATGTTGTCGGTAATGACGCCATCGGCGCTCGTGATGCCGAGCGCCTCGAGCGCGAGAGGCGTCAGCATCGCCCAGCCGTAGCCAAGCTGCACGTACACCGGATGATTCGGTGCAGCGGCAATCAGCTCCGCCTGCGTCGGACGCCGGTGCTCCTTGAACGTGTCGAGCGTCGCCGCCGGTGTCACGACGATGAGCCATGCGCCCGGTTTCGCTGTGCGCGATGCCTCGTGCAGGCGGCTCAGGCCTTCCGCGAGCGAGGCGGCACCGATCCAGTTCACCTCGGTGCTGAAACTCAGTGCGGCGCGCGTCGCATGCATATGCGAATCGATCAGACCGGGAATGACCGTGCGTCCCTGCAGATCGATGACGCGCGTTCCCGGAGCGGCGAGCCGGCGAATGTCCGCGTCAGCACCGACGGCCGCAATACTCCCATCGCGGATGGCAAGCGCGCTGCGGATCGATGTTTGCGAATCGAGCGTCACCACCTTGCCATTGACGAGGATCGTGTCTACGGTCTGGGCGGTTGCGTGTGTCACGCCCAGCACGAGCAGCGCAGACGCGACAAGATACGAGAGGCGAGTACGCACAAGCCCTCCTTCGAGCTATCTCGTCGCGGCGACCGGGGTAGCGAGATCGTTGCGGATGATCCGGCCGCCCTTCATCACGAATGCGACGCGCTGCAGCTCGGTAATATCGGCGAGCGGATCTCCTGACACGGCGATCAGATCCGCATACTTGCCCTTGTCGATCGACCCGACCTGGTTCTGCCAACCCAGGACTTCGGCGTTGACGGACGTGCCTGCCTGGATGGCGCGCGCGGCCGTGAGGCCGCCGTGGCGCACGAGCATCTCGAAGTCGAGCGCCTGGCTGCCGTGCGGATACGTGGACCCGTCCACGCCGCTGCCCATCATGATCTTCATCCCTTTTGTCGCCGCCGCGATCTGCACCGCATGCTGGAAGATCGGGATCATCCGGTACTTGCCACCGGTGCTCTTCGCATCCACGTCGTCCATGTACGGCTCGGTGTAGCGCTGCAGCGTCGGATCGTAATAGAGACCCTTCGCCACCATCATGTTCGCTTGCTCCTGATCCAAATCGAAGGCGTGTTCGATGGTGTCGCACCCCGCGACGATGGCGTTGCGCTGACCTTCGCCGCCGAGGACGTGGCAGGCCGTCTTTTTCCGCAGGCGGTGCGTCTCATCGATGAGCGCCTGCAGCACCGGCATCGGATACGTGAGCTGATAGCGCGCCTTGCCCGCCGCATCGAACGTGTAGCCGCCGGTGGGGAACAGCTTGATCCAGTCGGCGCCGTGTGCGATCTGCTCCCGCACCGCGGCGCGCGCCTCGTCGACCGAGCGAACGATGGTGCTGGCGAGCGGATTCTCGGTCACCCCAGGTTTGCGCGGCTCGGCGCCCCAGACGATACCGAGGGTCGATACCTGGTATCGCGGTCCCTCGAAGCGGCCCTCATTAATCGCGTTGCGGATTTCGATATCCGCGTAGCCGTTGCCGTGCGAGCTCATGTCGCGGGCCGAGGTGAACCCCGCGCGCAAATCCGCTTGCGCATTCTGCACCGCGATCAGCAGCGACTGCTCGGCGCTCTTTGTCGCCGCACGCTGGTTGAACATGTGCGTGTGCGCATCGATCAGTCCGGGAAGCAGCGTCGCCTGGCTCAAATCGATCACCTGGGCACCGGTTGGAATCTTCACGGCACCCTCGGCGCCGACGTCGGTGATCCGCTCGCCGGTGATCAGCACCACGCGGCGCGTCAGCATTTGACCGGCGGTGCTGTCGAAGAGTCGCCCGGCGCGGATGGCAATCGTTCGAGCTGCCGGCGCGCACTTGAAAACGCCGCCGTCCGTGCCAACACACGGCGTCGGCCCGGCTCCGCGCCACGCCGCAGGCGGCGGCTGCACCTGTGCCGAGACCACCGCAATCAGGACGACGCCGATCGCCGGAATCAACGCAAGGCTTCTCTTCATAGCCGGCATCCCTTCCTTGCTTCGTCGAATCCATCGAACAGCCTGCCGGCATTCGCACCGGCGAGCGTGTCGAGACGGTGGGGCTGACCTTTCTCTACGGTGTAGCGCGCCACCGTCCCTTTGGAGCGCAGATACTCCGCTTCCTGTTTCATCTCGCCGTGCCACATGTACTCGTCGAGCTCGCCCACGTACATGAAGACGCAGATGTTCGAAATCGCCTGGAGCTTCGCCGTGCTCGGCTGCCACATGTAACCGGGAAAGGCGGTCACCGACAGGAAATACTGAGGATTGGCCGCAGCGACATGCATGGCCGCGATACCGCCGTTGGACGGACCAGCGATGTGAAACTTGCCGCTCTGGATTTTGTAGTCGGCAAGGATCATCTTCAGAAACTCCGGGAAGATCCGCGCGCCATCTTCGAAGAAGAGTCGACCGCCGGGAGCCTCAGGTGCGATGACGATGTAGCCGCGCTTCTCCGCTTCCGCGCGGAAGTTGCGCATCAGGATCGATTCAACGGTGTTCATGGTCTGCGGTCCGCCACCGAACGCAAGGATGGCTGGATACTCCTTCGCGGGATCGTACCCGTCAGGCAGGACCACCTTGTAATGCACGGTGGTGCCGCCCACTTTCTTTGTCTTGTCGAGGAGCTCGGCGCGCGCGTCCGCGGTGGCGAGGATGACGCACGCAAGGACCAGAACCGCCGTCATCGGGAGTTTGCACATGGCGGCGCGGATGGTACCACGCATGGCTTACTTATTGGTTTGCACCGAGGGATCCGCCATCACTGCAAACATCGCCAGCAAACACCGTTAGAGCACGAACCACGAAGACCGTCTTCGTGGCCCGTGGTTTGTGTCTGGATCGCTCACGGCTCGAGATTGACCGCGTAGTAGGCGATCGTCTGGCTCGGGACTTCCTTGAACCAATGCGGCGTCTTCGCCGGAATCGTAATCACGTCACCTTTGGTGAGGTGATAGGTCTGCCCGCCATCGACGCGCGGCGCTCGCACCTGCCCGGGCGCGGTGTTCTTCGGCTGCACGAGCGTGCCGCCGGTGACGAACGTCGCTTCGCCCTCGACGATGATGAACACATGGTTCGTGTTCTCGTGCACTTCAACCTCGCCCGCGCCACGGCGCTGGGCCAGCACGATCAATCCGTTCTCCCCGATGATCTGCCCGCCCTTCGCCATCGTCGCGTTCACCTTGTCGTGTGGAATGTAGGTGACCGTACTCGGGACACCGCGCGCGGCGACAAGTGTGACCGCGAATGCAACGACGGCGAGGGCGACAATGGCTGTGAGCTTCATCAGATGCCTCCTGCGAGGGACGGCATGCTAGCACATCAACCTGCGGTCTTTTTCAGCAGCGAGATTTGGCCCGCATGATACGCGTGATGCTGCACGAGCCCGTGCAGCGTGTCGTAGCGCGACACACCGGATGATGCTCCGGGACGAACGTCTTCGACAATTGACACCAGCTGTGCGTCGTCCATGGCGGCGATTGCTTGGACGAGATCCCTGTTGGCCACGTCGAACGCGGCGATGAGATCGCGCCAGGCAGCTTCATTCAGATCGGACTGCGTCGGCCAATCTCCGTCTTCCGGCTCACGTGCGATACCGCTACGTAGACGCCGCGTCACTTCATGCGTCCATGCCGTCATGTGCAGCACGAGCTCGCAGATGGTGTGCGCAGCCGGCAAAGGACGGTCGGCCGCCATCGACGCGTCCACTCCTTCGAGCGCCGCACGCACCGACGGCCCGTGCCATGCGTCGCCGTTGTACATCCGCTGCAGTTGATCCGCAATTCGCTCGGCCTCACGCATTTGCTTGCGCATGATCCGAGGAGGGTACAAGATTCGCGCGCAGGAGGCGACGATGACCTCGATGGCATTCCGGCGGATTTCGATCGGTATCACTGCCGCGGCACTCGTGTTCGGATTCACGATTCCGCTCCACGCTCAGAAATACGTCAAGGGAGAACGCCCGCAGCAGCGGGGCTACTCGCTGGCGGTCATCACCGAAGGCGGCAAAACCGTATGGCTTGGTGGGCAAATCGCGACCGTGGACGACTCGGGCAAGTCGCTGGCCGGCGACTTCGAGGGCCAGGTCCGGCAGATATTCAAGCTGATCAATGCGACCTTGGAAAAGGCCGGCGGCAAGCTGAAGGACATGGTGCAGATGACCGTGTTCATCACGGACGTTCGCAATGGCGACCGCCTCACGGAGATTCGACGGGAGATCTTCGGCGACAACTTTCCTGGCAGCGCGCTCATCACCGTGACCGGACTCGCGGACCCGAACGCGAAGATTGAAATTCAGGGCTACGCGGTGATCGGCAGCAAGTAGCGGCGGCGCGAAGGCCACGGCGGGCTGAGGGATCCTCGTGACCTTCGCGAACTCCCGACCTGCGGCT
>Ga0075425_100002955_pt1 | contig 17134 bp, 17 predicted proteins | sample SoiMethybrSBSTD4_FD_75300 | JGI IMG/M metagenome (GOLD analysis project Ga0075425, IMG submission 75300) | Bulk soil microbial communities from a Populus tree surrounding site in Tennessee, USA - Soil MetaG P. TD hybrid SBSTD4 | ecosystem: Environmental > Terrestrial > Soil > Tree plantation... | reverse complement strand
AGCACGTGCGGATCCCCGAGCGCGACGCCGAGGTGCTTGCCATGGAGCACGGCTTGGCCGACGAAGAACGCCACGAACACGGAGATCATGCTGACGACGAGCGCGACCGCGCCGAACACGACGGCCTTGGCGGCGAGCAGGGTTCGGCGTTGGGGAACCGCGGTCAGCGTGGTGCGGATGAGGCCGGTGGCGTATTCGGAGCTGATGACCAGCACGCCGAGGACCCCGATCGCGATCTGCGCGAGGAACAGACCGCGCAGGCTCTGCACTGTGGGGTCGAACGTCAGCCGTTGCCGGATGTTGAGGTGGTCGTACCGCCTGACATAGGCGAAACAGAACAGCGCGCCGAGCCCGACGGTGATGCCGAAGGTGGCGAACAGCGACCAGACCGTCGAGCGAACCGAGCGGATCTTGGTCCACTCGGAGCGGATGACCGCCGGGAGGACACGGCCCCGGGGTCGAGGAGCGTGGGTGACCGCATCATCGGGCTGGATCGTCGGGGCCGTGGTGGGGGAAGCCGTGGTCATGGACGGGTCTCCGTGGTCGCGCCGGCATGCGTGAGGTCGGCACCGTGGTACTCGACGCTCTCGTCCGTGAGCTCGAAGAACGCTTCCTCGAGAGACGCTCGCTGCGGACTGAGCTCGTGCAACGCGATGCCATGACGGGCCGCGAGGTCGCCGATGTGGGCGGAGTCGACGCCGATCACCGTCAGCGCGCCTCCTTCGCTGCGAACCGTGGCGCCCTCCGCCGTGAGCAACCCCATGAGGTCGTCGTGTCGGGGCGATCGCACGCGTACCGAGGATCCCGCGCCGGCGGTGATGTGCTCGATGCTGTCGTCGGCGATGAGCTTGCCGCGCCCGATGACGATGAGATGCTGCGCGGTGAGCGCCATCTCGCTCATGACGTGGCTCGACACGAAGACGGTGCGTCCCTCTCTTGCAAGCCGGTGGAAGAGGTCACGGATCCAGACGATGCCCTCGGGGTCGAGTCCGCTCACGGGCTCGTCGAACAACAGGATCTGGGGGTCACCCAACAGGGCACCGGCGATGCCGAGCCGTTGCTTCATCCCGAGCGAGAACGGCCCCGCCCGACGCGTCGCGACGTCGGACAGGCCGACCATCCCGAGGACCTCGTCGACGCGGCGCCGGCCGATGCGGTTGCTCTGCGCCAATGACCACAGGTGGTTCACCGCGCTGCGGCCCGGGTGCAGCGCCTGCGCCTCCAGGAGCGCCCCGACCTCGTGGATCGGGAAGCGCTGCTGGCGGTACGGCTCACCGTTGACGGTCACGCTCCCGCTCGTCGGCGCGTCGAGCCCGAGAATCAGGCGCATCGTCGTGGTCTTCCCCGCCCCGTTCGGTCCCAGGAACCCGGTCACCCGACCCGCCGGCACCTGGAACGACAGATCGTCGACGGCGACAGTCGTGCCGTAGTGCTTCGTCAGCGCCCGGACCTCGATCATCTGGTGAACCTTCGCGCACGCGGTTGCGCGATGGGGCGCGGCGCTCAGGTTTGCGGTGCCGTGTCGAGCCGGATCGGCGCGTTGATGGTGCCGTCGAGGACGGCCTGGACCACGTCGGCCAGCTCGCTCGGGTACACCGTCTCGTCGGTCGCGTGCAGCTCGTCGACGCTCCACCACCGGTGATCCAACAGGGCTCTCTGCTCGACCTCGTCCCACCCGTGATGCTCGGGCGTGAACGCCTCGACGACGACGGCGAAGAAGGACTCGCTCTGGCGGAACCGGCGACGCTCGAACTCGAAGGAGGCGACGCGCGTTGCGATCACGGGCCCGAGTCGGGCAGGTGAGAGCCGGAGCCCGGTCTCCTCGAAGACCTCCCGCACCGCCGCATCCTCCACGGACTCCCCGTCGTTGACGCCCCCGCCGGGCGTGATCCACCACGGACCGGCCTCGGGTCGACCGGGATCGAAGCCGTGCTGGAGCAGCACCCGTCCGTCGGCCAACAGCACGACGCGGGCTGCTTTCCGTTCGTAGAACATCGCATGTGACGCTAGTGGCGGGCTCTCAGGTCGCAGCCGCGAACCTCAGCATGGACTCGACCGTCGCGTCGGGGTCCTGCATGGGCCCGAAGTGACCGACGCCGGGCATGACCTCGAGGCTGCCCGCAGGAAGGCGGTCGACGATCATCTCGCCGAGCGTGGGCGGGATCGCGTCCGTGTGCTCCCCGCACACGACGAGTGTCGGGCAGCGCACCTCGCGAAGCCGCGGGTACACGCCGTTGGCGACGCCCATCGAGTAGATGGTGGCCTCGTCCTCCGGCCGGCACTTCAGCTCGACCTGACCGTCGTTCCGATCGCGCAGCCCGTACTCCACGTAGGCGCGGAGCGCGGCGGGGTCGAGCACGTCGAGCGGCGGCTTCGACCCGTACGACGCGAACGCCTCGTCACGTGACGGCCACACGGCGCGCCGTCGTCGAGCGCCCTCCGAGAGCGGGAAGTCGTGCTGGGGGTCGAGCGGCTCGTCGCTCGGGAACACGATCGGCTCGTAGCACCAGAGGCGGCCGAAGGTACCCGGCTCACGCGCCTCGCCAAGGAGGAGTGAGGCCGCGCCCTTCGAGTGACCGCACGCCAGGAGCGTCGTCTCCCCGGCCAGGCCGAGCTCGTGGACGACGGCCATCACGTCGTCGGCGAACTCCGACCACCGATACCCGTCGGGCGACTTGTCGCTGTCGCCGTGCCCGCGGTAGTCGAACGACCACACCCGCCGACCGGCCTCGACGAGCCTTGCCGCCACCGGCGCCCACGTGAGCCCGTGGAAGCCGGTCGGGTGCGCGAGCAGGACGGGATGGCCATCGCCACCCCAGTCGTGCGCGACGAGGCTCAGCTCGCCGGCGTCGAACCGGCGGGAACGCGGGGTTGACGGCGTCGCCACAACGAGGCCCGGAGAGGATGTGCGGTGATCACCGGCACGGCGGCGGAGCTTACGATGCCGCGGTGGTGCCGGGGGACGAACGTGTCGCGAGCTGGGCAGCTCGTGGCGAGTATCACCGGGTGCTCGGGCACCGCGTGTTCGTCGTCGACCGATCGCCCGAGGACGCGGACGAAGGCGCGCAGCCTCCCATCCTCGTGCTGCACGGCTTTCCGACGTCGTCGCACGACTGGCACCGGGTGCTCGACCGCTTCGCGCGTCGCCACCGGGTCGTTGTGCCCGATCTGCTCGGCTTCGGCCTCTCCGACAAGCCCGACCAGCGCTACTCGCTGTTCGAGCAGGCGGACCTGGTCGAGGCGGTCGCAGGCGACATCGGGCTCGAGGAGGTCGCGCTGGTGACGCACGACATGGGTGACTCGGTCGGCGGCGAGCTGCTTGCGCGCAGCCTCGACGGCACCCTCTCGTTCGACGTGACACGCCGCGTCCTCACCAACGGCTCGGTGTACATCGACATGGCGCACCTCACCGACGGGCAGCAGCTCCTGCTCGCGTTGCCGGACGAGCGGCTGGCCGAGGGTCTCGGACGCGACGCGCTCGTCGAAGCGCTTCGAGGCACGTTCGCACCCGACGCTCCCGTGCCCGACGACGACGTCCAGGTGGGCGCGGAGCTCATCCTCCGGGACGGCGGCGACCGCCTGCTGCCGCGCACGATCCGGTACGTCGAGGAGCGCCGCGAGCACGAAGGCCGCTGGACCGGCGCGATCGAGCGGCACCCGTCAGCGCTGACGATCGTGTGGGGCGACGTCGACCCGATCGCCGTCTGGCCGATGGCCGAACGTGTGCACGAGGCGCGACCGGACGCGACGCTCGTACGGCTGCGCGGCATCGGCCACTACCCGATGCTCGAATCGCCCGACGAGCTCGCCGCCGCGCTGGACCACGCGCTGGCGGCTACTTCGTGAACTCCGCGAGCGCAGACTTGAAGTCGATCACTACGCCCTGGGGCTCCTCGGGCAGCACCTTGGCGGGGAGGTTGGAGCCGGGGTAGAGCAACGGGACGGCCTCCTCGGGCACCGGGTTGCCGACCTTCGCCTGGTACGGCTGCTCCCCGTCGAGCATGACTGTGAGCAGGAAGGCGTGCATGTCAACACCGTGCGGGTTCTTCACGCCGAGGGGTTGGGTCTGCACGATCACGGCTCGCGCCGGCTTGCCGCGGGCGAGGACGTCGGCCGCGGTGGCCTGCCCCGATCCCTGTGCCAGGGTGACCTCGGGCGCTTCGGTGGCGAGGTCGAGCGCGATCTCGTCGTGGTTGTCGGGATTGACCCGTACCGCGCAGACCGTCTGGCCGGGGACCATCTGCGGCACGACAGTCAGGGGCACGGCCTGCCGGCAGGTTGCGTTGTAGGCGGGCACGTTGTCGAGCACGACCTCGACCGTGAAGATGCACACCGGAGCCGAAAAGGCGTCTTCACCCCGACTGACGTTCGTCTGCTTCACGTCGAGGATCGTGCCCCTGCCGAGCAACCCGTTCTTCAGCAGATTCTTGTCGACGGAACCGCTGAACTGCTTCAGCTTCTTGAACATGCCCATGAAGCGCTCCTTGCTTCGCGATCAGTCCACCCTGCTCCTACGTCACGGACAGGGGACCACAAAGGAGACCGGCTGGCCTGAGTACCCGCTACTCAGATCTGGGGTCTAGGGAAGCTCGCGGTCGACCCAGCGCTCGAGGGCGGGCCCGCTCTCGAAGCTCGAGATCAGGGCGTAGCGGGGGGCGTCACCGGTGTGGCACACGACGTGCCAGAGGCGCTGGGTGTCGAGCAGGAACTGCGAGCCGCGGTGGAGCGGGATGTGGGCCTCGGTGTCGGGGTCGGGGAGGCCGTTCTCGTCCTGCTCCATCAGGATCATGAAGCTGTCGGGATAGTCGGTCAGCTCCAGCCACGACCGCACGACCCAACCCTGGTCCGGCGGGTTGAACCGGTTGTTGTCGTCGCGATGCATCTGGCGGCGGGCGGTCTCGTAGTCCTGCGGCTCGAGCTTGATGACCCGCACGCGTCCGAAGTTGGCGCCCACCGCCTCGACATACCGCTTGATGTCGGGGCAACGCTCGGCGTTCATCGTGAACTTGCCGTCCTTGTCGGGGCGCTCGTCGCCGGGTTTCCAGAAGCCGCGGCAGTCCAGCTCGCCGTCGGCGGTGGCGATCGGCGCGAAGTTCGTGTCGCCGCCGCTCTTCCAGTCCATGTACTCGAGCGCGAGGTATTCGGACTCGGGGATCGGCTCGTCGAGGTCCCGGAGGCGGACGAAGCCGCGCGCGTCGAGCGCGTCGAGGCGCGGATGCGGGGTGTCGAGCGGGATATCGGACGACCAGTGAGGGGTCTTCAGCCAATGCGACACGATGTCCGATTCTAGAAGCTCGGCTACCGTGCGGGCGTGTCCGGCGCCGTGTCGAAGGCCGTGCTCGTGACCGGCTGCTCGACCGGGATCGGGCGCGCAACCGCGGAGCGTCTCGCCGGCCGGGGTTGGACGGTGTACGCATCGGCTCGGCGTCGGGAGTCGATCAAGGACCTCTCCGACACGGGCTGCAAGCTGCTGACGCTCGACGTAGCCGACGACGAGTCCCGCCGGGCCGCGATCGCCGAGGTCGAGAGCGCGGAGGGCGCGGTCGGCGCGCTCGTCAACAACGCCGGCTTCGGCCTCGAAGGGCCGGTCGAGGAGGTCCCCCTCGACGAGTGGCGCCGTCAGTTCGAGACCAACCTCTTCGGCATGGTGCACCTGATCCAGCTCGCGCTCCCGGGGATGCGTCGCCAGCGCTGGGGCCGCATCGCGAACGTCAGCTCGGTCGGCGGCCGGCTCACGTTCCCCGGCGGCGGGCCGTACCACTCGAGCAAGCACGCGGTGGAGGCGATGAGCGACGCCCTCCGCTACGAGGTGAAGCCGTTCGGCGTTCGCGTGTCGGTGATCGAGCCCGGGATCATCAAGAGCAAGTTCGGTGAGACGGTGGTGTCGACGCTGACCGAGCACGGTGGCGACGGGCCGTACGCGGAGTTCAGTGCGGGTGTCGCAGCGCGCACGGCCGGCGCCTATCAGGGCCCGATGGCGATGCTCGCCGCGCCGCCCGAGCGCGTGGCCCGGGTGATCGAACGAGCGCTACGGCGCCGGTCCCCACGACCCCGCTACCGGGTCACGGCCGGCGCCCGCGTGATCCTCGTCACCCGCGCGCTGACGACCGACCGAGGTTGGGACCGCGTGGTGCGCACGGCCTACCCGCCGCCGAGACCCGAGCCCGATTAGGGGGGATTACGCGGCGCGCCGATCCGCCCGTGACCCCGGCAGCCGCGCGTTGATGGCACCGGCGATCTCGTCGAGGAGTGCCGGCGCCCGCTTCACGTACACGTGGCGGGCGAGGGCGCGAGGCTGGCGGTTCCCCCCGTAGCGCACGGCGATCTCGGTCCGACTTCTCGACCACGGCGCGAGCTCGACTTCGATGGGAACGCCCGCCCAGGGAATGGGAGACCCGAGTCGCGTGCGGATCCTGCGCGCGGGCAGGAGGGTCGTGCCGAGCGCCGTCGGGTCCGCGTGTGCGGAGTCGCCGAGCGACCGGGTGACGTCGTCGAACACCGCTTCGGCGACGGCGACGGGCAGGGCAACGACGCGCGACAGGTATCCGCAGGCGTTCAATGCGTCCATGCGTACCTCCTGATGCTCGAGCGGATCCACGACTCGATTACACGGTAACGACGGCACGTGTCGATCCGGTCACGCCCAGGCGTGCGCGACGCGAACAGCAGTTGAGCGCTCGGCTACCGGAGTCTCACGGAAGTCTTGGTGTCGCGCGTCACTCCGTGTCGCGCGTCACGTCGCGATCGCGACCGGCAGGTGCTCGAGTCCGCGGAGCGTGAACGTGGTCCTGCGCACCGGCTCTCCCGCGAGCTCGATGTCGGGGAACCTGCGCACGAGCGTCCCGATCGCCGCCGCGCCCTCGAGCCGCGCGAGTGCCGCGCCCAGGCAGAAATGGTGACCTCCCCCGAACGCGACGTGACGGTTCGCGTTCTCGCGACCGAGGTCGAGCCGGTCGGGATCGTCGAACTCCGCCGGGTCGCGGTTCGCGGCGCCGAGCAGCGGGACGAGGTTCTGACCCTTCGGAATAGTGACGTCGCCCACCTGGTATTCGTCGATCGTGATGCGCTGCGTCAGCTGCACCGGGCTGTCGAAGCGCAGCAGCTCCTCGACCGCATGCCGGTCCAGGGACGGGTCGGCGCGCAGACGCTCGAGCTGGTCGCGATGCTGCAGCAAGGCAAGCGTTCCGTTCCCGATGAGGTTCACGGTCGTCTCGTGCCCCGCGATGAGCAGGAAGAGCGCCGTCCCCAGCAGCTCCTCCTCGCTGAGCCGATCGCCGCCCTCCTCGGCCTCGATGAGTGCCGACAGGAGGTCGTCGCACAACGACCGGCGGCGACGCTCGATGAGGTCGCCGAAGTACTCGAGGAACGCGTTGCCGGCCGCCTCGATGCGAACCTGCTGGTCGGGAGAAAGGAGCGGATCGGGATCGATGCTCGCCGCGAGCTCGGACGACCACGCCGAGAACGTGGCGTGATCCTCCGGAGGCACACCGAGGAGCTCGCAGATGATCACGACCGGGAGCGGGTACGCGAGGTCGGTCACGACGTCCATCCGGCCGTCGCCGCGGGCTTCGACCGCGTCGAGCCGCTCGTCGACGATCTCCTGGACGCGGACCCGGAGCCGCTCGACCATCTTCGGCGTGAACGCCTTGCTCACGAGGCCACGCAGGCGCGTGTGATCCGGCGGGTCCTTGAACAGCATGACCACGTCGTTCATCTGGTCGATGTTTTCCTCAGATCGCGGATTGGCTTCCGCGAATGCCTGGAAGAGCTCCGAGTTCTGCTGGTTGGTGCTCAAGTGCGGATCGCGCACGATCGCGGCGGCGTCGGCGTGGCGGGTCACGAGGTACACGCCGAACGGCGTGTGGTGCACCGGCTCGTGCTCGCGCAGTAGCGAAAAGAACTGGTACGGGTCGTCGCGGAACTCGGGTGTGAGCGCGACGCTCAGGAAGTCGAGTGCCTGCTCGGCCGGCTGTGCCATCGGAGCCCCCCGGTCACGGTGCCGTTTGCGTCACGGTATGCCCGGGTTCGCGGATGGTCTACGTGACCTGCGGCACAAGGTTCTCATGGCCGCGTGCCACGCGCGGTCGGGCCGGCGCCACGCACGGGCGCGGCGAGGTTGGCGAACTCGCACAACAACGGCCGCGTGTCACGGGGGTCGACGATCTCCTCGATCATGAACACCTCGGCAGTGCGAAACGGTGAGCGCGCCGCGTCGAGCCTGCGTTCGATGTCGGCCCGCTCCGCATCGGGATCGTCGGCGGCTTCGAGTTGTGCTTTGTACGCGGCCTCGATCCCGCCGGCGAGCGGGAGGCTGCCCCAGTCGCCCGACGGCCACGCGAACCGGTACTTCAGCCGCGCCGCGTTCTGATGCGCGGCGCCGGCAACGCCGTACACCTTGCGCAGGATCACCGAGCACCACGGCACCTGCGCCTGGTAGACGGCGGCGAGGGCCCGGGCGCCGTGCCGGATCGTCGCCGCCCGTTCCGCGTCGACGCCGATGACGAACCCGGGGTTGTCGACGAGATGCACCACGGGGAGGTGGAACGTGTCGGCGAGGTCGACGAAGCGCGTGACCTTCTCCGACGCGTCGGCCGTCCATCCGGCGCCGTAGATGTACGGGTCGCCGGCAAGCACGGCCACCGGCCAGCCATCGAGGCGGGCGAGCCCGGTCACCGCCGACCGCCCGTACCCGCGGCCGATCTCGAGGAAAGATCCTTGGTCGACGACGGCGTCGATGATGTCCCGGACCTTGTAGACCTGCCGGGCGTCGCGGGGGATCGCGTCGACGAGCCAGTCCTCGCGGCGTTCGGGGTCGTCGGTCGGGTCGACTCGGGGCGGCGGGTCGTCGACCGACCGGGGGAGATAGGAGAGGAACGCCCGGGCCCGCGCGAACGCGTCGTGTTCGGTGTCGACCACGTCGTCGATGGCGCCGTTGCGGCCGTGGATCTCGGTGCCGCCGAGCTCCTCCTTGTCGACGTGCTCACCGAGGCGGGCGACCACCGGCGGTCCCGCCACGAACAGCTGTGACGTGCCGCGCACCATGACCGAGTAGTGGCTCGTCACGACGCGTGCGGCGCCCAGCCCGGCGACGGATCCGAGGCACAGCGAGACGACGGGCACCGCGCCCAGGTTCTCGACCACCCATTCCCAGCCCGGGTTGAACGGCACGAAGCTGCGCGCCATCGTCTCGATCGACTTCACCGAGCCGCCGCCGCCCGAGCCGTCGACGAGACGGACGATCGGCAGCCGCAGCTCGTTCGCCATCTGCTCGGCGTGCACCTGCTTCTGGAAGATCGACGCGTCCGCCGCGCCACCTCGGACGGTGAAGTCGTCACCGCCGACGACGACGGGCCGGCCCTCGATGCGGGCCCGGCCCATGACGAAGTTCGCGGGCGTGAAGCCGGTCAGCTGCCCCTCGTCGTACTCGGCTCGTCCTGTCAGTGCGCCGACCTCGTGGAAGCTGTCGGGGTCGACGAGTGCGTCGATGCGCTCGCGCACGGTGAGCTTGCCGGCGTCGTGTTGACGGGCGACCTTCTCCTCGCCACCCATCGCTGCGGCCAGCTCGGTGCGCCGTCGCAGCTCGTCGAGCTCGGGATCCCAGGTCACTTGGCCACCGCGGCCGCACCGTACTCTTGCGGCCCGTGAGCCAGCCGCAGAGCGAGCCCAGGCGTTACCGCCAGCATCGCTACACGCCGCCGCCGGGCGCGACCGAGATCCTCCTCGTGCGTCACGGCGAGTCCCAGCCCGTCGATCCCGAGCGTCCCTTCGAACTCGTCGACGGGCACGGCGACCCGCCGCTCGATCCGGTCGGCGTGGAGCAGGCGGAGCGGGTCGCCGGCCGCCTCGGCGGCGAGAACATCGCCGCCATCTACGTCACGACGCTGCGGCGCACGGTGGAGACAGCGGCGCCACTCGCGAAGCGGCTCGGCATCGTGCCGAGCGTGGAGCCTGAGCTGCGCGAGGTGTTCCTCGGGGAATGGGAAGGCGGGCTGCTGCGCGTAAAGGCCGAGGAGCGCGACCCGGCGTTCCTGCGGGCCATCGAGGAGGGAAGTTGGGGCCCGATCCCCGGCGCCGAGCCCGCTGAGGCGTTCCGTGACCGCGTCAGCCTGGGGATCTCGCACGTCGCAACCGCGCATCCCGACCAGCTCGTCGTCGTCGTAACCCACGGCGGGGTCATCGGCCAGGTCCTGTCGAGCGCGACGGGCGCTCGGGGCTTTGCGTTCATCGGCGCCGACAACGCGTCGATCAGTCACATCGTCGTCGAAGAGGAGCGGATCACCGTCCGCCGCTTCAACGACACGACCCACCTCGACCCGCACTTCTCGGTGGCGGCGCCGCCACCGATCTAGGTAGCGACGTCAGAAGTCGAAGTCGCCGGTGGCCACGCGGGTGTCGCCGGTGTCCCTGATGGCGGCGCGCACGTTGCGGGCGATGAGCGCCTGGTGCACCTCGTCGGCGCCGTCGACGAGACGGGCGGAACGGGCGTGCTTCATCATCCGCTCCAGCGGCGTGTCGGTGGAGTAGCCGAGCGCGCCGTGCACCTGGATCGCGCGATCGACGACCTTCCAGAGCATGTTCGCCACGTGATGCTTGGCAAAGCTCACCTCCTGGCGGAAGGGCTGCTCGTGCTCGATCTTGTACGCGGCGTGCAGCACCATCAGCTTGGCGGAGTACAGCTCCATCGCCGAGTCGGCCATCATCCACTGGATCGCCTGCTTCTCGGCGAGGGGCGCGCCGTGCAGCTGACGCTCCTCGGCTCGTTTCACGAGCATCTCGAGCGCGATCTCGGTCTGCCCGATCCAGCGCATGCAGTGCGCGAGACGGGCCGGCCCGAGGCGCGCCTGGCCGAGGAGGTGACCGTTCCCCCGACCGCCGAGGATGGCCGAGTGCGGTAGGCGCAGGTCGGTGATGCGGATCTCGCAGTGGTTGCCGTGCCCGGCCATGGTGTCGATGTCGCGCACGATCTCCCAGCCGTCGGCCGGGAGGTCGACCAGGAACGCCGTGTTCGACGCCTGCGGCGGGTCGGCGTCGGGATCCGTCTTGGCGATCAGGATCGCGAACGTCGCGCCCTTGGCGCCGCTGATGAACCACTTGTGGCCGTTGACGACCCACTCGTCACCGTCCTCGACCGCCGTCGTGCGGATCCCCGTCGGATCGGAGCCGGCGACCTCGGGCTCGGTCATCGCGAAGCACGACCGCACGCGGCCCTCGAGGAGCGGCCGGAGGTACTTCTCCTTCTGCTCGTCGTTGGCGTGGTGCAGCAGCGTGTGCTGGTTGCCCTCGTCGGGTGCCTGGGCGTTGAGGATGAAGGGCCCGAAGTTGGTGCGGGCCGCCTCGGCCGAGACGAACGCCATGGCGGTGATCCCGAGCCCGAGCCCGCCCCACTCCTTCGGCATGTGGGGCAGCCAGACGTTCCACTCGTGCGCCTTCTGGCGCAGCTCGATGATCATGCGCACGATGTCGGAGCGGTCGGGCTCGCCGTCCGGCGCGTTGGCGTAGACCTTCTCCTCCGCCGGGCGCACGACCTCGTCCATGAACTCTCGGACGCGCGCACGCGTCTCCTCGACGTCGGGCGGCAGGGTGAAATCGATGCTCATGGAGAGCAGTGTTCCCGTCGCTTGACCGGGCGGTCAAGCGGACGTGCGGTAGTGGTACCGGTACGCGGTCTCGAAGCCGGCGCGCGTGTACAGCTGGCGGGCCCCGTCGTTCGTGACCTCGACCTGGAGGTACATGTGCGCGGCGTCCCGGCTGTGCCCCCAGCGCGCCAGGGCGTGCAGGACGGACGTGGCGGCGCCGCGTCGCCGAGCTTCCCGTCGCGTCCCCATCGCGTACACGCCCGTCCAACCGCGCTCGAGCACCCCGAGGCCGACCGCGGCGGGCATCTCGTCGACAGGAAGCACCGCCGTGCCGACGGCGGGGCCGAGATGCCGCAGGAGGTGGGCATAGGCGCGCAGCCGATCGCGCCCGGCGTCGTCGTCCCCGAACGCCGACGCGTACTCGGCCACCCAGAACTCGTCGATCCCCTCGCCGAAGGTGATCTCGCGTGCCTCGGCTCGCATCGTCTGCGTGATGACGCGCGGGGTGTCGGCCACCAGCACGAGTGTCGGCTCCTCGATCTCGTAACCACGGGTCTCGAGCGCGGCGTCGAGCTCCGGGAGCACGGCCGGGCTCATCTGGAAACGCGTCGGGAGCTCGCGCTCGCGGTAGAAGTCCTCGACCATGTCGATGCGCGACTCGAGACCGGCGCGATCTCCGCTGTAGGGGAGCGCCGAGTTGCAGCGTCGGAACGGGTATTCAGGCGAGGCGCGCAGCAGCCACCCGTCGACGAGCTGCACGGTGGTGGCCGCGGTCGCGTTGGCCGTGAGCTCGTCGATGAGGCGGACCGTCTCGGTTCCCAGACGCGTCATCGCTGCCCACCGTATCGGCGACCGTGGGTTGATCAGGCGGCCTCGGTCGAGCGCGAGTACGCGCCACCGCCGGAGAACATGCCGCGCCGCCACCGGTCCGGCGTCAGCAGCAACGCGCGCGGGTACACCTCGAACATCCAGCGGGCGAAGTGGCGCCGCGTCCACGGCGTGAGCCCGGCGGTGCGCACCGCCAACGCGGCCCCGCGGCGCGAGCGGAGCACGCGCTGGAGCGCGGCCGCGAAGTGCAGGTCGCGCCCGAGCGCGCGGCGGACGCCTTCTGTGTATCGACGCCCGGCATCGGCGGGGTCACCGGTCGCGATCGCGTCGACCGCGACCAGCGCCGTCTCGATCGCCTGCGCGATTCCTTCGCCGGTGAGCGGGTCGACCACGTTGGCGGCGTCGCCGACATACAGCACGCGCCCGTCGGTGAGCGCGTCGTACTCGAACGAAGCGGGGATCGGCCAGGCGCGGTGCGTCGCTTCCGGCTCGGCGGCGGGCCCGAGCACCGTCCGCACGCTCGGGCGCTCGAGCAGCTCCCGCCAGCGGGCGTTGAGCTCCTTGCCCGTCATACCCGGACGACGCAGCACGCCGAACCCGACGTTCGCGCGGCCTTCGGGCAGAGGGAACACCCAGGCGTAGCCCGGGAGCAGATCGGCCTCGAAGAGTACGTAGAGCCGGGGGTCGTCGACGCCGCGGAAGTACTGCCGGAAGGCGTGCCACGTGCCGAGCTCGGGCGGGGCCGGCGGTCGCAGGCAGCGCCGCACGAAGGAGTAGTGGCCATCCGCCGCGATGAGAAAGCGGGCCCGTACCGAGTCGCCACCGGCCGTCGTGGCTGTGACGGCCGCGCCGTCGCCATTCACGTCGATCCCGCTGACGGCGACGCCGTCGCGCACCTCGACGCCCGCCCGCCGCGCGGCGTCGACGATGGCGGCGTCGAGCTCGACGCGCGGGACGACCGCGGCGTGATCGCCGTCGTCCGCCAGCGGGAGTGAGACGCGGCGTCCGTCGGGGCCGACGAGGACCGTCTCGCGGACGGCCATGTAGCCGGGGAGGGTGCGCAGGTCGACGCCGAGCTGCTCGATGAGCCGCAAGGCCGCGGTCGTCAGGCCGTCTCCGCACGTCTTGTCGCGGGGGAACGAGGCCTTGTCGACGACGAGGACATCGAGGCCCCGTCGTCGGGCAGCCAGGCCGGCGGCCGCGCCCGCAGGTCCGGCACCCACCACGAGGACATCGACCGCCGTCGGCATTGCGTCGATCCTACGGTCGCCGTCGCAAGCTCCGGCCAGCGGCGCCGGTCGGCAAAGCCACCGTCGCCGCGCGGTACCGCCACCCTCGGCCGCCCCTCGGACCGCTTCGACGTGGGCGGCCCCGGCGGGCCAGAATCACCGGCGGCCTTTCTGGGCAAACAGGAGTGGTATGAACATCGCTGTCTGCGTGAAGCAGATCCCCGACCCGGCCACGCCGGGCGAGCTCGATCCCGAGACCAAGACGCTGAAGCGCGAGGGCAAGCTGATCCTCGACGACTCCGACAGCTACGGCGTCGAGATGGCCCTCCAGCTCGTGGACGCCGCCGGCGGTGGCGAGGTGACCCTCATCTCGATGGCGCCGAACGACGAGGTGTCGGGGCTTCGCACCGCCCTCGCCATGGGCGCCGCCAAGGCCGTCCTCGTGTCCGACCCGGCCCTCCAGGGTTCCGACGCGCTGTCGACGGCCAAGGTCATCGCCAAGTCGGTCGAGCGTGCGGGCGAGATGGACCTCGTGCTCACCGCCACGGAGTCGACCGACGGCTACACCGGCACCGTCCCGCAGCAGGTCGCCGAGCTTCTCGGCTGGCCCTCGCTCACGTTCGCGAAGCACATCGAGACCGCCGACGGCAAGGTCAAGATCCAGCGGCAGACCGAAGCCGGATACGACATGGTCGAGGCGTCGCTCCCCGCCGTGGTCAGCGTCACCGCCGGCGTCGTCGAACCGCGGTACCCGTCGTTCAAGGGGATCATGGCGGCCAAGAACAAGCCCGTCGACAACGTCAAGGCCGCCGACCTCGGCTTGTCCGAGGACGAAGTCGGCTGGAAGGGCGCCCGCCAGCAGATCACGTCGATCGAGGCCGCGCCCGAACGCCAGGCGGGCGAGAAGATCGAGGACGAAGGCGACGCGCACGAACGGATCGTCGCCTTCCTCGAGCAGCTCAAGGTCATCTAGGAGGCCACTGCACATGCCCCTTCCGAAGGTCTGGGTCTACGCCGAGGGCGAGGACGGCAAAGCGACCTCGGCGACGCTCGAGCTGCTCACCAAAGCGCGCGAGATCGGCGACACAGTCGAGGCGGTTTACTCGGGCGCCGACGCCGACACGATCGCCCCCCAGCTCGGCGAGTACGGCGCGACGAAGGTCCACTCGGTCGACCATGGCTCGTCGCTGAGCGGAGTGATCGGCGGTGCGCTGCTGGCCAAGCTCGTCGCCGACGAGCAGCCGGACCTGATTCTCTTCGCGCAGAGCTACGACGGGCGCGACGCGATGGGCCGGCTCTCGGTGAAGCTCGACCGGCCGGTCCTGACCAACGGCAGCGGAGTCGAAGTCGAGGGCGACACGGTCGCCGTGAGCACAGCGGTGTTCGGCGGCAACACGATCGTGACCACGGCCTTCGCGGGTGAGAAGCCGTTCCTCGCCGGCATCCGGCCGAAGACGTTCGCACCCGAGCCCAGCGGCGGAGGCGCGGCCGAGGTCGTGAAGATGGACAGTGTCGACGCCGGGCGCGCCGCCGAAGCCCAGGTGCTCGACCACCACGTCGAGGAGCAGGAGGGCCCGAAGCTCGAGGACGCCGACGTCGTCGTGTCCGGCGGACGCGGGCTCGGGAGCGCCGAGGCGTACGAGCCGCTGGTGGAGGAGCTGGCGAAAGTGCTCAAGGGTGCGTCGGGCGCGTCGCGTGCGATCGTCGACGCCGGTTGGGTGCCGTACTCGAAGCAGGTCGGTCAGACGGGCAAGACCGTGAAGCCCAAGGTGTACATCGCGATCGGGATCTCGGGCGCGACGCAGCACATGGTCGGCATGAAGGGCTCGGACAACATCATCGCGATCAACAAGGACCCGGAGGCTCCGATCTTCAGCGTGTCGGATCTCGGGGTCGTGGGCGACGCTTCGAAGGTCGTGCCCAAGCTCATCGAGGCGCTCAAGGCGAAGACCTAGGCCGTGACGAGCACGGGGGAGCGACTCCGCGAGGTGCGAACGAAGATCGACGACGCCGTCGGCGCCGTTCGCAACGATCAGGGTGCGTCTCCCGTGCTGACCGCGGTCGTGAGCGAGTTCGCCAAGAAGGCGGAGAAGGCTGCGGGAGCCGAGGACGAACGCGGCGCCGTCATCGAGCTCGAGCAAGCCGGCGACAGCGCGAAGGTGGCGGCAGAAGCCGATACCGGCCTGTCGGACGCCACGCGCGACGCCGTGCTGGAAGCTCACCTGGCCATCTGCATCGCCAAGTCGAAGCTGTAGCGCGCGAGTTGCTGCGCGCCTACTACGAACGCGCCGCGTACGAGTACGTCGGCGACCTGACCGTCGACGAGTACGTCCAGAGCCGCTACGAGAAGCGCGTTGGGGGCGTGATCCCCTAGGCGGCGCCGGCCGGCACCCACGAACCGTGGAAGCCGAAGGGGACCCGTTGGGGTAGGTGCACCCGTGCCACCTCGTCGAACTCGCGCGCATCGAGGATCACGAGGTCGCTCGCCTCGCGGCCGTCGTCGTAGACGATCGAGAGGACCCAACCCTCGTCCTCGCCGGCGGTCGGCGACGCGGGTACGAACACGCCTTCACCGGCGTGCGTGCCGGGCCCGAACGTCCTGGCGTCCACGGCGCCGGTCCGCAGGTCGTGCTTGAGCAAGCCGCCGAAGTGGATGCCCTGGTCGTCGATGCCGAAGTGCGCTGCGTACCCGAAACGGTGGGGCCGGCCGACGACGCGCTCGTCGACTCGTGGGAACTCCTGGGGACGGTCGTCAAGGCGCTCCTCGATGACCTTCCCGGCGTCGAGGTCGATGGTCCACCGGTCGAGCGTCGGCGGCAGCTCGGCCGGCCCGTAGATGTCCGTGTCGAACATCTTCGGATGCCGCGCGACGTCGAGCACGACGCGCCCGTCCTCGTCGTAGGCGTTGAGCGGGTGGAAGACGTAACAGAGCTCGACGTCGAACCATCGCACGTCGGCGTTCCCGCCGTCGCGAGGCATCACGCCGACCCGTGCGCCGTAGTCGGGCTTCCACGCCGCTGGGAACGGACGCTTCCCGACGAGGTCGAAATCGAACACCACAGGGAGATCGAGGAAGACGATGTTGCGCTCGGTGATCGCGAAGTCGTGCACCATCGAGGGACCCTGGATGTCGATGTCCTCGCTGCGGACGAGCTCGCCGGCCGCGTTCACGGCGTGGAAGCGGAGCCACGGCGGACCGAACGGGTCGTAGCCGAAGAAGAGCATCTCGCCGGTGACGGGGTCGATCTTCGGATGCGCAGTCATCGCCGACCGCAGCTTGCCGCCGAAGTCGTAGCGTCCGACGGTCGACAGGTCGGGGCGCACCTGCGTCGGGAGGCACACCTCGACGAGGGCGAAGATCTTGCCCGCGTGCGCGACGACGTGTGTGTTGGCCGCGCTCGAGCCCACCGGGAACACGTCCTCGGGCTGACCGGGGATCGGGTCCTCGCCGAGCAGATCGAGCGCCTGGTCGGTCCGCACCCACCGGTTCCGGTACGAAAC
>Ga0075425_100002954_pt1 | contig 17134 bp, 17 predicted proteins | sample SoiMethybrSBSTD4_FD_75300 | JGI IMG/M metagenome (GOLD analysis project Ga0075425, IMG submission 75300) | Bulk soil microbial communities from a Populus tree surrounding site in Tennessee, USA - Soil MetaG P. TD hybrid SBSTD4 | ecosystem: Environmental > Terrestrial > Soil > Tree plantation... | reverse complement strand
CGGCCATGCGCGCCGATATCGTCAGGTCAACGCCACGGGCGAGCACGCCTTGGGCGAGCGTCTTGGCTGCCCCGGTGTCCACGGCCAGCGGCCCCGCCGGCGAGCCGAAGTCACCGATCGACTGGGCCTCGGTGGCGAGGCAGAATGGCGGCATCTCCTTGTAGAAGAAGCCGTTGTAGTGGTCGGGCGCGTACAGCACGACGAGTTCCGGGCCGAACTCGCCGACGAACGCGCGCGCGCCCTCGACGGCTTGATCCACTCGCGCCAGGACCTCGGTTCCGGGGTCGTTCTTGCCGATGAGGGGCGAGTGGGACAGGCCGACTGCTGCTGTGGTCATGGACGTTCCTTATGGGTTGATGACAAGTTTTCCGGTGACTGCGCCGTCGATCATGAGCTGGAGTCCTTTGTGGATCTCTTTGAGCGGCAGCGCCCGGTCGATTACCGGGCGGACGCCGGTCGCCTCGATCATGCGCAGCATCGCGACCAGTTCGCCGCGGGTGCAGCCGGTCGAGCCCAGGATCCGTTGCTGGTGGTAGAAGACACGGCCGAGATCGGCAGGCGGATTCATCCCGCTGGTGGCTCCGGCGACGACGACGGTCCCGCCGGGTCGCAATGCCTTGAGCGAGTGCGACCAGGTGGCCTCGCCGACCGTTTCGATCACGACGTCGACCCGCTCGGGCAGGCGTTCGCCTGCGGGCAGCGCGGAACGTGCGCCCCAGGTAAGCGCGTCGGCGCGTTTGGCCGCGCTGCGGCTGGTGACGTAGACCACGGCACCTGTCGCCGCGGCCAGCTTGATCGCGGCCGACGCGACTCCCCCGCCCGCGCCCTGCACGAGAACGCGGTCGCCGGCGGTGATCCTGGCCTGGGTGAACAGCATCCGGTAGGCGGTAGTCCACGCGACGGGCAGGCAGGCGGCCTCGTCGTGGGATAGCCATGGGGGCTTCGGGACGAGGTTGCGGGTCGGCACCGCCAGGTACTCGGCGAAGGCGCCGTCGTGCTGTTCCGACAGCAGGGCTCGGTTCGGATCGAGCGTCTCGTCACCGCGGCCGGCGTCGGGGTCGGCGATCACCGGGTGCACGAGCACCTCGTTGCCGTGCTCGTCGTAGCCGGCGGCGTCGCAGCCCAGGACGACCGGGAGGCGCTCCGCCGGATGGCCGACGCCGCGCAGGGTCCACAGGTCGTGCATGTTCAGTGAGGACGCAACGACCCGGACGACCGACCACCCGGGTCGCGGGCGCGGTTTCTCTACCTCCCGTACCACCAGGCCGGACAAAGGGTCGCGGGCGCTCTGGGAGACGGCAATCGCGGCAAGCATGCCACCACGCTCGCCCGGGAACCGCTGCGTCTCATAGCTCCCGTGCCGTGGCGCGGAACGCGGCCTGGAATCGATGCGGTACCGCGGGTTTCCCTCAAGACATGACTTCCACCGTCGAACCCGCCAGCGCGACACCGTGCGGCGTGCTGCGGCGCCCGGCCGGGCTCGCCCGCAACGTCGATGTCTCGGGGCTGGTCGATACCGAGGGTGGCCTGCTGGACCGGGCCGTCTTCACCGACGAGCAGCTCTACCGGCAGGAGATGCGCCGCGTCTTCGCGCCGAGCTGGCTGTTTCTGGCGCACACCGACCAGTTCCGCAAGCCGGGCGACTTCTTCACCAGCTACATGGGCGAGGACCCGGTCATCGTCACGATGGACCGCAACCGCAAGGTCCGCGCCTACCTGAACTCCTGCCGCCACCGCGGCGCCCGGGTGTGCCGCGCTGACTTCGGTGCCACGCGGAATTTCACGTGCACCTATCACGGGTGGGCCTACGACCTGGAAGGCAAGCTGGTCAGCGTGCCCAACAGGGATGGCTACCCGGAGTCGTTCGACGTCCGGGACTGGGGCCTGGTCGAAGTGCCCAGTGTGGACTCCTACCAAGGGCTGGTCTTCGGCACGTGGGCTCCGGATCCGGTGCCGCTGCGCGAATACCTCGGTGACATGGCGTGGTACATGGACGCGATGCTCGACCGGGATCCGGAGGGCACGGCGGTAGTCGGCGGCGTGCACAAGTGGGTGCTCGAGGGCAACTGGAAGCTGGCCGCGGAGCAGTTCGCTACAGACTGGTACCACGTAAACATGAGCCACGCGTCGGCGCTTCAGGTGCTGTCGCCGGCGAGCAAGAAGCCGCGGGACCAGATCGTGCACCGCACCGGGCGGCAGTACGCCGACCTCAACGGGCACGGTGCCGGGTTCCCGGTGCACCCGAAGAATCGCTTCAACGCGCAGGCCGTGCACGAGTGGACGGACTATGACGCGCTGCGGAAGCGGCTCGGCGACGCGCGCGTCGAGGGCCCGCTCACCGACGGCCACGCCACGGTGTTCCCGAACTTCTCCTACCTGCCGGTCATCGGCTCTGTCCGGGTCTGGCATCCCAAGGGCCCCGACCGTATGGAGGTGTGGGCCTGGACCGTCGTGGACAAGTCCATGCCGCCGGAGGTCAGGGAGGCCCAGCGCCTATACAACCTGCGCACGTTCGGCCCCAGCGGCATCTTCGAGCAGGACGACGGTGAGAACTGGAGCGAGGTGCAGGCCATCTCGCGCGGCTTCATCACTAACCGGGTACCGCTGAACTACCAGATGGGCATCGGCTCGGAGCGGCATGACGGCCGCCACCCCGGTATCACCAGCGAGCTGTACAGCGACGCCGCCGGCCGGGCCTTCTACGGGCGCTGGCGTGACCTGATGAACACCCCCGCCTGGCACGAAAAGGAGGGCGGGCAGTGAGCAACGGCATCCGCCTCGCGTCCCTCGACGACATTCCTGAGGGCGAAGGCATCGCCATCGACAAGTCTGTCACCGGCACCGCCGACAACATCGCTCTGCTGCGCGACGACGACGGAACGGTGTGGGCGCTTGACGACACTTGCACCCATGAGAAGGCCTCCCTGGCCGAAGGCTGGGTGGAAGGCGGGTACGTGGAGTGCCCGCTGCACGCCAGCAGGTTCTGCCTGAAGACCGGCGAAGTCCAGGGCCTGCCGGCCACGAGGAGCACGTGCCCGCACCGGGTAGAAATCCACGACGGCGAGATTTATCTGCTCTCGGGCGAGGCGCCCTGATGGCCGGCGGCGTTGTGGTGGTCGGCGGGGGCATCGCCGGCGTGAGCACGGTCGCCGAGCTGCGCGCGGGCGGTTTCGACGGCGACCTCACTCTGGTCGACGCCGGCGATTTCCCCTATGACCGGCCGCCGCTGTCCAAGGAGTACCTCGCCGGCGTTAAGGACCTCGCAGACATCGCGCTGCAGCCGCCGCGCTGGTACAGCGACCGGTCGGTCCGGCTGATCAACCGGACCACGGTCACCGCCTTGCGTCCTGCCGAGGGCGCGGTCGAGCTGTCTGGCGGCATGAGCTTGCGCGCCGAACGCGTCGTGCTGGCAACCGGCGGGCGGGCAGCCCGCCCGCCCATCCCTGGCAGCGGCAGCCCCCGCGTCCACGTGCTGCGCACCGCGGAGGACGCCGGCCGGCTGCGCGCGGCGCTCAGGCACGGGGTAAGGGTCCTGGTGGTCGGAGCTGGCCTGATCGGCGCCGAGGTCGCCTCGACCGCTCTCCGCCTGGGCTGCGAGGTGACGCTGGCCGATCCGGTGTGCCCGCCCCTGGTGACGGCGCTCGGCCCGGACGCGGCGGCCTGGCTGCATAGCGTGCACGCAGAACGAGGCATCAAGACCGTCCAGGCAGGCGTTTCGCACCTGGACGAGGAGGACGCGGACGTCGTGGTGCTGGGCGTCGGGATGGTCCCGGAGACGTCGCTTGCCGGCGCCGCCGGCCTCGAGGTCGACCGCGGCATCGTCACCGACGAGCGCCAGGTCACCTCCAACCCCGCGATCCTCGCGGTGGGCGACGCGGCCAGAACCCGGCGTCACAGCGTGCTGCCCCGGAGCGGACACTGGGAAGCCGCCCAGCACGACGGTCGCCGGGCCGCCGCCACTATTCTCGGCAGGCCGGCGCCGGCCGAAACCATCTCCTGGTTCTGGACCGACCGGCACGATCTGCACGTCGAAGTCGCCGGGGAGATGGCGGCCGCCGACGCTACCGTCCTTCGCGGGCAGCTCGGGGAGCCGCCGTTCTCGGCGTTCGGCCTGCGTGAGGGCCGGGTTGTCGCCGCCGTCGCCGTCAACGACTCGATGTCCGTGCGGGCCGCGCGCCGCATGATCGACCGCGGCATCACCGTCCCCGCGGACAGGCTCGCCGACCCCATGACCGACCTCCGCAAGCTCCTGCGCGGGTGAAGGGAAGCAACCGTGAGCATCACCACCCCGACGCGGACGTCCCAGGCCGGGCAGCGCGCAGACCGCGATATCCACTTCGAGGTCGGGCAGTTCTACTACACCGAGGCAGAACTGCTCGACGACGGCCGCTTCACCGACTGGCTCGACCTGCTCGAGGACGACCTCGACTACTGGATGCCGACGCGGACCAACCGGCTGCGCCGCCAGCAGGCGCTGTCGATCGCGTCCCGCGGCGAGGCCGCCTACTACGACGAAACCAGGCAAAGCCTGGCCTGGCGCATCCGGCGGTTCGACTCCGGCATGGCGTGGGCGGAAGACCCGCCGTCGCGCACCCGTCACCTGATCACCAACGTCGTCGCCCACCACGTCGACCCGGCCGGAACTCCCGGGTTCACAGACGATGACCTGCTGGTGCGGTCGGCGTTCCTGGTCTACCGGAACCGCCTCGAACGCGAGGAGAACGTGTTCGCCGGGCGGCGCACCGACATCCTCCGCCGCCGCCCCGCGGGCCTGCGCGTGGCGCGCCGGGAAATCCTCCTGGACCAGAACATCCTGCAGGCCAAGAACATCTCGACCTTCTTCTAAGGACTTGCCATGACCGACGTTGCCCTCAAGCACCACCAGGTGACCACCTCGCTCGGCGAGATCGCTATTGCCGAGACCGGCGAAGGCCCCGCGCTGGTGATGCTGCACGGCGGCGGGCCCGGCGCCTCCGGGGTGGCCAACTACCACCAGAACCTGCCCGCACTCTCGCAGCAGTTCCGCGTCGTGCTGCCCGACCAGCCCGGCTTCGGCAGTAGTTACCGGCCCACCCAGGCCGACCTCGACGAGCGCTCCATCACCGAGATCACCGTCGAGGCGCTGTTCCAGGCCCTGGACGCGCTCGGCATCGACCGGTTCCACCTGCTCGGCAACAGCCTCGGCGGGGCCGCCGCGATCGCCATGGCGCAAACCCGCCCGGACCGCATCGCCGGGCTGGTCCTGATGGCACCCGGCGGCGGATGGCTGCCCTTCGGCCCAACCCCCACCGAAGGGCAGAAGGCCATGTTCCGCTACTACAACGGCGGCGGCCCGTCGGAGAAGAAAATGGCCGACTTCATCAAGACGATGGTCTTCGACCACAAGCAGTTCGGCGCCGACGCCATCAAGGCCCGGTACGAGGCCTCGCTCGACCAGAGCCACATCGAGTTCTACCACCGCTACAACGCCGCCTTCGCCCAGCGGCACGGCATGGACCCGCTGTGGAAGGACCTGCACACGGTCAAGTCCCCGGCACTGCTGCTGTGGGGGCGCGACGATCGCACCATCACCTTGGACGGCGCGCAGATCATGCTGAAACAGATCCGCAACGTCCAGCTGCACGTGTTCGGCAACTGCGGGCACTGGGTCCAGCTCGAGCGGCAGCACGACTTCGAGCGCCTGACCGCCGGCTTCCTGGCGGACGCGGCGTGACCGGCTGGCTCGACGGGTACGTCGCCCTCGTCACCGGCGGCGGGTCCGGCATCGGCCGCGCGGTCGCCGACCGGTTCGTCGCCGAAGGCGCCTCGGTCACCATCGCCGGCCGCGACTACGGCCGCCTCGCCGAGGTGGTCAAGGCCTCCCCCGACCCGTCGCGGATGCACGCCGCCGCAGCCGACGTACGCAGCTCGCAGCAGCTGCACCAGGCCGTGGCCGAGACAGTCGAGCGCTTCGGCAAGCTCGACACGCTAGTCGCCAACGCAGGAATCTGGGACTACCAGCGCCAGCTCACCCGGCTGACCGCCGACGAGCTGGAAGCGACCTTCGACGAGCTGTTCTCCATCAACGTCAAGGGATATTTCCTCGCCGCCGAGGCCGCCTGGCGCGAGCTGGTGAAGACACGCGGCAGCATCGTGATGACGCTGTCCAACGCCTCCTTCTACGTCAACGGCGGCGGGCCCGTTTACACCGCGAGCAAGCACGCCTGCCTGGGCCTGATGCGGGAACTCGCCTACGAGCTGGCACCGAAGGTGCGGGTCAACGGCGTCGCCTGCGGTGGCATGAACACCGACCTGCGCGGCCCGGAGGCACTAGCCATGCGGGAACGGTCGCTGGCCGCGTCGTTCGCCAGGAAGCGCCCGGACGCACCGCCACCCCCCATCCCCCTGCACGACTCGAGCACCGACCCTCGCGACTTCACCGGATCTTACGTGCTGCTCGCTTCCCGCGAGCAGAGCGGCCCCATCACGGGCCAGGCGATCTCGGTCGACGGCGGCATCGGCGTGCGCGGCTTCGCCCAGGCCGCCGGCGGCGGCCAACTGTGAGCCCGGCGGTGAGCATCGGAGGAGAGGGATGAGCGCAAGACCTCCGGCCGACACCGGTACCGCGGACGACATCAACGTGGGCCCCGTATCCCTGGCCTCCCTCGTGCTCGGTCCGCGGTGGACCTGCACCACCACAGGCCGGTCACGCGCCGGCGTCGTGCTGGCAATGAGCCGCAACGACGGCACCGAGGTCGTAGCGGAGGTGGAGCGCTGCTGTGCGGGCCGGCTGCGGCACGCGTACCCGGTCAATGCCCATGATGTCGAGGTGCGCATCGCCGACGCATCCTCCCCGGAAGTCCTCACCGACGCCCTCGGCCTGCTCGCCAGGGCGGTCCAGGCGGCGGATCCCCGGTGCAGGCGAGTGGTATTCGCCGCACCCGCGGGCGACCCCAAGGCGGTGGCCGCAGCAGAGGCGGCGGGCCTTCGCTATGTCCTGGACGTGGACGTGCCCGGCGCGGACCTGAGCCTGCTGGTAGCCGAGCCCGAACGGGTCACCACGGCCGACAGGGACCTTGATCGCGTCCCCGGGACCTTACCGCCAAAGCTGTAGCGGTCATTCTCAGGACGCGTTGCCGCGCGGCAGGGGTACCGTTGCGCCGATCCGGGCGCGCCGCGACTCCACGGACGCGGCGTGGCCGACGCGCCGCAGTGCCGGCGCCTGGATCCGCGGGTCGATGCCGCCGGCCCGGCCGGACACGGACAAGGCCGCCACCGCGCGGCCGCCGGCGCCGAATACCGGGACCGCGATGCACGACAAACCCGGCGCGGCTTCCTCGATCTCGACCGCGATCCCGTCACGACGCACCTGCATCAGCTGCGCGGCAAGCTGCTGCGGCTCGATGACCGAGCGAGGGGTGCGCGCGGTCAGCGGAGCAGCCAGCAGGGCCTCGAAGGCGTCCTGGTCGTGGGCGAGCAAGGCCTTGCCCACCGCAGTGCAATGGGCGGCAACCCGGGCGCCCACCCGGGACGGCGAGGGAACGCGGCGGTGACCATAGAGCTTCGCCAGGTACACCACGTCGGTCCCGTGCAGCGTGGCCAGGTGAACGGTCTGGTGCGTGAGCTCGTACAGGTCTGCGAGGAACGGCGTCAGCGTCTCGCGAATCCGATCATGCTCCGGACAGTAGACGGCAGCGCCGAGCTCATGGAGCCGCTGGCCGAGGCGGTAGGCACTGCCCGCGCGCTCCACGACGCCGCTGCGCTGCAGCATCGTCAGCACCCGGAAGGCAGTGGACTTGCTGAGCTCGGAACGCCGGGCCAGCTCGCTGACGCCAAGACCGGTGCTTGCCTGCGGGCCGAAGGACACCAGGATGCTGAACGCCTTGTCGATCAGTGCCCGGCCGTCGCGGGTTGCCTGCATGCTGCTCATCGTTACCACTCCGGAGACTGCCATGGTTCTGCTATAGATGACACAATGACAATTGAAAGTGACGGTAGTCAAGAGTGACGGACCGTCATTTATAAGTGACAGGCAAGGAGCGCGCGATGGACAGCAGCCAGCTCGTCGCCCGCAACGTGCGGCGGTTCCGGCTCGAGCGCGGTCTCAGCATCGGTGACGTGGCGCGCCGGTCCGGCCTCTCGAAGCAGACGCTGTCCAAGATCGAGATGGGCGCCGGAAATCCGACCGTGGAGACGCTCGCCGCCGTCGGCGCGGCCCTCGACGTGTCCCTGCGCCGGCTGGTCACGGAGTGGGGCACACCGGTCTTCGTGCAGCGCGCGGACCAGGGCGAATGGGCCGAGGCCGCGGGAAGGCAGGAGCGCGCCCTAGACGAGACCTACGGCTCGGGCTACGTGCAGACGCTGCTGGTGAAGATGAGTCGCGGGGACGATTCCGGCGAGATCGAGGCTCACCCGCCGGGCACGCTTCACCACGTCTACGTCATCTCGGGAAAGGTGCGAATCGGTCCGCTGAGCGACCTGGTCGAGCTTGCCGCCGGGGACTTCGCCCGCTTCCCGGGGGACGCCTTGCACCGCCAGGTCTGCGTGAGCGAGCGGGCGGTGCTCCACGTGGTCACCACGCTGCCGCAAGTGCGCCAGTTCGGGCCGGCCGTGCCCGAACGGGATCAGGGCTGACATCCGCCTGCGATCAGCCGGCCCCCGACAAGCTCATGATCTCGTTCGTGGCCTCGCGACCCCGGGCCAGGACGCTGCTGGGCGTGACACCGAAGGCCAGCTTGAACGTCCTGCTGAAGTGGGCGGCATCGCTGAAACCCCAGCGGAAGGCCACATCCGTCACCGTGTCCGTGCCGCGTGCCCGCGACAGCTCCCGGTAACAGGCCTTCAGCCGCCGGTCGCGCACCCACCGGCCGACCGTGGAACCCGTCCCGGCGAAGGCCAGGTGCAGCGTCCGCAGCGAGATGCCCTGCGCGGCCGCGATCGATGAGGCGCATAGGCCCGGGTCGTCCAGGTTGTCCTCGATGTACTGCCGGACCTTCACCAGCAGCGATGCCCTGGCGGGCCGTGACACCGATCCGCTGGCCGGGGTGAGGGTGCAGTCGAGCGTGTCGAAGAAGGCCTGGCAGGCGATCGCCAGTGCCGCGTCGCTGAGGTGGTCCAGTTCCCGGGTGGTGGCGCGCAACTGGTCAGCGGCGATCGCGGCGAGCCCGGCCCCCGCGCTGGCCGGGATCGCGCCGCCGGCGCGGGCCGCGGCGGCTACCAGCCCGTGCGGCGCCCGTTCGCGGGGCAGCAGCAGGTACAGCTCGCGGTGCGGTTCCACGACGTCGAAGCTGTCGGCCAGTTCGCTGTCCCACACCAGCAGCTCGCCGGGGCCCAGCGCGATCTCCCTGCCGCTGGCGTAGCGGCACCGCAGCCACCCCGACAGGTTCATCAGGACGCCGACGAGCGGCTGCTCGCCCGTCCACGGGCCGGCCGGCGGCCGCTGACCGGTGAGGCGGCCGCTGGTGAGGTCGGCAATGGTCAGCCGGTCCAGCTTGCGGTACCGGACCGCCAAGTCGAGGCGATCCGCGCCGGGATACAACATCGCCCAGGCCGGGTGCAGTTCGGGCATCTTCCTGGCCCACGCCTCGATGGCACGGTCACGCGGCAGTCCAGCGGTCGACCAGGTCGCGGCGTGCGTCATCCTGATCCACCTCCGTCGGCGGCCTACGCCATATCGGCTCCAGCAAAGCACAGGCGCGCGAGCCCGGGCAAGGGACCGTTCCGTCCGGCGGTCCGCCGAGATACGGGAGCCTGCGCGGCGGGCGCAGCCCAGCTTGACCAGCGTGTGCCCGTCGTGCGCGAACAGGCAACCGGATCGGCACTCGCAGACAAGCGCCGTGATCGCCGGCTCGTCAAAGTTGTACATGTCATACGTCATTCGCCTGGCATTCATGTGACCTACTGCGCCGCTGGCGTCCCGGATCACGAAGGAGGAGCAGCCGTGAGCGATCTGCGTCCGGTTGTCATCTACGGAGCCAGCGGCTACACCGGCCGGCTGGTGGCCGAGTACCTGCGGGATTACGGCATCCCGTTCGTGGCCGCCGGCCGGAACAAGGCCAAGCTGCAGGAGGTCATGAACTCCGTCCCGGGTATCGAGACCGCCGACTACGAGATTGCCGAGGTCGACGGGTCCGCCGAGTCCCTGGCCGCGCTCTTCGATGGCAGGAAGGTCGTCTGCAACATGGTCGGCCCGTTCCTGCGGTACGCGGGCCCCGTCCTGGAGGCCGCGCTGCGCGCGGGTTGCCACTACCTCGACACCGCCGGTGAGCAGCAGCACCACCTGGCGCTGCTCGACGAGTGGGGCCCCAAGTTCGCCGCGGCCGGGCTGGTCGTGTCCACCGCGATGTCCATGCAATACGCGGTCCCCGACATCGCCGCCCGCATCGTCCTGGACACGCCCGGCATCGACACGCTCGAGCTGGGCGAGTACGTCAGCGCGGTCCCGACCGTCGGGTCGACCCAGTCGATCTTCGACGTGATCCGCACGGACGCCTACTACCTGGAGGACAACGTCCTCCAGAAGTACGACGGCATCGTCCAGCAGGACCTGGCCGTGCCCGGCACCGGGTACGTGGTTCCGGGGCTGAACTGGGGAGGCACCGCCATGCCGGTGTTCTTCCGGGACGACGGCCGGGTCCGCAACTGCCGCATGTTCGTGGCGATGAAGAACGAGCGAGGGGACATCCCCCAGCGGGTCCGCGACGCGGAACGCATGTTCAAGGTCGTGTTCCAGTGGATCCCCGAGGAGAAGCTCTACCCGGTGCTCGACCGGATCGCCGCCGGCATGACGCCGAGCACGCCGCCCCGGGAGAACCGGCAGGTACACCGGTCCGTCGACTGGTGCACCGGCCGCGGCAACAACGTCACGGCCCGGGCTGTCATCCACGGCACGGCCGGCTACCAGATCACCGGCGTGGCCCAGGCGTACGCCGCGATGCGGCTGGTCGGGAACACCTACCACGGGGTCGGGTTCCGCTCGCCCGCGCAACTGCTGGGACACCGCGAGCTCCTGGGGGCTCTGGAGGCCCAGGGGCTGGCGCGCGTGACCGAGGAGACCGCGGCGTGACCGACACGCCGGCGTGGGTCGCCGGGGTCGGCATGACCCCGTTCGGGGTCCGGCCCGAGGTCTCGGTCAAGGACCTGACCAGGGAGGCGGTGACCGGGGCCCTGTCCGACGCCGGAGCCGGACTCGGCGACGTGCAGGCCGCGTACTTCGGCAACACCTGCCAGGACGTGCTGGAGGGCCAGGTCGTCGTGGCCGGCCAGATGGCGCTGCGCTCGATGGGCTTCGAGCGCATCCCGGTCGTCAACGTCGAGAACGCGTGCGCCACCGGGGCCACCGCGCTGCACCAGGCGGTCATGCACGTGCGCTCCGGTGCCGCCGATGTCGTGCTCGCGGCCGGGGCGGAAAAGCTGAGCATCGGCGACAAGCAGAAGGCGCTCGGCATTTTCGACGGCGGCGTGGACGTCAGCGACCCGCAGGGCGTGCGCGCCGTGCTGACCGAACTCGGCGGCGAGCTTCCCGGCAACGGCCAGCCGCACAGCCTGTTCATGGACATCTACGCGGCGCTCGCGCGGGCCCACATGGGCACGTTCGGCAGCACCCCGATGCAGTTCGCGGTCATCGCCGCGAAGAACCACGCGCACGCAGTGCACAACCCGCTCGCCCACTTCCGCACGAAGATGTCGGCGGAGGAGATCCTCGCGGCCCGCCCCGTGTCGGGGCCGCTCACGGTCCCGATGTGCGCGCCGCTCACCGACGGTGCCGCGGCGGCGGTGGTCTGCAGTGCCGCGGGCCTGCGGCGTCTCGGCGCCCGCAACCCGGTCCGGGTGCTCGCCGCGGTGCTGCGGACCGGGACGGTGCGCCCGCTGTCGGCCTGGGACCGCTCGGTCACCCGGCTCGCCGCCTACGATGCCTATGAACAGGCCGGAGTCGGGCCCGCCGACGTCTCGGTGGCCGAGGTCCACGATGCGTCGGCGTTTGGCGAGCTGTTGCAGACCGAGCTGCTCGGATTCTGCGAGATCGGCTCCGGCGGCCAGTTCGCCGAGTCCGGCGCCACCACGCTGGGCGGGCGCCTGCCCGTCAATCCGTCCGGCGGCCTGGAATCCAAGGGCCATCCCATGGGCGCCTCCGGCCTCGCGCAGATCTACGAGCTTGTCCACCAGCTTCGCGGCACCGCCGGGGCCCGTCAGGTCCCCGGCGCCCGCATCGCGCTCGCCGAGAACGGCGGCGGCCTGTACGCCGGCGAGGAAGCCGCGGCCGCGATCACCATCCTCAGCTCCTGACCATCCACGTGCCCCTGTCCGAGGAGTCACCGATGACCTACCAGACACTCAACCTCCGGCGCGACGGCCGGATCCTCCACGTCGACTTCAGCAACCCGCCGGTGAACCTGATGACCATCCAGATGGTCAGGGAGCTGTTCGACCTGGCCGGGTCGCTCGCGTTCGACCAGGAAACCGCGGTGGTGGTCTTCGGGAGCGCCAACCCCGAGTTCTTCATCGCCCACTTCGACCTGAACGACCTCCTCGGGTCTTTGAATGACCCGGCCGTGGCGCAGAGCCGCTACGACGACATCAACGTGCTGCAGGCCCTCACGACCACCTGGCAGACCCTTCCCCAGGTGACCATCGGCGTGGTCGACGGGATCTGCCGGGGCGGCGGGCTGGAGTTCCTGCTCGCCACGGACATGCGTTTCGCCACGCCGGAAAGCCGGTTCTGCCTGCCCGAGGTCAGCGGCGGGATCGTGCCCGCAGGCGGCGGCACCACGCGGCTGGCGATGCAGATCGGCCCGGCCCGGGCCCGCGAGGTGCTCCTGTCGTCCCGCGACTTCACCGGTGAGGAGGCTGCCGCCTACGGCATCATCAACCGTGCGCTGCCGCGCGGCGAGCTGAAGGCCCATGCGGACACTTTGGCGCGTGACATCGCGGAGCGCCCTGCGGAGGCGATCGCGGCGGTGGGCGAGGTGATCAAGAACGTCTACAACGCCCTGGTCGATGCCCAGTTCGCCGGTTTCGCCAGCGAGAACACCGGGCTGAGGACGCTGCTCGGGATCCCCGCCGTCACCGAGGCCCTGCAGAAGATCGCCGGCCTGCAGGACCTCGAGCACGAACGGGACCTTCCGGCGACGATTGCCGCGGCCCGGTAACGCAAGCCGCCGCGAGTACGAAGGAGCGAAGGTAATGACACAGCTGCATGAGCGCGACGCGACGGCCTCGGTGCGGCCGGCGCTGCCGCACGTGGAGACGAGCGGTTTCGAGATCCTCGGCGATGAGGAACGCGCGGTCCAGCAGGCGATGCACAAGTTCGCGCGGGAGGTGATGCGCCCGGCGGGAACCGCCCTCGACAAGCTGAGCGCCGAGGAGGCCGTCGCGCCGGGCTCCTCGTACTGGGAGTTCGTCGCGACCGCGGCGACGTCGGGGATCGGGTTCGACGCCGCCTCCGAGGACATGCCGCCGCAGGTGCTGGCCCGGCTCCAGGCGATCGCCCTGGAGGAGTTCGGCTGGGGCGACGTGGGCCTGACGGTCTCGCTGCTCGCGGCCGCGTTCCCGAACATGATGGCCACGCGAGCGGGCAATCAGGAGCTGACCGAGCTGACGGCGGGCAAGCTCGGCGCCTGGATCGCCACCCAGCCCGACCGCGGGTCGGACGGCACGATGCTCTACCCGGCCGAACGGCACCCCCGCGCGACGCAGGGCAACAAGGGCAACCTGACCGCGAAGGTCAGCGGCGGCGACATCGTGATCAACGGGCAGAGCTCGGCCTGGGTGTCCAACGGCCCGGTCTCCCAGGTCGCCATCTTGTCGATCGTGGCCGACTACGGCGAAGGATTCTTCGACGACGAGGGACACCCGCACGGTATGGAGGTCATCGTCCCCCTCGACCTGCCCGGAGTGAGCCACGGCAAGCCGCTGGAGAAGCTGGGCCAGCGGCCCCTGCCCCAGGGCGAGGTGTTCTTCGACAACGTCAAGGTCCCCGTGCGCTACGCCGTGTCGTTTGGCGATGACTACTGGCGCGGCCACGCCGCCACCTGGTCGACAGCCGGCGTGGCGATGGGCCTGATGATGACGGGCCTGGCCCGGGCGGCGCTCGAGCACGCGGGGGAGTACGTTCACCAGCGGCGCCAGGGCGGCGCGCTGCTCGCCGACCATCAGATGGTGCAGTACCGGCTCGGCGCCATGGCGCGCAACGTGGAGACCATGCGTGCGGTTGCCCGGCGCGCCACCGAGTACACCTCGCTCTCGCCGGCCAAGCACCCGTACTACACCGGCGGATCCAAGGTCACCTGCACCGACCTGGCGTTCGAGGTGGCCGACGAGGCCCTGCAGATATTCGGCGGCTACGGGCTGACCCGCGAGTACCCGCTGGAGAAGCTCTTCCGAGACGCCCGGACCGCCCGCATCGAGGACGGCGAGAACCACCTGCTGAACATGAAGTTCGGCTACCTGACCTCGCTGCTGCACCGCGGCGGACGGCTCGGGGCGTGAGGAAGGAACCGGTATGGCCGTGACCGACTTCTTCGACCGGGGCTGGCGCGCCAACCCGGACGGGCTGGCCTTTATCGCAGGGGAACGCACCTACACCTATACCGAGATCGGTGAGTGCTCCTGCCGGGTCGGTAGCGCCCTGCTCGACAGCGGGATCGGGCGCGAGGCCAAGGGCGCGGTGCTCGCCGCCAATGACCCTCTCGCGTGGGCGTGCGTGCTCGGCATGTGGCGGGCCGGGATGGCCTGGGTTCCGGTCAATCCCGGGTACCCGCCGGAGGAGATCCAGCGGGTCCTGGCCGGCTTCGACTGCGAAGTGCTGTTCTGCCACGAGCAGTTCCTCCCGGTCGTGGAGAAGCTTCGCGCCTACCTGGCGCGGCTGCACACCGTGATCTCGCTGGGCCACGACACCGAAGCAGCGTCCATGGCGGGCGCCGTCACCCTCGAGTCGTTCATCCAGGGAGCGTCCGGCGCGGTGCCTGACTACATCCCGGAGCAGGACTCGGTGGCCGGGATCATGCCGACCGGCGGGACCACCGGGGCACCGAAAGGCGCGATGAATACCCACCGGAGCCTGTCCGTCAGCGCGCTGCACCACATGTTCGCCGCTCCCTACCGGTCGGACGAGCCGATCGTGAACCTTGTCGCTGCACCGATGACGCACGCCGCGGGCACCCTCACGCTGCCGATCACAGCCCGCGGCGGCACGGTCGTGGTGATGAACCGCCCTGATCCGCTCCAGCTGCTCGACCTGATCGAGAAGCACCAGGTCACGGAGCTGTACCTGCCGCCGACGATGATCTACCGGCTGCTGGACATCCCGGGCATCGAGCAGCGGGACTTCTCCTCGCTGAAGTACTTCATCTACGGCGGGGCGCCGATGTCCACCGGGAAGCTGCGCCGCGCGATCGAGGTGTTCGGCCCGGTGATGTTCCAGGGGTACGGGCAGGCGGAGGCGCCCACCGCCATCGCTTTCCTGCGCCCGGAGGAGCACTTCCGCAGCGGTGAGATCGCCGATGACCTGCGCCTGGCAGCGGCGGGACGGCCCGCGCCGCTGGTGCGGGTGGAGATCCTCGGCGAGAGCGGCAAGATCCTGCCTGCCGGCGAGGCCGGCGAGATATGCGTGCGCGGCGACCTGGTGATGAAGGGCTACTACAAGGCCCCGGACAAGACCGCCGAGACCATCATCGACGGGTGGCTGCACACCGGCGACATCGGCCACCTCGACGCCGAGGGCTTCCTGCACATCACCGACCGCAAGAAGGACATGATCATCTCGGGCGGGTTCAACGTCTACCCGAGCGAGGTGGAGCAGGTCATCTGGGCGCATCCGGCGGTGCAGGACTGCGCCGTCATCGGCACCCCGCACCCCGACTGGGGCGAAGCGGTCACCGCCGTGGTCGAGCTGAACGACGGCGCGCGGCTGACCGAGGAGGAGCTACTGGCGTACTGCCGTCCCAGGCTCGGCGGGATCAAGACCCCGAAGAAGGCCGTGTTCGTCGGCGCCCTCCCGCGCAGCGCCAACGGAAAGGTCCTCAAGAAGGACATCCGCGAGCCGTTCTGGCGCGACCACGAGCGGAAAATCTGACAGGCCGCGCCGGGACCCGACAGACACGGAGATCGACCGATGACACAACCAGTGGCAGTAGTCACCGGCGCCGCGAGCGGAATCGGCCTCGCCGTGACACGGCAGCTAGCGCGGACCCACCGGGTCGCGCTGCTGGACATCAACGCCGAAGCGGCCCAGCAGGCCGCAAAGGACCTGGGCGGCACGGCGATCGCGCTGCGCTGCGACATCACCGACCCGGACTCGGTGTCCGCCGCGGTGCGGGCCGTCGTCGAGAAGTTCGGGGCGATCGACGTCGCCGTGTCCAACGCCGGCATCGGCCCGGTGGGCGCGGTCCGGCACCTCGACCCGGCGGTGCTCGCCACCGTGCTCGACGTCAACCTGACCGGCAACTGGCGGTTCATCCGGGCGTGCCTGCCCCACCTCATTGCCAGCCGGGGGTACGTACTCGGCGTGGCCTCGGCGGCGGCGATCTTCGCGCCGCCCGGCGAAGGCATGTATGCCGCAAGCAAGGCGGGACTGGAGGCGCTGCTCGACGTGTTCCGGATCGAGGTGGCCCACCTCGGCGTCGGCGTCGGCATCGCCTACCTGATGTTCATCGACACGCCCATGGTGCGCGACGCCGACCGCGAGCACGCGGACTTCGCCCGCACGCGGGCGCGGCTGCCCGGGGCCGCCGGCAAGACCTTCCCGGTATCGCTGGCCGCCCGCCGCATCGTGCGCGGCATCCAGCGCAGGCAGCGCCGGGTGTTCATCCCGGGCTCGCTGCGCCTCCAGTTCCTGCTGCGTGGGCTCCTGCCCGGATTGCTGGACCGCAAGCTGCAACCCATCGCCATCGACGTGGACCAGCTCACCGAACAGAAGGTAGCCGTGAGGGGCGCCGCCGCGGGCGGCTGGAGCGCGGCCGTGCTGAAATCACGGGAATCCCGGTCGGGAGAAGACTGAACTCGGACCGTGAAAGGGTGGGACCGCCAGCGCGATCGGCGGCCCACCGGGGCGGTGCCATGCATACAGACGAGCTGGTACCACTAGCCCGAAGTTACTGTAACTCTGCGTAGATATTCCTGCTCTGACCTGCGAGAACCCTGATGGGGACAAGGTTTT
>Ga0075425_100002953_pt1 | contig 17135 bp, 16 predicted proteins | sample SoiMethybrSBSTD4_FD_75300 | JGI IMG/M metagenome (GOLD analysis project Ga0075425, IMG submission 75300) | Bulk soil microbial communities from a Populus tree surrounding site in Tennessee, USA - Soil MetaG P. TD hybrid SBSTD4 | ecosystem: Environmental > Terrestrial > Soil > Tree plantation... | reverse complement strand
ATTTTCCCTGTGAGGAAGTTGCAGGCCCAGCTGCCGACGTGAGTGAGGCTTTGCGCTTCTGCAAGGTAGGCTTGCTGCCGCCGCAACTCCTGCGTTAGCAACTCCTGCTCGGTGACGTCCATGGCGCTCCCGCGAAGACCCTTGAAAACTCCCTGTTCAATGACGGGAATAGCCACGCAGCGAACGTAGCGTAGCTGCCCGTCGGGCCGAACAATTCGCTTTGTTATGTCGCAGCCACAGTGTTGCTGAAACATCGTCTGAATCGTTTCAGCCATGGAGGCTCGGTCTTGTGGATGAATGATGGCTAGATGCTGCTCAACCGTGGGGGCCCCGTTCCCCGGATCCAGGCCAAAAATTTGGTACAGCTCGTCAGACCAATATAGACCTGAATCGTTGAATGCCCAGCTCCCCATGCGAGCCAGGCGCTGCCCTTCGCGAAGATAAATCTGCGTTTGCTGCAGGACTTCCTCTGCACGTTTCCGCTCAGTGATATCTTGGACTGTCCCAAACATTTCGTACGGTCGCCCCGATGCGTCTCTTTTTACGGTGCCCAAGGCGTGGACAGTCCGCACTTCGCCATCCGGGCGAACGACGCGATGTTCGATGTCGGGGCGCGCCTCGCTATGAAGAGCCTCCTCGGCTGTCCGGAAGACAAACTCTCGATCTTCGGGGTGGATCATTTCGCGACAAATCGCCATGTCTATGGGGCCTTTTTGAGGACTCAACCCATAAATTCGGTACAGTTCGTCGGACCAAATCACGCGATTCTCGATGAGGTTCCAATAATAGTGACCGACCTGGGCAATTCGCTGGGCTTCTTCGAGCCGGGCTTTGCTCTCCTGTAACTCCCGCGACAACTCTTCCAGCGTCTTTTGCACGTCCTCAGCCGCCATTGTGAGAAACCTCAGGCTTTTTCCGATTAAGCGTCAACTAACTTAGCCCGTCGGCTCTTCGGCTTCAAGGTCAAGCGCCCGCATACCCCTCCATTGTTGACGTAGAGCTCGCCCACGCGGGCAGCCACTTCGTTTTCGGCTGTGAATTCTGACGACAGGGAGAGCGCGATGAAAACGGTGCCTCTCGAAGACCTGATAGCCTGTGGTGCAACTGTTGCCCAGACAGTCGTCCATGGCCACGCAGGTTTACGCTGTTCGTGAGCAAATGTCACAGCGGTCACTTGGCCGGAAAGTGAGCAATTCGTTGAAGTGATTTAGGCGCCGATCAGCCTGGGCGTAGGGTTTCGTTATTTGAGTACCGCGACTAGCGACCAGACGTGTTGAGGCTCGGACCTCAATGCTCCGGGTTAGAGGCATCGCGATACGCAAAGGACGGGTTGACATGGGTAATGGTGACGCGGGACCCCAGCCGACCACGGGAGTTTGGTCATACCTTGAAGATATTCCCCAGCGTTGGTCGCCGCGCTTGCGCTGTTAACTGATTGATGCCGTATTTGTGACCGTCGAGCCTAACGGTGGGAGCCCGCATCCGAGCGGCAAACAACTTCTGGTCGCCTACCTCCGCGTGAGTCCCAATCATCCTTAGCAAGGTTCTCGCGACTCTTGGAGCGGAATCGCATTCCGCACGAGACTACCCTCAGAGCAGAGAGTTCGGTTCGGAGTTGCCGACGATTTGGTTGTAAGCGCTTCATCGCAGTAGGACTAAAATTTGTTGGGGCCGATGAATTCTTGCCAACTCGCCGGAGATTCCTGCTCGCATTCGCGCCAATTCGCAATTCTGCCGTCGGTGATCTTCACGATCACCACGCCGTGCGTCTGGATGTCGTAGGAGAAGGTATATTCGCCGGCTCCGACTTGGTTTGCCTTATCGAAGAGGAGATGGTGCCATTCCATATGCATGGGTCGCGGACGCCCCTGCGATCCCCCGAAGAACTCGAACAGTGCCACTCGACCCTGTCGGATGCGTGGACTCGGCGGAGAGCTGTAAATGGCGTTGTCGGTAAAGCAGTCCGCCGCCTGTCTTGCATGATTCGAATTCCAAGCGCTCGCGAGTCTTGTCATCAGAAGGTTGAATTCTGCCGTCGAAAGCTTGCCGGGGTTCACCGGCACCTGGCTGCCCGGTGCATTGAGCGGCTGGCTTCGGGCAGCGACTCGAACGGCATCGGTGGTAATCATAGTCTTCATGACGCCGCTCGATTCCATTTGGGCCACCAGCTTGTGTGAGTTCGGGGTAAACGTGAAGATGTCGCGGCCTGGCGTCTTCTTTCCGCCTTCCGTAACATCGTAGTCGTTCACAAACGCATCGCCTTCCCAGTGTGCGGTGCCGCGCATCTTGCAAGCCCCACTGGGACTGTTGAAGCACGCAAAGAAGTAATAGAGCCCGGCACCTTGGTCCCACCAGATGGTGTGAAAGCCGTCGAGTTTTCCGGCAGAACCGTCGGAGCGCACCTCATACACAAGCGTGTATCCACCCGAAGCTAATCTGGCTCGCACGGAGCCTTTCCGGGAGGCCCCTTGCGGCCACCAATCACCAGGCTCCATAGTCTCAATCGTTTCCCACTCGCCAACGAGTGCTTTTGCCAGGCGATCCATTGCTGGGCTGGCGGCAGTTGTGGGCTGCTGGGCGCTCGCCGATGCTTGTTGCAGAAAAGCGGTAAACAAGACCAAGACAGCCAGGCTCAAAGCGCGCGAAGTCATCTTTTCCTCCTCCCAATTGCTGCCCTATAAAGGCTCCCTCGCCAATATGATGCAGGTCGCCGTACCCAATGGCAGCAGTGCGGTGGCGGCTAAGAATGCGAGAAGGCCACGTGCACAAATGCGATCGGCCGATCTCGGCTGGCGCTATCCTGCCGGGCCGACGCTGTCCCGTCTTCGTAAGGAAGCAGCGAGAACAATAAGAGCAGCAACACCTTCCATTCCGGGATGAGTGGATTCCGGAGAGTCAGACTCACAGGCAAGAGTTCGGCCATTGCGTTTTCTTTGACGATCGGCTACGCAAAAAGTAGCGATGCTCGAAATCCTGGCTCGGCGTCCCCGATGCTCTGCTCGGTCCTCGAGCGGCGAGGAATCATTTGCGCCAAGCTTGTTGCATTCATGAAGCGACTCGTTTCACGGAAAGGTTGTTTATCCGGTTGTTGCCTCGAAACCGATTGCGGTAGTCCTTGGGGTTCACTTCAAGAACCCTGAGAAAAGCTCGCCGCATGGTCTCGGCATTGCGGAAGCCGGTTTTGGAAGCGATTCGCGCCACGCCTTCCGAGGTCTCCTCGAGGAATTTGCGGCCCGCCTCGACCCGCAATCTTGTGAGGTATTCTCCCGGTGTCATGTTGAACTGCCGGACGAAAACGCGGGAAAAATTGCGCGGGCTCATATTCACCTTTCCTGCCAGCTTCTCGATGGAGAGGTGCTCGTGGAGATTTTCGAGGATCCAAGTCTGCAGCCTGTTCAAAAGGGAATCCGACGGAGCAACAAAGCAAAGCGGAGTGCTGAACTGGCTCTGTCCGCCGGGGCGGCGCAGGAACATCACATACGCCCGGGCGATCCGCACTGCGACGTCGCTGCCGTAGTCTTGCTCGACCAGAGCCAGCGCCATATCCATTCCTGCCGTAACGCCGGCCGAGGTAAAAAGATTTCCGTCGTGTACGAAGATGGGCTCAGGATCGACGGTGATTTTCGGGTATTCCCGGGCAAGTTGCTGGCAGTAGTACCAGTGGGTCGTGGCTCGGCGTCCGTCAAGAAGGCCCGCCGCAGCTAGCACGAAGGCACCCGTGCAGATCGACCCGATCCTTCTGACCCTAGGCGCCCAAGTACGAAGCCAGGGGAGTACGGGCTCTTGGCCTCTTGGCCGCCAAGGGTCGAGTCCGCCGGTCACGAGCAGGGTATCGATGGGGCCGCGAAGGCCGCGATAAGAGCCCCTAGCCAGCAACGACAGCCCCGAATCGCCTGTGATGAAGCGACTGCGGCCGATCGTGCAGACTTCGACGATATATCCCCGTTCATGATCTTGACCGAGTTCGCGGAGTTTCCTGCCCGCGAGAGAAAAAACCTCATGAGGGCCGGCGACATCGAGCGGTTGTGCGTCCGGCGTGGCAAGAAGTACGACGCGCAAGGGTCCGTAGGAGACCGGCGACGCGGATGGGACGCGGTTGTCCGGAGTTTTGCTTTTGCTGTTCACAAACTCCTAATCTCTCCCACGCCACCCCTCTCGGGTCAAGGGCATTGTTGAAGTTGGCAGAAAACGTGGTCACTTTGTCGGTGCACCGGCGCCGCTTTATCGGCACCGCAGTGCTCGTTTTTTTGCCTGCAAATGCCGCGCGGCGAGCACTAACGCATGTGCGAGAGCGCGGCGCAGAGTTCTCTTATGGCCTTGCGAATCCGATTGCCCTCATAGGCGCTGTACCCAAGCACGAGTCCTTTGCGGTTGAGAGGCTGCCTGCAGAAGGCGGAGAGAGGAACGGTGTCTACGCCGCGCCTTGCTGCGGCCTCGGCTGCGATTTGGTCGTCCATTCCGCGGGCCAACCATGCCACCAAATACATTCCCGTTCCGCCCGGGACGGTCTCAAGGAGCCCTCGTGCATTCTCTTCGATGGCGGCGATCAAGGCTTGCTGCCGCTCGCGATAGACGCGAAGGGTTGTGCGCAAGTGCCGGTCCAAATGGCCTTCGGTGATGAACTCGGCCAGAATCGCCTGTTCGACGCCCGGCGGTTGTCGGCTCATCGTAGAGCGGACGTCCTTCATCACGTTCACGACTGCCGGGGGCAGGATCATGTAGCCGATGCGAAGGGAGGGAGCGATGCTCTTGCTGAAGTTGCCGATATGGATCACCCGCTCGTTCCGGTCGATGCTTTGCAGGCTGGCCGTCGGGCTAGCGCCGTGCCGATACTCGCCAAAATAGTCATCTTCGAGGACCCAAGCGTTCTTTTCCTGTGCCGTCTCTAACAACTCGAAGCGGCGCCGTAGACTCATCATCGTGCCGAGCGGGCACTGGAAAGAAGGAGTGACAAACACAAGTCGCGGGTTCGGCTCGATATTTCTTCCGGCCGAAACGGCCAGCCCTTCGGAATCTACCGGTACGGGGATGACTCTAAGACCGGCGCTCAGGAAGGCGGCGCGTGCCCGAGGATATCCCGGGTCTTCCATCCAGACAGGTTCGCGCGGATCGAGTAGCGCCGAGGCCGCAAGATAGAGAGCCTGCTGCGCGCCACAAGTGATAAGGACCTGGTCGGGATCGCAACGCACGGCGCGGAGTCGTCCGACATGTTCAGAAATCGCTTGCCGCAACGGGCGGAAGCCAAGCGAGTCGATGTGTTCGGGATCACGGTTGGCTCGCCGCCAATGTTTGGCGGCGAGGCGCGACCAGATTTCCCGAGGGAACAAGGCGAGCTCGGGCTCGCCGGGACGTAGGGGACGGGAAGGCCGCCGGAGGAAAGAGAGGTCGTGGAAGGGATCAAGGTGGGCTCTCTCGGCGATTCTTAACGCGGCTGATGACGGCGCAGGACGGGCTCGATCTCTTGGTCGTTTTCCCAAGTCGCCCGGGATGAAGGGCGCGACGGTAGTGCCCGAGCCGACCCTTGCCTTCAAATAGCCTTCCGCCGAGAGTTGATCGAAGGCGTTCAGTACCGTGGTCCGAGACATGTTGAAGTCGGCGGCGATGATGCGGGTCGAAGGCAAGCGGGCGCCCGGCCGCAATCGCCCATCGAGAATCGCTCCTTTGACGGCCATGTAGAGTTGCCGATAGAGGGGTTTGCCTCCGGAAAAACGTATATCGACATTGAGCACCGTGCCAGAGGGTTTCTTCAAGAGCGGCTCCGATTTTTTTGCCGAAACGGCCCGGCTAAATGGTATCTGAATTCAAGGCAAAAATGGTTCTTGTATAGATGCCATTTACAGCTATCGTAAGCGAGGGTCTCGATTCAACGCAACCATGGAGCGCACGACCAACATAAGGACGACAGAAGCCGCTCGCCTCGATCTGGCGTTGCTGCTGCTGAGATGCGCTTCTGCTCCGGCGTTTCTGTATCACGGAACTGCCATCCTGTTCGGTTGGTTTGGAGGACCGGGTCCTCGGGAATTCGCCGCATCGCATCATTGGCCGCCGCTGTTGGCATATTTGGTTGGCGTCGCACAGGTCGGTGGAGGGCTCGCAATCCTGAGCGGCATCTTTTTCCGGGTCGGGTGCGCTTCTGTCTTGGTTGTTATGGTCGGAGCGATTTCGCTCGTTCACCTTGCGAAAGGTTTTAACGTTGTGAATGGGGGAGCAGAGTACGCCTTCGCCCAGCTTCTGATTGCGGGAGCCTTACTGCTGTTGGGCGCGGGCCGCTACGCGCTCGCGTTTCTAGCTCCGCAATGGATGCGCAAGTTGTGAAATGAAACAGCGCAGCAGATTCCAGGCCTGATTCGGCTCGGAGGTGTTTTTTGCTTAGAGCGAGAGGAAATTATCGGACGCGACGCGCAACGCCAGGCCTTCGCGAGCGCTACGGTGAACCGTTCGATTTGCGTCCTAGCGGCAGTTGCTTGCGCGCTTGAGAAAACGACCTATGCCCGATCTGCTTCATTGGAGCACTTTTTTTACCGCGACCATCATTCTTCTCTTGATTCCAGGTCCAACGGTCATCTACGTCGTAACGCGCGGCGTCGAGCATGGGTACCGTGGAGTATTGTTCTCGGCCATCGGGCTTGCCCTGGGGGACCTGGCCCAGGTGTTTTGCACTGCGGCAGGACTATCGGCCCTACTCGCATCCTCAGACGCCGTCTTCCGCATCGTCAAATACGCGGGTGCCAGCTACCTGATCGGACTCGGGTTGCATCAGCTGATCGCAGGGCGCCGAAGACAATCTCTGCCCCTGGCCGCAAAGTACCCGAACGAAGGCCGCGGGCGATATCTCGTGATGCAGGGATTTTTCGCTTTGAATCCGAAGACCGCAATCTTCTTTGTTGCCTTCCTTCCGCAATTTGTGGCCGCAAAGGCCGGCCCCCTGTGGCTGCAAATGCTTTTCTTCGGCGGCGCATTTGTGCTGCTGGGCTTGGTGACCAACTCTCTCTATGGATTTCTTGGGGGAACATTCCGTGCAATCGGCCGACAAAACCAGCATTTCCAGCTGGCAACCCGTTTTATCAGCAGCTTCGTTTTCATTGGCATGGGGATCGCGGCTGCCTTGGCGCGATGACAGGGATCGCGGCATTCGAAACCATGATCCACACCCTGCCGGCCAGAATCCGCACGGCTCCCGCCATCGGCGAATATCAACCTCGCCTCTGGCCGGCAAAGCGGACCAATAAGAAGGGAATGGAATGTTTCGGGAACTCTCCGCACGGCCGAATTTCGAACCTCTTAAGAATCACGCCGGAGAGTCGGTGCACGATTTCGGGCCCGGCATCGTTCGGCCGCCTACAAAGTTGGCAACGCGGATGAAGACGGTCGCCCTGCTTGCCGTACCGCCAGTCGAGGAACTTGGTCTTGCTGGTCCTCTCGGGGTCTTCGCTGGCGTGAATCGCGTTCTGGGTCCACGCGGTCCCGCGTACCGCATCAAAGTCGTCAGTTTCGAGTCCGGGCGCAAGATTGCGGGCGAGTGCGGGATGTCGCTGGTCGCGCATGGTCACTACAAAAACTTGAAGCACCCGATCGACACGCTGATCGTCGCAGGCAGCATGACTTCTCGAACCAAGAGCCATGCGGAACTACTTACCTGGCTGCGGGAAATGAGCAAGAGCGTGCGTCGGCTCGCCTCCGTGTGTGGCGGTGCATTTTTTCTCGCCGAGGCGGGCTTGCTCGACGGGAAACGCACGACAACTCATTGGGCGTTAGGGGACGAGTTCAAAAGCAAAGATCCTGATGTGAAACTCGATGCAAATCCCATCTGGATCAAAGATGGCAACCTGTATACCTCGGCGGGAGTCACTGCCGGGATCGACCTGGCCCTCGCTATGGTGGAGGAAGATCACGGCGCTGCGATAGCCCTGGACGTAGGCCGACGCCTGCTGGCATTCCCACACCGGCCTGGAAGTCACGCTCAACTTGGCGCCGGCCCACTGCTTTCGGGAACCGGCCGTAGAACATTCCGGGAACTGCAAAGTTGGATCCTGGAAAACCTCCGTCAAGATCTGAAGGTGGAGACGCTTGCCGCAAGAGTTGCCATGAGTCCTCGGAACTTCTCGCGCGTCTTCACTAAGGAGATGGGTGTCACGCCGGCGAAATTCGTCGAAAGGTTGCGGTTCGAGGCAGCTCGACTGCAGCTTGAAGAAACCAATCGAGCGGTGAAGGAAATCGCTTCCTCTTGCGGCTTCAGCAGCTCTGAAATCATGAGACGCGCGTTTCTTTCCAACTTGCAGTTTACTCCGAGCGCTTATCGAAGTCGTTTTCGGGCGCGCTTTCCCGCCTGAACCAGGTGGAATTCCTTGCAGGGCCTCTGGGGTTCACGGGAGCTTTGGGCGCAAATCGTGGGCTGTGTGTCCTTGGTTGGCAGCAGAAGCAAAAGTTACGCTGCTATAGTTTGGGAGCCCTTGCCTCGTTGGTTTATCGGTCAAGCGTTCCGGACGGAGTTTTAAAGCGAGATGTTGAGAGTAGAGTCGCTCGGCAATGAATGAGCAACTATTGAATTGCTTCCTCGCTGCAGTCGTTGTGGTCTTCGCCGGCTCAGATGCACCAACCCGTTTTGCCGAGCTGCGAAAGAAGGTTGAGGAAGCCCGCGAGAGCAAAGACCAGAAGCGCCTGCTCGCGGCCGAAATCGAAGTTGCCGAATTCTTTCACGACTCGGCTCCCGCAACCGAGCAGCTGGCATTGACCTTTAGTGAGATCGGGGACCAGGTTCGCGCTTTACAAGCTGTTCATGATTTCGTCGCCATGGGGCAAGCCGATGACAATCTGCCGGCCGCCAGGCCGTTTGCCGCATGGAAAGACCAACCAGAGTTCAAAGAGCTCATGCATCAGATGGATCTGAACAAGACTCCGATTTACCAGGCGGATCCGCTTGTTGAATTCAAAGACCCCGGACTGATTCCTGAAGACATCGATTACGACCCCTCGACGGAGCCCTTCCTTGTGACCAGCGTTCTAGGGAAAAAGATCGTGCGCATATCCCTGGACGGCAGAGAGAGCGACTTCGCGAAGTCACCGGAAGGCTGGCCGATGCTGGCAATTAAGATCGACCGGATCCGGGGGCTGCTCTGGGCAACGGAAGTGGCCCTGGACAAATTTGCGGCGGCTCCGTCCAAAGACTGGGGCCGGTCTATGATTCTTTGCTTGGATCTCAAAAACAGGACGATCGTCCGCGAGGTCGAGGGACCAGCCGAGAGCGCGCTTGGGGACATGGCACTGACACCTGACGGCGATGTACTCGTTGCCGACAACAACGGCGGGGGTCTCTACCGCCTGCGATCGAAGGCCGGCAGCAAGCTGGAGCGCATTGACGGTGGAGACTTTCTCTCGCCCCAGCCGCCGGTAGTTCTTCCCCGAGGGTCGCTTGTGTTCGTGCCCGATTACGAACGCGGAGTCGCGTTGCTTGATACCGCCACGAAACAGGCGCGCTGGATCGATGGCAGGAAGTTACATACCCTGCATGGAGTCGATGGCTTGTACCTTCAAAACGGATCGCTCCTTGCCATCCAGAACGGCAGCGCTCCGGAGCGGGTGGTGCGTTTTCGTCTGGACCCCGAATTTAGGGAGGTCACGGCAGAAGAGGTCATCGAACGCAGCACTCCGACACTGGGCGATCCGACGCATGGCGTGATTGTGGGTGATCGCTTCTACTACATAGCCAATTCCGGATGGGACTCTCTGGACGGAACTGGAAAGTTGAAGCAAAACGCCACAATGACCCGGGCTCGCATTATGAGAAGCAAATTTCACTGAACGCGGCTCCGGGACTTCTATTCCCCGATGACAAGAAACTACACCTTTGGTGATGACGAGAGAGCGAGTGACCGCTTGCGCCGGCTGGCGGAACTCTATGAGCAAGAAACCCGCGAGTTGCTCGAGTCAGGACACTCACAAAAGCCGCATTTGGCTGTCGATCTGGGCTGTGGTCCCGGTTGGTCGACGCGCCTCGTTCACGAGATATTGCGACCGAAACGCACCGTGGGCCTCGATTCGTCGGAACGGTACATCGCCGAAGCACGGCGCAACCGTGGGGCGGATTTGGATTTCGAACTCCACGATATCGTGCGGGTTCCATTCCCAGTGCGAGCGCCGGACCTGATGTTCTGTCGATTCCTGCTGACCCACCGAATCATTGGAATCGTCGCGACGAGTACGCCGCAAGCACTTTCGATGCCGACGAAATTGACCGCCTCGAGGTTTCCTTGCCGAGCATCGTGCAAGGTGTTGAGAAAGCTGGAACAGTCGTTAACGCCGTACGACAGATCATTGCAAAGCGGGTATGAGCATGCGCTATAGCGAGCGGCGTGTAATTTTCGCGAATCTCGAGATCGCAGACAAAAAAATTGCTAAACCTGAGGAGTAGGCATGCCAACACGTATAGAAGGGCACAGTGAGACAACTTCCTGGAACGAAGAACCGTATTTCGCCAACGCCAACGAATCCAAACTGACTAGCGCCAGCGTCAAGGCCGCTCTCTCGGGTGGCATAACGGGCGAAAGCAACGCCCGATATTTGCAGGTGTATGTCAGCGAGAAAGCTGGCAAGTTTGTCGGCGTTGAACGCTTCGCCGGCAAAGTGGAAGGACGAAAGGGGAGTTTTGTGGTGCAAATTGAAGGCACCTTTGCGCCGGAAGCGATCCGTGCCCAATGGGCGGTTGTTCCGGGTTCGGGAAGAGAGGAACTTACGAATCTTCAAGGTTCGGGCACGTACTTTTGGGAGCCCAAGCTGGGCCACCGGACCCTATTTACATTCGAGTATGAGCTTGGCACTTAGTGTCGATCTATAGCTGTCGAGTTGCGCCTCCGGACGAGCAGTTTGTCCCGAGAAAAATCCCGTCAGTCCTTCCGCTGATCGCCGCATGGAGGGAGCGAAGTCAGCCCTAACCATCACCGCCCGAACGTTCGCATCCGAGGCTTCAGCCTGTAATTGTGCTTGTCCTCGGGGAAATCCCTGGTTATTTCAAAGACTCTGCGGTTGGCCCGCAGTCGCTAACCACGGTCCTCATTCCAAGCAGCGATTTGATTGCGAGGGTTCCTCTCGGGTGGCAGGAATTGTGTGTTTTATGTCGTTGAGGGAGATCGAAGAGTAGGCGAGGCTCGGTGACGGCGAAACGACGGTTGTTACCTAATCGAAGTTTCAAGCGTCCCTCGCTTTGAATGGAAGCGCGTATGAACCGCAAAATAAATCTCTTCTACAAAGCGGGCCTTCTCGCATTCTTAGCCAGCATGGCACTGCGCCACTGGGGGTACGGCAAAGTGCATGACTTTGGCGAAGGAGTTTTTATCAGCGCTGCCATCATTTTGCTGTTGGCGGGCATATGGCGATCGAGACAGGAGGCACAGGGAGGAGATTAAGGCAGCTTTGCATCTCGGGTGACTCGGAAGCCCGTGACGGTACTCCGCGCGAGAGGCCTGCAAATAGACTGTTCCGGCACAGAGAAGATCGGCTGCGCGGATCGCAAAGTAATTCTCCAGGTTTCGCGCTCCATTTCTCCCTCCGCGAAAGCCAACGCTGAAGGGTTGTTGTTGCAGGGGTTTCCGGTGAGCAATCGAAAGCGGATGTGCCGCACATCGCCGAGCAAGTACCTCGGGGATCTTGCAACCCGGACCTGCATCGCCGTTATCCGAGAGTCCGAAGACTCGCCAAATAATACATGCTGGCTCAAAACAGGAAATACAAAACTGTTATGAATTCACAAGACTAAGCGCATCAGGCCCGCTTAGGCTCCAGACGGCGACAATCAGCGTTGTGGAGGCCTCGATCGGCCGTTCCGTTCCGGGAATTCATCCAGCCTTCCGGCGGCATCATGCGGAATCCGAGTTGATGCGGGGAAAAATTCTTTGATGAGGACCCGCGATGCGGCTTCGCGAAACAGACCCGAGCTTGGGCAAGGTGAGACGAGTAGTCCGCTCGGAAACAAAAAGGAGAACCAGAAAATGAGTGGAAGCGTCGACGTCCTCGATCCCAAGAGACCGAAGAGGGTCGCCATCTTGGCGTCCAACCCCTCTGCATCAAAACAGACCGGATGGCCGATCGGATTTTGGTGGAGCGAGCTGGCACATCCGTTCTGGGAGTTTGCCGAGCGCGGCTATCAAGTCGATATTTACAGCCCGGATGGCGGCAAGCTCGAAGCGGACAGCTGGAGCGACCCGCGCGACGAAAGCAAATACTCGGCGCACGACCTGATCAGCCTCGGTTTCATATGTTCTCCGGAGCACATGAAGCTCGTCGAGAATTCGAAACCTATCGGTCAGCTGAACATCGCTGAGTATGACGCGATCCTCTTTGTCGGCGGCCAGGGCCCCTTGTACACGTTTTACGTGGATCAGCGAGTACACAAGCTCGTGGCGGACAGTCACGAAGCCGGCAAGGTCACCGCCGTACTTTGCCACGCGACTTGCATTCTGTTGAAGGCAAAGGTGAACGGCAAATTTCTGGTGGAAGGGAAAACGTGGACGGGCTTTGCGAACTCGGAAGAGAGATTTGCGGACGAATTTGTCGGCAAACGAATACAGCCGTTCTGGATTGAGGAAGAGGCCAAGAAGATCGCGGGTACGAACTTCATCGTCTCGGGTCGATTCAAATCCCACGCCGTCCGGGACGGCAACTTGATCACCGGGCAACAGCAATATTCGGGAGCGGCGGTGGCGCGGCTTGTCATTGAGGCGCTCGGTGTCTGAGCCCACGATTTTGACGAGCGCTCGCCGAGTGACGGAGCCGGAAAGCGGTCTAAGGAATGACGGAAGAGAGTCGAGGCAAGGAACTCGCAAGATGGCGAAGATCGCGTTGATCGTGAACCTTGAATCCAAGGTTACTGAAGTCGAACCGGACACGCCTTTGCTCTGGGTTCTGCGGGAAAACTTCGGTCTCACGGGAACGAAATTTGGCTGTGGGATGGCGCTCTGTGGAGCATGCACGGTGCACGTCGAAGGCAATGCCGTCCGCTCCTGCGTGACACCGATCGCAGCTGTCGCAGGCAAGCACGTGACGACGATCGAAGGGTTGTCCCGGGACCGCTCGCACGCCGTGCAGCGAGCATGGCTCGAAGAGCAGGTGCCGCAGTGCGGTTACTGCCAGCCGGGGCAAATGATGAGCGCGGCGGCTTTGCTCGCCGTGAATCCTACGCCTTCTGACACCGACATCAACGACGCCATGGCCGGAAACCTATGCCGGTGCGGAACGTATGCGCGCATCCGCAAGGCCATCCATCTCGCCGCGGATTTGGCGAGGGGACAGAAATGAGTTTCGCGGCCCTTCGCGGAATACCGTCGTTGGCCACGGTGTCGCTCGTGATTGCGCTGGTCAATGTGCAATGGTCCTCAGACGCGTCCTTGCGGGCTCGGTCGAAAACCGACAACAGCAAGGCGAGTGTCCTGGCATTTCGCGCGGTCCAATCGGTTCTTATGAGCCCGCGCTGTTTGAACTGCCACATCCCCGGCGAGGGCCCACTGCAGGGCGACGACAACCATCCGCACGCGATGAATGTGAAGCGCGGAGCCGACGGGGCCGGTTCTGCCGCGCTGCATTGCTTTGCATGTCACCAGACCGAGAACTCCAGTTTTGTTCACGGGCCGCCCGGTGCGGCGAACTGGCGGCTTCCGCCGCAAAAGACCCCGATGGCCTGGAAAGGCTTGACGGCCGGGGAACTCTGCAGGGCGTTGAAGGATCGAGACCGAAACGGGAATCGTTCGTTAGAGGACCTGGTTTCTCATATGGACACCTCGCTGGTGCGATGGGCCTGGAATCCCGGGCCGGGCCGTACCGTGCCTCCGTTGTCGCACGAGGAGTTTGTGGCGCGCATGAAGGAATGGATTAAGACCGGCGCGGCGTGCCCGGAATGAGAAAGATGGCATGAAAGCACGCGAAACCGAACAACCCGGCGCAGCGTTTCGAGTGGATCGGCGGCAATTCCTTGTCACCTCAGCGATGGCGGGAGGAAGCCTTGTTTTGCAATGCGCCGTACGCCCGGCGGGAGCGTTTGCCTCCGGTAACAGCGGAGAGGCGAAAGTGGTCGCATTGAACGCTTGGCTTAAGATCAGCACGGACGATTCCGTCACGATCATCGTTTCGCAAGCCGAGATGGGGCAGGGCATCCGGACCACACTTCCCGCCGTGCTGGCCGAAGAGCTTGGTGCGGACTGGTCACGGGTGCGACTCGAAGATTCTCCGACCGATCCGGCCTACCGCAATCCGCGTCTCAATTGGCAGTTCACGGGGAACAGCGAGAGCACGCCATCTTTCTTCGAGTTGATGCGCCACATGGGAGCGGGTGCGCGCCAAATGCTGATCGGCGCTGCGGCCGAGCACTGGGGCGTCGATCCCGCCACATGCCGGACCGAAGCCGGCATGGTGTTGCATGGAGATTCGCAGCGCAGAGCCCGATTCGGCGATCTGGTCGAAGCTGCGGCTAGGATTCCTTCTCCGGCCAAGCCGGATCTGAAGGACGAAAAGGACTGGTCTCTGCTGGGAAAATCTCTGCCGCGGGTCGAGAACCCGGCCAAAATCGACGGCACCGCCATTTTCGGCCTCGATTTCACACTGCCTGGACTGGTGCACGCCGCGGTTCGGCGTTGTCCAGTGTTTGGCGGAGATGTCGCGTCGTTTGATCGCTCTTCGATCGCAGGTCTTGCCGGAATCATCGATGTGGTGAAGATTCCTAACGGAATCGCTGTCGTCGGGGACAGCTACTGGCAGGCGAAGCGCGCTCTCGATGCTTTGAGGGTCACCTTCAACGAGGGTCCGGCGGCGGGAGTGACGAGCCATACGCTGCGCGACGACTATCGACGCGCCATGAACGGCAACGAATGGCTTTTGGTGCATGTGGACGGTAACGCTGACGCTCTGCCTCACGACTATCCAAACGTTCCGCTGGCCAAAGCGACCATCCCCGCTGACAGCTCGGGTGCGACGGAGACCTATCCCACGATCTACTCCCAGGAGTATGAATCGCAATTTTTGGCGCACGCCACAATGGAGCCCATGAATTGCACAGCAAGGGTCGCGGAGGACTCTGTCGAGATCTGGGGCCCCACGCAGGGACAGGAGATCACCCGGCTCACGCTCGCGAGCGTTTTCAAGTTGCCGAAAGAGAACATTCAAGTCTCGCGCACGCTCTTGGGAGGCGGTTTCGGCAGAAGGCTCGTGGCTGACTTCGCTCTGCAAGCTGCGCTTGTCTCCAAAGCAGTCGGGCGGCCGGTAAAAGTACTGTGGTCGCGCGAAGAAGACATGCAGCACGATATTTACCGCCCCGCGACGCTTCACCGGATTACGGCCGGGATCAACGAGTACGGAAAATTGCGGGCCATTTCGCACCGTTTGGTTTCGCCTTCAATCCTTCAATACGTCTTCGCACCGGCGGTGACCGATGTCTACGACCCGAGCTGTCTAGAAGGGCTGCTCGAGACGCACTATGACATCCCGAACAATCGCGTGGACTTTAAGCTGCTTCACGTAGCGGTGCCTACCTCTGTTCTTCGCACGACGGGTTATGGCCCGAACATCTTCGCCTTTGAGAGCTTCATCGACGAACTCGCCTGCAACAAGGGTATTGATCCGTATCACTATCGGCGGGATCTGCTAAAGAAGCGTCCACGTTCGCGAGCGACCTTGGATCTGGCGGCGGCCAAAGCAAATTGGGAGATGCCAGCAGCCAAAGGCCATTACCGCGGAATCGCCTACGCGGAGGCTTTTGGAACGCACATAGCCCATGTCGTGGAGCTTTCCGTATCGAAAGACCGCGAAGTGAAAATTCACAAGGTCGTTTGCGGCGCAGATCCCGGTACCGTTCTCAATCCGGACATCACCACGAATTCGCTCGAAGGCGGGATCGCTTGGGGGCTCTCCTGTGCTTTCAAATCAGAAATCACATTTGATCGGGGTCGAACGGTTGAGAGCAATTGGCACGACTATTCGATTTTGCGCATGCCGGAGATGCCGCCGACCGAAGTGCACTTGATCAACAGCGGCGCCCGGCCGCTTGGCGGCACCGGCGAAGTCGGCCCGGTGACCTTGCTGCCGGCCGTCACCAACGCCCTGTTTGCCGCCACCGGGAAGCGTTTCCGGTCGTTGCCGCTCAGCAGGCACGGCCTTTTGCTGGTCTGACTAAATCCAGCCGGAGGGATCGATTGTTGATGATGAGACGCTTCATCTTGAGCGCCTTGCTATTTTTGTTGCCGACTGTGGCAGTTCCGGATTGCCGGAAACAGCGCCCCGCTCTCGGGCCTCTCCGGTCTGAAGAGGACTGGAGCCTTCTCGCCGACGCTGATTGCAGAAGGGAATCATTCGACGGTGTGAAGTACATCTCCTTGAGACGCAAGGATTGGTTTCTTTCGCTCGGAGGGGAGATACGATACCGATATGAAAACTACGAATCACCGGGCTTCGGGGCTGACATTGAGACCGGCTCCGGATACATCCTCGAGCGGTATCTTCTCCACTCGGACTGGCATCTGGGACAGCGCTTCCGGCTTTTCGCGCAGTTTCAAAGCGGCCTTGAGGAAGGTCGCAACGGAGGGCCGCGGCTAACCGACAAGAACATCGCCGATCTGCATCAAGCGTTTTTCGACATCAGTGATTGTTCCCAGAATTTGCGGCTGCGTATTGGCCGCCAAGAAATCGAGTTTGGCGCTGGGCGGCTTATCGGTGAAAGCGAGGGATTGAATATCCGCCGCGCCTTCGACGGGTTTCGTCTCACCTTCAAGCACGGCCGCTCTACCTGGACTTCCACACTCACGCATCCCGTTCTGCTTCGCAACGACACCTATGCGGTTCCCAATCACCAGCAGACGGAATGGGGAGCCGGATTCAATCGCACCGGCGAACACGGGGGTTGGTCAGGCTATTACATAGGGCTCGACCGCAAGTTCGCATCGTTCAACGGCAAGGTTGGGAAGGAAATCCGGGAGACATTCGGCAGCCGCCTTTGGAATCAAGGAAAACGGTTCGACTACAATACCGACTTCATTTTTCAGACTGGGGATTTTGCAGGCGGCCACATTCTCGCCGGTGCGGTCTCGAGCAACGATGGCATGACCCTGCACAATCTGAGACTGCAACCCCGTTTTGGTGTACGTTTCGATTATGCCAGCGGC
>Ga0075425_100002952_pt1 | contig 17136 bp, 23 predicted proteins | sample SoiMethybrSBSTD4_FD_75300 | JGI IMG/M metagenome (GOLD analysis project Ga0075425, IMG submission 75300) | Bulk soil microbial communities from a Populus tree surrounding site in Tennessee, USA - Soil MetaG P. TD hybrid SBSTD4 | ecosystem: Environmental > Terrestrial > Soil > Tree plantation... | reverse complement strand
AGGCGCTGGAGTTTTTTGATTTCCTCCAGTCCCGTTGCGGTCCACCTTGAGTTAACGATCATGGCTTGGAGGCGTGCCTTCTTTTCGCGGACGTGTTGTTCGCGGGAGCGTTTGTAGTTTTTCACTTGCCCTCGCCGAGGTAGCCGAACTTGTCGTCGTCGCCGCCCTTATCGGTGGGCTCGGCCTTTTTGACGTAAGGGTTATTCCTGCCCCACTCTCGAGCTTCGCCGTAGCTCGAGAAGACGCGCTGCCACTCAGCCTCCGAAAGTGAATTGGGGCACCGGATAGCTAGTTCGATCGGTCGAGCCTCGGCATAGGGTCCGTAGCTGTGGTACAGGTGCCAGGGCTTTGAGACGTGGTTCTGCACGATGCAGGTGCCGTCGTTGTCGACCGGTGTGACGTTGAACTCGCCAGGGCTGCGGCTAACGAGGAAGCGGGCCGGGGCGCCGTGATACCGCGGCGGCATCGGCGGCGCCAGCGGGTCGACATTGGGGTTGCGTTGCTTCGGTCCTTCGACGAGAAGCTCAGGGGGGATCGGCTTTCCCCACCGTTTCAAAAATTCGATCTTTTCTTTTCTTCGATTGATTGCCAGATAGTCGGCCCGGAGTTTGTCGAAATCGCTCATCTCCTCCCCCATCCCTGTCTTTCCCAATTAGCGATTGCCATGTGCCAATTCTTCATCGGGTTTCTGCCGGCCATCCAGCCGTTCTCTTCGTACTTGGTGAAAAAGATTATCGGGTCCACCCCGAAGCCTCGAGCCTTGATCTCGGCCTCGACCTCGGCGAGGGTCGGTCGCTTGAACGGCGTAGTCCGGCGCTTGGCCTTCTTCGGCGGCGGGTCCGGCTCGGGGTCAGACCCGTTCCCCGACACACGCACGCCTGTGTTTGTATTTCCTGCTTCTGCCTCTGCCTCTGCCTCTGAGGGGGGACTTTTCGAGACACGGCGAGACATTTGTGGACTGTCCACCTTGCCGGCCCTGAGCCGTCTCTTGGATTCCCGGTACTGCGCCTTTCGATCCTCGGCCCTCTCTAACCCCCTGTACCACTCGTAATTTAGGAGCCTCCAGCCACCATCCACCACCTCGATGCGGCGGCCTTCGTTCTGTGGATTTCGGAGGAGGTCGGTCGAGAGGGGGTCGGGCTCCGTGAAGACGGCCAGGGCTTTGAGAACGGTCTCGACGGGTAGTCGAGCGAGGGCTGCGAGACCGGCCGGCGAACCGAAGATGTACCCATCTCGATCCGCCGCGGCCAGCATCGTGATCCACAGCACCCGCGTGTCGGAATGCTCGCTCCAGAGCGAGGAAAGGATCAGCGAATTGTAGAGCTTTACGAACATGGCTGGAGCGTACTCGTGGACAGTCCACAAGTCAAGACGAACAGAAAAAAACCCCGCCGGCACGAGGCCAACGGGGGTTGCACAGGTTTCACGAGAGCAACCCTCTTGCGAAGGTCTTCCAACCCTACACCTCTTGCCCCAACTCGGCAAGGAGTTTTTCCGCCCGCTGCTCCAACTCCTCCTCGGAGAGTTGGGCTGCCCGTAGCTCCTCGTTGCGCCGCTTCTCCGCCTCCCTGGCGAGCGCGGTCCGGGCGAGCTTCATGTGCGGAGAAAAGTCAAACAGGCCAAGGCTCCTCGCGCTGTGCACGTCGATCCCGATGGTCTTCAACGGCCGCTTCGCCCGCCGCCACACCGCCGCCTTCATCCGCCCCGTCACCTCGAGACACTCGTGCCGCACGGCCTTGCTCAAAACCTCCGCAGCCTGGGTCCCCTCTCGCGCCCAGACGTACACCTTCAGCTTCTGCCCGACAACCCAACCTGTAGGGGTCTTGCGGCTGTCATACACGTTGAAAACGCCCCACCACATACGCCCCTTGATCCACTTGGGGAACTGCATAAGTCGCGCCTTTAGAACGACTTCGTTCCATTGAACGGAGTAGTACGGAGAAAAGACTTGACTCTCCCCATGTAAGCCTCTAGGCTGTTGTTTCGTGCTGCTCTTTAAAACTGCACGAGTCGAGGACGAATGGGCCTCTCCGAGCCTCGACCCCACCCTTCGTGAACTCATAGAATTCCTTGTACTTCAGGCTGGAAGCCTCTTCGGCCTCGACGTGACGCTGACGTGCATCTATCGCTCTCCGGCGGAGGATGCCGAACTCTACCACGACAACAACCACGTTCCCGGCGTCCACACCCAGTGGCGCGGCGCCGACGTTTCCGTCAAGGACTACACCTGGGCTCAGGCCAAGCAACTCTGCAACGTCGGCAACAGGCGCTGGCAATACGACCCCGGCAGACCGTGGCTGCCCTGCTTCCTGTTCGAGACCTCCGGGGACTATTCAACGGCCGCCCACATCCATTGTCAGACTGACCCTCCACTTACCAAACCCATCGACATTCTTGCCGATTCCGAGATTGGCAATGCTCTTTGAAGCACCCAATACCCAAGCTGTTCATCTCTGTCATTGTGGCTGGTTTCAGCTATCTCGGGATCGGCAGGAAGGTTGGTGAGTGATGCCAGATGAGGCGAAGCCACAGGAGACTCCGATAGCCGAGAAGATCGTCGCCGCGGACACGGCGCCGCCGCCGACGATCCCCTGGTATCAGTCTCCGCAGGTCATCGCGGCCGTCGCCGCGGTGGGCGGAGGTGTTGCGGCATTCTGCTCCGCGTTCCACATCGTCATACCCTATTCGGCCATCGAGATCACGGCCGGCTTGGGCGGCCTACTCGCCGTTCTGGGCGGCGGTTTCGCGCTTTACCGTAGAATCAAGGCGGGTCTGGACCCGCACACAGACGCATCGAAGATCACTTTTTTCAAGTAGGAGGAAAGTATCATGCCTCTCGACACCCAAGAAGGAATCGCCGCAGCGTTCGCGGAACTCATGATCGGTCAGGATGTCTTGGCCAAGATCCAGGCGCTGCCCCCGGTGACGCCGGAGCGGCCGCGCAAGTTCGCCGACATCGGGCCGATCCTCGGTCTCGACCCGCAGGGAAACCTCTACAAGCAGCTTGCGCTGATCGATCAGGTCATCGCCGACGCCGCCGACTGAGCCGATCATGGACGTTCTGCTGTCACTCCTAATCACGCTTCTGATCTTGGTGGTCATCTATGTGGTCATCATCAAGTGTTGCGCGATCTTTGAGGTAGACGCCAAGATCGTCGGAGTCATCAAGCTGATCTTCATGGTCATAGCACTGATCGTGCTGCTGAGAGTTTTCGGCATCTGGGGCGGCGGTCCCTACTACGTATGGCCTCATCGTCCATGAAGCGTCTCGCCTGGGTCGTCCTTCTGGCCTTTGTAAGCTGCACGACGACGCTTACGAAGTTAGAGAACGCCCAGGCGAGCCTCGAGTCGCACCGCGCGAAGTACAACCGCTCCTGCTGCATGACGATGGGGCCGACCGGATGCGCCAACATCGTCACGACACCCGTCTGTGAGCGGTATGGACACGCGATCAACGACCTCTCACACGCGATTGAGGTCGCCGCGCCCGCTCTTGAGGGCGGGCAGGTGCCCAAAAGCGCCATCGTGGCGCTTGAAAAGGCCACGAAAGCGGCCGAAGCGGCCGCAACGCCATGATCACAGCCATCATCGCCGCCGCATTGACCGCAATTTCCAAAGGATTCGACTTCGCCGCGGTCCAGGCGGCCAAAACTTCGGCCCGAATCGCTGCTCTGAAGGCTCGAATCGCCAAAAACAAGGACGTGCAGGTCGGTGATGAGCCCAAATGACCGCATTCGGCTACACGATCGCCTTCATCCTCGGGTTTTTGACCTGTGCCATCGCCCTTTTCGTCGTTGCAGTCATAGTTTTCGGAGAAAAGAGGGAAAAATGAAGAAATTCGCCGCTGTCATGGTCTTCGCCGTCGCGGCAGCGGCGAAAGCTGCTGATCCAAGCTGCCCGCCGGACAATTCTCGTCCCTGCGTGACGTTTTTCGACGCTGTGTCGACCACAACGACCGCGGGACCCTATGATCTGACCGGATACAGCAAAGTTTCGGTTCAGGTGCAGGGTGTTGGCGGCACCGCGACCGCCGTCATAACGATGCAGAAGCGAAACACGCCCAGTGACAACTGGTCCGACCCCGTGATCACGTGGACCAACCCGACGCAGTCCGAACTCGGCTACGACTACTACGGCGGCATCGGTCAGGTGCTGTTCACGATCACGTGGAACGCGGGTACGGTCACCGGGACCCTGATGAGGGCCAAGTAACATGAAGAAGCTCGCCATCCTGCTCCTGTTTCTTCTCGCCGCTCCGATGCGCGCGCAGTTCGTCCCATGGGCGAACAGTTGGGTCAGGTGGGATGGCGGCTCCCCCATCTCCGTCGGTTCCAACTACCAGACGATCAAGGACGAGACGACCGCGCTGGCGGGGCGGCCGACGCTGACCTTTCTGGGTTCGCCGATCACCTGTGTCGACAACGCCGGCAACAACGCGACCGAATGCACGGTCGCTCCGGCTAGCGGCTACGCGACGATCAAGGATGAGACCACCGCATTGACGCAGCGGGCGATCCTGAGCTTTCTCGGCGCGGGCGTGACATGCGTCGACAACGCCGGAAACCTCGCCACGGAATGCACGATCCCCGGCGGCGGCGGCCTTGCCGATCCGGGCGGCAACGGCGTCGTCGTTCGCACGGCGCTGAACACGACGACCAACCGTTCCATCGCCTGCGCGAATACGGCCTGCACGATCGCCAACGCCGACGGTACGGGCGGCAACCCGACCGTGACGGTTGCGGTCAACACGACTGATCCCGGCGGTGCCGTCGTCCTTCAGGCGAGTTCGCCTGGCACGACGCAGACCGGGGCGTTTCACTTAGGCGGCGTAACGAGCATCCTAAACTTCGACGCGCTCGCGACGACCCCGACGGAGGTACTGACGCTGCAGAACTCGACCGCCGCGACCGCCGGGGCCACGGTTCAGGACAGCCCCGCGTTGAAGACGTGTGGCACGGCGTGGAACTCCACCGGCTCGACGTCGGAAACCGATTGTTGGCGCATTTACGTGGTTCCGGGCACCGCCGCCGGGCCGACGAATGCGACCTTGAATTTTGACAAGAGCATCGCGGGCGGCGCATTTGGCAACCGCATGTCCCTATCGGATGCGGGACTCCTGACGGTGTTCAGCGCGATCAACGTGACCAACAACGACATTACTGCCGTCGGCGGCAACATCATCACGCAGACGACGGGAACCTTCAAGTGGGGCGCGACCCGCTCGAAGATGTCGTCACCCGCCGACAGCCAGATCATGCTGTTGAACGCCGCGGGTACGGACTTCGCTCGAGTGATGTTCGGCGGCTCGACCTCGTCCTTCCCGGCGCTGAAGAAAGAGTCGGCGTCGGCGCTCTCGGTGAGGCTGGCTGACGACTCGGCCTACGCCGGAGCCTTCATGGACAACAACAACTTCCAGAGCGCCAACGGTGCGGTGTGGCAGGAGGCGCAGGCAAGCGAACTTTTGACGCTCAGCACGAGTGCCGCGACGACTGATACCGCGGCGAACCTGCTCCCTGCCAACGCGATCATCGAAGCGGTCGTGACGCGGGTCACGACGACGATCACCACCGCGGCGACATTCTCCGTTGGTGACCCGACGACTGCGGCGCGTTTCTCCGCTTCCGCGGGCGGCATCACGTCCGGTTCAACCCGCGTCGGCATAGACCACTGGTCAGGTGCCGTCACCACGCTTGCGGCTGGCCCGTCCCAAGCCTCCGCGGCGAAGGTGCGGATCACCTGCAACGCGACTCCCGGCGCGGGCGTGATTCGCATTACGGTCTTCTACCGGGTCTTCACGCCGCCGACGAGCTAACAATGGCAGTCTACGAACGGTTAAAGCACGTCCTGGGCAAGGTTGCCGTCCTGCTGGTCCTCTGCGCGCTGGCGGCCCCGATCTACCGTTTCGGCGGAGAGTTTCGCGCCCTGCTGGAAGTCGAGCCCTGGGAGGGCGAGAGCCCTGTGTGGGGAAAAATCTCGGACATGGTCAAGAGGGGCTACGATCGAACCGACCCGACGCACAAGATGCGGAGCGCCGTCCAGTACCACGCCACCACGACCGGGACAGGGCCCGCCTGTTCGGTTGGCACGCCCTGCACGCTCCACACGGCTATGTGCGGGACGCAATGCTCGTCTTTTGCCCCGCAGCCTGACGACATTATCTGGGTTCACGGCGGCACCTACACGGCTCCGGACGCCTCCGTCAACTATCTCGTCGCACGCGGCATGAGCGGGACGGCGGGACACCCGATCACATTCCGCAACTGGAACAACGAGCATTGGATAGTCGACTGCAACCACGACTACGTGGGGACTGGCGGCGTCCTCTGCACCGGGGATCTCGGGACAGACACCACCGGAGCCGGCGCCACGGAGTACATCACCTTCTGGGGTGTCGATGTTATCAACTCGAATACGACCGACGTGCGCGGATGGGAGACGGGCACCGTATCGGTGACACACAATGACACCCTAGTTACCAAGGTCACGGCGAATAGTGGCTTCTGGTTCCTCTGCAACAACCCCGCGTCGACCGTGCCGACGCCAGCCAACCCCTGCAACATCCCCTGGGGCGGCTCGACCATCAATATCAACGTGGGCACGTGGCCCAACCTCGGCACGTCGATGACGATAGATCACGTGGTCGACACCGGCACGGGGCCGCCCTATAACCAGCTCGTCTTGACGCAGCCCTGGACTGGGTCTACCGGCACAGTTCGGGCGCTGTTCCCGTCTAACGAGTGCTCCGGTTGCGAAGCCAAGAATCTTGGCGACGTATACCTTTCCAACACCGGCACCACCTACATCAACTCGTACTTTCGGAACGGGGTCGCGTTCGTCCTGTTCAACGACAACTACGGCGAAGCGAAAACCTTCCGCGGAAATTACATCGTCTACGGCGGCGAGACGGGCGCGAAGCGGTCCTACGGTCATAGCTACTACACTGGTAATCCGTTCAATAGCAGCGCGTGCGTGGGTTGCGTTGGCGGCGAGACCGGGCGAACCAACATTATTGGCAATGTGAGCCTTAGATCGTTCCAGATCGATGACCAGATTTACCACGGCGGCGGCGAGGTCTCATACGTCAGCGAGATTGACAACGTCCATGGTCCAGGCGGCTTCCCGAACCAGTTCAACAACATCACCGGCTGGCCCGCCGTCTCTAGCGGTCAGCAGCAATACTATGGTGTAACCACGGCTTCGGTTACGACCGGCTGTCCATCGTATCCGGTCCCCGGTCCCGGCACTTCCAACAAGACGCTCGTTGGCGTCAAGATAATCAACAACACCTATTTCAACGACGAGGCGACGCCGTTCACGGTCGGCGCGGGTAAGGGCGCTTGCGACTTCACGTTCCAGGGAAACTACCTAGACACCCCCACGTTTGGTAACGGGCAGCTCCAGCTCATAAAGATTGTCGGAAACGGCACTGGCGCAGGCAAAAATCAGTGCCCGGTCGGGCAAATCTGCGGCCTCTATGACCCGATCGTGATTGGCGGTGCGGGCAACCTCGCCAATACATTCATGTACCCGGAGGGCAACGGCTCTGGCGGGCCGGCCCCATCCTTCCTGAAGGCTAATTACCCAAACAACGATTGGCGCTCTGCGTTTCCGACCACGAACCGGATCAAGTATTGGGCGAGCCCGGACGAGGCCGGCTTCGGCTACGTCGTTATCTCCAATTTCCAAGGGCTCGCCAACGTAACGGTCGACCCTGCGCAGATGGGATGCGTCGCCGGGATGCCGTTGAACTTCTACAACTGGCAGAACGTGCAGCCGTGGGACGACACGAAGGCGGTCGCTACGCAGACGGGTTGTGCCCCGATCTCCGTCCCTACAACGGCGACGCAGGGTATTGAGCGGCCGTCGCACCTGATGGTGGATGGCGCGACGCCGTTCGTCATCCCGCCGGACCTTGGTCCCCGATTCGTGGCGATCATCATGCGACCGAAGTTCTCGGCGCTCACCGGGCCGACTCCGACCAACACGCCGAGTACGACTCCGAGCAACACGGCGACGTTCACACGGACTCCGACCTACACTCCGTCGCTGACGCCGACATTCACGCCCTCGAGTACCAACACGCCGGTAAACTCGCCGACCCCGACCAACACGCCGTCGGCCTCGGTGACGCCGTCGTTCACCAGCACCAACACGCCGACGCGCACGCCGACGTTCACGCCGAGCAGAACCCCGACGCCGACGCCGACGCCGTCTGGTGGTGGCACTGGCGCGTCGTTCCCGGCCAGCCAGTGCGCCTTGACCGCGCCGATGGTCATAGGTACAGATTCGCCACAGTTCCCCGGCACGTACATCTCGAGCGCGACCGACAACCAGGGCGTTGCCTCGTGTCAGTTCACGATCACTACTCCGGCCACCTATCGAATCTGGCTCAAGGTCTATGCGAACGATTCGGTCAGTGACTCCTTCTACTTGGACATCGACGGCGACACGTCGACCAACAACTGCATGGGGCGCACGGATCGTAACGATGCGCTCTGCCCGCACATCTTCGATGCTGGCGAGCAGCTTCAGCCTTGCAATGACCAGAACGGCCAGTCCTGCTTCCGCAGCGTATCGTGGCCCAGTGGCGGCGGGCTCAGCTATTGGTGGAACCCGTTGAACGACAGGACGACGCAAATCTGCGGATTGTGTCAGGCGTCGACCGCGGTCGAGCGGACGGTCTTCCTCTCAGCCGCCTCTCACACGATCTCGTTCCGGCAGCGCGAGAAGAATGCCCGGATCTACTACATCACGATCACGTCGGACACTAGTCTCGTGCCGAGCGATCCACCGCCGACGCCGACTCCTGCCCCTGCGGGTCAGTGCAAGACCATCGTGTGCTGCAACCATCGGTGTAAGCCGGTCGTGTATCCATGCAACCAGAACAAGCCCAAGGCCGTGCCGTGCCCGTGGCCGTAATCACAGAGGAGGAGAACGTGGCGAAGAAGTGGATCAGCGGGGCAATCAAACACAAGGGGGCGCTGACGAGGAAAGCGAAAGCTGCAGGCGAAAGCCCGATGGCCTTCGCCAGATCGCACAAGCACTCCAAGGGGACGACGGGGCGGCAGGCTCGGCTTGCCATCACGCTGTCGAAGATGAGGAAGAAGGGGTGATTCATGGCTGGTGGAAGCGGTCCCAGAAGCGTAACGAAGGTGGCCGGGGGAGGCCGCAGCGGCCCCTATACGGTCGGCAGATCCACTTCTCATGTCAGTGCAGTTGGTGTCGGGAAGCGGTCGCCGAGTGGCGGAAGCGGGCCGAGGAGTGTTTCAAAGAGCGGACGGGGCGACGGCTCGGGTCCGACGTGCGCTGGTGGCGGACTCCCGCCGATGACTAAGAAGGCGTACAGCATGACCGGCAGCGGCCCCAACGTCGGCGGCCAGAACGCCACCGTGGCGACCGGCCGAGTGAAGATGGAGCCCAAGGGCAGGCTCCTCTCCACCGAGAAGGACGACTAGCCATGATGACGGACAAGGACCTCGACGAGATCGAGGCGTACTACAAGCCGATTGAGGAGAACGCTCTGCCGGGGCACGAGGCCGGATTTCGCGCGATTCAGGTCTGCCTCTTGGTCGACATCCTAAGAGAGTTGCGCGGGGTGAGTCCGAAGAAGGAGTCGAAACCGGGCTTGGTGTTAGGGAAGGAGAAGAAGAAGTGATTCCGAACGATGATCTCCAGAAAATCGAAGACCATTTCAAGGTAGACGAGATCGGCTTGGTCAGCCGGGCGCATCCTGAGTCGATCCGCGGCACACAGCTTTTGATCCTGCTCGACATCCTGCGGGAACTCCGCGGCATCAAGCCGCCCAAGCCACCCAAGGAAGAGAAACCCAAGAAGGTCAAGAAAGCCAAAAAGGCGAAGAAAGCGAAGAAAGCGAGATAGTCGTGACCATCGCGGGGACTCCGTATCCAAGCCCGGTCTACAGCCTCAACAACGCAACGACCTCGCAGACCGGGGCCGTCATCGACATCGGCTCCTGTACGCTGGCCGCGGTGCCCCCGGTCTTGATCTGCACCGTCGTGGGCTCTGTGACCTACGTCATCGAGGGCTCGCACGATGCGACGAACTTCTCGCCCTCGCCGACCTCGCTGACGGCGAGCGCGATGAAGGATCTGATCATCGGCATCCGCTTCTGGCGCGTGACCTACTCGAGCGGCACCGGGACGCTGACGGCCTCTGTCGGGGCGGTGCCGAATCAGGATGGCCGCCTGGTCGTGCCGAACCTGAAGCAGTTGACCAACAACCCCGGAGCGGGAGCCTAGTATGGCGATCCCTGATCTGCTCGACACTTGGAATCGGCTGACGGACGCAACCCTCTACGGGAACCCCGGAGGGACGGGTGGAGTCCCGGCCACGAGACAGATCAACACGACGGCGCCGCTGACGGGTGGCGGCGACCTCTCCGCCGACCGTACCCTGGCGATCACCCTGACTGGTGGTGGGAGCGGCGCGGTGGGCACTGGCCGAACCATCGCCACGACCGCGCCGCTGACCGGCGGGGGGGATTTATCCGCTGATCGTACACTGGCATTGACGACTTCGCCAGCGGGACAGACACCCGTGGGCGTGACTCGCCTCATTACGACGACTGCCCCGCTGAAGATAGACGGCGGCGCTTCGGCGAACCTTTCAGCCGATCGCACCCTCTCAATCATCCCGTTCACGGGCTCAGTCGACGGCATCGTCACCCACAACCCGTCGGGCGTTCAGGGCAAGTTTCTGAAGGACGACAACACATGGGGGACCTCCGCGGTGGCCGGCGTGTCGGACGTGACCGGAACGGCGCCGATCGTCGCCTCTCCCACCACGGGCTCCGTCGTCGTCTCGGTGAACCAGTTTGGCACCCTGACAGGCGGGATCGTGCCGCCGACGGGTGGCGTTGGGAGCAACTACTTCGCCTGCGCCGACAACACTTGGAAGGTCCCCGGCACGGGCGGCTTCGTCTCGCTTCAGGGCGGAACCCCTGGAACCGCCGATACCGGCAACGCGCACGTCACGGGGACCATCATCGCCAACACGCGGCTCGCTGCCGGCTATGCGACCCCGGTCAACATCGCCACGGTTGAGGCGTACACCCAGACCGCGCTCGACGGCTTCCTCGGCCGTGCGGCCGGGACCAGCGGCTCCGCCCGGATGTACCAGCAGCGTTCCCGCGGCACTCTGGCGAGTCCGACTGCGACTCAGGACGTTGACACGCTCGGCCAGTTCGTCGCCACCGGCTACAGCACGACGGGAGGCTGGAACGGGAACCTCGAGGCCGGGATGGTCATTCGGGCCGACGGCAACGCGGCCTCGACTCGCCAGCCCTCCCTGACGGACATCATCGGCGGCGACGTCGGGAACTTCACGCTCGCCCGCATGACCGGCGTTGGGATGCGGCTCGAGTCCGCGTTGGGCTCGATCAGCAATACGGTACGCGCCAACTCGACGCTCGACGTGGAGGGCTCTTTCGCCCTTCGCGTGCAGACGTTCGCCGGAGCGACGACGGTCTTCAACGTCGGGGCGACGAGTTGCCTCCATCTCGCCGACTGCACGACCGCGGCGAAGGCTTTCATTCTGCCGACGGCGGTAGGGGCGACCGGCAGGCTCTACGGGTTCACGAAGGTCGATTCGGGACCCAACCCGACCAGCGTGAGCGGCACCGGGGGCCAGAAGATCAGCACCATCGATACGGTCTCCATGATCAATCAGGGCGAGTCGGTATGGTTGTATTCCGACAACGCGAACTGGTGGCTGCTGAATGACTCGAGGAAGGCGGAGCGTGGTTCCAAGTCTTCGGATACTACGGTTGCCAACACGATCACCGAAACGTCGATCGGTGGCGTTTGGAACGATGTTTATCCGCAGGTTGGCTTCTCGGCGTGGCAGTTCTATGCCGGGAAATTTTCGACGACCGGGACGCCGACCCTGCGCTTTCGTGTCGCTGAGCCGGGCGGGAACAAATTCGCCGATTCCGGCACCCTCACGATGCCGAATAACGCTGCTAACTACCCCTTCATGGTCAGGACGAGGGTGGTGGTCAATGCCGTATCGCCGAGTTTCGTCGGGACCGGCAGAGTGGTTGAGGCGGTCGTCTATATCGGCTCGTCGACGGGCGCATTCACGCCCTACTCTATGTTCAGTAGCTTCGGCGACCAGAACGTAGGCTATTTCGGCAGCACCTACGCGCTTTACGTGACGTGGGGCACCGCGAGTTCGTCGAACACGATCACATGCACCGCGGCCGAAGGTGGCGCGGTGGCCGTTACTAAGGTCGTATAAGGGGGAGGAGATGGATAACGAGGCTCCGGTTCATGTGGTGATCGTCCTGAAGACGGGACAGAGGATGACGTTTGACTGCTTCAGCTTCGAGAGGCTCGACGCGGGCTATTCCTTCGTCAGCTATCCCGAGAAGCGGGGCTACAAGACGCAGAAGATCGTCCGCGATGAGTCGATCGCCTCGATCGAGGTGACGGCGCCCGAGCCGATGATGGAGAAGATGCAGCCTCCGGCGCCCGTGCCGCTGTACCAGAACGGCGATCCGCGGGTCGCTCCGTCCGGTCCAAAGACGACGCTCTCCGCCTTCAACAAGCTGCGCAAGGGCGACGGGACGCCCGTGGCGATCCCGTTACGCGACAGGGAGGCTCCTCCGGGCCTGGGCCGACCGATGGCCGCGATCCCGACGTTTGACGAAGAGGGTAACCAGATCGACGTACCGGTCGGCGCAGCGATGATCGGAAGCTGATGCTCGACCGCAGCCGCGCGCTCGCTGACTTTTGGTACTTCGCCAAGGACTGTTGGGGGCTTGATCTCGAGGAGGTCCCCCACCGCGTCATGACGGACCCTGTCCAGAAGACCGAAGACGACACCAGCACCCGCTTCGTCATGGAGGTCGTCCCTCGTGGCTGGTACAAGACCTCGATTGCGCGCGCCGCCGCGGTGTGGAAGGTGCTGCGCCAGATGCACGTCTATGACAACCTCTACTATCGCGTGGCGATCTGCTCGGCGACGTTGGCCTTGGGTCGCATGTCGCTTCGGGCCATCCGGGGGCAGTTGCAGTACAACAAGAAGCTGCGGGAACTCTTCGGGCCTCTGTGGGTCGCGGACAAGCGCCGCAACCTCTTCTCCTCGACGGAAGACGGCATCATTATCGGCCCGAGGGTCGAGGCGGGAGAGATCGCCTCGATTGCTGAGCCGACCTTCTGGGTCGGATCGGAGGGCCGTATCTCGACCGGCTTCCACGCTGACATGGCCTTCTTGGACGACTTGAACAACGAGGACAATGTCGGGACAGACCACAAGCGGTCACAGATCAACGACTACTACCGCTTGATCTTCCCGATCTTGGGCAACGTCGACCGCGTCGGTCGTCCGACGCAGATCATCTTCACCTGCACGCCCTGGCACGACGACGACGTGCGCGGGATGGTGTTGCGGGAAGAGGCGGAGCGGGCCGCGTCCGATCACAACTACCAGTCGCCGTGGTCGGTCGTGCGCCACAACGCTTACAACGAGGATGGCTCGGCCTGGTGGCCGACGAAGTATCCACTCGAGGAGTTGGAGAAGATCCGCGAGCATATGACGATCAAGAAGTTCTCTGCCAACTACCTCTGTGACCCGATTGGCGAGAGCTATTTCGTTCCCGAAGACCAGATTCACTTCAAGAAGCGGTCGGAATTTCCTCCCCTGAATCGCATGAAGGTGACAGTCGATCCGAACATGCATTTCGAGGCGAAGGAGATCGGTTGCTATGCAGCCATCATGGTTTCCGGCTACGACCAGTTTGCAAACCTGTATTTCCACGACGCTCGCGGATCTCGTGAATGGGATAGTGCGCGACTCATCGACGCCCTATTTCAGGTTTCCGACGACTACCCCGAGATCCCAATGGACATCGAAGACATCCACATGGCCCATTTCGATCATGCGATTCGTCTCGAAGAGGCGAACCGTGGCAAACGCCTTCGGATTCACTGGGTCAACACTCAGACCGAGGCGAAATACACGAAGTGGTCGAAGCTCCAGCCCCGCTTCCGTGCCCATCGTGTCTTCTTCGCAGACGAGATTGACTTCAAGCTGAAGATGGAGATTCGGGATGAGTTGGTGCGAGGCGAGGCGGCGCGGTTCAAGGACTTCTTGGACGCGATGGCGATGGCGGAGACCGGGATCTATCCCCGCATCAAAAAAGACGGTCAGCCGGCGAACGTCGTCGACTTCGCAGACAAGCGGCCGAAAGACCCGACAGCGGTGACGTTCGCTGACATCATGAGAACCTTGTGACCCTGAAGAAGAAGAAAGAGACCAAGGACTCCGAAATCTCGGCGTGGAAAACGCGCATCGAGAGGTCGAAGAACTATCAAACGTCCCACGCGAAGACGTGGGCGCGCAACGACAAGCTGTTGTTTGGCGAGTCCGAAGGCGTCCGGCAGCAGAACACCGTTGCATACGGTTGGGGGCTCGTTCAGGCGTTGATGACTGCGATCTACGTCCAGAACCCCAACTCGATCATGGAGCCTTACGACAAGACCTCGAGCTTCGATCGCGGGACTATGTGGTCGTCGATCATGCAGTACGACTTCGACATGATGGACTTGAAGTCGATCGGCAACCTGGGGCTCGTGGACAACTTCGTGGCCGGGTACTTCGCCTGCATCGAGGCGGTTGAGACCGATAAGTCGTACCACGCGGACGAGGTGGCGAAGAAGATGTATGCGATGCCGGAGGCGCAACGGTACTGCGCGCGCCGGATCATCCCCAAGGACATCCTCTTCGACTGGCAGGGCACGCGGCTCGACCTCTCCGACTCGAGGTTCGTGATCGTCGCGTGGTATCCGACCGTGTCGCAGTTGCTCAAGGAAAAAGACGGCGACTTCCCAGACCTGCCTAGCAGGCAGGACCTGATGGACCTCAAGACTGCCTACCCGGACGAGAGAAACGATCCGAACAGTCAGAAGATGGGCGAGACCCGGAAGACGTGGAACGACGAGACGGACCCGGACTTCAAGACGATCTGCGTGTGGGAAATCTGGGACAAGGTCAACAAGAAGGTCGTCTACGTCCTCGACGACACTTACGTCGAGATCGGCTCCGTCGACTGGCCGGCGACGTTTCTGATCGGGCAGCGGGACATGTTCCCGGTGACGCTCATGGGCTTCCATCCCATGACGCGCGGGCTCTATCCGAAGCCCGAGTTGGACCTGATCGCAAACCAGCTTGGGTTGCTGAATCTGATCGACTCGATCATCTACGCGGACGCGACGACGAAGTGGCGCAAGCTCGCCACACTTTCCGGGCTGATCTCCCCCGACAAGGCCGCGAAGATCGTGTCGCTGGACCCCGAGAATGCCCTCATCCTGATCGAGCAGGACGCTCTGGAGGAGCTTGCGCAGCGGATGCAGCACCAAGGGCTGCCGGACCTGCGCGGCTTGGTCGTCCCGATTCAGGACCCACAGGTCAAGCAGGACCTCTTGCTGGTGCGCGACATGATTCGGCAGGAGATCAACGACATCATCGGCTATGGTCCCCCGGAGCGTGGCGGGATGCCCGCGACCCGCTCTGCTCGAGAGGCCGTTGCGATCAAGGAGAAGCTGGACGCGCGGCTCGCCAAGCGGGCCGATGCGGTTGCCGAGTTCTACCGCCTCTTCGGCACCAAGCACTTCCTCCTGCTCCAGCAGACGATGATGGTCGAGCGGTACGCCCGCGTCTTCTCGTTCGTCAACGGGGCGGAGTTCAAGGCGTATCAGCAGGAAGACTTGAAGGGGTCCTTCAACTTCCGTGTGTTCGCCGGGACCTCCGGGCCGATGACGACCGAGGCCAAGCAGGCGTCGGAGCTTCAGTTGTTCCAGACGCTGATGCCGCTGATCCAGACGGGCCAGATTCCGCCGGAGCCTCCGATAATGCGGCTGGCCGAGTCCTTCCAGTGGGTCGGCGTGGGCCAGTTGCTCAAGAACTACGTCCCGGCGACGCAGGAGTTGGCGATGCTCTTGTCCGCGATGCAGACGCAGCCGGACAAGATCCCGCCCAACGCGCTGCCGGAGGCCGCGGCGAAGGTCGTCATGGCGGTGTTGACGCCGCAGCAGATCCAGGCGATCCAGACCGGGATGCAGGGCATGACGCCGTCGGGGAAGGCGCAGCAGGCGAGACCTGCGCCGGCGCCGAAGTCTGTCCGCGGCGACCCTGACGCGCTCGCCACGGGAGCGGCACAGTGAAGCGAATGTTGCCTACCGGCGAGGTCGTTGATCTGAACCTGATGGCTTGGCATTGGGCGCACCATCCTCGCTTGCGGAAGCTGAACACGTGGGCTCTCTTCCGCTGGTATGGCCTTGTGCGGTTCGTTCGGAGCCTCCATGCTTAGACATGATTTCAAATGCAAGGCGTGCGGCCATCAGGAGGAGGTCTGCTTTGAAAGCTACGAAGAGTTCTCCCGCGAAGTCCGATGCTCCTGCGGAGGGCAAGCGGTCCAAATCTGGACGAAAGCGCCCGGCCTCGCCGGCTGTGCCGAGCCGAGTACCCGTGGAGTCGAGCGCACCTTCAAGCCTGGATATGACATACAGGCAGGTCGGCACTTCAACGACCGTGCGGAGCGGGACCGATATCTCAAGCGCCGTGGTCTCATGGCCCTGGGTCCAGACGAGTTCAAGCGTTCCATGGCCGCTGCCAAGGTGGACCCCGAGCCCGACTATTCCGGGCTGGTGCCGGCCATGAAGGAGGCTTATGAGGAAAACAGGGCGGGAAAGGTTACCCCGCATCTGATCGTGGACTCGAAGGAATTGAATCCAGTCATAGCACATAAGGAGACGTAAATGCCCGAAGAAATCACCACTGGGGGAGCCGCGGGAGCGCCGGCCGCAACGCCGGAAGCCGCTGGCAGCCAGAGCCTCGCGGACGAGGTTCTCAAGACCGTTTCGTCCGCCGAACTGCCGAAGGAACCGGCCCCGGCAGCCAAGACCACCTTCTCGGAGGATCTGTTGAAGCAACTGGAGACAGTCAATCCAGAGGAGCTTCCGCAGTCCTTGAGGGAGAAGCTGGAGAAGCCGTTCCTGTCCCAATATGGAAAGAAGACGACGGCATGGGATCAGGAGCGGCAGTCCTATCTAACTCTCATCGACAATCTCGCCAAAAAGCTCGAGTCTGGTAGCGGGATCACGGCGGACACCAAGA
>Ga0075425_100002951_pt1 | contig 17136 bp, 14 predicted proteins | sample SoiMethybrSBSTD4_FD_75300 | JGI IMG/M metagenome (GOLD analysis project Ga0075425, IMG submission 75300) | Bulk soil microbial communities from a Populus tree surrounding site in Tennessee, USA - Soil MetaG P. TD hybrid SBSTD4 | ecosystem: Environmental > Terrestrial > Soil > Tree plantation... | reverse complement strand
CGCTGAGCGACGCGCAGGCAAAGGACGTCTACGCCTACATCCGCAGCTTCACGAGCACGCCGCCGCCGCTCGAGAAGATTCCGACGATGACCCAGATCCTCGCAGCGGCCCAGAAGCCCTACAAGAAGTAGGCGCTGCGTCCGTAGGTCAAAGGGCAAACGTCAAAGGTCAAAGGTAAAGTCGAAGGTCAACGTGTAGGTGTAGGTGTAGGTGTAGGTAGAGGTTCAAGCTGTAGGCGTAGGTGTCGATGTACGTCGGCATGGTCGCCCGCAAAGGTCCAGACCCGATACTTAGACCTACACCTGCACGTACACTCTTGACCTCACGTTTGACGTTTGACCTTTGACCTTTGACCTACGCGCTCCACGGCATGTGGCGCATATGTGACGCGCACCTGAAGAAGATTTAATGAAGTCTTCAGGTGCAGCACCCCTCCGATCGCAGTACGCTCCGCAAGTTGGCGGCGCGTGCGTCTGAGTTTCGCATCGCACAGCGTCCGCGCCGCTCGGGTGGGTTGGCAGCGGCTTCTGCCTCCCATAGAAGCGCTGCTGACCCACCCCTCCGGAACTTGGGAGCTCGAGGAACTTCGGAACTAGAATTGCGACGTGAATCGCGGCGCGCTCATCGTTGCTCTCGCTTTCGTGACAGGAGCGCCGCTCCTCGCGCAATGGCCTTCCTTTTCAACACAAAACGTTCCCCGCACGGCTGACGGCAAACCCGATCTCCGCGCCAAGGCGCCGCGGACGGCCGATGGCCATCCCGATTTCAGCGGCATCTGGGAGAACCCGGGCTGGCGCAATCTCGGAACCGGTGTGAGCGGAACCGGCGGCGCGCCGGGTACGCCCGCGGTGCTGCCGCGCGGACCGGGCCTCTTCTTCGACATCGCGTCCGGCGTACCCGGCGGTCTGCCGCTGACGCCGTACGGTGCGGGCGTCAAGAAGATGCGCATGGCCAACAACAGCGCCGACAATCCCGACGCGCACTGCCTGCCGCTCGGCAACATTCAGCTCCACACGCATCCGATGCCGCGGAAGATCGTGCAGACGCCGAAGGTGATGCTGCTGCTCTACGAGGGCAACGCCGGCATCAGGCAGATCCTGATCGATGGACGTCCGCTTCCGCCCCGCGATGCGCAGCCGTGGTGGTACGGCTACACGACCGCGTCATGGGACGGCGATGCGCTGGTGGCGAAGACGAGCGGTTTCCGAGACGAGGGATGGCTCGATGTGAACGGCAGCCCGCTCACTGATGCCGCCACCGTGACCGAGCGTTTCACGCGCCCCGACTTCGGACATCTGTCGATCGAGATCACCATCGACGACCCCAAGGCATACACGAAACCGTGGAGCGTCACGGTGAATCAGGACATCATGGTCGACACCGATCTCATTGAATTCGTCTGCAATGAGAATGAGAAGTCATCTGCGCACTTCCGGTAGGCGTCTCGCACTACTGCTGTTCGCCGCCCACGCCGCGTCGGCGTACGCGCAGACGGCCGCGATCGAGATTCGGGTCACCGGCCGGCACACGATCACTTCCGCCGACACACCTGAACTCGCCAGGCAGCTCGCGCAGATCGATGGGCAGCGCGCCGCATGGCGAGAGGCGGCTGCACGGCTCCGGACACGTGCCGACGTCACCGCGCTGCGGCTGAAGCCGGCGGAGCTCGACGCGTATACGGCGGTGATTGTCCAGGCAGAAGCCGTGTCATCGACGGCATCGTCATCGGCAACGAAAGGCGACATGCTGCTGCCGATGCGCGCGCGCGTCGACCCGTCCGCTGCGGTGAACCAGATGCGCCTTCTGCACCGCGATCAGGACGCCGCTTACGACCTCGTCGAGGCGTGGGCACGCCTGCAACAGGCGCCGACACCTGCGGCGTTCACCGCGGTGCTCATGGCTGCTCGCGCGACCGCCGCACTCGTCAGAAGCGAGGAGCGGCCAGTTGGTGGACGCGCGCCGACCAACGAGGGACGCGAACGCGCGAAGCGGCTCGCCGACGCGGCGCTGGACGCCTCGCCCGATGCCGCCGAACCGCATGCCGTACTCGGCGATCTGCTGATCGATGCACAACAGCCCGAGGCAGCCGAAGCGGAATTCAGGAAGGCGCTCGCAACTGCGAACACCAGCGCGTTCCAAACCAAGCTCGCCGAGGCGTTGCGGCTTCAGGGCAAGTTCGACGAAGCGGTAGCCGCGCTACGTGAGGCCTTGCGCCTCGAGCCGACATCCGCGCCGGCACATGGGGCGCTCGCGCTGGCCCTCGTCGGCCAGCGCAACTCGACCGAGGCGCTGGCGGCGTATCAGGAGGCTTTGCGACTGGATCCCGATCTCATCGACGCGCACAACGGTCTGGCGGTGATGTTGGCCGGCCAGGGCCGTCTCGACGAGGCTGTGGTCGAATTTCGCGAGATGACCCGCGTCGATCCCGACTCGGCGATCGGCTACTACAACCTCGCCTCCGCCCTCGCCGATCTCGATCGCGACGTCGAGTCGGCCGCGGCGCTCCGCGAAGTGATCCGCATCAATCCGAATCACTACAACGCGCACTACAACCTGGGCGAGCTGTTTCGCCTCGAAGGCAAGTACGACGAGTCGGCCAAGCAGTTTCGCGAATACCTGCGGCTGGCGCCCGCGCTGCCGCAAACACGGCGCAACATCGAGCGCGCCACCAGTCTGGTCAAGAGGTTTGAAGATCAGTAGTGTGGGACACGGAGGCGGCACGCGGCAGAGGGCACGGAGTTTTCACACAGGGTTCACAGAGAGCACAGAGGGATCGTCGCGGCTGGGCGCCGGCCTTCGGCCGGCGAATGGATCGAGAGGAGAGTACGAAAACGAGCGCCCTGAAGTGCGGTGGCGTTCGTTTTCGTACTCTCCTCTCGATCCATCCCGCGCCAAGCGCGGGCCAACCGCGACGCTCCTCTGTGCTCCCTGTGGTCTCTGTGTTGAAACCCTGTGACCTCTTTCCGACATCACCACTGTGAGCTTCGGCGCGCGTCAGCGCACGATCTCACACTCACCGTAGTACTGCTCGGGGCTCGACGTCGCACCAGGCAGCGGCGTCGTGAAGTATTCGTGCCGTGAGTGCACGGCCTTGAACTTTCCGTTGACCCCGCCCTGCTCGAACACCGTGGTCACGTAGAGCGGGCCGGTGCGGAACGACTGCATCAGGTGCAGATACCCCTCCGCCAGTCTTGCCGTCACTTCGTTGCTGACCGAACCCGTCCGCAGCTGCGCGGTACCGGAGTCCGGGTCGATTGAGTCGAACCGTAGGACGAGCCCCGAGGGCTTCACCGCCGCGTCGAGCACCCCGTCCTTTTTCCAGCTCCCCATTGCCTGACGGCCGAACGTGCAGCGAAGGCGCTTCGCGGTGGCCAAGGCGCCCTGCGCCTCGACGTTCGTGCACGGCCACAGCGCCGACATGAGCATCGCTGCTGCAGCCGCGCCGACCGCACGTCGCGCACAGGAGGGAAACATGAAACCTGCGTCAGTCTATTTCATCCTCATGCGCACCTCGATCGGTGAGCCTGAACAGAAAGCCAGAAAGGATCGGGACCAAAGAAAAAACGGCGGAGCCTGATCACTCAGACCCCGCCGCGTCTCTGAGGCCGGCTAGCGTGGCCGGTCTCTCCGAAGGCAACGTCCGCTTTCACCAAACTTGTCAGAGCACGGTGTCGGCGGTTACCGGTCGCACGAGCATGACGCGTGCCCGTCGTGCACGCGGCGGAATTGCACGGAATTCCGCGTGTTTCACTCGCATCCTCGCCGATCAATCCGGTTGCTTGAATCACGTGGATCCGGAAAACAGGATCAAGAGCGCGGTCGGTCGACCTTGACGATCCCCGGCTAAAGCATAAGAATTTTTGGTTCCAGCGATGGACTCGTACCAGATCGCGCTCATCGTCATCACCTTCGGCGCTGCTATCGTCAACGGCGCCCTTGGGTACGGGTTCTCGTCGATCACGGTCCCGCTCGCGCTCCTCTTCCTGACGAATCGGGTTCTGAACCCGGCTCTCGTCCCGATCGAGGTTGCGCTCAATGCTTATGTCCTCTGGGTGAACCGCGAATCGCTGCCGACGGTGTGGCGCCGTGTGCTGCCGATCGTCATCGGGTTGCTGCCCGGTGTGCTCATCGGCACAGCACTCGTGTCGAGGGTCAATCCAGGCTGGCTCAAGTTCGGCACATTCGTGACGCTCTTGCCGCTGATTCTGCTGCAGGCCGCAGGATTTCGGCGGCCGATCCGATCGGAGCGTTCAGTTGGTCTGGCGTTCGGCGGCGGAGTCGGCCTGCTTTACTCGGTGACCACGATTTCCGGTCCACCTCTGGCAGTCATGCTGAGCAATCAAGGCCTGACCAAGCGCGACTTCCGCGCCGCGCTCGGCTTCATCCGCCTCGCCGAGTCGTCTTTGACAGCGGTGGCGTATGCGTATGTCGGTCTCTACAGCCGCGCGAGCATGGCGCTGATTCCGTACATCCTTCCTGGCATCCTGATCGGCGTGCCGATCGGCGCCGCATTGATTCAGCGGATTCGCCCGGAGACGTTCCGTCGCCTGTGTATGAGCTTCGACGCCTGGATCGTCGGGTTCGGCTTGTCGGCGCTGATTCAGGATCTCGGGCTCATTCGCGGCAGCGCGGCGTTTCTCGTTCTTGCCGCCGTCGCGCTCGTCGACACGCTGCTGCTCTATCGCTTCTTCACCGTCCAACTGCCACAGGTCAAACGCGTCGAAGCGCTGAACCAGCCCCGAGCGAGCGAAGCGAGTTGATCCTGTTGAGGACTTCATGAGCATCAACAACCGGTGGTTTCAGCTCTGTGCCTCGCTGGTCGCGATGATCATGATCGCGAACCTGCAGTATGCGTGGACGCTCTTCGTCACGCCGCTGCAGAAGGGCACCGGGTGGACGCTCACCGAGATCCAGCTCGCCTTCACGCTGTTCATCTTCTTTCAGACCTGGGTGCAGCCGATCGATGGGTTCCTCATCGATCGCCTCGGCCCGCGCGGCTTCATCACCGTTGCTGGACTGTTGTGTGGACTCGGCTGGGCGGGCATGGGCTACGCGACGACGCTGCCGGCGCTCTACGTGCTGTATTGCGCCGCGGGCACCGGAGCCGCGTTCGTCTACAGCGGATCGATCGGCTCGGCGCTCAAGTGGTTCAAAGAACGCCGCGGCCTCGCCGCTGGGATCATGGCCGCAGGATTCGGCGGCGGCACCGCGTTGTTCATCCCCGTCATCACCTGGCTGTTGCGCACGCAGGGCTATCAAACGACCTTCCTCGTGACCGGCATCTTTCAAGGACTTGTGATTGCGATCGTCGCGCAGGTCTTGAGACATCCGCCCAAGACGCCTGTGGTCGACAGTGGCAAGGCCGCCACCGCACAGATCGGACGCAAGCAGTTCACGACCCTCGAAGTGCTGAGAACACCGCAGTTCTACGCGATGTACGTCATGTTCGTGCTCATGGCCACGGGCGGCCTGCTCGTCACCGCCAATGCCGGACCGATCTCGAAGACATGGGGACTGTCGGCGGGTGCGCTCACGCTGGCGGCGACACTCAGTCCGCTGGCCAACGGCGGCAGCCGGATCTTCTGGGGCTGGGCTTCCGATCGCATCGGCCGAGAGACGGCGATGATCATCGCGTTCGTGCTGCAGGCCGTCTGCTTGTCGCTGGTCGTGCTCGTGGGATCGTCGTCGGCCGCCATGTTCGCGACAACCCTGGTGTTGGTGTACTTCACGTGGGGCGAAATCTACTCGTTGTTCCCGTCGACGGTCGGCGACTACTTCGGCACGCAGCACGCCACCTCCAACTACGCCGTGCTCTACACGGCCAAAGGCGTGGCGACGCTCATTGGCAGTTGGGGGCTGGGCGCGGTCCTCTATGAGCGCACCGGCAGCTGGGCCACCGGTTTCTATATCAGCGCTGTGATGGCACTCGTCGCCGCAGCAATGGCGGTGGGTCTGCGCCCGAAGCGCACCGTGACTGAGGCCGCGCCTGGCGCTGTGCGCGCGGCCGCGACAGCGCGGACGTAGCGAGTCATGCACGCCGGGCCTGGTTTCTAGGCCCGGCGTGTTCATCCGGTCCCTTCGATGACAGACGACGAGATCGCTCGAAGACCACCTGCGCTCGACGCGATTCTCGCCGCGTCGCGAGCGCTCGGGTTCACAATGGCATCGGAGCCGAAAGTCGGGGCGTTCCTCGCCGCACTCGCCGCATCGAAGCCGGCCGGCCGCCTGCTCGAGGTCGGCACCGGCACCGGGCACGGCACGGCGTGGCTGCTGTTCGGCATGGATCAGCGCTCGACGCTCGATACCGTCGACACCGACGCCAACGTCGCCGCGATCGCCAGGCGCAATCTTGGATCCGACTTTCGCGTGACCTTCCACATCGGCGATGGCGCCGAGTTCCTGCAGCGCGCCCCGCGCGCGACGTTCGATCTGATCTACGCGGATGCCTGGCCAGGCAAGTTCAGTCATCTCGACGACGCGCTCGCGCTGCTGCGCCCGGGCGGGATCTACGCGATCGACGATCTGCTTCCACAATCGAATTGGCCCGAGGGGCACGCACCGAAGGTGCCGCTCCTCATCGACGACCTCGAACGGCGCCCGGAGTTCGTCACCACTCGACTGGCGTGGGCCTCGGGCCTGATGCTGGTCGTCCGCACCGCGAATCGAGTGCCATGAAGCGCGTGTGCGTCTTTGCGGGATCGAGTTCGGGTGCGCATTCGGAATACGCGGAGGGCGCGCGGCAACTCGGGCACACGCTCGGAGCACGTGGCATCGGTGTCGTGTACGGCGGGGCTTGTGTCGGGCTGATGGGGGTGATGGCCGACGCTGCGCTGGCCGCGGGGACCGACGTGACCGGTGTCATCCCATCGGCGCTGGTGGCGAAGGAGATCGCGCATCGGGGCTTGACCGACCTGCGCGTCGTCGCATCGATGCACGAGCGCAAGGCGCTGATGGCCGAGCTCTCGGACGCGTTCATCGCGCTGCCCGGTGGTTGGGGCACGCTCGACGAGCTCTTCGAGGTGCTGACGTGGGGCCAGCTCGGACTGCATCGCAAGCCCTGCGGGTTGCTGAACGCGAACGGCTACTTCGATCGTCTGCTATCCTTCCTCGATCACACGGTCGAACAAGGTTTCGTCAGACGCGAATACCGGTCGATGATCGCGGTCTCCCCTTCCCCCGCTGCTCTCCTCGACACGCTTGCGTCGTATCGACCACCTAATGTGGAGAAGTGGATCGATCGCGCATCCACGTAGGCAATGCCATGACCCCGAAGAAGCTGCTCGTGCTCGGCGCCACCGGCGGCACCGGCCGGCAGATCGTGTCGCAGGCGCTCGAGGCCGGTCATCATGTCACCGCGTTCGTCCGCAATCCGGAGAAGATGACGATCCGGCACGAACGTCTGCGGCTGGCCGCCGGCGATGTGCCCGGCGGCGGGCCGCCGCTCGGCGATGCCGTGCGCGGTCAGGACGTCGTAATCAGCGCGCTCGGGCGCGGCCGATCGTTCACGCCCGACAGCCTGATGCAGCGTGCGGTGCCCTCGATCGTCAACGCGATGCAGGCCAACCAGGTGCGGCGGTTGATCGTCGTGTCGGCGATGGGCGTGGGCGATACCAGCCGTGACGCGCCGTTCATGGCCCGAGCCTTCGCCCGCCTCTTTCTCCGCCGCATCTACGCCGACAAGCTCGCGGGTGAAGCGCTGATCAAACGCAGCGAACTGGACTGGACGATCGTGCATCCGACGATGCTGACGGATGGTCCTCCGACGCGCCAGTACCGCAGCGGCGAACACCTCGCCATGAGCGGCCTCCCGAAGATCTCGAGGGCCGACACCGCCGATTTCATCCTCACACAGATCGACGATCGCTCGTACGTGCGCAAGGTCGTGATCGTGTCGTACTAGCGCTTGCGGGCACAGAGAGAGCGGAGCGCGCGGAGAGAAGAGCGATCACGCAGAGATCGCAGAGGGGCAGAGAACGCGGAGGAGCTGCTGCGGGTGCCGCGAAGCGCGGCATGCATCGAGAGGAGGCCGTGATCACACGTGCGCGCACGAGTGGAGTGGCACGTGTGATCACGGTCTCCTCTCGATCCATGAGCCGGCCTCCGGCCGGCGCACCCGCAGCAGCTCTCTGTGATCTCTGTGATCTCTGTGTGATCGCTCTTCTCCGCGCGCTCCGCTTCCTCAGCGTCCCCTCTTGTAGCGGATGGTATCCTGCGGCACTCAGATGAACAGCAGCTACGACCCGGCCATCTACGACGCCACCATACCGGCGTCGTTTGGGGGCGATGTCGAGTGGTACCGTCAAAAGGCGCGTGCGTGCGGCGGGCCGGTCCTCGAATTAGGTGCCGGTACCGGACGCGTCACGTTGAAGCTGGCGCAGGACGGAATCGCGGTTCATGCGCTCGACAGTCACGCGGGGATGCTCGCCGCTCTGCGGCAAAAAGTCGCGACCGAGAGCGATGTCGTTCGCGGGCGAATCGAGATCGTCGACGCAGACATGCGCACGTTCGAGCTGCGCGAGCGTTTCGCGCTCGTCATTGCGCCGTTCCGAGCGCTCCTGCACAACCTGACCGAAGACGATCACCGTGCCTGCTTTCGGCGGGTGCGCTCGCATCTCTTGCCGCATGGACGCTTTGCGTTCAATGTCTTTCATCCGTCATTGGAGTTCATGAGCCAGCACGCCGGTCCGCTCGCCGGCGTCTGGCGGTGGGGATCCACGACCGAGAGGCCAGACGGCGCATCGATCGTCCGTTCCGACGCCAATCGGTACGACACCGTGAACCGCCGGATTCACTCGCTGCTCCGTTACGAGGAATACGCGAGCGACGGCACGCTCACGCGAACGTTCCTGCATCGCCTCGAGCTCTCGTACTTGTATCCCTCGGACATCACGCGGTTGCTGCAGGACGCCGGCTTCCGATCGATCGACATCCGTGGGGGATTCGACGAGCGCGAGTTCGAGCGCGACACCGATGAACTCGTCGTCGAGGCAGGTCTCGACTGACATGGCGATTCTCACGCGAGTCGCAGTGCTGAACGACATCCACGCGAACGTGCCGGCGCTCGATGCGGTTCTCGACGACGTTCGAGGCGCCGATGTCGAGGCCATCGTGCTCGGCGGCGATGTGCTTCCAGGGCCGATGCCGATCGAAACCCTCGATCGTCTTCGCGATCTCATCGTCCCGGTGCATGCCGTCTACGGCAACGGCGAGCTGGCGATGCTGGCCCAACTCGACGCAACCGATCCCGATGCGGTGACGTACTGGGGGACAACCGGCGGCGCGACGCTGCCGGACAAATACAAGGAGTGGGTCCGGTGGAACGCGCGTCAACTGAGGTCCACTGACGTCCAGTGGCTCAGGACATGGCCGCTCACGCTCCGCTTGGAGATCGCCGGCGTGGGCGGCGTGCTGTTCTGCCACGGCACGCCGACGAGCGAGACCGACGCCTTCACGCGCACGACTCCTGAAGAGGTCCTGCGGCCATTGTTCGATGGTCTCGGCGTCTCGTGCGTCGTCTGCGGCCACACGCACATGCAGTTCGATCGGACGATCGGCGCGACGCGAGTGGTGAATGCTGGCAGCGTCGGATGCCCGTTCGGGCGAACCGGGGCTGACTGGCTGCTGCTCGACGGCGGCGTGCAGTTGCGGCACACGGAATACGATCTCGTGACGGCGACCACACAGATGCGAGCCACCTCATTTCCGGGCGCCGAGGAATTCGCCAACACGGTCCAGAATCCGCCACCAGAAACGGTGATGATCGAGGCATTCGCACGCGCGTCGTTCTGACGTGATCTAATAGAACACCATGCCGACAATCACTGGCGCTCACATCATCATCTACAGCAAGAGCGCAGAAGCCGACCGCGCCTTCCTTCGTGACGTCTTCGGCCTGCCGAACGTGGATGTAGGACACGGCTGGCTGATCTTCGCGGTGCCACCCGCCGAAGTCGCCGTGCACCCGTCCGAGGAGAACAACATCCACGAGTTCTATCTGATGACCGACGACGTCCGCGCATTGTTCGACGACCTCACGAAGCGCGGTGTGAAGTGCTTGCCGCTGCAGGATCAGGGCTGGGGCGTGCTGACGCAGGTCAAGCTGCCAGGGGGCGGCACTGTCGGCGTCTACGAACCGCGGCACGCGCGGCCGTCATCCAGCTGAACCTCGCTCCGGCCGATACCCGAGGGTATGACCCTCGGGTGGAAGGCTGCCCTGAAGTTCCCCTTCGACGACCCTCAATGGGCGCCCAAGCTATTCGTCGGCGGATTGCTCATGTTGATCTGCCCGCCCGTCGGATGGGCGACCGCGCTTGGGTATCGTCGCGCGGCTGGATTGCGGCTTCGGACAGGCGCGAAACCGCCGCTTCCTGACTGGCACGGGGCCTGGTGGTCCTATTTCACGGGCGGCGTCGGCGCTATCGGGGTCATCCTCGGCTATTACCTGCCGTTCATGGCTCTCTACACGGGCTTGGCGTTCGAGCCGTCGCTGAGAGCAGCCGCACACCTGCCAGAGATCGCGTTGTTCTTCGCGCTGATCGCCGTCTTTCCGCCGCTGTTTCTTCCGGTGCTTCCGTTGCTGTACGCGTACGTGTTTTCGTGGGTGCAGTTGACGCCGGTCGAGATCGTCGAACTCGTCGTGCTCTTCTTTGCGACCGCATTCGTGCTTCCTGCCGCGTTCGTACAGGTGTCGGTGACCGGGAAATTCCGAACGGCATTTCGTGTGTTGCAGGTCGCCCGCTTCATCGTTCACCATCCGGGCATTTACTGTGAGGCGTGGACGCTGTCGCTGATGGTGAGTGCGATCGGCGTCGGCGCAGGTCCGCTGGCACCCTGGGTGTTGTTCTGGTCGTACCTGGTGATCCTTCACGCGTTCGCCGAGGCGTTTCTCCGCAGCGGCCGGGCCGACGTCATCGCCGCGTTCGCCGCGTCCCCGCTGCTGGCGCGGATTCAGCGCGATCAGACATCATCGCCGGCTCGGCGGTTTGCACCGCAGTCCAGGTATCCAGAAAGCAAAGCGAGCTAACCCGTCCCGCTAGCCAGACACCTCCGGGCCGAATGACAATAGGGGGCTGCGAGGGCCGACGATGACACTGCGCACCCTGGAGATCCGACACCACCTCGACGCAGCCTACCCGGACGTCTTCACCAACAGCGTGACCGGCGCGCTCGAGGCGCTCGCGCCGCTCGATGCCGACCGCAAGCGGGTGATGGCCGCGCGCATCGCGAGGCGTCAGTCGCGGTCCCAGCAGAAGCAGCGCATCGCCTTCCTCGATCCGAAGTCGGTCATCCCGCGCACGCAGATCACAGTGCAGGACGCGCGCGACGGCAAATTCGTCGGCAGCGACATTCCCGCCGACCTCCAGCGCCAGTGGATTCAGGGCACCGGCCCGGCCGCGCGTCCCAACGCCAGGCCCGAGCAGAGCATTCGCAACATCGCCTACGCGCTGCTCTCGGGAGCCGATGGCTGGATGTTCGACGGCGAAGATGCGCTCGGCCAGGTATCGACGATGTCGCTCGATAACCAACGGAATCTGAAGCTCGCGATCAATCGCGACCAGATCTTCATGAAGATTGCCGAAGGCGTCGCCGCCGAGATGAACCAGTGGGCGCAGGGCTTCTTCGGCAAGCCGACTATCTCGGATTGGCGGACGCAGCTCGATTTCACCACCAAGATCTTCCGTCCGCGCGGGCTGCATCTCGACGATCGCCACGTGCGGCTGGCGGGGGGCGGCGGCTTCTCGGCCTCGATCGTCGATCTCGCGCTCTACGTCGTGAACAACCACCAGCAGATGCGGCGCGCTGGCTCATCCCTCGCGCTCTATCTGCCGAAGATTCAGACGGCGGAAGAAGCGGCACTGTGGAACGACATCCTCAGCGCGCTCGAGCGGCATCTCGGTCTGCCGGTCGGCACGATCAAGGTGTACGTGCTCGTCGAACAGATCGAAGCGTGCTTCCAGTTGATGGAGATCCGCGCCGCGCTCGGCCTGCACTTCATCGGCTTCAACACCGGACGCTGGGACTACATCAACAGCGTGTCGGACGCGGTGGCATGGGATCCGACGTTCGTGAATCCAAACATCGACGCCATCACGATGACCTACGGCTACATGCGGATCTACGAGGATCGCGTGCGCCGTGCGGTCAACACGCCCGATGTCAACGGCCGCTTCGCGTTGTGGCAGGGCGGGATGGAGCCGAACATTCCGGTCGGCTCGGAAGCCGGTGTGACCAATGGGATGACGCGCGCCGTTGCCGGCGCCGACCGCGAACAGCGCGAAGGCGCGAGTGGCAAGTGGGTCGCTCACTGGAAGATGGTCCACATCGTCCGACCGGTGTGGGAGAAGGTGGGCGACGCCAATCAGCTTGGACGATCGTTCCCGCGTCTCACGTATACGCCGGCCGACGCCGACGGCCTCACGCTGCTCGAAGACGCCCCGCGCACGATCCGCGGCGCCCGCGATCTCCTGAGCGTGGCACTGCAGTATGGCAACGCCTTCGGGCAGGGACTGCAGGCCGCGGCACTCAAGCCCGCCGACTTCTTCGGCAACGAGGACGTTCTCTATCTGATGGAGGACATGGCGACCGGTGAGATCCGCTTGAGCATCCTCTGGGAGTGGCTGCACAAGAACGCCACCCTCACTGCCGACGATCCGATCGGCGTCAAGGCCGGCGATCGCTTCACCGCGGATCTGTTCGCGCAACTGCTGCGCGAGGAGTACGACAAGCTGCTCAAGGCGAGCAACCGCGACGTCTACGATGTGTCGAAGATGACGACGCTGCCGATCGCGCGCGAGATCGTGGACGCCTACGTGACCGACTCGATCAAGCTGCCGTGGTACATCGATCTGCTGAACATCAATCTGAATAACTTCGATTTGGACGAAGCGAAGCGGCGGATTCAGATGTTGGCCGAGGCGTTCCGCAAGGACGGGACGCGGATCACGGAAAACCTCGATTTTGCGGGCGTGTCTGCGTAATTCGCGGGTCACGCACTCTCGACGACACACAGAGGCGCCGAGGCACAGAGAATTCTTAGAGTTTTGGCCTCTGTGCCTCTGTGCCTCGGTGTGTCGTCATTTCTGCGTTAGGATTTCCCTCCATGAAGAGACTCCTCGCCATCATTGCCGTCGTTGGCATCACCTCTATTGCCGTCAGCGCCCAGTACTCGCTCACGGTCAACAAAGATCGCCTCATGAACGCCCAGAACGAGCCGCAGAACTGGCTGCTGATGAACGGCGACTACGGGTCGACGCGCTACTCCAAGCTGACGCAGATCAATCGCGACAACGTGAAGAACCTGCGCATGGTGTGGGCGATGGCGCTGGGCGGGATGCAGGACGTCGGGCAGAACGGCCCCGAGAACGAGGTCAATCCGCTCGTCGACAACGGCTACATGTACACGAGCGACGGCTGGGGGACGATCTACAAGATCGACGCCCGCAACGGATCGTTCGGCAAGTTCGTGTGGATCGCCGACCCCGGCGTGCAGCACGAAGGCAACACCTCGCGCACGCGCGGCATCGCGCTGTGGGAAGACAAGGTGATCGCCAACCTGCCGGATGGCCGCGTGATCGCCGTCAACCGCGAGAACGGCGAGATCGTGTGGGACAAGAAGATCACCGCCAAGAATGAGTTCGGCAACCAGGAGCGTTTCCTCACCGCGCCGCTCGTCGCCGACGGCAAGGTGCTGGTGCAGAATGGCGCCGGCGACGGCGGCACACGCGGATGGGTGGCAGCGCTCGACGTCAAGACCGGCAACGAGCTGTGGCGCTTCTACACCGTGCCCAAGCCCGGCGATCCCGGCAGCGAGACGTGGAAGGACGATCACAGCGCGTGGAAGACCGGCGGCGGCGGCATCTGGCAAACGGGTTCCTACGATCCCTCCACCAACCTCTACATCGTCGGCACCGGCAACCCGTATCCGATCTACGACCCGCAGTTCCGCCCGGGCGACAACCTCTACACGAACTCGGTGATCGCGCTCGACGTCGCCACCGGCAAGCTGGCGTGGCACTTCCAGTACACGCCGAACGATTCGTGGGACTTCGATGAAATCGGCGTGCACATGTTGTACGACCTGAACATCGACGGCCGCTCGCGCAAGGTCGTCAGCCACTTCGCCCGCAACGGCTTCTTCTACTCGCTCGATCGCACCAACGGCCGCTTCATCAAGGCCGAGAAGTACGTCAACGATCTCAACTGGACCAAGGGCATCAATCCCGAAACCGGCAAGCCGCTCGAATACAGCCCGAAGATCGACGTGCAGATCTACAACCCCGAGGCGCGCGCGCTGCGCGGCGACCCACAGAAGCGCACCTGCCCGACGTGGCACGGCGGCGTCGCGCATCAGCCGCTCGCCTTCAATCCGGTAAAGAAGATCGCGTACGGTGTCGGCACCGAAGGGTGCTTCAGTCAGAACGGCGCGGCGGTGGGATCGAGGGGCAAGGACGGCGGCATCGACAACAAGACCAGCCAGCCGCGGCAATACAGCAGCGATCTGTATTACGGCGCCATCACCGCGTTCGACGCCGTTGGCCACAAGGTCGTCGCGAAAGCCATCACCGACATCGAAGTGCGCTCGGGGGCCACCGCTACCGCAGGCGGACTCGTGTTCACCGCATTGCAGGACGGCTGGATCGTGGCCTACAACGACGAGACGCTCGAAGAGTTGTGGCGCTTCAACGTCGGCACGCCACTCAAGGGCGCGCCGGTGACCTACGCGATCGGCCCGAAACAGTTCCTCGCCGTGCAGGCCGGCGGACGCCATCTGCATCCGGTGAATTGGGACAAGCTGGAGAATGCGAGTTATTTGTTTGTGTTCGCGCTGAACTGAAGCAGGCCGCGCTCACTTGGGTTCGATGTGAGCGTGGGGCTCGCGGGTCCTGTCGCCGGGCCTTCCCCACGCCCTTGTCGCCAAAGGAAGGATCACGATCTCAAAAGCAGTCGTCACGCAGAAGGCGGCTGCGGCGATGGGAATGCCCCTCCCGGCGCCACCCGCTCGTCATCGCAACCAGCCCCGCAACCCAAGTGAGCGTCGGTGTCAGCCTCACTGGGGTCGACATGAGCGTGGGGGCTCGCGGGTCCTGTCGCCGGGTCCTTCCCCACGCCCTTGCCGCCAAAAGCGGATCACGAGTGTCAAAAGCACTGGTCACGGAGAAGGCGGCTGCGGCCGTGGGGATGCCCCTCCCGGCGCCACCCGCTCGTCGTCGCAACCCGCCTCGTAACCCAAGTGACCGTCGGTGTCAGCCTGAGGCATCCGGTCGCGACCAAAAACCTGTTCGGCGCTGCCTAGCCGGTTGCTGATTCGTGCGTCTCGTTCGTAGACGTGCTCGCTCTCATCAGCGCGAACAACGCGCTCACGTGGGTTCGACATAAGCGTGGGGGCTCGCGGGTCCTGTCGCCGGGTCCTCCACGCCCTTGTCGCCAAACGAACGATCACGGCGGTCAAAAGCGCGTGTCACGCAGAAGGCGACTGCGGTCGTGGGGATGCCCCTCCCGGCGCCACCCGCTCATCGTCGCACCCAGCCTCGCAACCAAGTGAGCTTCTTGTAGAGCCTTGAGCCTGGCCCAGCCCTGATTCCTGATTCCTGAAACCTGATTCCTATTTCAGGCGCGCTGCTCGCTATCGCAGCCGCGCGAGCGGCGCGCTACGGATGATGCCATCGCCTTCCCGCACCGTGATGATCTGGTTCGCGGGCACGTTCTGGACCACCTCGTTTCGTCCGCTCGGCCACCGCACCTCGATGCGATCGGCGCGCGTGGCGGCATCGAGTCCGAAGTGCTGGCGCAGATCGTTCTGCCCGAGATAGCTCGATCCGGCTTTGACCTCGCGAATCTGGGTACGCATCCCGGTCGTGATGCGGATCCGTGCGCCGACAGCGTCGCGATTGCTGCGCGTGCCGACGAGACGGACGAGCATCGCGTTGCGGCGGTTGCCGCCGTCGTTGCGGAGGACGTCCGCAGCCTGGCCGTTGTTGGTCACGACCAGATCGAGATCCCCGTCGTTGTCGATGTCACCGGCAATGAGACCGCGGCTGACCTTCTCGAGGGCAAACCCAGGGCCGGCGCTGCGGCTGACGTCGGCAAAGCGGCGCGGTGCGATGTTGCGGAAGAGGAGATTGCGCTGCGCGTAGGTGGCGCCTGCTCGAAACACCGGCGCGTTGTCGAAGATGTGGCCGTTGGCAAACGCCAGATCGATCTGCGCGTCGTTGTCGAAGTCGAAGAACACCACGCCAAACCCGACGAACGGAAGCGTGGCCGGCCCGATGCCGCTCTCGGGTGTGGCGTAGCCAAACAGTCGCGGCCCCAAACTGCGATACAGACTGTGCATCTCGGAGTCGAGATTGGTCACGACGAGATCGAGTTTTTCGTCGCCGTCGTAGTCAGCGACGTCGACACCCATCCCCGCCCGCGGTTTGCCGTCGGTCGCCACCGCCACGCCCGCGCGCAGCGCGATCTCGTCGAAGCGCAGATCGCCCGATCGCTGGAACAGGAAGTTCGGCATGCTGTCATTGGCGACGAACACCTCCGGCCACCCGTCATCGTCGAAATCGGCAACCACGACGCCGAGACCGTTGCCGCGATGCGCGCCGATGCCCGACTGGGCGCTGATGTCCGTGAATACGCCATTGCCATCGTTGCGGTACAGGATGTTCGGCAGCGGATCGAAGTTGAGGGGATGACAGTACGAACGCGCGTGCAGTCTGGCGTTGCCGCAGAAGGGACTATGGTCCGAAGGGGCGGCAACGTAGTTGGTGACAAAAAGATCGAGATCGCCATCCTTGTCCAGATCGGCGAACGCGCACCCGGTGCTCCAGAGCGGCGAACCCACGCGCGCAGGGCCGGTCACGTCGGAGAACGTGCCGTCGCCGCGATTGTGGTACAGCACGTTCGGGCCGAAGTTCGTGACATAGAGATCGACCCATCCATCGTTGTCGTAGTCGCCGGCGCAGGCACCCATCCCGTAGTCGCGTTGGCGAATACCGGAGCGACTGGTCACATCCTCGAACGTTCCATTGCCGCGATTGCGATACAACCGATGCTGCGCCCGTCGCGCCACCGATGGATCGGCCACCGATCCGCCATCGACGAGAAAGATGTCGATCCAGCCATCGTTGTCGTAGTCGAAAAACAGAC
>Ga0075425_100002950_pt1 | contig 17140 bp, 16 predicted proteins | sample SoiMethybrSBSTD4_FD_75300 | JGI IMG/M metagenome (GOLD analysis project Ga0075425, IMG submission 75300) | Bulk soil microbial communities from a Populus tree surrounding site in Tennessee, USA - Soil MetaG P. TD hybrid SBSTD4 | ecosystem: Environmental > Terrestrial > Soil > Tree plantation... | reverse complement strand
CCGACCTTCGGGCGCGGCGAGCCGCGCCCGCTAGGCCAACGGCTCTCGGCGATTGCTACCGAGTGCTGTCTCACACCAGCGCTCCACGGGCCCGCCGGTCAACAGAACGGCGGCAACGATGACCGACAGAACGACGATGATCTTCCATTCGCCGACGCCACAAAGCACGCCGAGTGCTGCGGTTATCCAGACGGCCGCTGCCGTGGTCAGGCCGTGGACCTTCACGTCCGTTTGCGCGCGCATGATCACGCCGGCCCCGATGAAGCCAACACCCGTCATGATGCCCTGAATGACGCGGCTCATCGCATCAACATGCGGCGCCGTGCCCGCCGCATGCAGAGATCCCAGCACCAACCCAGCCGCACCGCAGGAGACAAGGCTCAGCGTGCGCAATCCGACGGCCCTATGGTGGAGATGGCGATTGAGACCGATACCGCCTCCGACCAATGCGGCCGCGGCCAGGCGAGTGATGATTTCGAGCCAATCGAGCATGCTCAGCTCCCTCGGGTAAGGGCATGCGACCCTCTTGAAGGATTAAAATAGCCCGTGTCGGGTGTTGGGCGCTCACCACGATCAGACCTATGACGCCTCTTGGGTCGCATCCTCCCGAGCACACCACATAGCATGGGGTTTGCGACCTTCAGGGCTCCACTCTTTCCAATCGACGAGCGATCTTCAACCCCGATTTGTCGGACGCGACGGGGCACAACAAGATCCCTTCGAGCTCCCAATCGCCCCGGTAGCGGTCCGACCCCTACCCGGCACCCGCGGTCAGACCAATGACCCCATTTGCCAAAAGTCGACGCCGCACGTGAGGTCGGGGGTACGATGGGTGAGGCTCCGTTTGCCCCCTGGCGCTATTTCTTTGCCGCCTTGCTCGGATCTTTGACCGCTTCCAGGGTGGCGATTTCTGTGTTGTAGAGTTCGCCGCCGATCTTTTCGACTTTGCGGATGTAGATGTTCTGGATGATATCTCGGGTTTCCGGGTCGATGGAGATCGGCCCGCGCGGGCTCTCCCAGGCCATGCCCTTCATCGCTGCGATCAGGGCATCGCCGTCGGTCTTGCCGCCGGTCTTCTTCAGCGCTTCATAGATCAAGTGCATGCCGTCATAGCCTCCAAGCGAAATGAAATTCGCCCGCAGGCCGTTATTGGCCTTCTTGATGGCCTCGACATAGGCCTTGTTCATCGCAGAATCATGGGAGGCGGAGTAAAGGCCCGCGGTGACCACGCCGATCATGGCATCGCTCATGCCGGGCAAATCATTGTCATCGGTGATATCACCCGGTCCGATCAGCCGGATACCTGACTTGTCGAAGCCGCGCTCCACGAACTGCTTGGCAAAAGTCGCTGCCTGACCGGCAGGGACGAAGACGAATAGCGTATCGGGATTGGCGTCCTTCGCTCGCTGCAGGAACGGCGCAAAATCCGGATTGGCGAGGGGGACCTTGATGATATCGAGGATTTCACCGCCAGCCCTCTTGTAGACATCGCTAAAGACGGCGGTCGCTTCGGCACCAGGGGCCCAGTCCGACTGCACGATCACCGTTCTCTTGCTGCCATTTTTGGCCGCCCATTCCGCGATCGCCAGTGACTGCTGTCCCAGCGTGAAGCTTGTGCGCACGATGTAGGGTGAGCGTTCCGTCACGGCAGAGGTCCCCGATACCATGACCACCTCCGGTATCTTGGCTTCGGTGGCGAGCGGCGCGATGGCCATGGCGGTTGGGGTTATGCCGACACCGAGGATGTGCACCTTCTCATTGACGATAAGCTCCTGAGCGAGCCGCTTGCCCAGGTCGGCCACCGTCGTGTCGTCTTTCACAATGATCTCGATTTTCTTGCCGGCAACCACGTCGCCGTGCTGTTGCATGTAGAGGCGAGCGCCGGCGATGACCTGCCTACCGACCGCTGCAAGCCCGCCCGTCATCGAGTGCACCAGACCGACCTTGATGACGTCTTGCGCCCCGGCATTCTGGGGCGCGCCGAGCAGCACGGCGATCGCGATCGCCGTGGCAAGAAATGACCTCTGCATGGGCTTTCTCCCTTTGACGGATCTTTTGCCACTCGCGCTGGGCGAGTTTGGTGGCGCCCGCCCTCTGCAGCCCGAGCGATGCGCGCGCTCAAGATCGCACTGATGCGGTGGATTTCCAACGTCTACTTGCGGGCACGGACCGGCCATGGCGCGCCGGCAGAGCCATTCCCTCCCGCGAGGCAAGCTTGGCCTCCCCCACCCCCCGTACACGGCGTCCTGGCCGCAACTGGCAACCGCGCAACACCAGGGCTGCTGCGATTTCAGCGCCGCCGAGACACCCGCAGGACGAGGCCTCTGCCCGGCTGGTCATGCAACGATCTATGCCTTGCGGGATTTTCTTTGCGGGAACCGCGGGAATGGAAGCAGCCCATACCCGACAGCGGTCGGCGCGTGCTCAAGGACCGCTCGCGTGGCCGTGAAGGCCAAGCCGGGTGTTCCCGGGTCGCGTTTCGTGCGCTCCCGAATGGCTAGAATACAATTCAGGCTTTGATCCCTCAGCCGCGCTGAATTGGGCCTAACCCAGAGAACCCCCAGAAAAAACCGAGAATCTCGACAACCTCTGGAGGGTCGGCGGGCTATCGTTTGGCGAATCGCATAAGCCACGCGGCACCATTACGACGGAGCGAAAAGATGACGGAGCGAGAACTCGCGATAATCACGCGCTTGGCCGCGCTTGAGCAAACAGTCGCCTGGTTGACGGAAATGCTTCTGAGAGCCGGAAAATTTACGCGTGACGACATGCTGCCCATCGTCGACAAGATGGTCGTGTCTGCGCGTAAGGATCACCAGTATCTCAACCGCTCTCCCGAGGAAGTCGCGCGAATCCACGACGCGGAGGAGGCTCAGATTCGCCAGCTGTGGGACTACATCTTGAGCGGATTGCCATCGCCTTCGCAGCCGAGGGCCGCGTGAAACGTTGTTGATGCAAATTGCATCTCGCGCTGGGTGGCGAGATGGCGAACAGCCTCCGCTCCAGAGCCGGAAAAATTAACGCGCCCGGACTCGGCCCGAAAGGTGCAGCTAGGGTGAACATGCTAGGGTGAAAATGGCGGTATTGGTCTGTTGTGATGTGGACAAGTGGGTCGGTGGCGGAATGACCGCAGGTCCGGTGCGTTGTGCCATGGGCCCGCCGCTTCTGGCGGTCGGCGGGTTTCACGCTCAACTGGCGCCCCTCACGGAGCGGGCGCCTTTCTTCCTGTGCACACACGGCGGCAAGATCGCGGCACCCAATCTTTGCAACCCGTACGCTCCAGGCGCGATCGCATCCTGGTTGAAGTTGCCTATGCCGGAGGCTTGCGCGTCGGCGAGATGGTCAATTTGAGCTGGTCAGACGCGTTGCCCGCGACATGGGAAAAGGTGAGAAGCCCCGCCGGGTGGTCCGGCCCGAGATCGTGAGCCGATCCCTGCTCACGCTGCCGGCTAATACCGGCGCCAACGATCCTGGATTCGCCGGCCGGTGGGGTGGCCACCTCGCGCGGTCCACGGAAGGGTGAAGCGGAGCGCAACAAGGCAAAGGCCGCGCTTGGCCATGCCAATGTCGCGCCCACCAGCGGCTATCTGCAACCGTGTCCCGGCAGCTCCAGCGGGCTCAAGCTCGATCTGGGAATGTTTCTCAGGCGCAGAGGTGCAGGAGCGTTGCTCAAAGATTGCCCCAGGCGTGCGCTCGGATGACTGGGCGCGCCCCACGTGCGTTCCTAGGCCAGCCTCCGCGGCGCTGCCGTCTTGGCGTTGCCGGTGTTGGGTGTGCCCGTGGGCTCGATCAGAAGCAAATGCACTTCCTCCTCCGCGACGGGTCGATGCTCCACCCCCTTGGGCACGATGAACATCTCGCCGGGCCCCAGGGAAACGGTCCGATCCCGCAATTGGATGTCAAGCTTGCCTTTGAGAACCAGGAAAAAATCGTCGGTTTCATCGTGCTTGTGCCAGATGAACTCGCCCTTCAGTTTGACCACCATGACGTCATATTCGTTGAGCTGGGCGACCGTCCGCGGAGAGAAGTAGTCGGAAAACGTCGCGAGCTTCTCTGACAGATTGATCTTCTTGTCGTCCATGTGCGCTGTACCTCACCTGCTACGCGCGCGACCCCAATCAAGAGGAGCCGATCGCGCATCATCGTTGGTGCCGAGATCGTAGGTCGCAGAAGTTGCAGTTGAGGTGATCGAACCTCCTGCGCTCCGCTCAGCCCCAACATCCATCGAGCCGTGGCGATCGACGCCTTTAGATCTCGGTCGCGGCGAAGGTAAGCCAATTCTCAATGCGACGCATAGAGGGTTCCAAGGTGCCTCAGATTGCGAATTTGTAACCAAACGGAAATAGCAACGTCAGGTGAGGTCTCCCAATTAAATAGGAGCTGTCAACGCAACCTTTGAGAGAGTTGGACACCCATGGCTCCTGATCGCATCGCAGATGCTCACCATTCACGCCCGATGGGGCAGCGAAACTTCAAGCACCATCTGCTCGCTGGTGCGGCCGCGCTTGCCATCATCGCCTCGGGATCGGCTTATGCCCTGCATGCCTATTCCGCCGACTTCGGCTCACCCTTTGGCGCAAGATCGGCGGCGCGTGTGCCGGCGACACCGACATCGTTGCCCGGGTTTAGCGATCTCGTTGCCGCCGTTAAGCCAGCCGTCGTGTCCGTTCGCGTCAGAGCTGATGCGGGTGGGCATGCCATGGTGAGCGAAGACGACGCCAATCCGTTCGAGGGCACGCCGTTCGAGAAATACTTTAAAAACTTCCGCGCGCCCAATGACGACGGAGCGCAGGGCGGACGTCAGCGGCACATCATCCAGGGTCAGGGCTCCGGCTTCTTCGTCAGCCCCGACGGCTACATCGTCACGAACAATCACGTCGTTGCCAACGCGGTGAAGGTCGAAGTGTTGACCGACACCGGTGCGACCCTGGAGGCAAAGGTGGTGGGCACCGACGCCAAGAGCGATCTCGCGCTGATCAAGGTGGATGGTCGCACCGACTTCCCGTTCGTGAAGTTAGCGGATGCGTCGCCCAAGATCGGTGAGTGGGTGGTTGCCATGGGCAATCCGTTTGGCCTCGGCGGCACCGTCACGGCTGGTATTGTTTCGGCACAGGGCCGCGACATCGGCTCCGGCTCCCTGGATGACTACATCCAAATCGATGCGCCGGTGAACCGCGGCAACTCCGGCGGACCCACCTTCAATCTGAAGGGCGAAGTGATCGGCGTGAACACCGCGATCTACTCGCCTTCAGGAGGTTCGGTCGGCATCGCCTTCGATATTCCGGCCGCAACCGTGGCAAGCGTCATCCCGCAGCTGCAGAAGAGCGGTCATGTTACCCGTGGCTGGCTCGGCGTTCAGATCCAGCCCGTCACCGAGGAGGTCGCAGATAGTCTCGGGTTGAAGGCGGCCGCCGGCGCGCTGGTGGCAGAGCCGCAAGCCGGAAGTCCGGCGGCAGCGGCCGGCCTGAAGCCAGGCGACATCATCACCAGCGTCGATGGCGTCGAGGTCAAGGACCCCCGCGATTTGGCGCGCCGGATCGCCGCGCTTGGGCCAAACAAAGCGGTGGATTTGCGTGTCATTCGCAACGGCAAGGAGCAGAGCGTCCGCCTCAAACTCGGGCAGCTCGCGGATGCTCAGACGCGTCAATGAGCTTGGCCTCTAAGCCGCACACATTTGCCTCTGCTGGCACCGCCACTGGCCACCCCTGCCCCGCACCCCCCTGGCCGCCGCCGGTTCGGCAGGGGGGTGCGGCCATCCTGCCTCACCCAGCAACGAGCCCTGATGGCGAGCCAGAAACTTGTGGCAATATTGGCGAGGAACCATAGGAGGCGTGCTCCGCGTCAGCGGCCGTAGCGAGGAGCGCAGTGGATCGTCGCCATTTCATTGGAACCGGTGCCGCACTGGCTGCGAGTTCCGCCTTGCGGGTCGCGCCCGCGCGCGCCGGCGCGGTCCAGCGTGTGCGGCCGGGTATGCCGGGTTGGCCACTCGAGACCGAATGGGCCGCGCTCAATGACGCGACCAACGGCCGCCTCTCGCGCGTCAGCCCCGTCGCGGTCAATCCGGCGGACGCCCAGAAACTCCTCTCCAACCCGTTTTACATCGCCGACCAGGTCGCTCTGACCCAAAGTGCCGGCTGGCTGGACGCCTGGCGCTCGTCACCCAGCGCCTTTGTGGTGGCGGCCGAGAGCGCCGCCGACGTCGCCGCCGCGGTTCGCTTCGCCGGCACACACAACCTGCGCCTCGTCGTCAGGGGAGGTGGTCACAGCTATCTCGGCACCTCCAATGCACCGGACTCCCTTTTGATCTGGACCCGGAAAATGGATGCCGTGACCCTGCACGACGCCTTTGTGCCGGCGGGGTCGAGTGCATCTCCCGTCCCGGCCGTGTCCTTGGGTGCGGGCTGCAAATGGCTGCACGCCTATCAGGCGGTGACCGGCGGGGCCGGTCGCTACGTCCAGGGCGGCGGCTGCACGACCGTCGGCGTTGTCGGGCTGTTGTTGGGTGGCGGGTTCGGCAGCTTCTCCAAGGCCTACGGCATGGCCGCTGCAAGCCTCCTCGAAGCCGAGATCGTCACCGCCGACGGGCTGATCCGCCTCGTCAACGAAGCGCGTGAGGCAGATCTCTTTTGGGCGCTCAAGGGCGGAGGTGGCGGCACCTTTGGTGTCGTCACGCGCCTGACCCTCGCCACGCACCCGCTTCCCAACAAATTCGGCGCGCTGAATGTCACCCTCCAGGCCCGATCCGATGAAGCCTATCGACGCCTCCTCGCCCGCTTCGTCGACCTCTATGCGTCAAACCTCTTCAATCCCCATTGGGGCGAGCAGGTAAGGGCAGGCCCCGACAACCGCCTGCGCGTCTCCATGGTGTTTCAAGGGATATCGAAGGACGAGGCCACCGCTGCCTTCATGCCGCTTATCGAGTTTGCAAACGCCAATGCCGCCGATTTCGAGGGCCAAAATTCCCTTAACGCTGTCGACGTCTCCGCACGCTATTTCTGGAACGCTTGGCTGCTGCGCTTCTTTGCCGCCTCCGCGGTAAGCTTCGACGGCCGGTCCGGGGCCTCTTGGACCGATTTTTGGTGGAGCGGTGATGGTGGCCAGGTCGGCGCCTTTTGGCACGGCTACGCATCAACCTGGTTGCCCGCGAGCTTGTTGGAACCCTCGGAGCGATCTCGATTGGTTGATGCCTGGTTCGCCGCGAGCCGCCACTGGGGGGTCAGCTTTCATTTCAACAAGGGTCTCGCCGGCGCGCCGCAGGCGGCCATCACCGCGGCCCGCGATACCGCCACCAATCCCGACGTCTTGACCGCGTTCGCGCTTGCCATCAGCGCCGACAGCAGTTCCCCGGCAAACCCAGCCTCCGACCTCACCGCTCGCAATCGCGCCACCCGCGTGCAGGCGGCGATGACCGCCCTGCGCGCGGCTGCACCCGGGGCGGGTGCCTACGTCAACGAATGCGATTACTTCCAGGACAACTGGCAACAGGCATTCTGGGGTCCAAACTATCAGCGGCTCGCGGCAATCAAAAGCCGATATGACCCCACAGGGCTCTTCACCGTGCATCATGGCGTTGGCAGCGAAGGCTGGAGTTCGGACGGATTTAGCCGTGCGGGTTAGGGGGCTGCTGCGATCGGCTGCCTCAAGATTGGCCGTCAGAGCGAGAATCGTTCTGAATTAGTCACTTAGCATCTGAGCTTAGGGACCTGCTGGCGCAACGCGGCAAGCGATCCGTCAGCTCTCCAGCATCAGCTGAGCCGCGGTGCCGTAGTCACCAAAGGCTCAAGGGCACGGCTTGGGTGCGCGGGCCTGGGCCGCGTTCAAACCGTCACACGCCTTGCCGCGACAGGGATCGAGGGGGTTCGATCCGACCAGTTCAAGCGTTCCACGTAAAGCTCGGCGCAAGTCCCAATGCCCGCCTTGCGCGGTTGAAACATCGAGCTCTCCGCGAGGTTGGTGTCGTTACCTCGAAACATTTGCCGAGGTATCCCCGTTTCTCAGGAGCTGCGATCAAGCCCCAGACAAGCCCCAGACAAGCCCAAGACACGCCCCAGACACGCCCCAGACAAGCCAAAGGCAAGGCAAAGGCTCGACAGATGACCACTCCTCCAGTGCCACCCGAGCCCCCGCACGCGTCAAAGCTGCACACCGCTGGCGCCGCAAAGCTCCTCATTGGCGCCGTCGCTTCCGATGTTGCACGCCTGGGCGGGGGAGTGCGCATCAGACACGTCAGCAAGGTCATCATGGCGGTCCTCGCTCTCGCCATGCTGCTCCTGTCCATGGCCGCCACCGCGATGCTGTGGGCGGTCTATCAGATGCCGCTCGATGCCCGGTCCGGATTGGAAGGCTCCTCTGTGGTGGTGGAGGCCGCCAATGGCCAACCCCTGGGCCGTGTGGGGCCGTTCAGGGATATGGCCCGACGTGGCGATTTCCCAGACGTCCTCGTCAAGGCCGTCATCAGCATTGAGGATCGCCGGTTCTATTCGCATTGGGGGTTCGACCCCTGGGCGATCGTTCGCGCCGCGCGGGCAAATTGGACGGCCGGTACCGTCGTAGAGGGTGGCAGCACCATTCCTCAGCAGCTCGCCAAGCTTCAACTCGTCGGCAACGAGCGGAGCATGGACCGCAAGATGCGCGAGGCGCTCACTGCCGCCTGGCTCAATCTTCGCCTCGGTAAGGAGGAGGTGCTCACCCGCTATCTCAACTCCGTCTATCTGGGCTCCGGCGCTTTCGGCATGTCGGCGGCCGCGCGCACCTACTTCGACAAAGGCCTTTCCGAGTTGACCCTAGCGGAAGCGGCAATGCTCGCCGGCTTGATCCAAGCGCCCTCGCGTTACGATCCCACTCGCAATCTCGACGCCGCACGAGCCCGAGCCGCGGTGGTCCTTGACGCCATGGTTGAGACAGGCGCGATAGACGCGCAATCCGCCTCTGCAGCAAAGAGTGCACCCGCTACGCCAAGGCCTTCGGTGCAGGTGGCCCGTGCGGGGGGATGGTTTGCCGAGTGGATCGCCAAGAGCGAACTCCCCAAAATCGCCGGCTCTCTCAAACGAACGATGCGCGTGCGCACGACGCTGGAGCCTGAGGTGCAACGCGTGGCGGAAGAGGCTGTCCGCGAGGCAATTGACCGCGACGGAAAAAAGCTTGGATTTACAGAGGCAGCGCTCGTCGCCATGCGACCTGACGGTTCGGTCATCGCCATGGTCGGCGGCCACGACTATAACGAGAGTCAATTCAACCGCGCTGCCGATGCGCAGCGACAGGCCGGCTCCACTTTCAAAATATTCGTCTACTACGCGGCCTTGCTCAATGGGTATGCGCCCGAGAGCAGCATCGATGCATCTCCCGTGACGATCGCCAGATGGACCCCCGAAAACTACGGCGGCCCGCGGTATGACCACATGCCCTTGTCTGATGCGTTCGCGCATTCGGTCAACACGGCAGCCGTGAGGCTCGCGATGACCGTCGGGCTCAGCAAGGTGACCGCCGCCGCTCGAGAGCTCGGGTTCACGGCGCCCCTGAAAGAGGTTCCAAGCATGGCGCTTGGGTCCAACGACGTGACGCTTTTGGACATGACGGGCGCCTTTGCGTCTGTCCGCGCCGGCCGACCAAAGCTCGAGCCTTGGGGCATTGCCGCCCTGAGCTCCGGCGGTGGGGCTCTCCGCACATTGGGGGCCCCCGCGGTGCCAACCAACACGCTGCAGCAGCGCGACGCGTTGACCCGCTTGCTGCACGACGTGGTCGATCACGGCACCGCCCGCGCAGCGTCGCTCGGGGACGGCGTTGCGGGCAAAACAGGAACAAGCCAGGACTACCGCGATGCGTGGTTCATCGGCTTCAACGACGATCTCGTCGTGGGGGTGTGGGTTGGAAACGATGATCAAAGCCCCACGCGGGGTGTGACCGGAGGTTCAGTGCCGGCGCAGATCTGGAAGCGTTTTGTCGACGCCGCAACGCCCATTGTGCGCGCGCGCACGGAAACGCAGCCCGCTGAACCGAGCACCACGGCCCCGGCGCAGACGCCTAGTCCTTCCTGCAACCTGGAGGCGTGCGCTGCCCGATACCATTCGTTCCGCAGCTCTGATTGCACCTACCAACCTTGGACCGGCGGTCCGCGCAGGATGTGCGAACTGCAGCGCAACACATCGGGCATCAGGTCCAATTCACAACGGGCAGCCGAGGGTTCAGGCGGGACCAATCCGGAAACTGATGCCGCTCCCTTGCGCGCCGACGGGCTGCGGACGGATGGACGAGGCACTTTCCGAGCGGCCCCCTCCGAGCCGTCCATGGCCTTGGGCGGCTCTGACCCAGAGCGGCAGATAGACTTGCCACGTCGGCGATTTGAAGGTCTACGCAGGCCGTTTGGCCACGACAGGTTCCGAGCGCCCGACTTCGACTTTGGCTTCTGATGAGCAGGGACTGAAAAAGGGTCGGGACGTGACCGCTCGAAGCAGGTCTTTGAGCCGCACAAGGAGAGGCCTCATAGCTTTGCTGAAACGGCCGACCTGCGCCTGCGCAGTGCGCAGGGCTGAAGTTTGAGGGAAAGCACCAAGTCATCGGCACGGGTGCACCAACGCCCACCCGTGCACTCTCCCGGTGCACCTGTGGTGTCACGAGCGTGGGTGGCGACAGCGTATGGGTCGAATTCGCTCAGCTGCGCACACGTCGCGGGCTTGATTCCCGGCAAGCGCTCGGGCAGACAGTCCCTATGGCGCGGCCGATCCTTCTCACATTGCTGCTCCTCATTTCGATAACGCGGCCAGCGGATGCCGCCGCGCTCGATGGGACGACCCTCGGTCTGCCCTGGTTGCTACCCTTCGTGGGCCTCCTCCTGATGATTGCGGTTGGTCCACAGCTATTCCCGACCTTGTGGCACGCGCACTATGGGAAGATCGCGGCCGGCTGGTCTGCTCTGACGCTTGTACCGATTGCCCTGTTGCATGGCGTGATAACCGCGGCCGAAGCGCTAACCCATGTCATGTCGGACTTTATAAGTTTCATCATCCTTCTATTCGCGCTTTATACGGTGGCAGGCGGAATAATCATATCGGGGCGCATGCGCGCGACCCCCGCCACCAACACCATTGTACTTGCGATTGGAACAATCCTGGCGAGCATCATCGGCACCACGGGCGCGAGCATGGTCTTGATCCGACCCTTGCTGCGCGCCAATGAAGCTCGACCCCATAAGGTCCATGTCGTCGTGTTCTTCATCATTCTCGTTGCCAATATCGGTGGGGCGTTGACGCCTCTCGGCGATCCGCCGCTCCTGGTAGGCTTTCTGCGCGGAGTAGATTTCTTTTGGCCGATGCAGCATCTGTGGCTACAGACGACGCTGGTGGCGGGGCTTGGGCTATTGTTGTTCTTTGCCATCGATGTGGTCGTGTCTCACCGCGAACAACCAGCACCCAATCACACAGAAGGAACCGGCAACATCAGCATTCGCGGCGGCTTCAACATTGTCCTGATAGGCGTCATCATAGGTGCAGTGCTGCTGTCCGCCCTATGGGCGCCGGGCCTCGGCTTCTCCCTGCTTGGGACGCACTTCGAACTCCAGAACATCGTTCGCGATATCGTGATTTTGCTTGTGGCACTGCTGTCGGTCCGGCTCAGCCCAGCAGAGCATCGTCTCGCCAATGGATTTACCTGGGAGCCCATTGTTGAGGTTGGCAAATTGTTTGCGGCCATCTTCGTTGCGATCATTCCAGTCATCGCCATGCTCCGGGCCGGACGCAACGGCGTCTTCGCACCTCTCCTCGACGTGGTGACAGCAAAAGATGGCCAGCCGCAAGAAGCCGCATATTTTTGGCTGACCGGAAGTTTGTCGGCTTTTTTGGACAACGCGCCGACCTACTTAGTATTCTACCAGCTGGCTGGCGGCGATGCGTCCGTGCTCATGGGACCGCTCGCTGGGACATTGTCGGCGATCTCAATGGGGGCCGTTTACATGGGCGCGCTCACTTACATCGGCAATGCACCAAATATGATGGTCCATGCCATTGCCGAGGAACGCGGCATCAAGATGCCGAACTTTTTTGCGTACCTCTTCTATGCGTCGCTGATCCTACTGCCGATGTTTGCGTTGCTGACCTTCTTGCCCATCGCACCCACCCCGAAGCTGTAGCCGGACCACCGCCTTACCGCCGATTTGGCGCATGGCGAGCACGCCGTGGGGTCAGGTTCTCAGTTTGAGCTGCGCGTACTGCGGTTCGCTGACCCCATAGGTCCAAGCCACGGCCTCGCGCGCCGTCCCCATCCTCGACGGCACGCGCAGAAAATAATGCCGGCGCGAGCCATCGGGTTCGGGGGTGCCATTGACGACTTCGACCGCACACCATGATCCGATCGTTACACCGCGAAAGGTCCAAGACCTGCGCCAAAGAATTCCGGTTTCATCTTCTGCCACCTTGGAAACGGTGCCGGATTGGACGAAGCGTTGCGGTGTCATGATCTCGATCATGGAATTGCGCAGGACCGGGTCGAACGTGTCGTCAATGCGCGCGGGCGTGATCAGCTCAGGATGTTCGATCATCCAAGCCGGTATCTGCACGCCCTTCCAGGCGTGGACACACCAGCCATCCCGGTAGCGCAGCGCGGGACCGTCCGGACAGTGCAGCCTGCAGCGGTGATCCCAGCGCAGGGCGCTCGGCCGCTCCGAGATCCAGCAGATGTGCTCGTAGGGTACGATCCATCCGGCATTTTTGGCGATTGTCCACCATCCCCGCATCGATTGCGCCGGCTCCTGCCAGGCCAGCACATCATGGAGATACGCATGGAGGCCGAGGCAAGCGAAATCATTGGGCCCGACGGCGATCTCTTCAAAGCTCTCTCGCGGAAGGACACGGGGGATTCCGCGCAGCCTGAGCAGGGCGTGCCGCGCTCGGATGGTGAGCGTCGCGAGATCGGCGCTGGCGGCATCGCGAACAATGCGAGTGACGGCAGTGCTGACCGCCTTGCAAGCGCCATATCCGTGCATGGGCGCGCGTTCCCCCGCCTCGTCGGTCAGTTGTGCCGCCGCAGCAACTGTTTCGTTGCAGAAGACTTCGGCGAGAACTCCAACTTTCTGGCGAACATGATCGAAGATGTGCGCCTTCACGCTGGAACCCACGCCGTCGCTCGGACGGACGCGCCTTAACGCCTGGGTAATCTGCAGCGGTCCTTCGCACCACTCGATGCGCTCCGGTGGATTTAGACCCGCTGTCACATAGACCAAGCGAACACCCTCATCCGCCAGGGATCGGTCGGCTGGCTCACAGGAGAGCTGTCCCGCCGCCCACTCCTCCAGATAACCGCTGAGCGCGTCGATCGGGGCATGATCGCGCAAGGTGTCGAGCATCAGCGTCAATCCTCCAGCACACCATACTGCTCGTAGAACCCGGTATCCGTCGGTTCTAGTTGCCGCTGGCGTCGGACGAGGTACGACCCCCGTGTGAGCGTGATCGGTGCATGTTCATCGTGCTGCAGATGGGCACGAGCGCTATGCACTTTGAGGTGGAGGGTGTAGAGCCCGGCGGGGATATCACGCGCCAGTGCGTCATCGCGAAAGAGCGTGACCGAGCCCATCACGCGGTGATAGTGGCCCGCCTTCTCACCTCCAGCGACGATCGCAGACGCGTGAGTGACGCAGTCTATGATGTGGCCCGAGATCTCCACGTCACCGACGCGCTCAACCAGGATGTCGCCCTGTGCGTACAGTAAACCCATGGGCAATCCATTTTCCGAGAGCCGCATTCACCGCGGCATGGGGCTGGCAGCGCTGGGAAGCCGCCGGTTCACGTGTTGGTGCCGTCTCGGTCCGTACGGCGATGGATTTTCGCTTCGATCCCGGGTTTGGGCGTCCGGGGTTTGACAAGCGCCTCGAAGAGGCTCTTGAAGAGCGATTTGCGGCGCGGGGACGCGGCGCCGACGTTGTCTTGGCTGGCGTTGGTGGGTTCGCCGTCTTTGGCTTTGACCTGGCTCAGCGCGATCGCCTGCGAGGTGAGGAAGGACAGCATGGACCGAGCTCCGCGCGTGGTTGCACTCACCCCAAGGTGGCTCCTGAGGGCATAAAAAATCGAGAGGGAGGCTCGTCATTTCGCATATGTGAGAAATAAAGACCCGCAGCATATCCCGGGGGTGGCCGGCGATCCCTCGGCGGGCTCGAGGGCTCGAAAATGGCGCCGGCACATCCCCGTGCGATTGGGGTCATTGCGCCTGCTGACAACCGTAGGTCCCCCCGGGGATCGCAGCTCCCACGTATCCTTGGCAGAAGAGATCCGAGATCCAGGCCTCGGATCGCGCCGCTTGTTTTTTTAGGGGATCGAGGATGACGCGGCCACGCTCTTACTATCACACGCATCGCATGTGCCGCTCGAATTGCCGAGCTTCGACCTCCTTAGGCTCAATTTCGGGTTATGTGGGTCGGCGATCTTATTAATCCTCGCGCTGTTGTCCTCATTGACGCGATTAGTGAGCGCACAACGGACTTTCGAGCAAAGTGTGAATTATTCGCGGGCCAATGGCACGGCCTTGTCTCGCCGGTTCGACTGCGCGCTGTCCCTGATGATTGGCGTGCTTTCGAAGCGTGTGAGACAGAAGGCTCGGAGAAAACGCGGGGGAGTTGCGACCAACCGAGTATAACTAAATGTGGCCCGCAGCACTTGGGGCGCAGGTGAGTTTGCAGCTTTTGCTCTTAAAATTCACAATCAGATCCACGCGTTAGGCGCCCCTAAAGCGCCGCATAATGACCCCTATTTCGGACCGCTAAAATCATTTTCTCGTCAGTTTCCGTCTCAGAATGTTATCCGCACCGCTGCGGCGGCTTGATGATGCCAGCGACCAACTTGAAGGTCTTGCGCGGGTGGGCACGTTTAGAAGAGCAGCAGCTTAAGCGACGAGGGACGCATACGGTTGCACGCGTCCGGAGCGTGGTAGCAAACATAGTGGAGAACAAACATGCCACTCACAATTAGCGAACTGTTCGATGATGCCACGACGCGCGAGATCGGAGGTATCGGGCCTGACCAGGTCAACACCATAGTGTCTGATCTTGTCGGCGTGCAGCAGGGGTTGAATGCAGCCTTTCCGCAGGTCACCGACCTTACATCGCTGCATGCCCAAATCGTTTCCAACCAGCTTATCGAAGAGATCGCTTCCGTCGAGAACGCCAACTCGCCGACCGGCACTCCAATTCTCGGCACGGACCTCGGGCAATTTGTCGGCCGTGCGATCAATGACATTCATCGGGATATCATAGATATCGCGCAGGGTGACCCGGGGCTGCAAGCTGTGTTCAACCCAACGCCGTTGCCGGCCCTGGCCACACCGGCAGCTCCCTTCCACGATGACGCAACGCAGACGGCGTTTCTGACGCAGTTTATTCAAGATTCGAATCACCTGGGTCAGGCGGCAGTCACCGTTGCAAATGGCGGCTTCCAAGCCGATTCTGCCGCCCTCGTTCAACAGATCCAAACCTTCGCTGGCAATGCGAACGCGTTCGATCAATCGCAAGGCGGTTTGTGGAGTGCCAGGTTCTGGAACGAACTGAGATCCGACGGTACCGCAGGTGTTGCGGCGAGCGCGTTGATTGACGGCTTGCAGACTCACAACGCCGGTGAAATCAGCGCGGCAACGGAGCAGCTCGCAACGAACGCTGCGGATGTTGGAAGCAACAATCTCATGGCCGACGGCGGCAATTACGCGGGCGTCATAGCCGCGGCCGAAGCAACCGCTGTAACCCCCACCGCGGGCCAGGGCTCGGCAGGTGCGGGTGGAACACCGCAAGATCCCGGAGCGGGCGGGTCATCACAAGGATCCGGAGCCGGCGGGTCAGCGCAAGGATCCGGGACGGGCGGGTCAGCGCAGGGATCCGAGGCTGGCGGGTCAGCGCAAGGATCCGGGGCTGGCGGATCAGCGCAAGGATCCGGGACGGGTGGGTCATCACAGGGATCCGGGACGGGTGGGTCAGCGCAAGACCCCGGAAACGACGGGAACCAGACCTCAGAGCACGGAAATGGGCACGAGGGGAGTGGGTTCTGGCACCACCACCAGAATTTTGCTGGCTTCTCGCCCCAACAGGCTTCGAACCCGCCCTCGCCTGCCACCGGCCAATCCCAGGGAAACTTGCCGGACTTCATTGACGCCACGCAAACACACGGTCTCCAAGATCATGCGCAAGCGCTGCATTTGCATTTCGCGCATGCGTGGACCGCTTGAAAGGCACTCGCTGACCCAGGGCAAGAGCAACACACTCCACAATAGGGGTGTGTTGCTCCCCCTTGCGCAGCAGCAATGGCATTGTGGATCGGGCCGCAGCCGGCGGAGCAAGCCCGTTCTTGCTGCTAGGCGTCGATACAGGCGTCGACACGGGCGCCTTCATGGGGGCCTGCGCTTCGTCAACGGTGTCGTGGCGGCGCCAAAGTGCGGAGTGCCTCAATGAAGGGCCCAGCGCCCGCTCGTTGAGCTCCTGTATTTTCAGATGCATGTTATTGCGCATGCATATGAGATGCGATAATCGCATGGCTCCCGCCGCGACCTGAAAACCTCAACCCTCCATGTGCGTCAGGGGAAGCGCCACGTTCGGGTTGAGAACGCGGCCCGCTTCGAGCAGGACCCTTTGCCGACGGCCCGGGCGCGACGCTCCCAAGTCACCACCGACTGCATTGCGCACTAGCCCCTTATCCACGCTAAGCGCCCGCATGGACGATCCACGCGTGTCGGCCGCCAACTCGGCTTTAGGCAAGCGCAACCCACGGAAACCACGGAACATTCCAGGAGTTGCACGCGTTCGGCTTGGCGCCGATTTATATGCCGTTTTTATGCAATTCTGCTCCCAGCCACCTCGATTTCATACGTCGGAATGACGAGAAGTTCGCCAACAAGCTGGCTGGCCAGCCAAGCTCACGCCACTTAGGCGACCAGCCCTCGCGCTATCCGCGGATCCTGCGAAGGAGCAAGGCATGTTGGACGTGGTCCTACTGGCCGGTGGCATCGGCTTCTTCATCATCTCGATCGCCTACGCTTACGGCTGCGATCGTCTCTAGGGAGCGGACCCCATGCTCATCGAATACGTGCTGGGCGGCATCGTGACCGCGGCCCTGCTGGTCTACCTCGTCTACGCCCTGCTGCGTCCCGAGAAATTCTGAAAGGCTCGGCCTCATGACCC
>Ga0075425_100002947_pt1 | contig 17150 bp, 16 predicted proteins | sample SoiMethybrSBSTD4_FD_75300 | JGI IMG/M metagenome (GOLD analysis project Ga0075425, IMG submission 75300) | Bulk soil microbial communities from a Populus tree surrounding site in Tennessee, USA - Soil MetaG P. TD hybrid SBSTD4 | ecosystem: Environmental > Terrestrial > Soil > Tree plantation... | reverse complement strand
CTCGCCGCTGCCGTCGCGCAGCTCGTACGCGAACTTCATCGAGCGGCTCGCCGACTCGGCCAGCGACGTGCGGATCAGCACTTCATCGTCGTAGCGAAACGGCACGACGTAGCGGCATCCGATCTCGACGACCACCAGCAGCGATCCGCGCTCTTCGATTTCGCGATACGACATCCCCGCGGCGCGGCAGAAGTCCGTACGGCCGATCTCGAACCACACCAGATACTCGGCGTGGTGCGCGATCGCCATCTGATCAGTCTCGGCGTAGCGAACGCGCACGCGGCTATCGACGAACTTCGTCACTGAATCGCGCAGTGTAGCGGGAATATGAAAAGGCGCGACAATTGCTCAACAGTACGAGTGAGGTTGTCGTGAGACTTCGAAAGAAACCGCATCCGCTTCTCGAGCCGGCTGCGATCTCGCTGATCGCGGGCGGCATCGCCATCATCGCCCTCGACGTCGCGCGCCGCGTCTTTCGTCACTCGCAAATCTTCTGTCCCGAGCGCAATCCGGTGAAGACGTGGAGCCCATCCGACTACGGCATCGCCCCGTCGCGCGTGGAGCAGATGTGGATCGACACGCCCGACGGCGAGAAACTCTTTGCCTGGTATCTGCGGGCGGACAAGCCGATCGCGTCGGCGCTTTGGTGTCACGGAAACAGCGGCAACATCACCAACGTCGCCGACCTCATGCCGCACCTGCTCGATGCCGGTTACAACGTGCTGCTGTTCGACTACCGCGGCTTCGGCCTCTCCACCGGCCGCGCCTCGCTGCGCGGCGTGATCGATGACGGCATCACCGCCGCGAAGTTTCACGATGCCATCCGCCCGAAGCATCTCCCTTCGATCCTCTACGGCTTCTCCCTCGGCGGCGCGATCGCGGCGCAAGTTCTGCGCGAGCATCCGTTCGATGGACTGATCCTGCAGTCGACGTTCACGTCGCTCCCTGAAATGACGAAGGTGACGTTCCCCCGTCTGCCGCTGCATCTCGTCGCCGGCGATCTCTTCAACACGCTGCGCGTCATTCGACATCTGAACGTTCCGCTCCTGCTCATGCACGGGACGGAAGACGAAGTCGTGCCGTGCTCGATGGCGCACGCGCTCCACGATGCCTGTCCCGCGCCGAAGCGGCTCTACACCGTCGAAGGCGGACTGCACAAGGATTTGTTCATCCGCGACGGCGAAGGAATCGTGTTCGCGGTGAATCAATTCATCCAGGATCTGAAGCCGCGAAAAGGGCGCGCGGTGCTGGAAGAAGCGTTCGGATAAACTGCGCGCCGAAATGCTCGCCGTCGTCAAAACATCCGCAAAAGATGGTCCCGAAGGAACTGAAGTTCGCGAGTGCCCGCGCCCGAAACCTGCGCCCGACGAGATCCTGATTCGCGTCGCCGCCGCCGCGATCTGCGGCACTGACAAACACATCTATCACTGGGATCCCTCGATCCAACACTCGGTCACACCGCCGCGCATCTACGGCCACGAGTTTTGCGGCTTCGTCGAAGAGATCGGAGAGCGCGCGTATCGTCCGGGTCTCAACGTCGGCGACTACGTCTCCGCGGAGATGCACGTCGTCGACAATGAATGCCCGCAATGCCGCTCCGGCAACGGCCACATCTGCATCAACACGAAGATCTACGGCTTGCACGAAGACGGCGCGTTCGCGGAGTTCGTCACCGTTCCCGCATCGAATGTAATCAAACTCGCGCCCTTCGTGCCGCTGCGCGTCGGTGCGTTTCTCGACGCCCTTGGCAACGCCGTGCATGCGACGCAGATCTGCGACCTTGCCGGCAAGGCCGTCGCCATCACCGGCTTTGGCCCGATCGGCGCGATGGCCGCGGCGATCGCCGAGCACAGCGGCGCGGCGACAGTCATCGTCAGCGATGTCAGCGATCATGCACTCGAGACAGCGCGCCGGTGGGCAGCAACGCGAGACTTCGCGAATCTTCACTCGTTCAACGTGCGAACCATGGACACGAGCTCAATAAAGCGCGCGATCGAAGTCATTACCGACGGCGTCGGCGTCGACATCGTTCTGGAAATGTCGGGATCCGCCGCCGCGATCAACTTCGGACTCGACATCGTTCGCATGGGCGGCACGCTCTCGCTTCTCGGCCTTCCCGCCGGCCACGCGGTAACGATCGACGACTACACGCGCAACGTCATCTTCAAAGGGGTGACGTTGCAGGGAATCATCGGACGGCGAATGTACGGAACGTGGCAGCGCATGCTGGCGCTGCTGAAGTCGGGCCTCGATGTCGAATGGGTCGTGCAAGCGACGTTCGATTCGTTGCACGACTTTCACGAAGGGATCGGACGATTCGATCGGCACGAGGCGCTCAAAGTGGTTTTCTTCCCGGAGGGAGAAAAGGCCGCGAACGCGCGGCTCATGAAGTGAAGAGCCAGCGCCAGAACGACTGTGGCGGCGGCAACTGATCGCCCTTGCGCGTTTCGCCGACCATGTGCGCGATGAGTTGGCGAAGCGCTCCGCCCCTTCCGGTTACGCTGTTGACGAGTCCGAGTGCGTGTCGTGAGGTATCGGCAATCTCCTTTTGATCTGCATTCGTTCGGTGCTTCTGGTCCTCGAGAGCGAGAAGGTTGGTGATGTCGTTGCCGAGTTGCTTTCTTGCCGTGATGATGCCGTCGAGAAACCCTCCCGTTTCTTGATCGGGATACGCAGCGGCGACGCGTGCCACGACAACCTTCTCCGTCGTGCGCCACTTCCGGCTTTCCGCCGTCCAGTTCGAGGCGCGTTCCTTCAACACCGCGACGTCGCTTCCTTGACGCCACTCCCACGCGGACAACTGCAGCACATCCTCGGCGGCGGTGAAACTCTGCGCGATCGATTGCGCCGCGAGCGTCATCACCGCGACGCGTTCTTTCGTGAGGTCCTGGGCCGCACGATAGTGCTGCTGCCGCGCCCATTGTTCGTACTGCCACCAACTCGATAGCAGCGAACCGGCGCCCGTGGTGAGAAGAAAACCGACGATCAAGAGAAGCAGCGGATGCTCCGCCCAGCTCTTTCGATCCTGCTTCGATTTCTCGAGCTGGCGACTCACTTCTTCGCGAATGCGATCGGCGATCGCCGCATCCTGGGCCGGTATCAGCGCGACATCCGTCATCTCGCGCGTGTAGCCGTGACGCTGCTTCGCATCACGATATGCACTTCCTGTTCGCCGCCGGCGCTCACCGTGACGGATCTCGAGGATGCCGAGTATCCCGACAATTCCGCGCGCATTTCGTATTGGCCCGGCGCGAGCCCCACAAAATGAAACTTACCTGATGCGTCGGTCACGTACGTCGCGGCGGGACAGCAGGCGCAATCCGGATCACTCGGACATGTCGTACTGCACTTGCATCGAATCGTCACCGTCACTCCGGGCAGCGCGGTGCCGTCGTCGGTAACAATCGTGCCAAGAATGGAGGCGGACGCGGTTTGCGCGCGAGACGGCAAACCGAAAGTCGATATGATCAAAGCCAGCGTGATGAAGACGCTTAGTCGGACACGCATGTTGTCGCTCCTCTATGTTGGAGTGTCGTCGGCCATGCGTTTCCCTCCCCTCCTTCCATGAAAAAGCGAATCGCGATTCTCAGCGGCGGCGGTGATGTTCCCGGCCTCAATGCCGCGATCAAGTCCTTCGTCTGGCGGATGGACGATGAAGGACATGAAGTCATCGGTCTGCGTCGCGGGTGGGCATCGCTGCTCAACATCATTCCCGACGCGAAGGCGGACAACTCGACGTGGCTCATGCCGCTGTCGCGCCGCAACACGCGCGCGATCGATCGCACCGGCGGCACGATCCTTCACACGTCGCGCGTGAATCCGGAGATCGCCAAGATCACCGACATTCCGCCGCATCTCGCCGCTCGACTTCCTGACGCGCGCGATCGCTACGACCTCACGCGCGAAGCGATGGACGTCATCGACTTCCTTCGCGTCGACGCCCTCGTCGCCCTCGGCGGCGATGGAACGCTGACGTTCGCGCGACGCCTGCATGCCGAAGGCGTCCCCATCGTGGCCATCCCGAAGACGATGGACAACGACGTCTTCGGCACCGACTACTGCATCGGCTTTTCAACCGCGGTCACGAGATCGGTGATGTTCATCAACGACCTGCGCACCGGCGCCGGATCGCACGAGCGATACCTCGTCGTCGAGCTGTTCGGCCGCTACTCCGGGGAGACTTGCTTGCTGGCCTCGTATCTCGCCGGCGTAGATCGCGCCGTGATCGCCGAGGTGCCGTTCGAGTGCGAGCGATTGTACGAGATGCTGGCGAAGGACAAGGCGGACAACCCGAGCAACTACGCCGTCGTCGCCATTAGCGAAGGGGCGACGACGATCGGCGGCGAGTTCGTCGAGACGGGCGAAGCGGACGCATTCGGCAATCGCAAGCTCGGCGGCATCGGCGGCGTGTTGAGCGACTTTCTCGAGAAGCGCGGACGCGACAAAGTCATCTATCAGCGCCTCGCGTACCTGATGCGCTCCGGCGCGCCCGACTCGCTCGACCAGCTCGTCGCGAACAATTTCGGCAGCCTCGCCGCCGATCTCGTGCGCCACGGCGAAGTCGGAAAGATGGTAGCAGTGAGCGACGGCCGCTACACCGCGGTGCCCATCGAAGTCGGCGGCGAAGCGAAGAAGCGCGTCGACATCGAGCGCTTCTACGACTCGGAGAACTATCGACCGAAGGTCGCGAACGTGCTAGGGACGCCGATGTTCTTGCACTGAGTGATCAGTGATGAGTCATGAGTCGTAAGTGCTCATCACTCGTTACTCATTACTCATTACTCATTACTCATCATTGAACCGAAGCGGCGAACTGCACGTCGAACGACATCGTCGTCGTGCTCGTCGTGATCTTCCGCGCCGAGACTTTTCCGTCGAGCACGCCTTCGTTCACTCTTCCGCGAAAGCGATAGAGGTCCGTCTTCGTGAAGTAGCCGGCGTCGTACATGCCGCTCGAATACTGAATGAACGTGTGCGCGGGATTGCGATCGTGGTCGATGGCGAAGACGATTCCGGTGACGCCGTCGGGAAACGCCGACTCGATGTTGCGCAGCTCGAAGCCGTCAGGCAGCGGCTTGTCGGTGAGGATGATCTTGATGTCGTCGCTGCGGCCGCTGGCATCATCTTTCTGTCCGCCGATCGCGTAGGCGTATCCGAGGCTGACGGCGTTGCCGGCGATGACGAGCGTCCCCTCGGCGCGGCCGGCATCGATCGCATGCAACGGCAGCGCAACAAGCGCAACACAAGACGCGGCAAGCGCGGCGAGAAGAAGATTGTGGCGAATGGAGTCAGTGTAGCATCCAGCGATGCGCAACTTCATCGCTGCGATTCTCACGTTCGCCTTCACTCTCGGGCTCGCTGCGCAGCAGCCAACGACGGAGCGTCCCGCCTCCGCTGAATCGGTCGATCGCGGCTTCGAGCAGACCGTCAAAGACGTCGATGACGTGTTGTGGCACTTCAAAACCGGCGACGTCGCCAACATCGACAAAGTCCTCATCGCCAGCAGCAAGCCGATCCGGATGAAGAACCCTACCGGGCAAGGCGCCGGCAATCCGCTCATCATCCCGGTCTACGTTTTCACGCCGAAGAATCTGAAAGGAAAAGCGCCGCTCATCGTCTTCGTACACGGCGGCGTGCACGGCGACTTCGAGACGTCATACGCGCACGTCGTTCGCGAGCTGATGGGCGAAGGCTACGTCGTCGTCGCGCCGGAGTATCGCGGCAGCACAGGCTACGGCGACGAGCTGTATGACCAGATCGACTACGGTGGCGCGGAAGTGGACGACGTGAAGTCCGCGCGCGATTGGGCGGTCGAGAATCTGCCACAGGTCGACGGCAAGCGCGTCGGCATCATCGGATGGAGCCATGGCGGATACCAGACGCTGATGAACATCCTCACCTGGCCCGACGCGTATCAGGTTGCATATGCCGGCGTGCCGGTGAGCGATCTCGTGCAGCGCATGGGCTACAAAGGCAACGGATATCGCAAGACGTTCGAGGAGTTCATCGGCAAGCAGGCCGCCGACGATCCGATGGAGTACCGCCGCCGCTCGCCGTACTTTCACGCCGCGAAGCTGGCCACGCCGCTGCTCATTCACACGAACACGAACGATGAGGACGTGAATGTGATGGAGGTCGAGCACATGATCGATTCGTTGAAGGCGAACGGGAAAAAGTTCGAGTACAAGATCTATCAGAACGCGCCCGGCGGACATCACTTCAATCGGATCGACACGAAACTCGCACGCGAGTCGCGCGCGGAGGTGTGGGCGTTTTTGGCGAAGTACCTGAGATAGGTCCTGTGGAGGATAGGCGCCCTCGCCTGTCCACCTTTGCGAGACGCTGGACAGGCGAGGCGCCTATCCTCCACTGGACTCAGTGCCGCGCGGCGCGACCGGCGGCGTCAGTGCCGCGCGCCGCGGCGCCGCGCGCAATCGCGTTCGCGAATCACCGACACGGTGTGATCGTCATTCACCGTCACGATCTCGCCGTCGCCGACGGCGAATGTGTTCACCGGGCCGGCGGCGTCGATCGCGAGCGGATCGCCGAGGCCGTGAAACACCTCGAGCGTCGGTGATCGAAATCCGCTGACGACGAACATGTCGTCGGCCGCATGCACGAAGAGCGGAAACGCGAGCGTGCTGTGCAGAGGGATCGGCGCGCCGAACGTTCCATCCGCATTGCCGATGCGTACAGAGACGAGCGGCGTGTCGTCGATCTCGACGATGTCCGCAATGCCGTCGCCATTCACGTCCGCAAACGTGCACGAGAAATCGACGCCGGACGCAGCCGCGATTCGCGACACGCTCAATGATCCGTTCGCATAGCGAAGAATCGCCAGATTGCGGGCGTGCTCGCTCACCAGAATCTCGAGCGCGCCGTTCATGGTGCGCATCGACGGCGTCGCGGCGTTGGCGAGGTTCGTATCGTACGTCGTCTTCGGCGCGAGCGTTCCGTCGCCGTTGCCGCGGAAGAAATGCGCGCGCACGAGATTGCCGGAGCCGAATGAGAAACTGATCACGTCCGCTTTGCCGTCGTGATCGAAGTCGGTGATGAGCGAAGGCCCGCCGTGCGTCGCGGTCGTGTATGCGGTTCGCTGCGATCCGCGATAAATGGCGATGCCGTTCGACCAGTAGTCCGAGGTCACGATCTCCGCGACGCCGTCGCCGTCGAGATCGCCGATCGCTTCGACTTTCTCGCCGAATCCGCCATGCACGATCTCTTCGTGTCCGTCGCGAAGGATCGAGAAGCCGCTCACTTCGTCGACCTGGTTGCCCGACGTGATGATCTCGTCGCCGCGCAGCATCACCGCTTGATCCGCGGACGTCGCGAAACGCACCGGCGCGTCGAAGCAGACCGCGAGGAGAATCGCTACGACGTGCGCGCCCACCGCACTCCCAATCCGGTGACGAGTCCGATGCCCAACATGTGAATGCCGATGTTGTTGATGAGAACGATCGTCACGTTCCAGCTCGGCGCCTTGCCGCCGGACAGCGGCATCACGATGAAATACATCACGAGGTAGACAGCGAATCCGTACAGCAATCCGAAGATCACCGGATGCCTCACGAGCGCGGTGAGCTTCGCGCTGGCGAAGTAGTAGACGAGCACGACGACCATGGCGATGAAGAAATGGGTGACGCCGCCGAGGAGCGCGGTCGGGTAACCGCCGGCGAGGGCGCGCTCGCGGCCGATCCATCCGGCCGCTACGCTGTGAAAGATGCGCATCGGCTGTGTGCCGCGATAAATCGCCCAGAAGAGAATCGCATCGCTGATGTCGATCAAGCCGACGACGAGTCCGACCAACAACGCTTTTCTCATCGAGCGAGACATCATGAATTAAGCTTCGCGCGTCTCGCAATGCTCCCAGCCGACACAGAGCTCGGTCCTTACAAAATCGTTGCGCCGATCGGGGCCGGCGGCATGGGTGAGGTGTATCGCGCGGTCGATTCGCGACTGGGACGTCACGTCGCAGTCAAGGTTCTGTCACAGCATCTGACGAACGATGCCGAGGCCACGCGGCGATTCGAGACGGAAGCGCGAGCCGCGGGACAGATCAATCATCCGAACATCCTCGCGATCTACGACATCGGCAAAGTCAACGAGACACGCTTCATCGTTTCGGAGCTGCTCGAAGGGGAGTCGCTGCGCGCGCGCATCCGGCAGGGAGCAATTCCGCCGCGCCGCGCCGCCGACTACGCGACGCAGATCGCGCGCGGACTCGCCGCCGCGCACGAGCGCGGAATCATCCATCGCGATCTGAAGCCGGAGAACGTCTTCGTCACGCGCGACGGTCTGATCAAGATTCTCGACTTCGGCCTCGTCAAGCTGATCGGCCCACCGCACCTTCCCGGCTCCAACGTTCCCGCGGGCGAGCATGAAGTGACGATGGCTGCGTCGCCGACGGAGCCCGGCCGCATCCTGGGCACCGTCGGCTACATGGCGCCCGAGCAAATCCGCGGACAAAGCGGCGACCATCGCACCGACATCTTCGCCCTCGGCGCGATCCTGTTCGAGATGCTCGCCGGCCGTCCCGCGTTCCGCGGCGACTCCCCGATCGAGACGCTCAACGCCATCCTCAAAGAAGATCCGCCCGACTTCTTCGACGTCGGCGTGCGCGTGCCGAACTCGCTCGAGCGCGTCGTGCGGCATTGTCTGGAGAAGAAACCGGAAGACCGATTCCAGTCCGCGCGCGATCTCGCGTTCGACATCGGCGCGATGTCGGGACTGACGAGCCAGAACATCACCTTCCGCAAACTGAAGCCGATTCACGCGCGCGACGTGATACTGCCCGTGATCATCGCCGCGATCGCCGTCGGCGCGCTCGCCATCGCATACTTCACCGGCACGCGGCGCGGCGTGCGCCCGCCGCCGGCGTTCAAGCGCCTCACCTATCGCAGCGGGACGATCCTGCACGCGCGATTCGGTCCGGATGCGCAGACCGTTTTCTACGGTGCGCGCTGGGCGGGACAACCGGTGTCGGTCTTCTCCGTCCGCGGCGATTCGCCGGAGTCGCGCGATCTCGAATTCGGAGCGGCAGAGATTCTGTCGGTGTCCTCGACAGGACAACTGGCTATCCTGCAACGCCCGCGATTCATCGGATATCTCCGCGAGAGCGGGACGCTGGCGCAAGTCCCGATCGCCGGCGGTGCACCTCGTCCACTTTTAGACGATGTCGAATCCGCGGAATGGTCGCCGGACGGCAAGCAGCTCGCGGTGGTGCGCACGATCGAAGGCCACTGCCGTCTCGAGTACCCGATCGGCAAGCCGATCTACTCGACGGTCGGCTGGATCGCTCATCCGCGCTTCAACTCCCGCGGCGATCGCATCGCCTTCGTCGATCATCCGATCGTCAACGACGATCGCGGCTCCGTCGCCACGATTGCCACGAACGGCGGCGACAAGCACGTCCTCGGCAGCGAGTGGGACAGCGTCAACGGACTGGCCTGGCGTCCCGACAGCGACGAAATATGGGTCGCCGCGAATCGGGCGCTCTACAGCATCACGCCGCGCAATAAGCCGACTCTCGTGGCCACGAGCGCGGGCTGGCTGTTGCTGCACGACGTCGCGAAAGACGGCCGCGTGCTCGTGTCGCAACAGAATCAGCGCGGCGGAATCATCGCCCTCATTCGCGGCGAGAGCAGCGAGCGCGATCTGTCGTGGCTCGACTACTCCGTCGTGCGCGACCTCTCCGCCGACGGCAAGACCATCGCGTTCTCCGAGTCGGGTGAAGCGGGCGGTTCGCTGTTCGGCGTCTACCTTCGCGGCGTCGACGGCTCCCCCGCCGTGCACCTCGGCGACGGCACGACGGAGTCGATCTCGCCGGACGGCAAATGGGTGCTCTCGATCTCGCGCAATCGCAAACCGCCGCAGATCGTGATGCTCCCCACCGGCACCGGCCAGCCGCGCGCGCTGACGAACGACTCGCTCAGCCACACGAGCGCGCGCTGGTTCCCCGACGGCAAGCGCATTCTCTTTCAAGGCAACGAAGCAGGACGCGCGCGGCGACTGTGGATGCAGTCGATCGACGGCGGACCGCCGCATCCGATCACGCCGGAGAACGTCGCCGGAACTCTGATCACCACCGACGGCACGCGCGTGCTCGGCCGCGCCGCCGATCGCCACTTCTATTTCTTCCCCATCGCAGGCGGCGCGCCGCAGCCGATCGCCGCGTTGCGGCCGGGCGATGTGCCGATTCGTTTCGCGATCGACGGCACGTCGGTTTTCGTCGGCACGTTCGGCCGCATCCCGGCGCTGATCGAGAAGGTCAACCTGTTGACCGGGGAGCGCACGACGGTGCGCGAGGTTCGCCCGGCGGATCCATCGGGGCTGATCAACGTCGGCCCGGTGTACATCACGCCCGACGAGCAGACGATCGTCTATTCGTACACGCGGCTGATGTCGGATCTCTACACGATCACGCCGTAGCCTCAATCCGCTGATTGTTGCGGCTGAGTGTAACGATCTTGCATAGACTATCGTCTGATAGACATGAAGATCGCTTCGGCTGCGCTCGCTCTGTTTCTCGTCGCCGGATCGGCATACGCTGCGGATGAGGCGACAAAGCCCGACTACTCGAAGGACGGACTGCAGCGCGTCTTCGCCGTCGATCTCTACGAGCCCGCGAAGCCGCAGCCGTACGACTGGGAGCGCCTCTTCATCTTCGACTGGAGCGCCCTCGGCAGCCGCTTCCACTTCCGCCCCGCGCTCGCGCCGCTTTACGGATCGGTTCCACTGACGACCGGCATGCCGACCCCGAATCCGTTCATCCTCACCGGCACCGAGTACGCGTACACGCCGCGCACGTGGCGCGACGAGCGCGCTCTCAACTCCGAGCGGAGGAAGGTCGAGAAGATCATTCGCAAGAACGCGAAGATCAAAGTCGTCATGGAGTAGCGTGCGTTCCATCCTCATCACCGGCGGCACCGGCGGCCTCGGATCCGCCGTCGTCCCGCGTCTGCAACGCGATTACGACTGCATTCTGCTGAAGCGCGACGTCGTCGTGCCGCCCGCGTCGTATCACGCGCTCGTCATGCTCGCCGGCGGCTTCGCCATGGGACATGAGTGGGAGTCGATGCTCGAAGCGAACGTGATGAGCGCCGCGCGCGCAATCGACGCCGCCCTCCCTCACCTCGCCGACGGTGGCCGCATCGTCGCCATCAGCTCCGCCGCGTCACTCACCTATCCCGCCGGCCTCGCCGCATACACGGCGTCGAAGTCGGCACTCAACGCGATCATCAAGACACTCGCGAACGATCTCGTGTCGCGCAAGATCACCGCAAACGCGCTACTGCCGACCGCACTCGACACTCCCGCGATGCGCGGCGCAATGCCGCGCGACCAGCTCGTGCCGCTGGAGCGCGTCGCGGAGTGGATCGCGTTTCTGTTGTCGGAGAACGGAGCGGGCGTGACGGGGCAGTTGATTACGTTGGCGGCGTGATGCGCGGGCGCGCGCGCCCCACTCACCGTAAATTCAACCCCCACCCCGTCTCCGCGAGCCACTGCGTCAGGTCCTTTGCGCTCATCGGCCTCGAGATCCAGTAGCCCTGCGCAAGGTCGCAGCCGTAGTCGCGGAGCATCACCATCGTCGCTTCGTCCTCGACGCCTTCCGCGCACACTTGTTTGCCGAGGTTGTGGGCGAGGTCGATGACGGTGCGGACGATCGAGGCGTCGGCTTCGCTCGTGGTCATGCCACCGACGAAGGACTTGTCGACCTTGATCTCGTCGATCGGGAGTTGGCGGAGGTGCGTGAGCGATGAGTAGCCGGTGCCGAAGTCGTCGATCGACAGTCGCACGCCCATCGACTGGATCATCGACATGATCGCGAGCGCGTGCGCGGGGTCGGCCATGATGCTGCTCTCGGTGATCTCGATCTTGAGAAATCGCGGATCGACTTCCCAGCGGTCGAGGAGCTTCTGGATCTTCGATGGCAGCGCTTGATCGAGCAGACTCTTCGCGGAGATGTTCACCGCGACGTGCACCGGCGCGCCGCTCTCCTGCCACGCGCGCACTTGCGCCATCGTGCGCTCCAGCAGCCAGTCGGTGATTGGGCGAATGAGTCCCGTGCGCTCCGCGATCGGAACGAAAACGGTCGGCGAGATCGTGCCGCGCTTCGGATGATTCCATCGCAGCAGCACTTCGACGCGGGTGATCAGGCCACTGCGCAGGTGGATCTTCGGCTGATAGAACGGCTCGAACTCGTTGCGCTCGAGCGCCGAGCGCATCTCCACGACGAGCGCGAGCTGATCGGGCGTGCGCGACTCCACTTCGTCGCGATGAAACGAGTAGCCGGTCTGCCCTTGCTTGGCGTTGTACATCGCGGCGTCGGCGCGGCGCAGCAGCGTGCGCGCGTCGTCGCCGTGCACCGGAAACATCACGATGCCGATGCTCGCGCCGACTTCGAGGACCTGCTCCTCGACGACGAACGGCTGCTCGAGCGCGTTGAGAATGTTGCGCGCGATGCGGGCTACTTCGTTCGTATCGCGCACCGACGCGAGCACGATCGCGAACTCGTCGCCGCCGAGGCGAGCGACCGTGTCGCCTTCGCGAAGTTGATTGCGAAGGCGGAACGCGACCTGCTTGAGCAGCATGTCGCCGAAGTGATGCCCGAACGTGTCGTTGACTTCCTTGAAGCGATCGAGATCCATCACCAGCAGCGCGATCAACGCGCGCGACTCGCGCGCAGCGGCGATGTTCTGCTCCAGGCGGTCGAAGAGATGCGTCCGATTCGGAAGATTCGTCAGTCCGTCGTGCGTCGCCTGATAGCGCAGTTGCACGACCTGCTTCTTCTCGATGGTGATGTCGCGCACGAAAGCGACCCAGTGCGTCAGTTCCGAGCCGTCGTCGACCGGGACGAGATGGATGTCGATGTCGAACACGGCGCCGTCCTTGCGGCGCACGCTCGCTTCGCCGTCGAATGGTTGATGCGCGAAGACGTGCTCGAGGAGCGAGTCGAAAATCGATTCATGCTCTTCGAGGAATCCGAAGACGACCGGCGACTGGCCGATGACGTCTGCGCGCTCATAGCCATACAGATCGAGGAATCCGTCGTTGACGAATGCGATGCGCGGACCGATCTCTTCGACGGCGGGCGTGAGGATGGCAATGCCCAATCCGGCGACGTGAATGGCGCTGCCGAGGAGGCGAAGCTGCTCTGTCTGCAGCGCCACACGGCGCCGCAGTTCGGACGTAGAAGTGTCTTCAGACATCAGGAAGAACCGCGAAGCGAATGATACTGATTTGCCCAATTTGTGGCGCGTCGGGGTTTCAGCGGATCGCGTCGTGTGAACGCATCGAGCGCGAGCTCGCGCTGCGCGACGAATTCTGGGCCGCGCGCATCGAAGGACACGCACGCGAAGAGGAGATGAAAGATCGCACCGACGTCGTGCACAACACCGCGGCGGAGATTCACGTTTGCGATGAGTGCGGACTCTTCGTGCGCGACGATGACGGCCGCGGATTTGCCGGCGACGTCTACGCGCCTTACGTCATGGAGCGCATGCTGCGAACGTACATCGACGCGTTCCGGCACAAGGAGCGGCTCTATCGTCCGCTGCTGGACGCCAAGTTCGGCAAGGGCGCGCGCGTGCTCGAGATCGGAAGCTACGTCGGCGGATTTCTGCACGTCGCGAGCGAGTGGGGCTGGGACGCGATCGGCGTCGACGTCGGCGCCGACACCGCGCACTTTGCATGCGCGCACGGCTATCACACGCGTCAGGCCACGCTCGAAGAGTGCGCGTTCGATGATGCGTCGTTCGACGGCGTCTTCATCTGGAACACGTTCGAGCAGCTCGAGCGGCCGCATGAAGTGATCGCCGAGGTGCGGCGCATCGTGCGCGGCGTCGTCGTGATCCGCACTCCGAGCGCGTCCTTCTACGCAACCACGTCCTCACCCGCTCTCCTCGGCCACGCCAATCTCCTGGCCTTTCCGCATCGTTATGGCTACACGACGTCGACGCTCGACCGATTGATGATGCAACACGGCTTCGACGCGGTGGCGCATCACGGCGACATGCACATCCCTCCGACGCGCTCGCGATTGACCGCAACCGCGAAGCGCGAAGAAGACGAAATGCGCGCAATGCTCGCGAACAAGAGCGACGCGAACGAGTGGCCGTGGTTCGAAGCGATCTACAGATCGAAGTGCTGAGGTGAAAGTGCTGAGTGACCCTTCGCGTACGCCACACTCAGCACTCAGTCCTCAGTCCTCAGCACTTATTTCTTTTCGACGGTGACGTGTCCGCCGTTCAACTGCTCGAAATCCTTGCCGCTCACCTTTTCCTTCGCGTTCTTGTCGCCTTTCAGGTACGCGTCCCAGAACGTCAGCGACGCGCTCTTGATGGCGCTGAAGATGTTGCGGTCGCGGAAGAATGCGTCCTGGCTTTTCTCGTGGCCGGGCGTGCGTTCCTGCACGTAGACCTCGCGTCCGTATTGGTCGGTCATCGGACGCGTCGTATACGTCGCTTCCGTCATCTCGAAGTCTTGCCCGAAGATGCCGAGGCCGCCGGTGAACGTCGTGTGGCGCGCCCCTTCGAAGCTGATGAAGTACTTGTCGCCGGCGGGCGAGTACTGGAACGGGTCGTGGCGCCATTTCGGATCGTCGTGATTGACGATGCCGTAGTCGAGTGAGCCGGTCATGAAGAGGATCGGCGTCTTCACGTTCTTCCACGACTCGGCGGTGAGGCCGTACTGATCGCCCGTCCCTTGCGGCGACATCGCGATCGCGGCTTTGATGCGCGGATCGTTGATCGCCGTGTTGAGCTTCGACGACGACGCGCCGGTGACGAGCATCGTGGTGAACGCGCCGTACGAGTGTCCGGCGACGCCGATCTTCGTCGTATCCATCTTCCCCTTCAGCTCCGGATACTTGTCCTGAAGCGTGGCGAGGTTGTCGAGAATCAGCTCGATGTCCTTGGCGCGGTTCTCCCACGCGGCCGGCGTTTCCTTCTCCCACAGCGATTCGCCGATGCCCTCATCCGTACGCTTCGCTTCCTCGGCCTGAATCTCTTTGCGCGGCTTGCCCGACTTGCGCATTTCCTCCAGCCGCGCGCGGCGGGCCTCGCGGCGATCGGCGAGGATGCGGCGGAGCAGATTCGCGTCGGCGTGCGACGGCTTGATGACGACGTAGCCGTGGCCGGTCCAGTACTCGGTCAACGCGACGTAGCCTTCGCTCGATGAACCGTAGCCGTGCGAGAAGACGATCACGGGATACGCGCCGCCGCGCGTCGGATACTCGATGGCCATGTTGAGGTCTTTGTTGCGCTGCGCGTCGTGCAGCGTCGCCATCGGAATCGAGCCGACCGAGAACGGCGTCTCCGGCGTCGAGTAGCGATAGTCCTGTTTCTGATCGTTCGATTGCGACGCCATGCTCGGCGTCTGCGGCGCCGAGGCGCACGCGGCGAGAAGCGCCACGGCGAACGGCACCACAATGCGGTGTCTCATGATTCCTCCATGTCGATCTCTATACGAGACGGATCGCGATTCGCTGAAATTTCGGCTGTTTGTTTTGCGGCCGGCGCGTACTGCGCGATGGCGACGCTGCCGAGAACGATGAGACCGCCAGCGATCGCCGTGCCGCTCACCGGCTCGTGGAGCATCAGGATGGCAGCGCCGAACGTGATGAGCGGCTCGAGATAGAGCAGCGCCGCGACGCGCGACACTTCGATGTGCTCCAGCGCTCCGTACCAGAAGAGATAGCCGAGGGCTGAGCATCCGACGGCGAGGAAGAGCACGGACGTCCAGCCGATCGGCGTCAACTGCGGCAGCTCGCGCCATCCTCGCGTAGCGACGAAGAACGGCGCGAGCATCGCCAGACCGAGGAGCATGCCGCCGCTCGTGGCGACGCGAGGACCGACGCGTTTGATGGTCGGATGTCCGACGACCGAGTAGATCGACCAATTCAGTCCGCTGAGGAGGATCAGCAGATCGCCGCGCGTCGACGGCAGCGAGAGCAACGACGAATGAAAGTCGCCGCGCGTGATCACCAGCAGCGCGCCGGCGAATCCGCCCGTGAGTCCGACGATCTTCCAGAAGCCGAAGCGCTCGCGAAAGACGATCGCGCTCAGCACCGCGGACCAGATCGGCGTCACGCCGATCAGCCATCCGGTGTGCACCGCCGTCGTCATCGTCAGCGCGTTTGCCTGAATCATCTGATGCAGGAAGACGCCGAGGAATCCCATGAGGGCGAGCTGCGGCAGGGCGTCGCGCGGCGGAAGCTTGCGCACGATCGCGAAAAGTAAAACCGCGCCGATCGCAAATCGTAAGAAGATCAGAGTAATCGGCGAGATCTCGCGCAAGGCGGCCTTCGTGGCGACAAATGAAATGCCCCAGAAGATGACGGCGATGAATGCACCGGCCCGCGGCGGGATACGCGACATCGATCCGATGGTAGCAGCGCTCGCCGTCGGGACCGTCCTGCTGCATCTGATTTGTATCAACCAGTACGGCTACTTCCGCGACGAGCTTTACTACCTCGCTTGTGGCGAGCATCTCGACTGGGGTTACGTCGATCAGCCGCCGCTCATCGGCCTTCTCGCCTTTCTCATCCGCCACACGCTCGGCACGTCGCTCTTGGCGATTCGCATCGTCCCCGTGCTCGCGCACGCCGGAATCGTCTTGTTGACAGCAGCCATCGCCCGCCGTCTCGGCGCATCGTCATTCGCCCAACGCCTCGCCGCGCTCTGCTCGATGATCGCGCCGCTGTATCTGGCGCTTGGCCACTATTTATCGATGAACATATTCGAGCCGCTGCTTTGGATGGGATGTGTGTGGGCTTTCCTGGCAGGCCGCCGCTGGATCCTGTTCGGCACGCTCGCCGGCATCGGACTCGAGAACAAGCACGCCATCCTCTTCTTCGGTCTCGCCTTCGTGATCGGACTCCTCTTCTCCGAAGATCGACGCGAGCTGATTCGTCCGCGCATCTGGATCGGCGGCGCGATCGCGTTCGCGATCTTTCTTCCGAATCTGATCTGGGAGTGGCGGCATCACTTCGCGACGCTCGAGCTGCTCAACAACATCGCCCACAGCCACAAGAACGCGCCGGTCACGGCGTGGTCGTTCTTCGCCGCACAGATTCACCTGATGAATCCGATCCTGCTTCCGGTCTGGCTCGCGGGACTGGTCTGGCTTCTCAAGCAACCGCGCTTCCGCGC
>Ga0075425_100002946_pt1 | contig 17154 bp, 14 predicted proteins | sample SoiMethybrSBSTD4_FD_75300 | JGI IMG/M metagenome (GOLD analysis project Ga0075425, IMG submission 75300) | Bulk soil microbial communities from a Populus tree surrounding site in Tennessee, USA - Soil MetaG P. TD hybrid SBSTD4 | ecosystem: Environmental > Terrestrial > Soil > Tree plantation... | reverse complement strand
AGGCCAAGGGCTAACCGTGTCAGACACGCTCACCATTGCCGGCAGGACTTTTACGTCGCGGCTGATCGTCGGGACCGGAAAGTACTCTTCGTACGCCGTCATGCAGCGCGCGCACGAAGCGTCGGGCGCGGAGATGATCACGGTTGCCGTGCGGCGAGTGAACATTTCCGATCGGTCGAAAGAATCTCTCCTCGACCACATCGACAGAAAGATTTTTCTGCTTCCCAACACCGCCGGCTGCTACAGCGCGGACGAGGCGATCCGCACGGCGAGGCTCGGGCGCGAGGCCGGCCTGTCCAACTGGGTCAAGCTCGAAGTGATCGGCGACGAGAAGACGCTGTTTCCCGACAACGAGGAGCTGATCGCCGCCACGAAAGTCCTGGTGAAGGAAGGGTTCGTCGTCCTTCCCTACACCAACGACGATCCGATTGCGTGCAGGAAGCTCGAGGACGCGGGCGCTGCCGCCGTGATGCCGCTCGGCGCGCCGATTGGATCCGGCCTCGGAATTCAGAATCCGAACAACATCCGCATCATCCGCGAATTCGCGCGTGTACCGATGATCGTCGATGCCGGCGTCGGCACGGCGTCCGACGCGGCGCTGGCGATGGAACTCGGCGCGGACGGCGTGCTGATGAACACCGCGATTGCCGGCGCCGAAGATCCCGTCTCGATGGCGGAGGCGATGAAGCTCGCCGTGCGCGCGGGACGCCTCGCCTACCTGTCGGGACGCATCCCCAGGAAGATGTACGCGAACGCGTCCAGCCCCGTCGACGGCTTGGTCGGCCGGCCTGTTCAGAAGGTCTGACGACGATCAGAGCCACCCGCGCAGCCTGTAGTAGAGCGTCGCGAGCACGTCGTACGTCGCTTCGTCCGAGATGGCCATCGACTCGTGATCCGGCGCGAGCGACCAGCGCGACGGCTCGCCCGCGCGCAGCGGCGTGGGCGACGGCACCGGATCGAGACCGACGGCGCGCAGCGTGCGCATCGCGCGCGGCATGTGCGTCGGCGCGGTGACGAGCACGAACCGCCGGATCCCCCGTTCCGCCAGCATCGGCTTCACCAGCAGCGCCTCCTCCCGCGTCGTCTGCGATCGATCCTCCATGACGATGCGATCGGCGGGGATGCCGAGGCGAATGGCCGCGTCGCGGTACGCGGCGGCTTCCGTCCGCGGCGGATACATGCCCTGCGTGTTGCCGCCGGAGACGATGACGAGGGGGTCGACGTCTCCCCGGAGGAGCCGATAGACGCGCACGGTTTCGACGATTCGCAGCGAGCTCGCGGCGAGGTCGTCCACGCCGATGCCGTACGCGACGTGGCTGATGATGCCGCCGCCGAGCATGACGATCGCGGTTGCCCCGCGCGCGTCGGCGCGCGACTGAATCGGCGCGTCGGCCGTGGCGACCGGCCACGCGATGATGGACGACCCCAGCGGCGTCCACGCGAGCCAGAACAGCAGGCCGACGGCCGTCAGCCAGATCCGCCCGGCGCGCGACGTGCGACGCGCGTAGAGCAGCGCGATGCCGACGCCGAACATCGTGAGGATGAACGGCAGGCTCGACAGGCGCGAATTGGCTTTGAGGAAGTCGAGAATCGCCGACAACGCCTACGCGCCGGTGACCGCGGCTCCGACGGTTTCGAGGCCGACGTGAAGGCGCAGCAGCGGCACGCCGTGCCGCGCGCAGAGCGATTCGAGCTCCAGCCTTCGCTGGGCCTCGAGCATCCGAGCGCTGATGACGATGGCGTCCACCGATCCGCCGGCGACGAACGCTTCGAGCGCGCCGAAGCCGCCGAGGACCGGGTAGCCGTGGACCCGCACCTTCCGTTTGTGCACGTCGTCGTCCACGAGGCCGAGGATGCGGTACCGGTCCGCCGTCTTGCCGAGCTCGCGCACGGCGATCAACCCGCCGTCGCCGGCCCCGTAGACGATGACGCGCGTCGTCGCCTTGTGATTGCGGCGCAGCGCTTCTGCGATCAGCCGGAACGAGGCCCGCGACGCGATCAGCAGCATCGTCAGCACGATGGCGTAGATGAGGAAGACGGTCCGCGAGTAGTGCTCGAAGCGCAGCACCATCAGCAGCGTGAGCATCGCCGTCGTCGTGCCGATGAACACGCCCTTCGCGATCGCCACGGTGTCCATCAGCCCGAAGTAGCGCCAGACCCCCTGATAGATGCCGACGGCGAAGAGCGTGACCATCTGGATGCCGACGAGCAGCGGCACCGACTGGTAGAACAGCGTGAAATTCTCGCGGTAGTCGGGCGCGCTCTCGAACCGCAGACGGTACGCCGTGTAGTACGCGACCGTGACGAGGACGAGGTCGAGCAGCACCTCGGCGACGCGCCGCTTGTACAGGAAATCGGCGACGAGCGGCGTGATCCGCGCGCGATCGATCGCGCCGGCCTCCGATTCCTCGTAGACGCGGACGCGCGAGAGATAGGCCGCGAAGATGACCATCGCGACGACGAAGAGGGACGCGACGAGGCCGGACCAGCTCAGGTTGAAGAAGTCGAACGCGATGCCGACCGCGCCGCCGATCGCCGCGAGCAGCCACAGCACGGCGACGGCCGCGCGCTCCGACAACCCGACCGCGACGAGCCGGTGCGACGAATGGTCGCGGCCGCCTTCCGACGGCGCGCGTCCCGAGAGAATGCGCGACCCGGTGACGAGCGCCGTGTCGAAGATCGGAATCAGCAGCACCAGCAGCGGCACGGCGACGATCGACAGCGGATTCGATTTCGCCGCGACCTGCTGCGACGAGCTGAGCGTCAGCGCGGCGAAGCTGAGGCCGAGCGTCAGGCTGCCGCTGTCGCCCATGAAGATCGACGCGGGATGGAAGTTGTAGACGAGGAAGCCTGCCGTCGCTCCGAGAAGCAGTGCGAGGTAGCGAATCTGCGAGTACGCGGCGGCCGACGGCAGGGCGCCGGCGAGGTTGACCATCAGCGCCGCGCCGACGATGAGCGCGATGCCGGCACAGAGGCCGTCCATGTTGTCGAGCAGATTGAAGGCGTTCGTCATGCCGACGATCCACACGAGCGTCAGCATCATGTCGAGCGTCAGCGAGCTGACCCAGTTCAGGCGGTACTGCGTCGTGAGGAACGCGCACGCGATCGCGACTTCGATGACGAGTTTCGTTGACGGACCGAGCGAGAGGATGTCGTCGGTCAGCCCCATCGCGAAGATCAGCGCAGCGCACACGAGCGGCACGGCCAGCGTGCCCGTCACGCCGAAGACGGCGATGCCGAGGATGACCGTCGCGCCGATGGCCACTCCGCCGAACAGCGCGATCGGCCGTCGGTGCCAGCGGTCCTCGCGCGGGTGCGCGACGCAGCCGAGCGAGACGGCCACGCGCCGCGCCAGCGGCACGAGCACGGCCGACACCAACAGCGCGAACAGGAACGGCCCGAAAGCCGCCCTCAAAGCAAGGTTGAAGGGGAGCAAGACTGTGTATTGTAGCGTATCGGTTGGTGCCGGCTTCCGGTCCACCCTGCCAGCCGACGCAGCCACAATTCGAACGTCAGGATCGCCCACAACTGATGGGCCCTGTCGCCCTGTCCCGCCAGATGGCCCTCGACGATCGACGTCACGTATGACGCAGAGAGAAATTCTGTGAAGCGGGCCGACGGCGCGCACAACAGGTCGCGCAGCGCGTCGCGGAACCCGCCGCGGAACCAGGCGTTCAGCGGCAAACCGAATCCCATCTTGCCGCGGGCCGCGATCTCCGGCGGTACCAGATCGCGAAACGCGTCGCGGAGGATCGCCTTCGTCCGGGTTCCATCGAGTTTGTGGCGATCGGGAAGCGCGGCCACGTATTCCACGAGCTCGCGATCGAGAAAGGGCGACCGCGCCTCCAGCGAATGCGCCATCGTCATGCGATCGGTCTTGACCAGAAGATCGCCGGGCAGATACGTCGTGAAATTGACGTGCAGCGCGCGGCTGAGCGGCGAGCGCGCCTCCAGCCACGGCCGCTCGGCGGCGATGTACCGCATCGGATCGATCGGCGCAACACCGTTCGCGAACTCGGGCCGCAGCAGAAGATCGAGATCGTTCGCGAATACGCCGCTCCAGCGCGTCAACCGCTCCTCGAGCGGCAGATCGGCGGCGCGGGCGAAGCGCCGCAGCCGCGCCAGCCAGTGGCGCTCGCGCGCGGGCGCAGGCAGCGGCGCCAGCAGCGCGCGCGCCGCCGCCGCAACCGGCGACGGGATGTTCTCCGCGAGCATCGCCGCCCGGAATCGATCGTAGCCGGCGAACAGCTCGTCGCCGCCGTCGCCCGTCAGCACGACCGTCGCCTTCTCGCGCGTGAGCTGCGACACGATGAAGGTCGGCAGCGCCGAAGAGTCGGCGAACGGTCCGTCGTGGTGCCAGACCAGCGTTTCGACGAGATCGAACGACGATGGCGGCACACGGAATTCAGTGTGATCGGTCTTGAAGGTCGCGGCGGCGAGTCGCGCGAACGCCGTTTCATCGTACGCGGGCTGGTCGTCGAAGCCGATGCTGAACGTCTTCACCGGGCTGTCCGTCAGCCGGCTCATGAGGCCGACGACGATCGTGGAGTCGAGACCGCCGCTCAGGAACGCGCCGAGCGGCACGTCGCTGACGAGCCGCCGCTCGACCGCGCGCCCCAGGCGCTCGCGGACGCACCGGGCGGCTTCAGCCGGCTGAATCGGCTCGATCGTCGACTCGCGCGGGTACTGCAGCTGCCAGTAACGCCGCGACGACCGGCGGGCGCCGGCGTCGATCGTCACGAGCGTGCCAGGCTCGAGTTGCGTGACGTTCCGGTAGAACGTCGCGGGCGCCGGCACGTAGCCGTGCAGAAAGTAGTACGGCAAAGAATCGCGATCGATTTCGATTGAGATGTCCGGATGGGCGAAGAACGCCTTGATCTCCGACGCGAACGCGAGCAGCCGCGCCGACCGGTAGAGAAACAGCGGCTTCTTGCCGACGCGATCGCGGGCCAGCGTCAGCGAACGGGCGCGCTCGTCCCAGACAGCCAGCGCGAACATGCCGTCCAGATCGGCGACCGCGTCCGCGCCCTTCTCCTCGTAGAGATGGACGATCGCCTCGGTGTCGCCCTGCGACGTGAATCGATGCCCGCGCGCGGCGAGTCCGCGGCGCAGGTCGCGGTAGTTGTAGATCTCGCCGTTCAACGCGGCGTGAACCGAGCCGTCCTCGTTGGCGATCGGCTGACTCGCGTTCGGCGTCAGGTCGATGATGCGGAGGCGGCGGAAGCCGACCGCCGCGGAGCCGGACGGAGAGACGTACAGGCCGCCTTCGTCGGGACCGCGATGGGTCAACTGATCGCGCATCGCCGTCACGAACGCCCCGTTCGACGGCTCGCCGTCGAATCTCAGCTCACCGCAGATCCCGCACATTTTTCAGCGGGCTCCGCCCCGCACGCCGCAGCCGTGATGGAGGCTGGCCCCGCGCTCATCTCGACGTCACGGCCGCGACGCTTGCCTCGGCTCGAGCAGAGGATTCATCTTTCAGGAACACGAAGTCCTCCATCACGAGGACGTCCATGTTCGTCTTCATGAAGCACCGGTACGCGTCCTCGGGCGTGCAGACGATCGGCTCGTCCTTGACGTTGAACGACGTATTGACGATGACGGGGCAGCCGGTGAGGCGATCGAACGCCTCGATGATGTCGTAATAAAGCGGGTTCATCTCGCGGCGTACGGTCTGGACGCGGGCGGAATAGTCGACGTGCGTCGCGGCCGGAATCTCGGATCGGACGACGTTCAGCTTGTCGATGCCCCACTTCCCGTCCTCCTCCGCCGTCGTCCGGCGGCGGCGTCGCGCGCTGACGTCGGCGACGAGGAGCATGTACGGGCTCTCGTAATCGAGGTCGAACCACTCCTGGACGCGCTCGCGGAGCACGGCCGGAGCGAAGGGGCGGAACGATTCGCGGAATTTGATCTTGAGGTTCAGCACCGACTGCATCTTCGGCGACCGCGCGTCGCCGATGATGGATCGGGCGCCGAGCGCGCGCGGACCGAATTCCATGCGACCCTGGAACAGGCCGATCACTTTCTCCTGCGCGAGGAGCTCGGCGACGAGCCGCGGCAGGTCGGCGCGCGCATGGCGCGCCGCTGTCAGGCCCCGGCCCTTCATCCAGTCGACGATTTCGGCGTCTGAGAATCGCGGGCCGATCAGCGCGCCCTGCATCTCATCGGCGTATGCCGTCAGGCCGTTCCACGCGCCCCGGCTCTCCGCGCTTTCGCGCGGCCTCCCGAGATAGCGGTGCCAGATCGCGTACGCGACGCCAAGCGCGCCGCCGGCGTCGCCCGATGCCGGCTGGATGAACAGATGCTTGAACGGGCCCTCGCGCAGGATGCGGCCGTTGCCCACGCAGTTGAGCGCAACGCCGCCGGCGAGGCACAGGCGATCGAGGCCGGTCTCCCGCTGCGCGCGGGCCGCCATGCGCATCATGATGTCTTCGGTGACGACCTGGACCGAGCGCGCCAGGTCCATTTCGCGCTGCGTAACTGGCTGCTCGGGCGCCCGGCGCGGACCGCCGAACAGCCGCTCGAATCCCTCGCCCGTCATCGTCAGGCCGCGATGGAACTCGAAGTAATCGAGATTCAGCCGCAGACTGCCGTCCTCGGCGACGTCGACGAGCTCGTCGCGCATCGTCTTCACGTACTTCGGCTCGCCGTACGGCGCCAGGCCCATCACCTTGTACTCGCCCTCGTTGACTGCGAAGCCGGTGAAGTACGTGAAGGCGGAATACAACAGGCCGACGGAGTGCGGGAAGTGCGTTTCGTCGCGCAGCGTCAGCTCGCTGCCGCGGCCCGCGCCGATGGACGAGGTCGTCCATTCGCCCACGCCGTCGATCGTGAGCACCGCCGCTTCCTCGAAGGGTGATGGATAGAACGCCGACGCGGCGTGCGACTCGTGGTGGTTGCCGAACAGAATCGTTTTGTCCGTGCCGAGCTCCGCCTGAATCTGATCTGCCTGCCACAGCTTCTCGCCCAGCCACAGCGGCATCGCCATCAGAAACGGACGGAAACCCCGAGGCGCGACGCCGACGGACGTCTCGAGAAGACGATCGAACTTGACGAGCGGCTTCTCGTAGAACGCGACGTGATCGACCTGCTCGATCGTGATTCCGGCTTCGCGCAGGCAGTACGAGACGGCGTTCGACGGAAACACCGAGTCGTGCTTCCGGCGCGTGAAGCGCTCCTCCTGCGCCGCCGCCACGATCCGGCCGTCGCCGAGCAGGCAGGCGGCCGAGTCGTGGTAGTACGCGGAGATCCCGAGGACGTACACCATCAGAACAGCGAATAGATGAACGGCGCGACGGCGCTGCTCTGCGCAAACACCAGGAGCAGGCCGAGCAAGACGAGGACGACGGCGATCGGCGCGATCCAGTACTTCTTTTCCTGACGGAGGAACTGGAAGAATTCGCCGAGCACGCTCTGTTTGGCCATAGAAACCTTCAGTACAAGTGTTCGTAATGCTTCGGATCGCGCAGCCGCTCCGGCGCCGGCGCCCACTCCGGCTTCGCCGCGCGCCATCGCTGTCCCAGGCGGTCCCTGCCCGCCAGCCGCTGCAGCGCGCCGTACGGCGTGATGACGACGTAGAACAGAATCGACAGCAGGATGCGGCTGTTGATCCACCCGAGCCCGCGCGCGAAACGCATCCACACCCGGTTCGGCGCGTCGAGCACCTTCGGCGCCGCGAATGCGAGGACGAGCATCACGGCCGCCGCCACGGCGAACGCCGCGGCGCCGTCCGTGCGGCCGCGCCACGCCCGCCACAGCGCCACAACGACGAACAGACCTCCGAACGCGAGACCGAACGATCGTCCGCCGGCACCCGGCTTGACCATCTTAGGCATGCGACGCACTCGCCGCCACGGCGCGGCGCACCGATGCCACGACCGCGTCGATTTGATCGTCGGTCATTTCGGGGTAGAGCGGCAGCGACAACACCTCGTCCGAGGCGCGCTGCGCTTCGGGAAACGCGTCCGGCTCGTAACCCAGATCGGCCCACGCGGGCTGACGGTGAATCGGAATCGGATAATGCACGCCGCTGGCGACGCCGTCGGCGCCGAGCGACTGCTTCAACGCATCGCGCTCGCGCGCGCGCACCGTGTACAGGTGATACACGTGGCGCGCGTATTCCATTTCGCACGGCAGCTGCAGCCCGATCCCGTCGAGCGCCTCGTCGTACCGATGCGCGATGCGGCGACGCCGATCGGTCCACCCGTCGAGATGGCGCAGCTTGACGCGCAGGATCGCCGCCTGAACCGCTTCCATCCGCATGTTGTACGCGCGTATCGAATGCTCGTACTTCACGCGCTCGCCCCAGTTGCGCAGCGCCCGAATCTGCTCCGCCCCGTCCGCATCGTCGGTGACGACCATGCCTCCCTCGCCCGCGGCGCCGAGGTTTTTCGTCGGATAGAAGCTGAAGCAGCCGAAATCGCCGAGAATGCCGGCGCGCAGCCCGCGGTACCGCGCGCCGTGCGCCTGCGCCGCGTCTTCGATGACGGTCAATCCGTGACGGGCGCCGACTTCGCGAATCGGATCCATGTCCGAGGGATGCCCGAAGAGGTGCACCGGAATAATCGCCTTCGTGCGGTCGGTGACGGCGTCTTCGATCGCCGACGGATTCATCGTGAACGTGCGCGGTTCGATGTCGACGAAGACCGGAACCGCGCCGACGTAGTCGATCACGGCCGCGGAGGCGACGAAGGTGAAGGGAACGGTGACGACTTCGTCGCCGCGGCCGACGCCGGCCGCGAGGAGCGCGAGCTGCAGCGCGCTCGTCCCGGAATTGACGGCGACCGCGTGCGACGCGCCGCAGTAGTCCGCGAACTCGCGCTCGAAGGCGGCGACTTCCTCGCCGAGGACGAACTGTCCGGACTCGAGCACGCGCGCGACCGCCGCGTCGATCTCCGGCCGGATCGATCGGTACTGCGCTTTCAGATCGAGCATCGGAATCATTCGACGGCCTTCACGGCGCCGACGGGACCGTCGACGTCGACCCTCGGGCCGGAGCCTTCGCCGGGGAGCTTCGCGGCAATCGGCATCCGCCATCCGGTGCCGAACGCGCGGTCGGTGACTTTCAGCCCGGGCGCGGCCTGCTTGCGCTTGAACTCCGCCGTGCGCACGAGCGCCAGCACGCGGCGGACGGTGCCGGCGTCGAAGCTCGCGGCGATGATTTCGTCCGCCGGCTGATGCTGTTCGATGTGCCGCTGCAGGATGTCGTCCAGCACATCGTAGGGCGGCAGCGAGTCCTGATCCGTCTGGTTGGGACGCAGCTCGGCGGAGGGCGCTTTCGTGAGGGTCGCCTCCGGAATGATCGCGCGGGCTTTCGACGCGTTCAGCCAGCGCGCCACGCGGTACACCATCGTCTTCGGCACGTCGGCGATGACGGCGAGGCCGCCGGACATGTCGCCGTACAGCGTGCAGTAGCCGACGGACAGCTCCGACTTGTTGCCGGTCGTCAGCAGCAGGGCGCCCCGCTTGTTCGAGAGCGCCATCAGGAGATTGCCGCGGATGCGCGCCTGGATGTTTTCCTCCGTGACGTCGCGCGGCGCGCCCGCGAACGCCGGCGCGAGCGTCTCGTCCATCGCATGCATGACGGCGTCGATCGGCAGCGTCTCGGTCCGCATCCCGAGCGCGGCCGCGAGCGCGATCGAATCGTTGACGCTGCCGGCGCTGGAGTACGGCGACGGCATCATCACGCCGAGCACGCAGTCGGCGCCAAGCGCCTCGACGGCGATCGCCGCGGTGAGCGCGGAATCGACGCCGCCCGACAGGCCAAGCACGACACGGCGGAATCCGCACTTGCGCACGTAGTCGCGCGTGCCGAGCACGAGCGCGCGCCAGATCTCCGACTCCGCCTCGAGATCCGTAGCCGGCGCGATCGGCTTGCCGGCGTCGATGTCGCAGACGACGACGTCCGGACCGAACGACGCGCCCCGGGCGATCGGACGCCCTTTCGCGTCGAACGCGCAGCTCCGGCCGTCGAAGACGAGGTCGTCGTTCCCGCCGAATTGATTCGTGTAGACGATCGGCACGCAGTGATGATGCGCGACCGTGCCCAGCATCGCTTCGCGGCGTGCGTGCTTGCCGACCGAGAACGGCGACGCCGACAGGTTGACGATCGCGCGCGCGCCGGCGCGCACGAGCTCCTCGACCGGATCGTGGTGATAGCGCCGCTTCTTCCAGAACGTCCGATCGTTCCAGACGTCCTCGCAGATGCTGACGCCGAGCGCGCGATCGGCGAGCTTCAGAATCTGGGGACCCCGGAACGGCTCGAAATAGCGATCCTCGTCGAACACGTCATAGGTCGGCAGCAGCGCCTTGCGGAACCGCTGTCCCGTCCGGCCGCCCTGCAGCAGGACCGCGCTGTTGTAGAGCGGACGTCCCTCTTCCGACGGATTCGGCTCGGGAAGCCCGACGATGATCGGCGGCTGCCCGATCAGATCGCGCGCAAGATCCTCGACCGCCTCCCAGCTGCGCCGAACGAATCCCGCGCTGAGCAGGAGATCGCGCGGGAGATAGCCGACGAGCGCGAGCTCGGGCGTCACCGCCAGGTCCGCGCCGAGACGTCCCGCCTGGCGAGCCGCGTCCGCGATGATCCGGGCGTTGCCGGACAGATCGCCGACGGTCGGATTGATCTGCAGCAGAGCTATTTTCAAGAGTTTTGTAACCCTTGATTGTACATGAACTTACTCGGCAAACCGATACTTGAGCAGGACCCACAGGGCCACGACCCCGTCCATCCACGTGATCTTCTTGCCCTCGTCGTACCCGCGGCCGTCGTAGGTGATGGGTACTTCGTAGACGCGGTACCCGCGCTTGAAGATCTTCGCGGTCATCTCGGGCTCGATGCCAAAGCCGTCCGACTGCAGGGTGAACGACCGCAGCACCTCGGTGCGCATCACCTTGTAGCAGGTCTCCATGTCCGTCAGCATCGTGTTGTAGAGGACGTTGGTGATCAGCGTCAGCACGCGGTTACCGAGGTAGTGCGTGAAGAGAAAAACACGATGCCGGCCGAGGAACCTCGATCCGTACACGACATCGGCGCGGCCGCGCACGATGAGATCGATCAATTCGGGATATTCCTCGGGCGAGTACTCGAGATCGGCGTCCTGAATGACGACGATCTCGCCGGTGACGCGCTCGAACCCGGCGCGCAGGGCGGACCCCTTGCCGCCGTTCCGGGGCTGAACGACCAGCACGAATCCGCGTTCGCGCTGCAGCTCCTGCAGCCGCGGGCCGGTGCCGTCCGTCGAGCAGTCGTCGACGACGATCAACTCGATGGGCAGCGGGACGGCGAGCACGCGCGCGATGATCTCGTCGATCGTTGAGCGCTCGTTGAACACGGGCATGACGACTGAGAGGCGCGGCGATGCCGACAGCGGCTTCATGAAGTCTGATTACGGTACAGTAACGCTCCAACGTGCCGCAAGCGGCGGACCCGCCCCAGCGTGTGTTGCGCGTCATTACCCGTCTGAACATCGGCGGGCCGGCGATCCAGGCGGTGTCTCTCTCGGCCGGCCTCGTCCGCGAGGGTTTCGACACGCTGCTCGTCCACGGCCGGCTGGGGCCGGACGAAGGCGATATGAGCTATCTGCTGGCGAACCAGCCGGTGCACACGCTCCACCTTCCTGCGCTCCAGCGCCGCCCCCGCCCCGTGGCCGATCTCTGGACGTTCGCGCGACTCCTTCGGATCATCGCGCGCTTCCGTCCCGACATCGTGCACACGCACATGGCCAAAGCGGGGCTGCTGGCCCGTGCGGCGGCGGTCTTCTACAACGTCGTTCACCCGTGGCGCCGGCGCATCGTGCTGGTCCACACGTATCACGGTCACGTCTTCGAGGGCTACTTCTCGAACGCCGTGACGCGCGTGTTCATCGCGCTCGAGCGGCTCCTGGCGCGCGACACCGACGCGCTCATCGCGGTCTCGCCGCGCGTTCACGACGATCTCATCGCGCGCTATCACATCGGCGCGCGGGAACGGTTCGTCGTCGCGCCGCTCGGCTTCGAGCTGGACGCGTTCGCCGAAGTCGACGATCGCACGCGCGCCGCGGCGCGCCGCGATCTGGGCATCCCGCCGGGAGCGCCGGTCGTGACGACCGTCGGCCGTCTGACCGCGATCAAGAACCAGATGCTGTTTCTCGACGCGGCGGCGCGCATCACCTCCCGCGTCGGCTCCGCGGTTTTTCTCATCGTCGGTGACGGCGAGCTGCGCGCCGATCTGGAGCGCGGCGCCCGGGAGCGCGGCATCGCCGGCCGCGTGCGCTTTCTCGGGTGGCGACGGGACCTCCCGGCGATCCACGCGGCGTCCGACGTCTTTGCGATCACGTCGCTCAACGAGGGAACGCCGGTCGCGCTCATCGAGGCGATGGCCGCGGGCGTCGCGGCGGTGGGCACCGACGTCGGCGGCGTCCGGGACGTCATCGTCGACGAGTCGATGGGAATCGTCGTGCCGGCAGGGGATCCCGCGGCGATGGCGGCGGCGATCAACGGGCTTCTCGACGATCCCGCCGGGCGCGCGGCGATGGCCGCGGCCGCCCGCAGGTCGGTCCTCGCGCGCTACACGTTCGCGAAGCTGACGGAAGGCATCGCGTCGCTCTACCGCGGGCTTCTCGACGCAAGACGGCGCTAAACGGGCGCCTGCGCGGCCGGGATCGCGCGGCCCGAAAGCCGCACGATGTTGGGCGCGCTGAACGATTTGAGGGCGTTCCGCGTGTCGACGACCGGGATGCCGCTGTCGACGAGCTTCTTCCAGTCGAACGTCGCGTGATCCGTGCAGATGACGATGCAGTCCGGGCGCTTGCCGAGCGCGGCCTGCTCCGAGATGGCTTCGCGCGTCGAAGGCCCGTGCGCGAGCGTCGGCACGAAGGGATCGCTGTAGCTGACGACGGCGCCGCGGCGCTCGAGCAGCTCGAGAATGTCGAGCGCGGGGGATTCCCGCATGTCGCCGACGTTCTTCTTGTAGGCCACGCCGTACAGGTGAATCTTCGATCCGTTGATCGGCTTGCGGACGTCGTTGAGCGCCTCGCCGATCCGCTCGACGACGTACTCCGGCATCGACGCGTTGACGTAGCCGGCGAGGTCGATGAAGCGGCACTCGAAGCCGACCTGCCGCGCCTTCCACGACAGATAGTGCGGATCGATGGGGATGCAGTGGCCGCCGAGACCGGGACCCGGATAGAACGGCATGAAGCCGAACGGCTTGGTCTTAGCCGCGTCGATCACTTCCCACACGTCGATGTCCATCTTGTGGCACATCTGCGCGATCTCGTTGACGAGACCGATGTTGACCGCGCGGAAGGTGTTCTCGAGCAGCTTGACCATCTCGGCGACGCGCGTCGAGCTGACCGGAATCACGTGGGAAACGATCTGCGAGTAGAGCGCGGCGGCCGCCTCGGTGCTGGCCGGCCCGTGGCCGCCGACGATCTTCGGAATGTTGCGCGTGGTGAATTGCTGGTTTCCCGGATCGACGCGCTCAGGGGAGAACGCGAGGAAGAAATCGCGGTCCGCGGCGAGCCCCTTCGCTTCGAGCATGGGCAGCGCCACTTCGTCGGTCGTCCCCGGATACGTCGTCGACTCGAGGATGACGAGCTGCCCCTTCTTCAACGACGCGGCGGCGTGTTCGAGCGCCTTGACGACGTAGGAGAGATCGGGATCCTTCGTCTTGCGGAGCGGCGTCGGCACGCAGATGTCGGCGACGTCCATCTGCGCGAGCTCGGACATGTCGGTCGTCGCGCGCAGGCGCCCGGCGGCGACGGCGTCGGCGAGATCCTGCTGCGCGACGTCGGGAATGTAGCTGCGGCCGGCGTTGATCTCGGCGACTTTCGACGCGTCGACGTCGAACCCTGTGACGTTGAAGCCCGCGCGGGCGAATTCGACGGCCAGCGGAAGCCCGACGTACCCGAGACCGATGACGCCGATGCGCGCCTGCTTGTTGGAAATCCGTACCAGCGTCGTCGCGATGGGTGTAGGCATGGTCAAGGCTGAAGGCTCAGTTAGAAAGAAAAAGGTTAACGATTCACGCCAAGCGTTGCGCGCGTCGCGGCGGACGGCTCCGCGGCCACACGTTCGAGATCGGCGTCGACCATCATCGTGACGAGGCGCCGGAAGTCGATGTCCGGCTTCCATCCGAGCTCGGTACGCGCCTTCGTCGAATCGCCGACCAGGTGCTCGACTTCCGCCGGACGCAGCAGCTTCGGGTCGGTCTTCACGTAGCGCTGCCAGTCGAGGCCCACGTGGGTGAACGCGATCTCGACGAGCTCGCGGACCGAGTGGCTCTTCCCCGTCGCGATGACGTAGTCTTCGGCGTCCTTCCGCTGCAGCATCATCCACATCGCGCGCACGTAGTCGCCGGCATAGCCCCAGTCGCGGTGCGCGTCGAGATTGCCGAGCGTGAGAGAATCGCCGAGACCGAGCTTGATCCGCGCCACGGCGTCGGTGACTTTGCGCGTGACGAATTCGAGTCCGCGCCGCGGCGACTCGTGGTTGAATAGAATTCCGGAGACGGCAAAAAGGTCGTAGCTTTCACGGTAGTTGACCGTGATGTAGTGGGCGAACACCTTCGACACGCCGTACGGGCTGCGCGGGTAGAACGGCGTCATCTCGGTCTGCGGCGTTTCGCGGACCTTGCCGAACATCTCGCTCGACGAGGCCTGATAGAGATGAATCGACGGATCGACGTGGCGAATGGCTTCGAGCACGCGCGTGACGCCCTGCGCGTTGAACTCGCCGGTCAGCATCGGCTGATCCCACGACGCCGGAACGAACGACATGGCGGCGAGGTTGTAGAACTCCTGGGGGCGCACGTCGTCAACGAGTCGAATCAGCGACAGCTGATCGAGCAAATCCCCGGGACGGAGCGTGATGCGATCGAGAAGGTGCTGGATGCGCCAGTTGTTCGGCGCGCTGAGCCGGCGCGTGACGCCGACGACTTCATAGCCTTTTTCCAGCAGCAGCTCGGCGAGGTACGAACCGTCCTGGCCGGTGATCCCGGTGATAATGGCGCGCTTCGACATGCAATCGCAGCAATATAACATCTCCGCGCGTTACCGACGAGCTGGGGCGCGGCGTGGCTGAGTTCGAGCGCATCGACGTGGCGGTCGTCGGCGCGGGCGTGACCGGACTCGCGTCGGCGGGCGCGCTCGCACGTCTCGGACTGACGACGTGTCTGCTCGAGCGGCATCCGCGGCCGGGGCTCGACACCAGCACCCACAATTCCGGGGTCATTCACGCGGGCCTCTACTATCCGCCCGGCTCGCTGAAGGCACGCCTGTGCATCGAAGGCGCCCGGATGATGTACGACTTCTGCGCCGCACGCGGCATTCCGCACCGGCGCTGCGGCAAGCTCGTCGTCGCGCACGACGACGCCGAGCTGCAGGCGATCGAAGCACTGCGCGCGAACGGCGCTGCGAACGGCGCCGAGGGACTCGAGATCGTCGATCGCGCGTTTGTGGCGAAGCGCGAGCCGCACGTGACCGCGACGTCCGCTCTCTGGTCGCCGAATTCGGGCATCGTCGACGCCGAAACGCTGGTCAGGACGCTCCTCGCGCGCGCGCAGGCCGACGGCGTGATGTTTCTGCCCGGGACGAAGCTCGTCGGCGCCGACCGCCGCGACGACGGCATGGTCCTCGCGACCGAGCGTGAGACGATTCACGCGAAAACGGTCGTCAACGCCGCCGGGCTGTATGCCGACGAGGTATCGCGGATGCTCGGGGGAGAGGCATTCACGATTTATCCGTGCCGCGGCGAGTACGCGGAGCTGGTGCCGGCGAAGCGATCGCTCGTCAATGGACTGGTGTATCCGCTGCCGCACGGCCACGGACTGGGAGTGCATCTGGTGAAGACGACCGCCGGCGCGGTCTGGCTCGGGCCCACGAGCGACTTCATCGATCGGAAAGACGACTACGAGAGCAATCGGCTGGCGCTCGAAGCGTTCGTCGAGCCGGCCCGGCGGCTGCTTCGCGACATCACCCTCGCGGATCTGCGGCCGTCGGGCAGCGGGATCCGGCCGAAGATCGCGCCGCCGTCGCAATCGTTCGCCGACTTTGTGATTCGGCGCGATCGTGAGAATCCGTTCGTCGTGCAGGCGTCGGGCATCGAGTCGCCGGGGCTCACGTCATGCCTCGCCGTCGGCGAGCTGGTCGCGCGGATCACGTCGGAGTGACTCCGGATCGAGAAATCAATCCGCAGTCCGCAATCCGCAATCCGCAATGGCCCGGACGTAGCGCTTGACGGCGTCCTGCCAGGCCGGCATGTCGATTCCGACCGAGCGCAGCTTCTCGTTGGACAACGCGCAGAACTGCGGGCGCGGCGCCTTCATCGGCGTCTCGACGAATCGGACCGCGGTGACACGGGGCTCGACGCCGAGCTGCCGGGCGAGTTCGACGGCGAACTCGTGCCACGTGCAACTGCCGGTGTTCACGCAGTGATAGACGCCGGGCGGCGGGGCGGATTCGATCAGCCGTACTGTCGCCCACACCGCATCGGGGATGTAGGTCGGCGAGACGGTGCGATCGGTGAATACGTTCGGCGACTGCCCCGCCTTCAACGCGTCGACAATCGTCGCGACGCTGCCCTTCGATTGCGCCGCGTGCGCCTGCGGCCCGAAGAGCGTCTCCACCCGCAGAACATATCCGCGCGGCGCGTCGGTCGCGAACCACTCGCCGAGGCGCTTCGAGATTCCGTACACGCTGCGGGGGTTGGTCGGATCGGTTTCGCGGTAAGGGACCGACGCCGTTCCGTCGAAGACGAAATCGGTGCTGAAGTGAACGAGCATGGCGCCGCGGCGCGACGCCTCTTGCGCGAGCGTCTGCACGCCGAAGGCGTTGACGTTCAGCGCGTCGACGGCGCGCTCCTCGGCCTCGTCCACGCCGGCCATCGCCGCCGCGTTCACGATGACGTCCGGCGCGGCGCGTTCCAGGGCCGCCGCCACCGCCGCCGGACTGGCGATGTCGAGATCACTTCGGGCGAACGCAACGACCGCGTCGATGCCGGGGCGGCCCGCGTACGCCTCGACGAGCGCCGACCCGAGACGGCCGCGCGCACCGGTGACGACGATTCGCATGCTCAGGCGGCGCGCGCTTCGTCCGCGTCGAATGCGCGCATCTTCGCATCGTCGAACACGCCTTCCCAGCGCGCGACGACGACGGTCGCGATGCAGTTGCCCAT
>Ga0075425_100002945_pt1 | contig 17159 bp, 12 predicted proteins | sample SoiMethybrSBSTD4_FD_75300 | JGI IMG/M metagenome (GOLD analysis project Ga0075425, IMG submission 75300) | Bulk soil microbial communities from a Populus tree surrounding site in Tennessee, USA - Soil MetaG P. TD hybrid SBSTD4 | ecosystem: Environmental > Terrestrial > Soil > Tree plantation... | reverse complement strand
GATCATAGAGAAGGCTCCACAAACTGTTTTCACGCTCCTGGACGATGGGAGCGGGGTGCTTCTCAACCTGGAAACGCGGTTTTACTACAGCCTAAACAAGACCGCGGTGGCGCTTTGGCAAGAGCTCGAGAGTCGAAGAACCCTCACGTTGGAAGCTCTCATCCAGGCAACAACGACTCGTTTTGACGTCTCCTACGAGTCTGCCAGCGAGGAAGTCAACGAATTCGTCTCGAGACTAAACGAATTCAAAATGGTTTCTTTGAGTTAAGCACCGAACAGCAAGCGGCTGCCCTGCCTTGAACGGTTAGCCTGATTTCTACCCATGAGCATCCGCCCTCTCCGTAGCGGAATGCCCCATTCGTAACCCATGATTGCGGGCTGAAATCCTGTTTTTGTCATTTCTGCTCAAACCGAGTACTGGCACGAGCATTGCACCGTGACCAGAAAAGGAGAGAGGAAATGGAGTTCCTAACTATCACAGCGAAATCCGAAGGCAATCGTTATGTGGCGATTTATCGAAAATGGTTTAGTCAAACCCTTGGAGCGTGGGAACTGGAGCTGGTACCGGGGACCCTCCGGTGGCTTACTGCGAGTGACCAAGCTCAAGCAGATCAATCAGATCAGCAGCCTGCATTACTTCAAAATGACGGATCGAGCCTCGAAATGGTGTCGAAAGCTGCTAATGAATCCGAGGTCGGCGGGTTAACACCGGTTCAAATCCCCTCAGCAGCTTGACTTCAGCCATCCTGTCAATCTTTTTACTGAATCAAACTTTGACTGTAAGTATGCTTTCTAAACGAATTAGGAGGGAAACTGTGCGGAGGTATCAAACTGTTGATAATTTACTTTAACTTTTTTCTTGCATCCTGTTGAGAGCTATGATATAAACCCGCCCTGTAAACAACACCGCCTTATGTTCCTGCCATATTGCGGTACTGTTTTGGCGGTGCGCTGGGGGTAAGGAACATTCAGATAGGGGGCTACTGAATGTTCAAGGGGGCTTGTCGATTAGACGACCTGGCGCACCGCACCATCATATTTCATCTACTCCTCCCAGTCAAGAAGTTTCGCTTCTCCATTCACAACTTTGCACTGATTTGGTACGCCTTGGTCCGTCACGAGCGGCTAAACCGGCTGGAAATACGCCCGACAGGACTTGAACCTGTAACCCCCAGATCCGAAGTCTGGTGCTCTATCCAATTGAGCTACGGGCGCTTCTTAAACTAGCCAAGAGATTATTAGAAACCCGACGATGTGTCAAACGGCTGCCCTCCAGGAAGCCGTTTCAACCGTTCCGATCACAAAAAGGCGGAGTCTAGAATGGAGTAAGCGAAGTGGTCTGATTCAGCGAGCGGTAAAGTTCATTAAAATCCCGGACACTCCTCTCGAAAACCGATTGGAATGAGCCTATGTCTTCAGGATGTATTGTTAGGTTAACCCCATTTGCAAACGCCAGATAAGTATCCAAAGTGCGAAGCTGGGGGGAAACCAGAACCACGTAAGTCCTGCGGCGTACTTGTGGAGTCAGGCTGTTTACGTACTGCATCATTACCGCGCCACCCTGGTGGTCGGCATCAAACGACGGGCTCAGCACGATGACTTCGGCGCGAGATTCGTGAAGGATCTCGATAGCTTCCGGCGCGAAATCCGCTGAAAAAACCTCATAGTACGCAGGATCGAGCGCAGATCGAAGCTCCTCCCGCATCTCCCCGCTTTCGAGACAGAGCAGCACTCGGCGACGCTGCCACTTCTTCGAATCGGCGACCTGCGGCTGAGCACCCTTCAAACCGGCTATCAACAAATCGGCGAGCGCTCGAATCGAATCCTGATCGACCTGACCTTCTTCTGGCATCGGGTCCAGCAACCCGGAGATCCCGGGAAGCCGCGGCTCTTCTTTCGGAGGCGGCATTATCGTGACCGCCTGACGGCAACGTGGACACAAAACATTGAAGGGCTCGGTCGGCAGCCGAGTATCATCAAAGGTCAGGCTCATCGCGCACTGCGGACAACTCGCTATCATCTCTAATCTCCTAGCTCCTTGGCTCGCTACCTTTCGGCTCTCTCCAACACGCGCGGTCTCTGGACATCCGTCATTCTTCCGGGAACGTAGTTTCTCTCCTCGCGGCGACTCAACATATCGTCGGAGGTTCCCAAACCGGACAGTCGCAAAAGCAGATTCGAAGGATTCGTCGCAAACGCCAGCCCGGTCTCCTGAGTTATGACTCCGCTTCGAATCATCCTCTCGATCACCTGATCGAAGTGCTGCATTCCCTCGAGTTCCCCATCGTTCATTGCCTCGAGCAGCGTCTTTCCTTCGCTCTCGCCCTGCTCGATGTACTCGCGCGATCGCGGCGTGGCTTTTAGGACTTCAACCGCGGCGATTCGGCCGTTCTCGTCGGCGCGAGGCAACAACCGTTGCGAAATGATGTATCTGAATGCCTGCGCGAGACGGGTTCGAATGACATGTTCCTCAGACTTCGGATAGATACCGATGATTCTGTTCACCGTCTTTGAAGCATCGGTCGTATGCAGCGTAGACAGCACCAGGTGGCCGGTTTCCGAAGCTTCGAGCGCGATCTCTGTAGTCTCCATATCGCGCATTTCACCTACGAGAATGACCTTCGGAGCCTGTCTCAACGCGGCCCGGAGCCCGAGAGCAAAGGCCGGAGTATCGGTGCCCAACTCACGCTGATTGATGGTCGATTTTTTGTGCTGATGCAAGAACTCGATGGGATCTTCGATGGTAACTATGTGATAGCTGTGTTCAGTATTGATCTTGTCGATGATGGCTGCGAGCGTCGATGTCTTACCGGAACCGGTCGGACCGGTTAGCAAGACGATTCCGTTTTTGAGATTTGATATTTCACCGAGTTGAGAAGGTAACCCAAGGCTGTCAATGGTCGGCACGCTGGTAGGAATCACTCGCATTACGACCGAAATCGACCCGCGTTGCTTGAATACATTTACTCGAAAACGGACTCGGCTCGGGATCGCATAACCGATATCGGCAGAGCCGGTTTGAAGAAATCGCCGGGCTGCATCGGAGTTGCCTTCCATAAGCGACATCGCGATTATCTCTGTTTGATAAGGGATCAGGTTTCGGAGTCCTTTGACCTCAACCGGAGTGAGTCTCCCGTTTATCTCGACCTGAGGCGGGCGTCCACAAGAAAAATTCAAATCGGATATGTTGTCGGCAACCGAAAGCATTTTTTCGAGGACCGGCTGTAGGTCGAAGAAGCTCATTTTATCTCCTGAAACCGCGGGCGATGGTGGCGTAGAACGTCAGTTCGAGGGGAACCTTAATACCGAGGATAGGGGCATTTAACGCGCGAAAATACCGCCGGGGTGCGGTGGAATCCAAAATACGACAATAACCATTAAAGGGCAACAGTATTCTAAATCATGCAAAGGATGGAGGATGGAGGTTCGAGGATTGAGCATGGAAGATCGAGAATGGAAGATCGAGAATGGAGTTGAGCAACCTGCTGTGGAAGTTCGCGACACATCGTCCATCCTCCATCTTCAATCCTCTATCCTCCAGCCTCAATCCTCCACTTTCCCCAGGCGTGTTACTATTGACCGCCCATGCAACTACACCCGACCTCGATAATCAGCCCCGGCGCTCGTTTGGGGACCAATGTCATAATTGGCCCTTTTGCGATTATCGAAGGCGACACCGACATCGGTCACGACACCGAGATTCGCGCTCACGCGGTTGTTAAACGCTTTACTTCGCTCGGTCATGCCAACATCGTGCACGAAGGAGCGGTTCTTGGCGGTGAGCCTCAAGATACCGGATTTGTAGATTGTGAAAGTTATCTTCACATCGGCTCAAACAACCACTTCCGCGAAGGCGTGACGATCCATCGAGGAACTCGGTCGAACTCGGAAACGATTGTTGGTTCAAACTGCTTTCTGATGAGCAACGCGCACGTAGGTCATAACTCTCGACTGGGAGACGGAGTGATTATTGCCAGCAACGTCGCTGTTGCCGGTCACGTTGAAATTCAGGATCAGGCGTTCATATCGGGCGGTGTTGTAATCCATCAGTTCTGCAAAGTCGGACGCCTAGCGATGATCGGGGGAAACTCGAAGATCGTGCAGGATTGTCTTCCCTTTGTGGTAACCGACGGGTTTCCTGGGAGAGCGTGCGGGTTGAACAAAGTGGGTCTGAAGCGCGCCGGGGTCGACTCGACCACGATGCAGAATCTCAAACAGGCCTACCGACTGCTGCTCAGATCAAAACTCACCTTGGAAGCTGCGCTTGAAGAGATGGAAGGTATCCCAGATCCGATGGATCGGTATCTTTCGGATTTCATTCGCAGTTCGACTCGGGGGTTCTGTCACGACTGATGGAGTCAGGGATTGGGGATAGAGGACGGAGGATCGAGACTAGAGGATTGAGGATTGAGGATAGAGGATTGAAAATGAAGGTTCAGGCACTATGAAATTCGATCCTCAATCTTCCATCCTCAATCTTCCATCCTCAATCTTCGATCTTCAATCCCCGATCCTCAACCCTTCCTCCATTCCTCCCCTTGTCTGCGCAAGTCATCCAGTGACGACTGAAGCGCCTGCTGTTTTTCTGCCACTTCTTTCGCGGTTGCCTCGCGAGGCACGTAGATCGGCTCGCCAATCAAAGTGATTGCCCGTGTGAATGGAATGGGTATCTGAAGTCGGTCCCAGCTCGGAACTTCGATTTGTTTCTTCGTGACGATGTGAAACGGTAGGATCGCTTGGCCGGTGTGTCGCGCCAGAGTCACCGCTCCCGGCTTCGCGATGAAGACCGGTCCGCGCGGTCCATCGATTGTGAATCCGACATCCATGCCGCTTTCCAGGCAGGCGGCCATCTCGGCCAGCGCCCTTCCACCGCCTCTTGTAGCAGAACCTCGCGAGGTCCCGTAGCCGAACCGCTTGATCACTCTTCCGGTGTACTCCGCATCTCTGCTTACGCTCGACATCACGACGATTCCGCGCTTCCGCCAGAACCACGTCGCCGTAATGATACACACATGCCAGAACGCAAATATCGTCCTCCGCCCGTCGGCGTTGATTCGTTCGAGATGCTCGCGGCCACGAACTTCCCATCGAAGCGACGAGCAGATTAACCCGGTGGCCACATAAAAAGTGATTCCGATTACACGAATTGCAAGCCGGTCGCGGAAACCATACGCAGACAAGTCGTCACGCTTGTAAACCTTTTTCTTCAGCGCATCGATATCGACGGGCTCACGGCGCCGTTTTGCGCGAGTCGTCGATTTGCTCTCCAGATTTTTGCTGCTGGTTGCGGCAGGGACTGAGGATTCGTGATTGGAGGGAAACGACATTTGTTCGAGTAGTGCGGGCGCGATCACTTTCGTCGCGTGCCAGGCTTGCCGTTCAGCTCTCGATGTTCGAGATTGTAGAAGTCGAGCATTACATCGGTGTTTCCGCGAAGATCCCGTTCCAGCCGGTCGAGAGCCACGCGTACCACGTCGCGGTGATGCACTTTGCGTCGGCTGGGGATATTGCTCACCTGAATCCATAACTTGTGTATCAGGTTTATGTCCTCTTCGGTTAGGTGCGGCGCGTGAGCTCCAAGATGGACGACGTGCTCGACGCCGCTCGGCTCAATCACCTTGAAGGCGACTTGTCTGCGCGGTTTTTCCGCCAGCCGTTCCCAAGCGCGCCCGAGCTCGCGTGCCTGATCCTGCACAGTCATCTTCGACGACATCCCGGCGACCACCACCGACGAATCCAACCGGAGCGCTGTTTGCGCAACAGCGTCGAAAATGTTGGTTGCCGGAACAATCACCAACTCAACGGTCTTGCCATGTTTTTCCGCCAGCGAAACGACTCTGGTAAACAACCGTTGCTCGTACTCGGTAAACAGCGTCTCATCTGACAAGTCGCGTTCGCCGCCAACTGGTCCGGTAATGAGTCGAGTCGTCAACACCACAATGTCCTGTTCATCGACGTTTGTCTTTTCCAAGATCCGTTCGAGATGAGACAGGGTGTTGTAGTCGCGAGCAGCAACCAGGATGTTTCCAGGCCGCGCGCCGACCGATTGCAGATCGACGGTCTCGCTGTGTTGAAGCTGAAACTGGTCGAGCTTTGAAGCGGTGAGATCGAGTTTGCGCTGATTAATTCGCTCAGAGACGGTGAATGTCACGAAGAACGCGACAGTAAACAGAGTTCCCGAGATCGTCGCAACCTCTTTAGTGAGCAGGTTGGTCAAAGCTATCGAAACCAGAATAAGCGACACGGTGATGAGCCCGAGCGGGATCTCGGTGCGGCCGATCTTGATATTGAATGGGACCCTAAACTCGCGCTCCTCGGGGCGTTTGAAGCGAAGAACAACCGTGGCGATCGCATTAAATGAAAAACTCCAGATCACGCCAAACGCATAGGCTTCACCCAGGACTATCGTGTCGCCGCGCGAAGCTATGATGGTGACGATCTGAAGGATCGCGATCAAGTTGATCGTTCGATATGTCGTTCCGTACTTCTTGTGCGGGGATCTGAACCACGGCGTCAGCACTCCATCTTCGGAGACTCGATTCAGCACACCGTTTGAACCAAGGATCGCAGTGTTCACCGCTCCCGACAGCATTAGAAATCCGACTATCACCACAAACGCCTGGAAGAGCAGTCGCAGAGACTCAGGCCCGACAAAATTCATCGCCAGACCAGAGATCAGGTTTTGAAAATATTGCGGACGCACCGAATCCGGGATGATCGCGACCGCGAAAAATGAGACCAGCGAGGTGAACAACAACGAGAACACGAAGATGACAATGCCGGCGCGCATCAAGTTTTTAAGCTTTGGATGTTCGAGCTCTCGGTTGACTTGTGCGAGAGTCTCTTCGCCGCTCATCGCAAGAACCGAATGGCCAAACGCGACCATGATTCCAAGGAACCCGATAATGCTTGGCGCGTTCTGGACAATGGTATAACGGTCACCGGAAGGGACAAACCAATGCAAGGGTCGCAGCCAACCGAGTGCGTTGTCGTCCTTGCCGACAGAAAAACTCAGGTTGGATGGCGTGGGGAAAGGTGGCAGCCGCCCGCCGCGCTGCAGCAGAGTCAGACACGCCCAGCCGATCATTATCACAACCATGACCGTTGTGACGTACATGATCTTCATTGCATCGTCGCTTGATTCGTGTACGCCTTTCAGGTTTCGCCACCAGAAGTACAAGGTCGCCAGAATCGCGATCATAGCGGCGAGGTGGTTACTGGAATCTACGCTGGGGTCCCATGGGAAACCGAAATAAGTAACCGAACTGGCGACGAGTCCGACGATATATTTGCCGGCGGTAACTCCGGAAATTGGTCCAGTGAGAATGAAATCGAAGATCAGAGCCGAGACGCTGATTTTGGCCATGGTTCCGCCCAGGGCCTCTTTAACGACTCGGTAGACGCCGCCGCGAGTAAACATCGATGACGATTCGATGTAAACGATTCGAACCGCCGAGCTGAACAGCATTACGCCAAGGATGAACCAGGGAGCGGCTTTGCCGATGTACTGTTCCGCGAGGCCACCGGCATAAAACGCCGAGGAACCAAGATCATTGAGGACGATTGCTGCCGCTCGCCAAAACGAAATGAACGACAGCATCACTGATGTGGCGACGACGACCCTAACTCGGGTTGGGGTTTTGGGAGATTCCATCCGTTCTTTCTAGTGAGATTCCGAGTCTCCGGGATGCGTCGGTGCGTGTAGCCAGTGCATGATCAAGAGATAGGATAGCTTTGCTTCGCCCCTTGTCAAGGCGGCGAAATCTAACATCATCACGATGTGCCCTCATCACAGTATCGAACCACTCTATGTAGTATACTCTCGCGAATGTTAGTCGAGAAAATTACCAGCCGTCAGAACCCATTGGTAAAACGGTTCCGTCGAGTTCGCACGATGGGTGAACGGCACCATATCTTCCTCGAAGGCGTTCGACTTATGGAGGACGCAATAGGATCCGGTGTGCATTTTGAAAGTGTCGCATTCACCGGCGAACTCGAAGCTACCGATCGCGGCGCCGCTCTGATTGCTTCGCTTCAAAGCGTTCAGTGTCGAGGCGCCCTGGTCTCAAAACAGGTGATGCAAGCCATCTCCGACACGCAAAGCCCGCAGGGTGTCGCTGCAATTGTCAGCCGTCCTTATCTCGCTCTCGAAGACCTCTTCGCGAGTCATCCCGACCTGCTGATCATCGCCGATGAGCTTCAGGATCCTGGAAACCTGGGCACCATCATTAGAACCGCGGAGGCCGCCGGCGCGAGCGGCGTCATAACAACCAAATACACAGTAGATCCGTTTATCGAGAAAGCGATTCGCGCTTCGATGGGTTCTGCTCTTCGTCTGCCCATTGTCAGCGGAGCGAGCCGAGCTGACGTTGCGAAATTCTGCTCCGAGCATCGGATAAGACTTCTAGCATCGCGCGCCACTCCCGGTTTGCCTTCTGGGGTTATCGAAGATGCCGCTCGCGCCGAAAGAGTAAAGTTGTGTACCGAGGTTGATATGACAACTCCCATCGCGTTCGTGGTTGGGCGAGAGTCAACCGGCGTTTCGAGTTCCTCGCTCTCCGAAGCCGACGAACTCGTGCACATTCCAATGGCCGAAGGCGTAGAATCGTTGAACGTGGCGTCGGCAACAGCGATCCTTCTTTATGAAGCCGCCCGTCAACGCGGATTCAAGTTTAGAAAACCCGTAAGCGAGTCCCGCAAAGCAAAGGACGGAAAACAAAAGAAGACCTCACGATCGAATCACTGACTCACTTGTGGCGAACAACACAACTGCTGATTAATCCAGCAGACACAGAACCCACTGCCCGGGGTCCCCTCTCTTTTCGCTCCACAACTCGAACAGCCTGACGCTATAATCTTAGTTAGTGATATCATAAATGGAATTAATTAGCCGCATGTCGAGACGCTCCGAAATAATCTCAAGTTATCTGCAATCAGAAATTGCGCAGGGTTCTTTGCCCGGCGCTCAGTACCTGGTCGGCCGGAATCTGCAGATCGTCGCGGAAGATGCCGTTGGGCTGGCCGTTGTCGAACCGGAACCCATCGATGCAACTTTGGACACGATCTACGATATGGCCTCGCTCACGAAGCCACTCATCACCTCCTTGCTGCTGATGAGATTCGCAGAGCGCGGCGAGCTGGATTTGGAAGCGCCTCTGGCTGCGTACCTCAGTGAATTCAACGATCGTGACAAACGCGAAATAACTCTGACGCAGCTGCTAACCCACACGTCAGGGTTACCGAATTGGCGGCCGCTCTATCTCGAGGCCGCAACTCGCGAAGAAGTGCCCGAGGCAATCGGTCGAATCCTGTATGAACCCGAACCGCCCAGAGATGTCGTCTACAGTGATCTTAACTACATTTTGCTTGGCTTTATCCTTGAGCGGTTGAGCGGCGAACGGCTCGACAAACTGGCCGAGCGGGAGATTATTGTGCCGCTCGGGTTGGTGCGGACGATGTTCAATCCAAAACCGGAACTGATCCGTGAGATTGCCGCAACCGAACACGGTCAGGAATTCGAGCTTGCAAACGCGATCGCCGACATGAAGACTCGCGGCTGGAGCGGCAGCTCGGTGCTGAGGTCCCTGTCTCCAACAAGCAGCGCTCTCTCGAATGCGCGCTGGCGTAAAGACGTCATCTGGGGCGAAGTGCACGACGGGAACGCCAACTTTATGGGCGGCGTCGCTGGTCACGCAGGATTGTTCTCGACCGCTCGCGAGGCCTTCCGAATCGCAAATCAATTCCTTGACGGCAGCGAGTTGCTAAAGCCCGAGACCCTGGATTTGTTCGTTACCAACCTGACGAGCGGTTGCGAGACCGCGAGATCGATCGCCTGGATTTTGGCCAAGACTCCCGGATGCTCGGCCGGCTCGGACGTGCCTCAGTCGGCCATCGGGCACAACGGCTTCACCGGCACGAGTATCTGGATGGTCCCCGAGACGTGCTCGGTGTTCGTATTGCTGACCAACCGAGTCCATCCGCGAGTCGGCACGATCGACATGCGCGAGATTCGGCGTCACTTCAACTCGCTCGCAGTCGAAACTATCCGCGAATCTGAGTAATCGCGATTACTATCATGATGAGCGCAAACAATTTTTAGAGATTCAAAACGCAGTGCTGAAGACGCTTGATAACTACATCGACGGTGTTCCCGAGGGAGTGAGCCCGCTTGCCTCTCTCTGGTCGCGGAAGGGCCGGGATCGAAGATTTACCCGGTTGTTCGCAACCTCCGTTGCACTTCATCTCATCTTCTATGTCGCGCTGATCCTTCTCGACTCCTGGGCAATGAGGCAGGCAATTGCAAACAACCGGCAGCAAGGTTCCCTTGTGAAGCTGATCGAGCTTGCATCGCCACCCGATAAGACTACACTTCGCGCCGCCCCGGAGCCGCTCGAACGAGCGGACGTCAGTCGTCTTCAGTACGATCCCGCAACGGCCGATGACGTACATCTTGTCCAGCGCTCGCCGAAGCCGACAGAGCGACGCGGCAACGCAAGTCAGCTGCCCTCCGCTGATGCGATTGAGCGACAACTACGCGCGGCGAAAGGCTCCGGCAAACAGAATAACCGGGGCAAGACCAGTGAAGCTTCGCCACCAAATACATCCTCAGTACTGGCGAACAGAGTTCCGCAGTTCGACGAAGCGCTGAAGGCCCAGATGCCGCCTACACAAGCAGCGGCGGCTCCTCCTCCACCTTCTCCGAAGCCGGACCCTGCTGCGACAAGCCCTGCGAGCACCGAATCGTCTGCGGCAGGTACCCGGCACGGCAGCAGCAGCGACTCGAGCGCTCTCGGTCTCGAGAACGCGCAAGGACAGTACATGGCTTACGTACGCGCGAAGATCCGGAAAACAAATGAACGCAGCATGCCGCGCGAATGGATTCGAGATGTACTGCACGATAAGGTTTCTGCCGATTTTTCGCTGGAGATAAAGCGCGATGGGCAGATAATGTCGACGCGACTCATCCGTTCGTCGGGTTATTCGGTGCTTGACGCCCAAGCCAGACAGGCTATATTTACTGCGAGTCCTTTCGAAGGGTTCCCCCCTAACGCAGGAAACACCATAATCTTCACGGTGACCGTTTTTTTCTACACGCTGTAGTCAATTTATGAATATCGCTGTGAGACCTCTGCAGCTGAAACGCTGCCTGGCTTTCGCATTGGTGATTATCGCTTCCGGGCTCGCCCAGACGGCGAATCTCGTTGAGGCGATATCCGCAACGCTGCCACTGCAAAGCTCGTCCAATTCAAAAAAGACGAGTCAAAGAAACGAAAGCGACGAAACAGACGTAACCCGACCACGGCGGGCCGCGCAACAAGTAAACTCAGAGCAATCTTCCTCTGCGCTTGGACCGATCATTCGAGTCGCATTGATGACTGACGTCGAGTCCGTTGCCGTCACTTGCACGAGCGGTTTGACGGTTCGCAGTCAACCAAACACTGCCGCCAGAGAAATTTCGTCCGGATCCCTTAGCGTAAAACTTGGAAAACAGTTTGATCAGACGACTCATCAGCGCCGCGCGACGACGGCTTATCGAGTAAGCGTTGGGTCTTCGACCGAATCAAAGCACGCGCGAAAAGTGATGGACCAGCTTAAGAAGAAATATTTCGAAGCCCCGGAACTGAGCTTTGATGAGAAACATAAGAACTACTCGGTTTTGATCGGGCGTTTCACCGACCGCGCGGAAGCAACTCAGTTTCTCGAACGCCTTCGCCGGGCGGGATACGAAGACCCGAAAGTCATTGTCGATCCCACAGCTAAAGATTCGAAGTCCTCGAGTCAATCAAGCTCTCACAGTAAGAAAACCGATTCCGCCGCAAAAGGAATATCAAAGGAAACGAGAACCAGTGCGTTGAAGATTATCGCCGTCGATGACGACAGAATCGTCGCCGCGAGCGCCGATGAAATGGCGATCGCTCCCGACTCTCATACTCGATCAGATACCGAACACAAGATTTCTTCGGAACGCGAAGACATCAAGAAACGCGCACAGTCTGACCGCACTCAGGATGGCTCTTCATCTGAAAGCGATTCAACCGCTCCGCCGCTTCGAATAGGAAACGTGCAGTATCGTGGTCAGCTTTTTATCGTACTGAATTCCCGGGGGCGATTGAACATAGTCAATGCGCTTCCGCTCGAGGAGTATCTACGCGGCGTGGTGCCGTTGGAGTTATCACCTGGACAGTATCCCGAAATCGAAGCGTTAAAAGCACAAGCCGTTGCTGCTCGCTCATACGCGCTTGCGCACCTCGGATCGCATCGCGACGAAGGATACGACCTGGTTGATGACACCAGAGCTCAGGTGTACGGAGGACTGTCCGCCGAACGCGCGCTGAGCAACAGAGCCATCGAGGAGACACGTGGAATCGCGGTAGTTTTTCCAAACGAGGACGGGAAGCTCGTACCCATCGAAGCTCTCTACACAGCCAACTGTGGCGGCCGAACTGAGAACAACGATGAAGTCTTCGGAGGCAAGCCGCTGCCTTATCTGAGGGCAGTATCGTGCGCTCCCGATGCTGAGGCGATCGTTGTCCGGGACATTGTCTCAAACAGATCGCGAGAACCGTTGTCTGGAACCGACGGCCGCCCCCTGGCCAAAGAAGTTGGCATTCTTTCAGTGCTGGGCTTCGCGCTTCCCGCCCGGCTCAACAGCGCTTATCTGAATCGAACTGCGGATTCGGAGGAGATCAAGAGCTGGCTTACACAGATCGCTCGTCTCAATCGACGCACACCAAAGAGCCTGGATCGAAGCGATATCGTAGGGCTGTCGGAGTTCGCACATCTTTTGGGCACTGCTCTCTACGGTGATGGGCGTGCAGCTACTCTTCTCGCTCCGGCGGATATCGATTATCTGCTCGGAGGGATTCGAGTCCAGCAACTGCCGCGTGAGGCGCGCGCAGATGTTGCAATGCTGTTGAAAGAAGGAATCCTTCGTGTGCCATCGGATGGCGTCATCGATGGGCGTGCAGCAACAACCCGTGCGCAAGCTATCGAAATGATGGCTCGAGCAGCAGTCTCGAGATCAGGAAATCAAGCATCTGACTTCTCATCACCGAAATCAGAATCAACCTCTGCCCGCGGTCAGGGAATTTCAGAATCAGGCCACGCATCGCAAACAGTCTCTCAAGCGTCGCTTCCGGCGAGTCACGGTTCAGAATCAAGGTCGGCAAAGCAACTCGCATCTACTAACGTGTCTGTGCCTGGATCCCAGATCCTCGCTTTCAAAAACGACATCGCTACGAGCGTCGCGGGAGGCCGGTTGTTAGTCGCCTCACAGTCTCTCGATCCAGCGCCACGTGGAAGTACATCGCGATTCACAACCGTCAACACGAGTTCATCCGCGAAACTCATTCGTAACCCGGACAGTAGCAATAGATCGCCAAATGTCACTTCAAAGAATTCGACTGCGAGTCTTGAAGAAACACGAGGCGGATCCGAGAGCGAAGTCAAACAGCCGCGTGGCCTCGTTGTTACGGAAACCGCCTGGTTGTTCCGAACCTTTTCAGCTGAAAGCCATCAGGTCGATCGATTGACAATAATCGGCGGCGAGAAACTTTTGTATCACCTGAACGATCGTGGCGAGATCGATTTTCTGGAAGCCACGCTGGCGGAACACAGCGCGACGAGCGATCGCTTTTCGAGCATCGCTCAATGGCAGGAGCGGATGACCGTCGACGATCTGCAGCAGAGATTAGCACGTGTTCGAGTCGATGTTGGACGCGTCGATCGAGTCGAGCCGGTGTCTTTTAGCTCTTCGAATCGAGTGACCGAGATCGAAGTCACAGGTGATGAAGGTCACGCTCGCTTGCGGCGGTCGCAGATTCGCACCGCGTTTGGTCTCAGGGAATATTTGTTCGTCGTCGATCGCGAGACGGACAGCAAAGGTCGAAGCTTGGCATTCGTTTTTAGCGGCAGAGGATGGGGGCACGGAGTTGGAATGTGCCAGACTGGCGCCTACGGTTTGGCCAGGGACGGCTATTCTTACTCGGCGATTCTCCAAAAGTATTACACTGGCGTGACGCTTCAACGAATGTACTAAAGCGGCCCAAACCGAGCCATCAGGTGGTAGTTTTGGGGCCCTGTTACGTTCTGGATTATCTTCTTGCTACGGTTTGGGCCTTAGGGTATACTCGCGACCTTGTTCTAGAAAAGAAATAAGTTACAGCCGCCGGGGATGGCCGTATTATGAGTCGAGAGCCCGAAGCAAGAGCCACAAAACTTCGCTCAGGAACACCAGAAAAATCGATGCGCACTCATATCGACAAGCGGCCTGCCGAGCCACCTCGGGTTTCTCCCCAAGAGTCAGGACAATACTGCCGATAGTCGCACTACTAATTAGCGACCGGAGAAAAACTTTACTGTTCGTTAGGCCCCTCGAGGCAGCGGGAGAAGTCTGGCCCAGGGTTATAAGCATTTCGAGGTCTGGTTGATGCTTCGTGTTGTGTTTCGCTCCCTGATGGCGTTGGTGTCGATTGCTGTTTGCAGCTCCATCACGCTCGCACATTCCCAAGGCTCCTCCTCATCAGGTCCCGGCGGGTATGCGCTCGTTCTCGTTGACGCCAGCTCTAAGGGAGATCTGGCAGACGCGAGCGACTTCATCACATCGCAAGGCGGGCGCGTGGCAGTCGTGCTGCCTCCACACGTAATTCTTGGATGGATCGCTCCGGAATCTGATTCGAGGCTTCTGGGTCGTCACGGCATCCGGTCGATTCATAGGACTTCTCTCAGCTCGCCGCCGGCAGGCTTCAGAGATCGCGAAACTCGCACCGCGATCAACGCATTTAACGATATCGCGTCCGGTCAAAGCGCGCATCGACGAGAAAGAGAAGCGCGTCAAGAAACGGGACCCGCCGCGGGACGCCCGGGCATGATCGATTGCTCGCTCCCACGCCCGGCGTTGAACAAGGATGAGTTCATTCGAAACCTCCGTCTCCTGGGCGCGGAGGAATCTGTCCAGAGCATTCAATCGACGGTCACACCACAGTACTTCAACAACAGCGATGTGATGGACGGGAAAGTCGCCGTCGCGGTCTTCCTTGTTGAGAGCAACGGTGGAATAGACCCGAACGTTTATTCGTGGTCGCAAGCCGATCAGGATAATGCCTTCGCTCAGGTCGTCGATGGTTTGAATTGGTGGGTTGAACAATCGCGCGCATTCAACCTCGGCAGGCCACTCCAATTCACGGTCATTCAATACTCTGCATCACACCCGGCAAGCCAGATTCCGTACGAGCCGATTTTGCGCTCCGGATCCGATGCTCAATTTTGGGTCAACCAGGTAATGACCAACGTCGGTGCAACCGCGGGCAACGTGTTCGAACGCGTCGCAGCTTTCGACCGAGTCACCCGAGATCAAAACCGCGCCGACTGGGCGTATTCGATGTTTATTGCGTACAACCCGTCGCCGGCTCGTACGACATTCACCGACGGACGAGCATCGTGGGCATACATCGGCGGTCCGCATGTGGTTGCGCTCTACCACAGTTTCGGCTGGCCGCTCTCTCAAATCGCAAGCCACGAAACCGGGCACATCTTTTTTGCCTGCGATGAATACTTTCAACCGGGATATCAGACTTGCAGCTGCACCTGCGCCCCGGAAGTCAGACCGGAGGCGCTGAACGGAAACTGCCAGGAAATAACCTGTAATCGATCTTCCACGCAGTGCATGATGAGGCTCAATGAGCTTACGGTATGTCCGTTCACAGTAGCGCAAATCGGTTGGACGTCCGCCGTTCCCAAACCTCCGCCGCTGGCGCCTACAGGTCTCGTCGCGAGTGCCTCGTCGCCAACCCAGGTCACATTGATCTGGCAGGACACTTCCGCGGTTGAAGACGGTTTCCAAATCGAACGCCGCGGAGGCACCAGCGCGGAGTTTACTCAGGTAGGCGTAGTCGCCGCGAATGCAACCAGCTTCATAGATACCAGCGTGTTGCCCAACACCGCATACGCATATCGAGTTCGCGCGTTCAACGAAAGCGGGATTTCGGCTTTCACAAACGAAGCTCCGGTAATCACGCCGTCGACTTCTCCGGTGCTCGCGATCGGGACATCGGATCTGCCGGACGCCACGGTCGGCGTTGCTTACAGTCGAACGCTGGCAGCCATCGGCGGCAGACCTGACTACATCTGGCTGGTTGACAGCGGCGGACTGCCGCCCGGTTTGTCGCTTGCGCAGGCGGGCGTCATCGGCGGCACACCAACTTCAGCCGGCACTTTCAATTTCGTCGCAAGAGTCACCGACAGTAATAACAATTCTACATCTAAAGCTCTATCCCTGATTGTGAAGTCTGCGGCGCCTTTGACGATCACTGCCACACAGTTACCTCGCGGGTCGGTCGGCACACCGTACAGTCAGAATATCGGCGCATCCGGAGGACAAACTCCTTACACCTGGTCGATCCAGTCCGGGAGTCTCCCCGACGGTCTGACGCTCAATCAAACCGGTGTGATATCGGGAACGCCCGAACGCCCGGTGACCACCAGTTTTGTACTCAAGCTTACAGATGCGGTCAATGCGAGCGTTACCACCACTCTTTCGCTCACAATCAACCCGGCGGTTCTGTTGCTTGCGATCGAGACCCAATCGCTGGCTGACGGGGTCGTCGGTGAGGAATATTCCCAAACGATGCGTGCCGCCGGCGGCAGCTCGCCTTATAAATGGGATTTGAAGAGCGGGAGACTTCCGGACGGATTGGTTTTATCTGACGCCGGAGTGATCTCCGGGACGCCGTCGACTCCAGGGGAGCTATCGTTCGAGGTACGCGCGACGGATCAAAGCGGCCAGACGATTGTCGCTTCGTTATCCATTGACGTCGACCCGCCGCCGGATCTCACCATCCTGACTCCGGGCACTCTCCCGGTTGGCGGGATAGGCGTTCCCTATCGCTTCGAACTGAAGGCAACCGCCGGGACGGCGCCTTACTCTTGGGTGAAGAAGAGGAAACCGAAGTTCGGCAATATGCCTGACGGTCTCTCGCTTTCCAAGGACGGAGTACTGTCGGGGACTCCGACTGCTCAGGGCGTGTTCAATTTCACGGTGATCGTGAACGATTCGGGCGATAGGCAGGCGAGAAAGCCACTGGTGCTCGAGATCGGGCCTCCTCCTCCTGCCCTTTCCATTCGAACCGACGTACTTCCGCAGGCCTTGCAAGGGCTTTTGT
>Ga0075425_100002944_pt1 | contig 17162 bp, 11 predicted proteins | sample SoiMethybrSBSTD4_FD_75300 | JGI IMG/M metagenome (GOLD analysis project Ga0075425, IMG submission 75300) | Bulk soil microbial communities from a Populus tree surrounding site in Tennessee, USA - Soil MetaG P. TD hybrid SBSTD4 | ecosystem: Environmental > Terrestrial > Soil > Tree plantation... | reverse complement strand
GGTCCGTCTTCGCTTCCGCCGTCTTGCCGAGCTGGAGGTAGGCCAGGCCGCGGCGGAAGTAGCCGTCGGCATACGCGGGGTCGAGGGCGATGGACTTGCCGAAGTAGGCGATCGCATCCTCCGGGCGGTTGGCGTTGATGAGGGCCACCCCGACGTTGAAGAGCACGTCCGGGGTCTTGATCGCGCTCTCGTCGAGTCCCTTCAGGAGCTCGAGGCCGCGGTCGATCATTCCGCCGCTCAGCGCGGCCTGGGCCGCGATGATCCGGATGGGCGCGTTGGTCGGATCCGCGTCCAGCACCTTCTGGATGTGCTCGAGCCCCTCGGAGTATTTCTTCTGCTGGATGAGCGAGAAGCCCATCTGCTGGTGGATGGTCGTCGCCAGGTCCGGGCGCAGGGCGAGGAGCTTCTCGTATTCGGCCTGCGCCTCCGCGAATCGCCCGGCCTTGTACGCCTCGTCCGCCTTCTTCACGGTCTCGAGCACTTCGGGCGGCACCGGCGGCGGCCCGGACTTCTCGAGGCGGATCTCCATGGGGGGGAGGTGAGAGGCCTCGTTGGGGAGAGTGAAGCTCACCTGCCGCGTGGCGTATCCGGCGGCCTCGACGTCCACGTTCCAGGTGCCGGCCACGATGCCGAGGTAGGCCCATCGCCCCTTCTTGTCCGTCTTGAGGGTGGGTCCGCCGCCGCGGGCCGGCTGGACGAGCTTGAGGGTGGCGCCGACGACGGGCGTGCCGTCGGGGGCGAGGACGCGCCCCTCGACGCGTCCGTTGCCCTTCCAGTCCTGGGCCTGCGCGACGCTCGCACCGAGCACGGCCAGGCTGAAGAGGCTCCCGCGAACCAGCTTGGGAAAAAGGGCCAAGGCCGACCTCCTGATCCGAGGATTGTAGTGCGCCACAAAGAAAAAGGCCCCGGGGCGGTGCCCCGAGGCCTTCTCGAACGAACGGACGGCTAGAAGCCCAGACGCATGCCGATGCGCAGGATGCGCGGCGACAGGTTGTCGGTCAGGAGGTGGAAGTTCGTCGCCTGCAGGTTGCGCTGGCGATTCAGCTCGGTGTTGCTGTTGAACACGTTGAACAGGTCGGCGGTGATCGTGACGGACGTCCGGCCGCCGAACTTCATGTTCTTGGCCAGGCGCAGGTCGAGGTCCCAGAGGTCGCTGAACCGGAAGTAGTCGACCGTCGGCGTGATCAGGATGCGCTGCGTCCCGTCGGCGCCCAGGGCCTGGTTGATGAACAGCGGATACGGTGTGCCCTGCTTGCCGAACAGGTTGGCCGCGATCTCGAAGTTGCCCGGGAGCTGGTAGACCGCGTTGGCGTTGATCGCCCACTTGGCGTTCAGGAAGATGTCGCCGGAGCCGCTGCCGGACGTGCGCGGCGCGACCTGTCCGCCCTGGACGAGCGCTTCCGTGTCGTGGCGGGTCGGGTTGTAGGGCACGTTGAACTGCGGCACGGCGCCGACTTCGTAGGGCGTTCCCTTCCAGTATTCGCGGTGGTTGTTGTAACCGGCGGCGAAGCGCGCCATCCAATGGTTCGCCATGCGCTTGGTGGCGGAGAACTCGAATCCATTGAAGGTCTGGTAGTAGTCGTCGTTGTTCGTCATGAAGCGGCCGTTGCCGCCGGCGTTCACGAGGGTCTGCACGGGGTTGTAGGTCTGCACGTTGAACGCGGTGCCGTCGGGCAGGGTGCCGGTGAGGACGGCACCCGGCGTGTAGTCGGACGCGGTCATGCCGATGCGGGGCGCGGTGATGAACCGATTGAACTTGCGGTACGTGTAGGTCACGGACACCGCGAGGTTCGGGAACAGCTCACGGTCCAGACCGAAGACGCCCTCGTTGGTGATCGGCGCCTTGAGGTTGGAGTCGATCCGGTTCGCCGACACGACCGCCGTGGGGGCGGCCGGGTTGAAACCGTTGCCAACCGCGAGCGGCGCGGGGAGGATCGTCACCTCGCCCGGCTGGGTCAGGTGGTCACCGTTGCGGTCCACCCACGGGTATTCCGCCCAACCCGCGTTCGCGGTCGGGTTCTGGTAGCCGACGGTGCCGGTGTCGAGCTGCGTCGCGTATCGCGCGTAGGAAGCGCGGACGAGCGTCTTGCGTCCGCTGTCGAGGGCGTAGGTCAGGCCCACGCGCGGGGAGATGTCGTTCCAGGTGAAAGGCGAGTCGTAGCCCGCGAACGAGATCCCGGGGACGAGGTTCGGGAAGGCGCCGTTCGAGAGCGTGTCCGTCGGCACGGCGGAGCCGTTCTGGCGGTCCCAGCGCAGGCCGAGGTTCACGGTCACGCGGTCCTTGGTGAAGGTGTCGCCCAGGTACGCGCTCGTGTAGTACGTGCGGTTCACGCCTTTGCCCTCGCGGTACAAGCGCGCCCGCTGGTTCGTCAAGGAGGTGTCGATGGCCACCGACATGTCACCCGGGTATAGCGTGCCCGTGAGGGCCTCCGTCCAGCGGTAGCCGCCCCCGAACTTGATCTCGTGGTTGCCGCCCATGCCGGTCATGAAGTAGTTGCCGTCGAGGTTGGCCACGTACTGCGGGCGGACGTTGAGGGAGAGCTGGGCGCTGCCGAAGGTCGAGCCCAGGCGGGGGCTGTAACCCATCTGCGAGTCCAGGCCGCCGCGCGGCGCGAGCTGGAACCCGGCGCCGTAATAGGCGCCCTTCAGGCTCATGAAGAAGTTGGGGCTGAAGATGTGGTTGTCCTCGATCTTCCACAGACCCGGCGGCTTGCCTTCCGGATAGGAGCCACCCTGGTTCCAGGTCGAAGAGTCGACCTCCACGCAGCCGCTGCAATTCCCGGTGAGGCGTCCGAACTTCTCCTTCGCGCCCAGGAACCAGAAGCCGCTGATCATGTCGCTCTTCGTGGCCTGCCAGTTCACCTTGACGTTCGAGTCCTTGAGGATCGTCTTGTCGATGGTGGCGCCGGCCGAGCGGACGAGGCGGATGTCCTGCTTGCCCCACGAGCCCCAGAACCAGAGCTTGTCCTTGATGATCGGCCCACCCAGATCGAAGCCGTAGTCCGCGACCTGCTTGTTGTGGTTGGCGGTGTCTTCGGTGACGCCGGTGGCGGCCAGCTCATCCGGCACGTTGCTCGAGGCCAGATCCTCGTGGGTGAAGTAACCACGGAGAGTGCCGTGGAACTGGTTGGTACCCCGCTTGGTGACGAAGTTGATCCCGACGCCGCCCGTGGTCTGGCGGATGTCGTTGCCGCTGGTCGAGATCTGGATCTCCTGGAAGGCGTCGTAGTCGAAGTAGGTGGGTGAAGCGCCGATGGCGGCCATGTCGGTGATCATGATGCCGTCCAGGGCCCACACGCCGTCGTTGCCGGAGGCACCCTTGGCGCGGTAGGCCGACTGCTGTCCGCTTTCGTTCCCGGCGACGTTGACGCGATCGAGGATCACGCCCGGCACCGTGCGCAGGAGCGCCCAGGGATCGCGCGAGTTCGGGATCTTCGAGAGCTCATCCTGCGTGAATACGGTCGACGTGCCGGTGCGCTTGGTATCGATCACGGGGGTCTCCGCCGTGACCGTGATCGTCTCCTCGACCGAGGCGACCTTCATGCCGACGGAGATGTCCACGTTCGTGCCCGTGGCCACGACCACGTTCTCGCGGTTGACGGTGGAGAACCCGGTCAGCGTGGCCGTCACCTTGTAGGAGCCCGGCGAAAGATTCAGGACGCGGAAACGTCCGTCGGAACCGGTGACCGTGTTCACGGTGCCGTTCACACCCTTGACGGAGACCGCGACTCCCGGCAGCGGGGCGCCCGATTCGTCGGAAGCGGTCCCGTAGATGTTGCCCGTCGCGAGCTGGGCGGCCACGGGAAGGGCCAACCCCAAAAGCACCGCGAGCGTGAGAAGAGTTCTTTTCATAAACTCGTCGACCTCCTGGCTTCAGGCGAGAACGATCATGGTTTGGACTGACGGTTGGCCGCGTTGTTGGCAAGACGCGCGCCAAATGTCTTTATGACACGTCGATGACTGTAAGCGATTGACTTCACAAGGCATCGTCGATCGGAGGCGATGCGGCTTTTCATTGGTCAGTCCATCCATTTGGACGGAAACGGGCCGAAATCCAAATCATTGGAGTCGCCGAAATACTGTTCGGACGGAGACTTGTCACGCGGGCTAGACTCGATCGCTCGTCTCGGAGGTATCCGGATGTCATCGCGTTCCGTCGCGGCGGCCCTGCTGTTGTTGGTGACCGGGACGCCGGCGGCATCACCCGGTCCTCCCGAGTTCGGCTCCGCCATCACGGTCGTCACCGTTCCCGTGTTCGCGACGGACCGCAAGGGCCGCGCGGTCACGGGCCTCACCATCGAAGACTTCGACGTGACCGACGAGGGGCGCCCGGTCAAGCTGGTCGGCCTGCGCGAGATCGACGCCGCGGAGTTGCTGCCCGAGCAGACGCGGGACTCGCCGGCGGCCCGGCGCCAGTTCCTGCTCCTCTTCGACCTTTCCTTCAGCAGCGTCAACGGCCTCGTGCGCTCGCGCAAGGCCGCGCTCGAATTCGTCAATGGCCTCGCGCCTTCCGACCTGGCCTCGATCGCCACCTTCTCCGCCAACCACGGCGTGCGTCTGCTCCTCGCCTTCACCTCCGACCGCGCCCAGCTCGCCCGCGCCATTGCGACCCTCGGCGTCTTGCAGCTCGACCGGCGCGCCGATCCCCTGGGGCTGGCCTACGACCTGCGCGAGGTGGGAGCGGCCATGCCGGACACGCTGCCCGACGAAGCCGGCACCGCCGTCGCCGATGCGATGCGTGCGGTGCAGATCCGCTTCGAGCGCACTCAGCAGGCGGTGTACCGGCAGAAGGTCCTGGCTCTCTTCGAGGGCCTGGGCCAGCTGGCCACGGCGCTGGAAGTGGTCCAGGGGCGCAAGCAGGTCGTGCTGCTCTCCAGCGGTTTCGAGGAGACGACGCTCGGAGGTCAGAGCACGGCCCAGACCCTCGCCGACTCGGACGCGGTGGTCCGCGGGCGAGTATGGGAGGTCCAGAGCGAGAACCGTTTCGGCGACACGCAGGTCCGCGAGGAGATGACGCGCACGCTCCGCGCGTTTTCCGCCGCCGACGCCGTGGTCCACACCGTGGACCTCTCGGGCCTGTCTGCGCGCGGTGACGCGTCCCAGGGCCCGGGAGAGCCGATCCGGCGCTCGGGGCAGGAGTCGCTGGCCGAGATCGCGAACCTCTCGGGCGGCCGCCTGTTCAAGGACGCGAACGACCTGGGCCAGGCCCTGCGCGAGATCTCGGAGATGAGCCGGCGCTACTACCTGCTCGCCTTCGAGCCCCCGGCCACGCGCGGCGCCGGTCGCTTCCACAAGCTGCGCGTCCGCTTGTCCCGGATGCGCGACGTCTCCCTCTCGCATCGCGCCGGTTACTTCGAGCGCGCGGCGGAGCACGAGCCCACCGCGCTGGCGCGCCGTTTCGAAGCGGCGGAGGTCGTGACCAAGGGCATGGCGGAATCGGAGCTGGCGGTGCGCGTCCTGGGCGTTCCCCACCGCACGCCCTCCGGCACCGCCGCCTTCTCGTTCGTGGTCGAGGTCGAGCCGCGGGAGACGAGCGGCGCCGCCCCCCTCGGCCTCGAGATCTATGCCTACGCGCTCGACGAGAAGGGCACGGTCGAGGACTTCGTCGCCATCGCTTCCAATCTCGACCTCACCCGCGTGGGCGACAAGCTGCGGGACCGCGGCCTGCGCTGCCGCGGGGCGTTCGTGCTGCCGCCCGGCCGCCATTCGCTGCGCGTCCTGGCGCGGGACGCGGCCAGCGGGCGGATGGGATCGGCCTGGCTGGATCTCACGCTGCCCGCGTTCGACTCGCCGGAGGTGATGTTGTTCCCTCCGCTCTTCATGGACGATCCCGCGCAGTGGATCGTGATCGACGCCCCCTCACGAGGCGCCCACCCGCCGGAGTCGCCGTTCCGGGTGGCGGACGACGTGTTCGTCCCGCGGGTGCGTCCGTCCCTGGCCAACGGGCGCCTGGACCGCATCTGCCTGCTCGTGTACGACGGAGGCCGGAGCTACGATCCGGGCGCCTCCTTCGAGATCAAGCCGCAACTGGTGAAGAACGACGGTGGGGCGGTCCGCCTCGGCCGGATCGAGGTGGCCAAGACGGTGTCCGGCACCGACGGCTTCCGGCGGTTCGTCCTCAACGTCACGCCCGCCGACCTCGTGGCGGGCGACTACACGCTCCGCGTCCGCCTGCGCGATCCCTCCTCCGGCCGCGTCAGCGAGGCCTACCAGGCCGTCCGCGTCGAATAGCGCATTCCTTCCGCTACACTCCCGAAGTGATGCTCTTCCGCGCGGGCTGGGTCGTGCCCGTGGAGCGGCCGCCGCTGCGCGACGCGGCGGTCGCCGTGGACGACGGCCGCGTGCGCTGGGTGGGGCCGGCCGCGGAGGCGCCCGCCGGCGAGAGGCAAGACCTGGGGCCCGGAGTCCTCCTGCCCGGCCTCGTCAACGCGCACTGCCATCTCGAGCTGTCGCACCTGGCCGGACGGCTGGGGAAGGCCGACGGCTTCGTGGACTGGGTCGAGCGCCTGGTCACGACGCGGCCCCAGGACCCTCCGGAGATGGTACGCCGTCGCGCGTCCGCCGGCATCCAGCAGCTCGAGGACACGGGCACCGCCGGCGTGGGTGACGTGTCGAACGCGCTCGCGCATCTCGATCTCCTCGCGCGCTCCACGCTGCGCGCGCGTGTCTTCTTCGAGCTGATCGGCTGGGACCCGCAGGGCGCGGCGGCGGTCATCGAGACGGCGCGCGCTCGCGTGGCCGCGGTCGAGCCGGCGGACCGCATCACGGTATCGCTCGCGGCCCACGCGCCGCACTCCGTCTCCGCGGCCCTCCTGCAGGCGATGGCGCAGGCGGGCGGCGTGTCCGCGCTGCACCTCGCGGAGTCTCCGCACGAGCGGCGGTTCCTGCACGGCCGTGACGACGAATGGAGCGCCTTCCTGGCCCGACGCGGGCTGGGGCATGTGGGGTTCGTGCCGCCTCACCTGAGCCCCGTCGGCTACATGGACCGGCTCGGCGTGCTGCGCCCGGGACTGGTGGCGGCGCACGGCGTGCAGGTGGACGAGGCCGATTGCGCGCTCCTGGCCGCGCGCGGCGTGTCCGTCGTCTTGTGCCCGCGCAGCAACCGCGCGCTCGACGTCGGCCTCGCTCCCGTCCCGGAGCTGCGGGCGGCGGGCGTGCGCCTGGCCATCGGCACGGACAGCCTGGCCAGCGTCCCCAGCCTGGACCTCTGGGAGGACGTCCTGGCCCTCCATCGCGCCTTCCCGTCCCTCGAGCCCGAATGGCTGGTGCGCACGGCCACCCGGGGTGGCGCGGAGGCGCTCGGCTTCGACGATCTCGGGCGCATCGCGCCGGGCGCGGAGGCCGCCTTCGCGTTCGCCGAGGGCCCGGCGTCGCTGTCCGATCCCCTGGCCTTCCTCCTGTCGGGCGAGGCGCGGCTGCGCGGGGTGCGCCCGTGAAGACGCTCGTCGATCGCGCGCTCGTCTACGGCCGCATGATCAAGTTCTCGCACTCCGTGTTCGCGCTGCCCTTCGCTCTGGCCTCGGCCGCGGTGGCCGCGAAGGGGCGCGTGCCCTGGCGGGAGCTGCCCTGGATCGTGCTGGCCATGATCGGCGCGCGCAGCGCGGCCATGGGATTCAACCGGCTGGCCGATCAGGCCATCGATGCGCGCAACCCGCGCACGGCCGGGCGCGAGCTGCCTCGCGGCGCGCTCTCGCGCCGCGAGGTGTGGCTCTTCGTCTCTCTCTCCGCCCTGGCCCTGATCGGGGCGGCCGCGATGCTCAACCCCCTGTGCCTGCTCCTCTCGCCGGTGGCCCTGCTCGTCGTGCTGGGGTACTCCTACACCAAGCGGTTCACGTCCCTGTCGCACCTCGTCCTCGGCCTCGCCCTCTCCATCGCGCCCGTGGGGGCGTGGCTCGCCGTCCGTGGCCGGTTCGACGCCGCGCCGGTCGTGCTCGCGCTGGCCGTCCTCTGCTGGGTCGCCGGCTTCGACACGATCTACTCCTGCCAGGACGTCGACTTCGACCGCCGCGAGGGACTGCGATCCCTGCCCGCGCTCCTCGGGATCCGCCGGGCCCTGGCCGTCGCCCGGGCCCTTCACGTCGCGGCGGTCGTGCTCCTGGCCGTCCTGTACACGCTCGCGCCGCTGCATCCGATCTACCTGGCCGGGGTGGCGGCGGTGGCCGTGCTCCTCGTCTACGAGCACTCCCTGGTCTCCGCGGACGACCTCTCGCGCGTCGACGCCGCCTTCTTCACCGTGAACGGCTGGATCAGCGTGGGCTACCTGTTCTTCACGGTCCTCGGCCTCCGGCTCGCGTAGGGCGCGGCCACGCCTTAGAATGGCCCCGTTCCGCCAACCCAAAGGTACGGCGCGGAGCATCATGACGACTGTGGCCCCGCCCCTCGGACGCTCGGACGCCCTCCCCACCCCCGGGGCCCCTGAGACCCTCGCCGTACGGTCGATGTTCGACCGCATCGCCCCGCGCTACGACCTCGTCAACCGGCTCCTGTCGGGCGGCACCGACGTGCGCTGGCGCCGCCGCGCCGTGGACGCGCTGGACCTGCCGCCCGGGTCGCGCGTCCTCGACCTGTGCACGGGGACGGCGGATCTCCTCGTCGAAGCGCTGCGACGCGACGGCACCCGCCGCGGCGTGGGCCTCGACCTCTCGAGCTCGATGCTGGGGCGAGCGGGGGGCAAGCTGTCGCGGGCGCACCTGGACGGGCGCGCGGCCCTCGTGGCCGGCGACGCCCAGCGCCTGCCTCTCGCATCCGGCCGCTTCGACGGCGCCCTCGTCGCCTTCGGCATCCGCAACGTAGGCGATCCCGCGGCCGCGCTGGTCGAGCTCCGTCGGGTCCTGCGGCCGGGCGGCCGCCTCGTCGTCCTCGAGTTCTCCACGCCGCGCGGCCTGTTCGGCCTCGTCTTCGGCGCCTATTCGCGCCACGTGCTCCCGCGCGTCGGGGGCTGGATCAGCGGAGACCGCGGCGCCTACGCCTACCTGCCGGCATCGGTGGCCCGCTTCGCCACCCCGGCCGCTTTCGGAGCGCGCCTGGAGGCGGCCGGCTTCACGAGCGTGCGCTGGGCGCCGCTCACCGGCGGCATCGCGCACGTCTTCGAGGGCACGCGGGCGTGACACCCCTGGCCGCGACGCTGCAGAAGGCGGTCCCCCGGCTGGAGGCGCAGCGGGCGGCGATCCTGGAGGCCTGGCTGCGCGCCCTCGCGGACACGGCCGCCCCCGGCGTGGGCGACCTGCGCGAGTCCTGCGAGCGGGAGCTGGACTTCGTGCTCACCCGCCTCCGCGTGGGCGAGGCGGAGGAGCTCCTGGACGAGGAGGCGCGGGAGGCGGCGCGCCGCGCCCGCACGGGCTCCAGCCTGCAGTGGCGGGCCCAGGCCCTGTCGCGCCTCGACCGCTGCTGCCTGGGCGCGCTCACGAACGGCGGCGACGGCGCTGGTCACGGAGACGAGCAGGTCCAGGCCGTGGCCGAGCTGGGCACGCGCCGCCTGCAGGCGCTCCTGCGGGCCAGCGAGGAGGAGAACCATCGACGCCTCCTGGAGACGCAGGAGCAGGCGGCGCAGGCCGCGGAACGGGCCCGTGAGCTCGAGCGCACGAACGAGGCCCTGCGCAAGTCCGAGCGCCAGAGCCAGCACCGCGCGGAGCAGATCGCGCTGCTGAGCTCGGTGGCTCATCGCATCGCCTCCATCCTGGATGCCGAGCGCCTCATGCAGGAGGCGGCGGAGGTGATCCAGGCCCGGATGAACCACACCTATGTCGCGGTGGTGGTCCTCGACGACGAAGGGGTCCTGGTCGGGAGATGGGCGGGAAGGGCGGGCGTGGGCCGCCGCAGCGCCGGCCGCGCCCAGGGACCGGCGGGGGGAGTCATCGGGCGCGCCCTGCGCAAGCGCGCTCCCCAGGTGGTCGCCGACGTCTCCAAGGATCCCGACTACCATCCCGACGTGCCGGGCACGCACTCCGAGATGGTGATCCCGCTGCTCGACGCGGGGGAGGCGGTGGGGGCCATCGATTTCCAGACCGAGCGCGCGGGCGCGTTCGATCTCGATGCGGTCGCGGTGGGGGAGACGCTGGCGGAGTTCCTGGTGGTCGCCCTGCGCAACGCACGTCTTTTCTCCGAGAGCCGGCGCGGGCAGGACTGAGGGGGGGGCTCGATGATTCTGGTGTTGGCGATGATGGTCGTGGCGCTGGCGGCGCAGGCCGATCCCACGACGGTGTCCCGCGTCAAGGAGACCGCGTACGCGCGCGTCGCCCGCGCGCAGGGCGTCGCCCGCGATCCCGCCATCCACGCCGCCGTTCTGGCCAGCAACGCCGTCGCGGAGACGCCCGAGCAGATCAAGCGGCGCGACGCCCTCTGGATCGCAAACCCGCGCGATCCCCTCCGCCAGGAGATCGTCCAGGCCCCGTGCTCCGGCAAGGTGCGCGAGATGGTCAAGGACGACCCGCTCGTGGTCGAGGCCTTCGTCATGAACGACCGGGGCACGCTCGTCTGCAGCATGGCCGAGACCAGCGACTACTGGCAGGGCGACGAGGCCAAATGGCAGCGGACGTTCGTCGACGGCAAGGAGGCGTTCGTCGAGGAGCCCGCCTTCGACGTCAGCAGCGGGAAATACGCGATCCAGGTGAGCGTGCCCATCGCCGATGGGGCCAAGCGCATCGGGGCCGTGACCTTGACCCTCAAGCTCAACCGACTGGAAGCGGCCGCGCCCAAGCCCTGAGGGGCTGGGGGATCACGTTCCGTCCGCCCTGCGGATCAGCCGGCGACGACGCGGCCGAAGACGGCGGCGAGATGGCGGGCCAGCCGGGGGCCCACGTCGGCGAGGGAGACGCCGCGACCGAGCCGCCGCTCCAGGCTGGTGACGCCGCGCCCGCGGATGCCGCAGGGGACGATCATGGCGAAGGGGGCGAGGTCGTTGGAGACGTTGAGGGCGAAGCCGTGCGACGTGACCCAGCGCGCGATGCGTACGCCGATGGCCCCGATCTTCTCGTCGCCCACCCAGGCCCCCGACATCCCGGCCACCCTCGCGGCCTGGATCCCGTAGTCGGCGCAGGTCCGGATCATCACCTCTTCGAGATCGCGGACGTAGCGATGCACGTCGCAGCGGTCCGGAGAGAGGTCGAGGATCGGATAGCCGACGACCTGGCCCGGCCCGTGATACGTGACGTCGCCCCCGCGCCCCGTCTCGAAGACCTCGAACCCCTGGGCCCGCAGCGCCTCTTCCGACAGGAGGACGTTCTCCGCGCGCGCGTTGCGGCCGAGCGTGAAGACGGGGTCGTGCTCGAGGAGCAGGAGGGTGTCGGGGATGCGCCCGGCCTGGCGCTCCGCGACCAGGCGCGCCTGCAGCTCGAGCCCCTCCGCGTAGGGCACGCGGCCGAGGTGGCGGACTTCGAGCGGGCGTACGGCCGCCGCGGTCTGGGCTAGAGCGCCGATTCGTCGAACTCCTGCAGGCCCTTCTTGAGGTGCGCCATGAACCGGTCCGCGTCCGCGCCGTCCACGATGCGATGGTCGAAGCTCAGCGCGAGGTAGCACATCGTGCGGATGGCGATGGCGTCGTCGCGCACGACCGCGCGCTTCTCGATCGTGCCCACGGCCAGGATGCCGACCTGGGGCTGGTTGATGATCGGCGTGCCGAAGAGGCTCCCGAAGACGCCGGGGTTCGTGATGGTGAAGGTGCCGCCCTGGACCTCGTCGATCTTGAGGCGCTTGCCCCGCGCCCTCTCCGCCACGTCGTTGATCGCCCGGGCCAGGCCCAGCACGTTCTTCTCGTCGGCGTTGCGGAGGACGGGCACGATGAGGCCCCAGTCCAGCGCGACCGCGATCCCGATGTTGAGGTCCTTCTTGTAGACGATGTTGTCGCCGTCCACCGATGCGTTGAGGACGGGGAAGGCCTTGAGCGCGTCCACCGTCGCCTTGACGATGAACGGCATGTACGTGAGCTTGACCTGGCTGCGGTCCAGGTACTGCTGCTTGTACTTGTGACGCAGGTGCGCCACCCGCGACATGTCGACCTCCGAGACGGTGGTGACGTGCGCGGAGATGCGCTTGGACGTCACCATGTGCTCGGCCGTCTTCTTCCGGATCGGCAGCATGGGCACGACCTCGACACGCTCGCCCGGCTGATGGGACGGCACGAAAGGCGTGGGCGGCGCGGGGGGCGTGACGGGGCCGGAAGGCGGCTTGGCAGCGGAAGGAGGCGCGGCCGCCGGGGGAGCGGGTGAGGCTGTGGACGGCGCGGGCGTGGACGGAACCGACGGCGTCGGGGGAGCGGATGGCGCGGAAGAGGCCGGAGCCGGGCTCGCGGCTCGCGCGGCCGGGCCGCCTCTTCCCTGGTTCGAGGACCACGTCGGAGTGGCCGCGATGTCGGGCGATCCGCTGGGGGCGCTCGGCGGCGGTGTCGGTGGTGTCGGCACGGAGGGCGCCGGCGCCGCCGGAGCGGCCGTCGCGGGCGGCGGCGCGGGCGCAGGAGGCGTCGGCGCCGGCGCCGGCGCCGCGGTCGGGCTCGGCGACGCGGGGGCCGCGCCCGAGGCGGGCGGGCCCGCCGGGGATCCGGGACGTGTCTCGATGTGCCCGAGGATGTCCTGCTTGGTCACGCGGCCCGCGATCCCGGTTCCCGGGACCTTGCTGATGTCGACGTTGTGCTCGGCCGCGATCTTGCGCACGACCGGTGACGACCGGGTCTGCCGCAGCTCCTCGGGCGTCATCTCCGCGCGCGGCTTCTCGGCCGGCGGAGGTGCCGCGGGCTGCGGGCGCGCGGGGGCGGGTGCCGTCGGCGCCGCGCTCGCCGGCGTCGGCGGCGTGCTCGCGAGGCTCGAGGCGAACGACGACGCCGTGGGCGTCGCGGGGGCCGCGAACGCCGCGGTGGAGGCGGGCGTCGAAGGAGCGGGCGCGGGCGGTGGGGGTGCGGGGGCAGCGGCCGCCGGCGGCGGAGCCGGCGTGGACGTCACCGCCGGGGTGGAGGTGCCCGCGCTGGCGGCCGGCGTCCCGTCGGCCTGGGGTGACTTCGGTGGCGGAGCGGCCGATCCCGGCGGCACGGCCGCGGGAGCGCTCGCGCTCGCCGCCGCGGAAGGCGCCACGCTGGCCGCGTCACCCTCGCCGATGACGCCGACGACGGTGTTGATGGGCACGGTGGCCCCCGGCTCCACGCGGATCTCCTTGAGCACGCCGGAAGCGGGGGCCGGGATCTCCGCGTCCACCTTGTCCGTCGAGATCTCGAAGAGCGGCTCGTCGCGCTGCACGCGATCGCCGACCTTCTTCATCCACTTGGTGATCGTGCCCTCGGCGATCGACTCGCCCATCTGGGGCATGATGACGTCAGTCATTGGGCGCACCCGATGTAGAGACAACCACAAGCCACGGACTGCGAGCGGAGGCGGATTCACTTCGCCGCAGCGAGCGGGGGGTCTGGGGGGTGCGGCGCAGCACCCCCCAGCATTGATTAAGCATCGATCGCATGGCCGTACACCGCCTCCGCCGCCTGCATCAGCGCCTCCGGCAGCGTGGGATGCGGGTGGATCGTGCGCATCAGCTCCTCGACCGTGGATTCGAGGCGGAGGGCCACGCACGCCTCCGAGATGAGGTCCGTCACGTGCGGCCCGACCATGTGGACGCCGAGGACCTCGTCGTATTTGCTCTCGGACACGACCTTCACCAGGCCGAAGTCCTGGCCGATGATGCGCGGCTTGGCGATGTTGCCGAAGTTGAAGCGCCCGACCTTGACGTCGTAGCCGCGCTTCTTCGCCTCCGCCTCCGTGAGGCCGACGCTGGCGACCTCCGGCATGCAGTAGGTGGCCCCGGGCACCTGGTCGTAGTTGACGGGCTCGACGTCCTTGCCGGCCAGGCGCTCCGCCACCCCGATCCCTTCCGCGGACGCGACGTGCGCGAGCTGCGGATGGGGCCGGCCGCCGACGGTCACGACGTCGCCGATCGCGTAGATGCCGGGCTCGTCCGTGGCCATCTTGTCGTCCACCTTGATGTAGCCGCGGTCGAGCTGGACCTTCGTCGATTCAAGGCCGAGGCCGTCCGTCACCGGGCCGCGGCCGACCGCGACCAGGAGCACGTCGGCGGTCACGCTCTTGGCCTGGCCGTCGGCGGCGCGGAAGGCCACTTCGACGCCGTTCGCCGTCTTGAGCGCGCCCTCCGTCTTGGCCCCGGTGTGGATCGTCATCTGCTTGGCCAGCAGCTTGCCCGCCTCGTTCGAGATCTCCTCGTCCTCCAGGGGCAGGACGCGGGGGAGCAGCTCGATGACCGTCACCGCCGACCCGAAGCGCGCGAACACGGACGCGAACTCCATCCCCACCGCGCCCGCGCCGATGACGACCAGGGAGCGGGGCACCTGGGGGATCTGCAGGATCTCGTCGGACGAGATGATGGCCTTGCCGTCGAGAGCGAGGCCGGGCAGCGTCCGCGGCCGCGAGCCCGTGGCCAGCAGGACGTTCTTCGTCTTGATCTTCGTCTCGCCGCCCTCGCCCTTGACGATGACGTTCCCGGGCCCTTCCAGCCGCGCCTGGCCCTTGAAGAGGGTGATCTTGTTCTTCTTGAAGAGGTAGCTTTCGATCCCCTTGCTCAGCCGGTTGACGATGCGCGTCTTCCGGCTCATCACGGCGTTGAAGTCGAGGCTGACGTTGTCCGCGACGATCCCGTAGTCCTTGGCGTGCTTGAACTCCTCGTACAGGTCGGCGGTGTGGAGGAGGGCTTTGGTCGGGATGCAGCCGCGGAGGAGGCAGGTGCCGCCCAGGCCGGCGGGATCACGCTCGACGGAGGCCACGCGGAGCCCCATCTGGGCGGCCCGGATGGCCGCCACGTACCCCCCGGGACCGGTCCCGATCACCGTGACGTCGAATTCCCCGTTGGACACAGCTGTTCCTCCCGTTGAGACTAGGGTCTAGAGCCCGGAACGCCCACGCTATCAAAGACGGAAGGGCGAGACAAGACGCCGGGACGGCGGGAGGCTGCGCCGTCATGGCAATCTGCTAAGATCACCGGCTATCCATGAGGACACCTTTCGCACCGTGACGACGCCACTGGTCCTCGTCGTCGCCATCTTCTTGTGCCTGTTGGGGAACGGCTTCTTCTCGGGCAGCGAGATCGCCATCATTTCCATCCGCCGGAGCCGGGTGGAGCAGCTCATCGCCGAGGGCAGCCGGGGGGCGCGCTGGGTCAAGCACCTTCAGGACAACATGGACCGGTTCATGGCCACGGTCCAGATCGGGGTCACCCTCATGGGGACCCTGGCCGGGGTCCTGGGCGGGTACCTGGCCAGCAAGTACCTGGAGCCCGTCCTCGCGCAATCGTTCGTCGCCCGGTTCGTGCCGGCGGCCCTGGAAGCGACCCTTCTCGTCGGCATCCTGATCGTCTACATCGAGCTGATCCTGGGGGAGCTCGTGCCCAAGGCGCTGGCCCTGCGCTTCACGGACACCGTGGCCGTGATGGTGGCCTGGCCCCTGGACATCCTGGCCCGCTTCTCCAAGGTGGTCATCGCGTTCCTGACCGCTTCCACGCGCGCCGTCCTGTTCCTGTTCCGCGTCAAGGACATCGGCCATCGCACGTTCGTCTCCGAGGAGGAGATCAAGCACCTGGTCAAGGAGGGCCGGGAGCAGGGCGTGCTCGACCAGACGGAGGAGGAGCTGATCCACAGCGTCTTCGAGTTCTCGGAGACGCCGGTCAAGAAGGTCATGGTCCCCCGGCCCAAGATCTTCGCCCTCGACGTGGCGACGCCCCCCGAGGAAGTGGGGCGTCTCATGGTGGAGAGCGGCTTCAGCCGCATCCCGGTATACGACGGCAGCCCGGACAACATGGTCGGCGTCGTCTACATAAAGGACGCGCTCCGCCTGCTCGAGAAGCACCAGCCCGTGGTCCTGCGCAAGATCCTTCACCCCGTGCACTTCGTGCCGGAGAGCAAGAAGGTCGGCGAGCTCCTGAAGGAGCTGCAGAAGCGGCGCACGCACCTGGCCCTCGTCATCGACGAGCACGGCTCGCTCGTCGGCCTCGTCACCCTCGAGGACCTGCTCGAGGAGATCGTGGGCGAGATCCAGGACGAATACGACTGGGAGGAACGTCCGGTCGAGAAGCTCCGCGACGGGTCCCTGGTGGTGGACGGCACCGTCCCCGCGGCCGAGCTGCGCCAGACCTACGATATCCCGATCCCCGAGTCCGAGGACTTCGACACCGTCGCCGGGTTCATGCTGGATTGCCTGGGCGCGGTGCCGCGCGGAGGCGAAGTCGTCGGAGTCGGAGACTATCGCCTGACCGTCGTGGACGTCGAGAAGAACCGGATCTCGAAGGTCAAGATCGACAAGGTCCCGGCCGCGGTCAAGGTCTAGGGCGCTCGCGCCGAGCCGCGTGGGCGGTCCGCGTTGCGGCTACTCCTCGCGCAGCGTGGCCATGACGTCCAGGCGGACGGCCCGGCGCGCCGGCAGGTACGACGCCAGCGCGGCCACGGCGACGAGCAGGGCGGCGGCGGCCGCGAGCGAAGCCGGATCGTGGGGCTGGACTTCGTATAGAAGCTCTTGGACCAGGCGACCGGCGAGGAGGGCGCCTCCCACACCGATCGCGGCCCCCAGCGCCGCCAGGCGCACGCCTTCGCCGAGCACGAGCCCCCGCACGTCCGCGCGCGTCGCGCCCAGGGCCACCCGGACCCCGATCTCCGCGTACCGCTGGCGCACGGAGGCCGCGATCACGGCGTAGACGCCGATCGTCGCCAGCAGCAGCGCCGCGGCCGCGAACACGCCGATGAGGTAGGCGTTGAACCGGGGCCTCGCCAGAGGCTTGTCCAGCGCTTCCGAGAAGGGCAAGACGCGCAGGACGGTCACGGCGGGGTCCACCTCGTGCAGGGCCCGGCGCGCGATCTCCGCGACCCGCCCGACCGGCTCCGCGGTGCGGAGCACGAGGGTGGTGGCGGCGGCAATGAACTGGTTGGCGGGCAGGTACAGGGTCGGGCGTGGGCGCGCCAGCTCACGATATCGGGTCGGCCGGGCCACGCCGACGACCGTCCGCCACGTCTCCTTCGACGTCGGGTCGCCGAACTTCAGGCGCCGCCCGATCGGGTCTTGTCCGGGCCAGATCCGCACGGCCACGTCCTCGCTGACCACCGCGACCTCCGTGGCGCCGCCGCGGTCGCGGTCGGTGAACTCGCGTCCGCGCACCAGCGTCACGCCCAGGGTCTTGAAGTAGCCGGGATG
>Ga0075425_100002943_pt1 | contig 17163 bp, 28 predicted proteins | sample SoiMethybrSBSTD4_FD_75300 | JGI IMG/M metagenome (GOLD analysis project Ga0075425, IMG submission 75300) | Bulk soil microbial communities from a Populus tree surrounding site in Tennessee, USA - Soil MetaG P. TD hybrid SBSTD4 | ecosystem: Environmental > Terrestrial > Soil > Tree plantation... | reverse complement strand
ACGACCTTGAAGTAGAAGCCGGGGTCGTCGATCTCGCCTGATTGCACCTTCTTGCCGTACTCATACCGCTCGAAGCAGACCGAGTCCTGGTCGTAGCCCGCCGTGGTGATGGCGATGGTGATGCCGTTCGGCCGCGCGCCGGTGGCGCCCTTGAGGACCTGGTAGAGGTCGCGCCCGCGCTGGCCCTTCCACTCGTGCAGTTCGTCGCACAGGATGGCGTTGGCGTTCAGGCCGTCCTGCGTGCCCGCCTTGCTGGCGACGTTCTTCATCCGCGCCCGCGGCAGGCTCGGAACCTGGATCTCCTTGTCCATCGCCTGCGTGAGTTGCCGGAGCGTCGGCGACAGCTCGCACATCGTCTTGGCCGAGCCATAGAGCAGGTTTGCGCCCTGCTCCTCGTTGGCCGCTGCGCTGACGACGAAGCTGCTCAGGTCCGGCACCTGCGTGTCGGGATCGACGTCGGCCAGCAGCAGGTACAGCCCGATGGCCGCCAGGACCGTGGTCTTGGCGTTCTTCTTCGGCACCGAAATGTAGGCCTCGGAGTAGCGGCGCTTCCACCGCCCCTCGCGCTCGTCGTAGACGACTTCGAACAGCTCGTAGATGGTCTTCCGCCACCAGGGGTGCAGGAGCAGCGGCTGGCCCACGAGCGGACCGTCCGGGTGCACGCAATTCGTCTCGATGAACCGGGCAGCGCGCGGCCCCTGCGTGCGGCGCTGGGTCATTCGGCGAGGCGCGGGGTCAGGCCCATGTCGGCCAGGCGCTGGAGCGCGACGGCGACGTACTTCGGCTCGATCTCCAGGCCGTAGCACAGGCGGCCGGTCTGCTCGGCGGCGACCATCGTGGTGCCGGAGCCGAGATATGCGTCTGCGACTATGGTCGACGGATCGCTCCACTGCTGCATGATGTCGGCAAGCAGAGATGATGGCTTCTGTGTCGGGTGCTGCCTATCCCGAGCCTCGCTCCCGTTCTCCGACGACAGGAAGCCAAACCAGTCGTGCCGCAGCATGCGCCGCTTGTGCTTAGCCTTCGACCAGCACAACTCAAACTCTGATCCGATAGCTTCTGACTGTGATTCCTTGCGCTTGTCCCACACAAGCCATGAGCCATCGCAGCGATTCGGGATACGCTCAGCGTAGTAGTCCGCGCCCCACAGAAATATCTCGGGACAGGCCCCGAAGTGCTCAAATATCGCGGTCGGGTCAAACGGCTCAGAATCCCCGATGACGCGCTCGTAAGTCTTGCCTCTGGTCTGGTGCTGTCGGCCAATTGAGCGCAGCGAGCCAACAGCACCAGACCAGTCGGTATCGAGGTCCATCCCGTAAGGCGGGTCGGTCAGCACCATCTCGGCCCGCTCCCCGCCCATCACCCGCGCCACGTCCTCCGCGCTGGTCGCGTCCCCGCACAGCAGCCGATGCTCGCGGCCGGGCGTCGCCTTGCTCGGGATCAGCCAGAGCTGCCCGCGCTCGGTCTGCCACTTCTCGCGGAGCTCGTCGGCCTTGTCGAGCTGCGCGCCGGGGTCCTCGGGCGGCTCGCCGTTGATACCGCTCATCTCGAGCAATTCGTTGAGCCGGTCGGCGTCGAAGCCGAGCGCCTCCAGATCGCTGTCGCCCAGCTTCAGCTCGACCAGCATCTCGGCCAGTTGGTCGTCCTGCCATTCCCCCACCGCGAGGTTGTCGCGGATGGCCCGCTCTTTCGCCAGTTGCTCGGGCACGTCCTCGACCACCGCCGGCACGTCCGACCAGCCCATGTGCTCGACGGCCCGGTACCGCTGGTTGCCGGCGTAGATCGTACCGTCGGCCTGCGCGAGGATCGGCCGCCGCGCCAGCATGCCGGGGTCGGCCTGGATCGACTTGCACAAATCTCGGAAGCGCTTGTCCCGCAGCGTGCGCGGGTTCCACGCGGCCGGCTTCAGCTTCGCCAGCGGCACGCGCTCGATTGCTACGCCGTCTCCCACTCAGCCTCCCACGCTTCACCGGCCGGCAGTTCAGCGACCTCGGCCGGCTCGCCCTGCCCGAGTTGATCCAGTTGCCGGTTCAGCTCCAGCGCCGTCAACTGCGCCTCGCCGTAGGTGATGCCCAGCCGCAGCCGCGCCATCGGCGTCAGCCCCAATTCGTGCTCCGCGCGGCTGATCTGCCCCTCAAGCGCGGACAGGTAGGCAGACAGCGGGTTGAGCACCGGCTGGCCCGTGCTGCCCTTCACCAGCCGCGTCTTCCTGAAGACTTCGAGCACCTTGTCGTACTCGTCAACCGCCTTGATCCAGCGGTCGATCCGGTGCATGTCGGCGTCCCGATCGGCGGCGGCGCTCACCTGGCTGCGCCAGTAGGCCCGCCACACCGACCGCGCCGGCGCGCCGAGCCCGCCCGGCGCCTTCGGGGCCGGCTTCGTCTCGTCGCGCTTCGGGACGATCCCGAGCCGCGGGGCCTCCTTGCGGCCCTTGGAGTGCCCGGCCTTCAGCGCGAGCGGCTTGCGGGGTGTCGGCATGCGGCCTCAAAAACCGGAGCGGCGAAGGTAGCGGGGAAATAGTGGCTTGTGGGCGGGGTCCCGGGCCGACGGTCGGCCAGAGATTCGACCGGCCCCTCCCCCTCGGCCTCAGCCGTACCGGAGCGGGGAGGGGGTCCCCTTCGCTCCCTTGCGCCCATTGCACCGCCTGCACAGCACGACGACCACCTCGGGCAACGCAGCCCCACCCTTCGCCATCGCAGTAGGGTGGTCCGTGGTCAGGTCGTCAACCGCGCCGCAATTGGCGCACCAGGGGTGGTCAGCGATGGCCTGCCTGCTCTTCTGCTGCCAGGCGTACCCATAGCCCCGCTGCGTGCTGGTCCCCCTCGCCCGCTCCCTGCGCCGCATGAGCTCGGCCTGGTGGGTAGCGCAGCGTGAGCCTTGGCTGGTGATCTTGCCGCAGTCGAGGCAGGGCTTGGGTGTCACTACCCTACCGCCGGCAGTGTGGCCTTACCACTGGCCACTAGCCACTCGGCAAACTCCCAGTCGTCGGGCGTGTTCAGGTCCAGCCCTTCGTACCCTTCGGTGAAGAACGGCATGACCTTCGACCCACTGATGGAGCGCTGCTCGCTGACCGTCTTGGCCCAGGCAATCTCGAGGCTGGCGTTCTGGACGTAGACTGGCTCTAGCGTTTGCGTCGGCCGCGAGTGGGCCGGCGGCTCGCCTTCCCTGATTTCCCAGTACTCGGACGACAGTAGCGGGTGCGCCATCTGCCCTAGAACCGGACCATCACTCACAACCCACATCTTCCCCGGGTGCTGCCTAACTGGCTCGACCGCCCTGAGCGAGTCGAACTCCGCACCCCGCTCGCACCACTGCGCCCAGGCCCGGCGGATGGTGTCGGCGGTGCGGAAGGGGGAGGTTGGGCGGAGGATGGCGAAGCAGTCGAACAGGTCGGCGAGGCTGCCCGGTGGCGGATGGTGGGGTCTACCCAGCAGGTCCGCAACCCACTCAATATCCGGGCTGGTGTCGGTCGCATGCTGCGGTAGGCGATTGGCGATGCCGGCACCGTAGGCCGCTGCTAGCTTCCGAATCTCGCCGTCGTCGCTCGAAACCCAGACCTCGCCGAATACCCCGCTCGCCTTCGCCGCGGCGATGGTGTAGGCCAGCAGGGGATGGTCGCCCAGCAGCTTGACGTTCTTGCCCGGAATTCGCTTCGACCCACCCCGCGCCGGGATCAGCGCCACGCACTTTGGCTCGGGCGGCACGTCGGCGTAGTAGCAGGGGTCACTCACAGCAGGCCCATGTCGCGCAGAATGCGGAATACCAGGGCGGCGCCCCAAGTCATGTAAGCGAGCACAATTACGACTCTGCACGCCATATCGAGCCCCGGCGTCGGCGGCGTGTCGTAGTGGTGCAGGCACGGATTCGGCCGCCGCGGCGGGACCAGCTTGCCGGTGCTCACACCCACCCCAGCAGCCGCGCGGCGTGCCAGCCCAGCGCGATGGTCCCGACCCACGCCAGGAAGAGCGCGGCGAAGAACGCGATCAGGCCGAGCAGGCAGAGAAACCCGCCGACGATGTAGGCCCAGCGCGGCGTCTGTTGCTTCGCCAACGACGGCTCTCCCTTCAGGATGCGCTCGGCATCGGAGACGATGTCATCTGGTGGATTCGTCAGGACTACACACTTCCCGCGAATGAGTGGGCCGCCCGGTCGATACCTGCCATTCATCGCGTCGTCTCCAATCCGTAGGCGTCCCCGATCACCTCGACGCCGTACTGCTCTTCAAGGCGCCGGCGGTCGTCGAAATGCGGCGTGCTGGCCTCGAACACCAGGCAAGTCGTGATCGCCTCGAAACGGTGCGGCGCCCCGGCGGGGATATGGAAACTCTGGCCTTGCTCCATCTTCACCCGCACCAGCTTGCCGGTGCCGTCGTCATGGTCAACCCAGGCCTCGCCGGCGATCAGGTAGAACGTCTCATCTTTCTCGACGTGGAGCTGCAGCCCGCCCGCCTTACCCGCTATGTACAGCAGCACCTTCCCGAGGTAGTTTGGCGTGCTGGCGATGATCTTCTCGACGCCCCACGTGCGCGCCAAAACCCGCGGCGTGAACGGCTCAATCGGGATCATGGCAAATCCCCCAATCGCTCAGCCTGCCACCACTCTTCGCCATCGCCCATGTAGTTCGGCAGGCGAGCTACAAGCCGATATTCCTGCCCGAGATAGGCCACATACTGACCGTCACGCTTGACATAGCACGGATCGGCGTCATCCAGGAAGGCCGTCCTGAAATAGACCAGATCGCCGCCGTGATAACTGACCATTCCGACACTGCCGCTCACGGCATCGCCTCATTTTCGGCCTTCGTGATGGCGCCCCTGACCCTGACCGCAAGCGACCGTACTATTTCAGCCGACTGGGGATGGACCTCTCGGAGAAGCCGGGCGTAATCCTCGGCATCAGTTGCGATGGGCCGCAAATCGTGCACCAGGCCGTTCAGGGCTCGACTCTGACGCTCAATCAGGTTTGCTGCCCACGCCCCGTTCACTCGTACACCACCGTCTCGATTCGTGTCATGAGAAGTCCACCCGGGGACGAGTAGCGTAAGCCTCTCTGCCGCAAGACGGACATTCGACATATCGATACAGGATTTCTGAGTCGCCGAATGTCCCATTCTTCTGGCCGTTCGAGCGTGTCGTTCGCCATGCGGGCTTCGTATTCTCGTATTTCACGGTGCACCCGCAGGTCAGGCAGAACGCCGTTACTACCCAACTACTTTCAACGCTATGCTGGTTCACACCACCACCGGCCCCTCAATCGCCTCATCCTCGAAATAGGTCCTGGTCGCCCGTGTCCCGACCACCTCCGCCAAACGGTACGGCGGCAGCCCGCCCCCAGGCGACTTCAGCGCCAAGTCCTCCGAGCCGATCACGTCGCCGGCGCGGATCGGCCGGGCGGCGACGATGCTCTTGCCCATCTTCTGAATCGCGCCCGCTTCCTCGGGCAGCACCCGCTTGACGCCGTCGCCCATCGCCAGCCGCACGCGCTCAAGGTCCCTGATGCAGGCCCGCATGCCCGGCATTTCTAGCGAGAATGCGTTGTCGGTGCCCTTCGCCGCCCGGTTCAGCGTGATGTGGACCTCGAAGATTCGGGCCCCGAGGATGTAGGCCCAGCTCGGCGGCTGCGGCCCGCTGAAGTGCGTCGACAGGCCGATCACGAAGCGCGGATAGCGCTCGCGGTAGGTTTCGATGGTGCGCAGGTTGAGCAGTTCAGCCGGGCAGGGGTAGGCCGCCGTGCAAGCCAGCAGCGCCATTCGGTTCCCGCCAATCGGGTGATCCTCACGGGGCTGACAAACCATGATGCCCGCAGCCCGGTCAACATCATCCATCGTGGCCGCCCCGGTGCTGACGATCATCGGCAGCCCGAGCCCGGCAGCGTGCGCCAGCAGCGGCGTATTCGTGCAGTCGCCCGACGCGATCTTAATTGCCGCCACGCCGATCTCCGCCAGCGTGTCAGCCGACCACGGGTCGAAGGCGGTGCAGATGTAATCCAGGCCCCGCGACTCGGCATAGGCTTTCAGCTCGCGGTGCTGGTCGGCGCTGAACTCCAACGCTGCCCGGTGCTCGCCGTAGGTCGCGCCGAACGAATGTGAATTGTCGTAGCTCTTGGCTAAGTACGCCTTGGTAAAAATCTGCTCGTTGGCCCGCATCTGCGACTTAATCGCGTGGAAGCCCGCGTCGGCTGCGGCCCTAGCCATCAATTTCGCCCGTTCCAGCGAACCCTGATGGTTCGTTCCGCCGATTTCTGCGATGCAATATCCGGGCGAAGAATCATCAATCAGGCGGTTACCGATCCTGAACTCTCGGGTCACGCTATCGCCTCATTGCGGTATAATTGGTACGCGAAAAGCCCCCGCGACTGGTGGAACAGCCCGGGGGAATGGCACCACGGAGGTATGTCCGCGATGCGTCCAAAGTCTACCATGCGCCGCGCCTGTGTCCATTGCGGTGCGCCCTTCAGGGTTCGTGCCGAACGAGCCGCTACCCATCGGTACTGCAGCAAGCCCTGCCATTACGCCGACGCCCGCTTGCCTTTAGAAGTTCGCTTCTGGCGCTGCGTCGAGAAAACAGACGATTGTTGGCTGTGGACTGGCCCCCTTCAAACCTCCGGCTATGGCAGGCTCACCACCGATGGCAACAAGAGAGAAGGCGCTCACAGGCTCTCCTGGCAATTCCACTATGGCCCGATCCCTACAGGTTTCCAAGTCCAACACATCTGCAACAACCGCCCCTGTGTCCGCCCTGACCACTTAACTATCGGCACGCCGAAGGAAAATTCAGAGTACATGGCGGCTTGCGGGCGATCAGCAAAGGGTGATCGCAATGGATCGAAGCGCCATCCTGAAGCCGTCAGGAGCGGCGATGACCACTTTTCACGACGGCGCCCGGAGTTGGTCCTGCGTGGCTCACGGAATGGAGCCGCCAAACTGACAGAGGAAATCGTCCGCACGATGCGTCAGCAGCACACGGCGGGCGTATCTATGTATAGGCTCGCCAAGATTTACAGCGTCAACCATGTGACCGTTCTAGGCATCATCCGCCGAGAGCGTTGGAAGCATGTCGATTAACCCACCCGCGCACGCCGGACGGCGCCGCTAAGGATGACGAGCTCACCGCCCGATACAGCCCGGCGCGCTGAATGCGACGCACCGGGCCTTCGTCGGGCTGGCCGCCGGCGTGGCGGGCTGTCGGGGCCGCCCGGCCGGTGCGGGAGAGAGCACCGGCCGGGCAGGGGGAGGGGAAGGCGCGTCCGCCGCGGAGGGAAGGGACGGCGGCGCGCGGTCGGAATAGAAAAGGCCGAGGTGCCCCGTGGGGACAACTCGGCCACTCTAGCGGTACCGTAGCACTTTTTCGGCCGTTTGTCCACCGTTAGCCGAAATTGGGCGTTCCGTCCTCGTGCCAACACTGCCGGGCCAGCTTTTCGAGCGCGTTCGCCTTGATGGTGCCAACCGTCGTCGGACTCGTGAAGCCGAGCGTGCGTCCCCACGGCGAGCGCCAGGCGATGACCTCGCGGTAGCTCATGCCGCGGCGGACCGCCAGCTCGGCCACCCACCGCTCCGCGAACGGCAGACCGACCACCAGCGCCGGCAGGCGGCGGACAACGTGCAGCGGGACGCCTTCGAGTTGGCGGTCCAGCAGGCGGATCACGTCGCCCTCGAATCGCTGGGAGTGGCGCGGGGGCGGATAGAAGTCGCGTGGCACGGCCGGCGGGACGTCCGGGAACCGCGAGCGCGGCCCCGTGGGCGGCTCGACGCCGTAGCTCGCCCCCTTCGAGGCGTAGGCCTCCGCATCCTCCGGCGCCATGCCGTGCAGGCGCAGCGCCCGCTCGACCAGCTTGCACTCTTCCCGCAGCCGCTCGGGGCTGCGCCCGATCTCCGTCGCCGCCATCGCCATGTGCCCTCCGCACGAAAAACGCCCCGCCGCCCGGTTGGTCCGGTCGGCGAGGCATCAGGCTTCCCGCTCAGGGTGTCGTTCGGTTGTCCGCTTATCGGTCAGTGTACTACGCGATTGTCTCCTCCAGGATGGTCAGGGCCGAGGGTGGGCACAGGTAAATTGGGCATCAGCCACTCGCTGGCCCACCCTCGGCGGTCGGGGGAATGCGGGTGCGGAGCGGCGGGCAGATTCGTCTGGGGCATCACGGCTCGTACGGCCCGCCGTTCTCCGCATGGTTGGGCGATGGGGGCACCGACACCATGGGCATCAATGCTCATACGGCCCCCATCGCTTTTCAGGGGCGCCGGGCGGGGCACATGGTGCGTGGATATCAGACGTACATTGGCCCAGCCCGGCGCGATCATCTAGGCGGCCTCGAACACGGGGCGCGCGGCGAAGCCGGGGCGGCGCTTATGCCATTCGGTCCAGAGGTCCCGAATCAGGCACTTGACGGCGTAGCGCATCGCCGCGTTGTGCCGCCGCGCCTGCGTCCAGTCGGGGCGCCCGGCCTCGTAATAGGCTTTCTTCTCATCGTAGTAGGCCCGATACGGCCCCTTGTTGGCCTTGACGATGCTCTCGGCGATCTGATGGCAGATGACCCTCCCTTGCGGCGTGTAGGCCGTCCCGACGCCGCCCGGCACGCAGTCGGGGTGATGGTTCTTTTTGCAGTCAGCCTTGCACTTCAGCGGGTGCTTGAATCCGCAGTCGGTGTGCGTCCAGGATTGCCCCTTGACCCGCTTCGGCGCCCGGCCCTCGGGGGTGACGTGCAGCCCGAGATACTTCCAGAGCTTCGACGGCGTGGCGAAACGGTCAAGTGAGCCGGTGACGCCGAGGATGCGGGCGAAGCCGCCGAGGCCGATGCCCGGCTGCGCTTCGATCCAATCGGCCATGAAGTGCTGGCGGGTGAGCGTGGTCAGGCGCTTGTTCAGGAAGTCCTCGACTTCCTCGATCTTGTCGACCATCGTGTCTGCTTGCGCAACCAGGTGGGCGGGCAGGCCGTCGCGCTCCATCGCATCGACCCGGTTGCCCATCCCGATGCGGGATTTCTGCATGTCCCAGAGTTGCCGGGCGTAGTGGCCGAGCAGCGCGTGCAGGGTGTCGAGGTCGTAGGTTTCCTGCATCTTGGGCATCACGTCCTCCGGTAGATTTGGCGCGGCGGGCACCCGCCTCTTGGGCATCACTAGGACCACGGCCCGCCGCGAGTCGGATGGGGCGATGGGGGCACCAATTGGGTGGGTATCAGCCCGATTGCGGCCCCCATCGCGGTCAGGGGCGATAGGCGGGGCAAACCCGTACCGGGCACCATGCAACAATCGGCCCCGCCTATCGCGGTCGGGTGAGCAGACAGGTCGGACTCGGGCATCAGATGACCATCGGCCTGCTCGGGTCGGCGCTGCCGGGGAGGGCATACAGCTATTGGGCATCAAGGCTATACCGGCCCTCCCCGGCAGCGGGTCGGTGAAGCGGCGGGGCGCAGATAGAGGTTGGGCATCACCAGCAGCACGGCACCCCGCCGCTGGTCTGGACTCGGGCACACGACGAGCGGGCATCAGGTGCAGCACGGCCCGAGTCTGGTCGGATGGCTGAGGGGCACGACTACGTTGGGCATTAATGGTTACACGGCCCCTCAGCCGAGTCAGGGTGGCGGGCACAACATACTCGGGCATCATGGACGTTTCGGCCCGCCAAGTCGTGCGAGCAGGCAGCGGCCAGTTGGGCATCAACTCAGCTTCGGCCCGAGCCATAGTCAGGGGTGGGCAGCCGTCTCATGGGCATCAACTCGTGATTGGCCCGCCCCGCCATCTCTAGGACTCCACCGCGCTCTGACGGAAGAAGCCCTTGAGTTGGTCCTCAGTGAAGTGCTCACGGACCAGCTTGTCTCTCGGCAAGTCGTCCGCGACGCGCTTCAGGAAAAGCTCCCACTGAGCATATGTCGCGGCAAGCTTGGCGTTCGCCGCCGAGGCCGCCTTGACGATGGCCCTGTCGAGGTCTCCCAGCACCATCCACTCTCCGTTGACGTACACCGGCATCTCCATGAACGTCTTGGGTTTCTGCAGAATCCCGATGTCGACGACTCGCTTATCGTCGGCGTGCACGTTCGGCTGCGTGAACCCCATCGCTTCCGCGCTGATCGCGCGGCGGTAGCCGCTCTGCTGCTTCCTCCAACAGTCCAGGATATACCGTCGGCCGCAGAGCTCCAGGAGTTGCGCGGCGAGATCATCCTGCTTCAGATCGGCCAGGACGCACGCCGCCGCTTCCTCGGGCTCCTTACCCTGCTCGACGTACTCATCGACCCATTCCGCGAGTTGCGAAAACGTCAACTCCGGACGTTCCATCGTCTCGACAGCTACAACCATCCCACTCTCCAAAACCCTTCGCCCAGAATTAGGCACTAGCTGGCCGCCGCCGATGGCGCCCGCGACCGCCAGAGCCGGGTGGCGCCGCAGCAGCAGCGGACCCAGGTGCCGGCGCCCGTGATGGTCACCTCCTCCGGCCGCACCGCCCGCAGGTCGCCGCGCTCGACCACGCCGAGCGCGGCACCGCAGGCCGGACAGCGCCAGAGCAGCGGTCGCGGCATCAGCCCCCCACCCCGCGGGCGAGCCTCACGGGGCGTCGGGCTCGGGCCGGGTGGTGCGCGGCTTCCAATCTGACTCAAGGACGCTCCCGCAGAGCGGGCACCGCTCCTTGTCGTCAGGTATCCACTTCTGCCCGTACTTCGGACCTTCGCCGTCCCAGGTACCGGATGCGGTCACCGAGTACACGCAGGCACGACACCACCAAACTGGCATCTACCCCCCTCCCCCGCCGCCCTCGGGCCGCCGATTGTCGGCCACGCCGCCGCTGTGCAGCTCGCTGTCATCCGCCGGCCGTTGGGCGCGGGCCAGCAGGTCCGCTTGCGCCGCCCGGAGCGCATCGTCCGACTCGGGCACAAAGTTCGGGCGGAGACGAGGGCCGGGCACATCGTCGGGCGGGTAGGCATCCAATACCTGCTCGGCCTCCATCTGACTTGCGCCGTCTGACTCGGGCCGCCGCTCCCCGAGCAGGGCACGTGCCGCGTGACCTCCGAGCGCTCGGTAGAGTGCCCAGATTGCGTCAACCATCATTGCCTTTGAGGCGTCAACAACGACCCATGCCGCTGCTTCGACCTTCGCCACCCGCTCTGCGATCTCCGCGCACTTCGGGCAGATGCCTCCGTGGTTGTGTTCGTTCATCGCTGATCCTCCCCGAGCAGGGCGCTTGCCGCTGCCACCGCATCGCCCAACTCGTGATCCGCCAGCGCCCAGGCCGCCTCATCGCTGGCGGGTACGTGCTCGCAGCGGTAGGCAGCATCGTAGACCCGCTCTAGCACCAACAGCCGCTCCTTCGTGCGCGCGTCCTCGGCGGCATGCGCCGAGGCCAGGGGGGCAGCGGTCAACGCCTGCTGCGCGCAAGCGTTCATGTCGTAGTGCAGGGTCTTCGCTGCCTCCAGGTTGGCGCGTGTGAAGTGGCCGATGTACTGCAACGCCTCGGCCATCACCGCGTTCTCCGCCTCCCGGCGCGCGGCGTCGGCGCGGAGGGTGGCGTTATCGTCCAGCAGGCGGCGAGCGTCGCAGGACCACCTCTGTCCGTCCTTCCGGCAGCGCGTGACCACCTTGAATTTTGACCCTGTGTGCTCTCGCTCGATCCGCTCGATCTCCCCGGCGTCCATCGGCCGCGGGTGCGCGGGGGTGGCGTCAGTCGACTGGCTCATACGTTGCCTCGAAGATGTCCGGCTTGCAGGGGTAGAACTCGCCCTTGACGCCCTTGATGATCCAGTCGCCTGGGCTGGCCGTCATCTCGCCTTCAAGGGTGTTGATGAAGATGGTGCCGCCGTCGCGGTCGGCCCAACGCGCTCCCGAGCGGTCGATAGGCCTGCTCGGCTCCATCCACTCAAGAATCGGCTTGGCACTGGCCCACGACCCATCGAACTGCTCGGCCTCGATCACAACCGGCTTCTTCCTGAACTTCCTCATTGCTCTCCCTCGCTTTCCGTCTGGCCCGCCGAGCCCCGCGGCGGGGGCTGGGTCGGTCATTCTGGCAACTCCACTTTGAAGTGCTTGTCGCAGTTTGGGCAGTGGTAATAGTCGTAGTAGTCGCTCAGGCCGTCCTCGTGTTTGGCGTCCGGGTGTTCTGCCCGCCGTCCCTTGTCGGGTGTCCACGGGGCTTCCGCCGTACACACGTATCGGTCATCGCTCATAGCTTTGCCTTCCCGTCTGGCCCGCCGAGCCCCGCGGCGGGGGCTGGGTGGCGGCTTCCGCGAACACCGACTGTTTCTCGCCCCAGTCCATGCGCCGACCCTCTTCGACCCGCGTTGGACACCAGTGATCAAGCGCGGCGCAGTGCAGCTTCCACGGGTAGCCGCAATTCACGCAGAGGCGATCCATCCACGCCTGATGGTCCGGGCTATCGGTCCAACTCATCAGTGCCTCCCTGTCCATCACCCCTCCTCCCCAACATTCCCGCCCGCCGCGGCCAGTGCCCGGAGGGCGGCCAGGCTGGTGGCATGGGGAATCGACACACCACCCGAGCGCCCGACCTCGCGGTTGTCGGCGTCGTAAATCTTGCACGCGCTCACCAGGGATCGGTCGATCAGCACCGCGTACAGCCCCAGCGCCCGCAGCCGCCCCACCAGCAGGCGCAGGCCCTCCCACGAGGCGTCGGATGAGAACTCTTCAGCTATGACACGGCCGCATGAGGTGCACTGCTCCGTCGTGCCATCAGTCAGGATGGGGCCGACGCACGTCCCCGGGCAGCAATCCAAGTCGAACACCACCCTGCCGACCTCGGCATCCAGCGCCGCGCCGGGCGCCCCCTCCGTCGTCGCGTCGTCGGGCATCAGACCACCTCCGTCGTGTCGCCGTCCTCGGGGTGGTCCGCCAAGCGAATCTGGCGGACCACCTCTTGGATGGAGCGTTCGGCGGTACGGCGTTCGGCGGCGAACGAACCCAAGAGCGGTATGTGCGTGCAGTAGAAGCGCATCGCCCTCAGCGCCGCATCGGCGCACTCACGGCTGATCTCCACGCGCTCGGACATCAGGCCACCTCCACGATGTCAATGCCCCAGCAGGCTTTGACGAGCTTGCACTTCAACTTGTAGACAGGGGTCCGAACGCCTTTCACATCCTCCACGACCACCTCCCCATTGCGCCGATACCAGAAGTCCCCCCGGTAGAGCCCGATACGTACACCGTTCACCACGAGCGGGTACTTTGGTTGGAGCACCAGGTCGTTGATCTCTCCGGCCCGCTCCGCCAGCACCAGCATTTCGTATCGCCTGGCTTCGGCCATCGAGTCGAACAGAATCCCGTTGACCTCGGTTTTACGGTTGCCGTACTTCGGTCGGCGCGGTGCCCGTAATCCCGTCTGAGACGCATTTCCCTGCGATTCTGACGGCGCAGCGGCTAGGGGCTGTCCTGTGCGGCGTCGTGCCTCAGGCATCGCGCTCTGCGGCGCGCGGCCGTGGCGCGGGGTCACGCGGCACTCCGGCGGTACTCGGCAAACGGCACCCGCTTCCAGACGTGGCCGTTGTTCCAGTGCTGAATGTCCATGCGGGTGCGGTCGCGGGTGTCCCGCTCGCCATAGTCGCGGTAGACCATCACGTAGGGCTCGATTCCGAGGCCATGCAGCGCCGTGATGCGGTGCAACTCTTCCTCGACCGAGTAGCCGGGGAAGCCGATCAGGACATAGACCCTCAGGTAATAGGGCTTGAAGCCGGCGGTCATGAGCAGGCGCAGACCAGCGACGACATCCTCGGTTCGGGCGTCGTTGCTCGGTAGGTCCCAGGCGAAGTGCAGGAAGCCCGGACGGCGGGTGAAACGGTCGCTAGCGAGTTGCCCGCGTTCCCGGAGTCGCCAGAGTGCCGCCGCGATCTCGGGCGTCATCAGGCGGATGTCGTTGCCCTGGGGCCAATCGACCACCAAGCCGCGCGCCTCGATCTCTGCCACCTTTGGCCGCCAGTCCGAGGCAAAGAAATTGTTGTCCAGCAGCATGACTTTGTTGCTGCGCGGGTTGAGTAGCTCACCGAGCGGTACGTCCTCGCGGATGGCACCTTCGGCGCGGGGCACCGGGCAGAACGCGCAGCGACGGATGCAGCCGCGCGATGTGTAGCCCATCCCGTAGTCGATGCAATACAGGTCGTAATCGTTCGGCATCGCGTCGACCTCGGGCGGCAGTCGCAGCCCCAGGTCCCAGCCGCTCCCGCCGATCTGCACGTCAGCTCCGCCGAAGTAGGCCGCGAGTGCTTCGACCTCCCGGCGCCGCCAGGTAAACAGCGTCGAGATGTAGATCAGGTCCGGGTGGTCCATCGGGGTCGGGTTGAGCAGCACGCTGTCACCGAGCGCCTTGTGGTAGGCCGACAGGCGCATCAGCGCGACGTTCGGCAGGGCCCCGCCAACGTGCACCAACCCGACAAGCCTCCCGCCCCGCGCCTGCTGCTCCATCATCCCGCCCCGCCCCCTGCCGCGCCGCTCGGGGGCTCGGCGGCCCGTGCTGCGAGCGCCTCACGCAGCAGCAGTTCGACCACGCCCGCGCGGAACAGGTCGAGGTCAACCCCCAGATGGTCAATCTGCTTCACGAGGTCTTGCGGCACCCTGACCTGGAGGAGTATCAGCCCCTTGGCATCGGCCCACTGCTTCACGCGTCCAGCCATCACTCCTCCTCCCCGGCGCGGCCCTCGGGGGCTCGGCGGCGGTGACGATCTCCCGCAGGCCGCAGTCGCAGCGGGGGTCATCCTTCGGCCAGCCGTCCTGTCCACACGGCACGTCGCGGTCCGCCACCGCACAGGTCCAGTCGTGGTCCGCGTACTGCAGCAGCCCCGCTGCCGAGGCGAAGGCTGCGTCACGCTCAGCCTTGAACTTCCGCTCCCCTGACTTGCGGCACTCCACCACCAGGCGTAACTCGTCACGCTCCCGCTCGGCAGCCCGCCCCCAGGCCAGCAGGCGGGCGGCGTCGCAGGGCCACACCTGGGCATCTGACCCGCAGTCGTAGGTGCCGTCAAGATACGGCCCCTCACGGTTGTGCTCACGTTCGACGGCCGCGAGCTCCGCCGCGCCGAGCCCCTCGGTGGCCCGCGCTTGCGCTTCTGGCCGGCCGAGCTGCGGCTGGGCCGGGTCTGCGGGGGTGGCGGTCATGTCTGGTACCCGCAGTCTGGGCACTTCCGACCGGGTTCGCCCATCGCGTAGTAGGTGTACGCCTTCGGGTGTGTGCACTCGTTCTCCAGAGCCCGATAGTCAACCATGACGTGCTCCTCTACCTGCCGAGCCTCGGCCATGCGCCGGTCTAGTTCCTTCCGTCGCTCCCGAATCTCTTTCTGACTCGCCATCGCCCTACCTCCCGCCCGCGGCAGCCCCGCGGGGCGTGCTCATGACTTCGACTCCGCCACGAAGGCCCGCCGCTCGGCGATCTCGCGCAGCATCCGCTCAACCCGCAGCTCCGCCTCCAGACAGGCGATCGCGGCCCACTGGTCGCTGATGGTGTCCTGTGCGCTCGCCACGACGCCCCGCAGCGCCTCAGCCTCCGTCGTCTCGCTCATCCCTCGCTCCCTTCGCCCCGCGTCAGCGCCCCGCACAGCGGGGTAGAGGCGTCCGTCGACAGGGCGGGCGTCAGCATTTCCACTTCGCACCGGATCACGAGCTCGATAGGCCGGTGCCGCTTGCAATAGTCCGACAACTTCGGCGCCTTCCGGTCACAGGACTCGGTCACGAACTCGATAGCGCCCGACTCATCCTCCACGGCGTAGCTCATCCCGGCGCAGCGCTTGAACTCCGCTGTCTCGCTCATTCGACCACCTCGGGCTCTCGGCCCATGAACGACACTTCGATCTCGGCGTCAGGCTTGATCGCCTTGATCTCGGCCGTCACCGTCTCAAGAAACTCCCAGAGCACAGCGTGCCGCTGCTCGGCGTCCATTCCGAGCATGTCGGGCAGCAGATGCCCGAGGCTGATCGTGTGCTTCTCGTTCATCATCCCCCTCCCTCCCGGCCGCCCGCGGGCTGCGCGGGGGACGTTTCCCGGTACTCGTTGGCCTCGTAGCACGCATCGCACAGCGACCCGCAGACCTTGCAGCGCGGGACCGTAAACTGGCGCTCCTTCGGCGCGGCCTCCCGGCGGACGTGGGCGCGGAGCTGGTACTTGTTCCAGCCTTCCCGCTCAGCCTCGTCCAGCAGCTCGCGGCGGTCGGGCTCCGGCAGGGCGGCAACCTCCGCATGGTGCGCAAACGGCAAGGATTCTTTTCTATCGCCAGGCGGAATCTGCCGGGCCACGTAGGCGGCCTTGCTGAGCGTCGAGTAGCTGTAGTGCGTGGCCTCGATGGCCTGGCTGTAGCGGTCCGGGAAGTGCCGCTCCCCGAATACCAGCCAGTCGCCGATCCACCACTGGACGGACCGCTCCATGTGGCCGAGCGTCACCCCGATCTCGAGCCAGGCCTCGAACGTCGTCCGCTCCGGGATGGCCAGCCGCCCGGCGTCGTACTTCATGCCCAGCGACCACGACTCGACGTTGACGCCCGCTTCCGTCAGGCCCCGAGATTTCTCCAGGGCCGCGGCCACCTCGGCGTCAGTCTCGGAACTGATGTCGTAGCAGTAGGTTTCGGCTTCCTCGATCACGCTGCGGCCTCCATCTCCGCCAGCAGGTCCGTCTCCGCGATACCCCGCTGCGCCAGCTCGAGCACCGCGTCCCGATAGCGTTCCTCCAGCTCGGACCAGAGCTTGTACCCGGCGGCGTAGCGCGGATCGGCCGGGCCGAGCTTCTCTAGTTTCAACTCTCCATCAAGCAGGCGCCGCCTGAGCGTTCCCCATTCTTCAATCAGCCCCATGACACCCCCGGGACGGCCCTGGGTGACAGGTGACACCACCCCTACTACGTAGGGGGTTGGGTCTGTCACCTGATCTGTCACCTTGGGGTGGGTGACAACCTGATGGGTGTCACGTGACATGTCACCTTCCTTTAGAAGATGGCCGGGTTGGGTCGGTGGTGACTGCCGGGCGTCAAGGGCCGAGCCATAGGCTGCCGGTGCGTCCGATGCGGTCATGGTGACAGTCACCTGACTGTCACCCGCTTCCTTAGAAGTCGATGTCACCGAGGTCCACCCTGTTCACCGCCAGCCCGTAGAAAGCTACGGTGCCTCGCACGTCCACTACGACGAGCTCGCGGTTCTTCACCATCCGCTGCACGGTCTTGAGGATCGAGTTGTCCTTGGCGTCGAGCTCCTTCGCGATCTCGG
>Ga0075425_100002941_pt1 | contig 17169 bp, 16 predicted proteins | sample SoiMethybrSBSTD4_FD_75300 | JGI IMG/M metagenome (GOLD analysis project Ga0075425, IMG submission 75300) | Bulk soil microbial communities from a Populus tree surrounding site in Tennessee, USA - Soil MetaG P. TD hybrid SBSTD4 | ecosystem: Environmental > Terrestrial > Soil > Tree plantation... | reverse complement strand
TGTAATCTCAATCGGTGATCTTGTGAAATGGATCATCTCCGGTCAGGCCCACGTGATCGAGGAACTGGAAGGCTATATCGCGGGAAAGTATCCCGGATAGGAGATCCCATGAAGCAGACCTTCACTATCGGCATTGGAGGCGCGGCCGGTCAGGGTGTTGCAACTCCTGGTGACATCTTTGCGAAAATCTTCAGCCGTCGCGGCCTGCATCTCAATGCCTACAACGCCTACCAATCGATCATTCGAGGAGGCCACACATTTCTGACGATTCGAACCGGTCCGGAAAAGGTCACCAACATGGGCGACCGCATCGACCTGTTGATTCCTCTGAATCAAGACGCGATGAACCGTCACCTCAAGTTGCTGACTCGCGGTGCGGCATGTATTTACAACGCTGAAACGATCAAGCCGGGCGTTGCGGAGGAGGGTGTCGCCCTGTGCCCTCTTCCAGTCTCCAAGCTGGCGGACATCTCTCGCAATAAGGTGGCCCAGAACACGCTCGCCGTTGGCGCTGCCCTCAGCATGATGGGCATTGGTTTCCAGGCACTCGAGCAAGTGCTCACCGAGCAATTCAAAAAGAAAGGTGAAGCGGTCGTCGCGGAAAACGTCGGAATCGCACGCGCAGGATATGAGTATGCCAGCGCGAATTTCAAGCCGTTCGCCTGGCCGCTTCCCATGGCGAACAATCGCTATGCCGTGCTCAGTGGCAACATCGCGATGGCCATGGGTGGTGCGGCCGCAGGCGTGAAGTTCTATTGTGCTTACCCGATGAGCCCCTCCACCGGGGTTTTGCACTGGATGGCATCGCACGCCCGCAAGGCGGAGATCATGGTTCGCCAAGTGGAAGATGAGATTGGCGTGGTGAACATGGCCATTGGCGCCTCCCATGCTGGCGTTCGTTCGATGTGCGCTACCTCAGGCGGCGGGTTCGCTTTGATGAGTGAAGGTCTAGGCCTTTCCGCGATGATGGAAACGCCGGTGGTGGTCATTGACTGTCAACGTGCAGGGCCATCCACGGGCGTGCCTACCAAGACCGAGCAGGGCGATCTTTGGCAGATGTTGGGTGCCGCTTTCGGTGACTATCCCCGCGCCATCGCGGCTCCTCTCGATATTGGGGATTGTTTCAAGATCATCCCTGAGATTTTCAACATCGCGGATCGCTTTCAGTGTCCGGGCATTGTGCTTTGCGATTTGCTGCTATCGGAGGGCCGGCTCAGCGTTGACCCGAAAGACCTCGACTTTGCTCCGGTTGTTGATCGTGGGGAACTGATCACGCCAATGTCCCCGATTCGCGGGTCGAATGGAGACGGCGCCTATAAACGGTACAAGATCACGGATTCTGGTATCTCCCCACGAGCGGTCCCGGGCGTTCCTGGATATACCCATACTGCCGCCAGTGATGAACACGACGAAGACGGCGTCCTGATCAGCGACGAGTTCACCAATCCGACCAAGCGCCGCGCCATGATGGAAAAGCGCATGCGGAAGGTTCGCGGAATCGAAGCCGCTGTTCCTCCACCCGTGCTCTCCGGCCCGCGTGACGCCGACGTCACATTGATCGGCTGGGGATCTACCAAAGGAGTCATCGAGGAGGCCTGCGAGATCCTTACCGAACAAGGCATTTCGGCAAACCAACTGCAGATCCGCTGGCTTGTACCGCTCCATGGCGACGCCATTCTCGACATTTTGAAACATGCTCGTCACACCATCATCGTCGAGAACAACTACAGCGGCCAGTTTGCTCGCTACCTGCGTAGCGAGACCAGCTACGTGCCGAACGGCTACATTCGAAAATACGACGGGGAACCGTTCATGCCCCACCACATCGTTGAGGCCGTGAAGGAACAATTGGGCGGAGCATCCAAAATCTCCGTTCCCACTCATGAAATCCTGGTTTGAGGAGAAGGAAATGGCGACAGCTCTAGTCGATCCCAAGCACGTGACAATGTCCGATTTCAAAGGCAAGGTCGATCCTGACTGGTGTCCGGGATGTGGCGACTTTGGAGTACTGGCGGCGGTTCAGAAGGCGCTGGTCGACTTACAAATCCCCATCCATGAGGTGGTGACGATCAGCGGGATCGGATGTTCCTCGAACTTCCCCGGCTTCATCAACACGTACGGCATGCACACGTTGCACGGCCGCGCACTGGCGGTCGCAACCGGAGTAAAGCTTGCCAATCACGAACTAACTGTCTTGGTCACGGGGGGTGACGGCGACGGGTTTGGCATTGGTGGCAACCATTTCCTTCACACCATGCGCCGTAATGTCGATCTGCTCTACATCGTGATGGACAACCAAATCTACGGCCTCACCACGGGTCAGACTTCTCCCACGAGCCGCGTCGGTATGAAGACAAAGAGCATGCCTTTCGGCAACATCGAGGCACCTGCCAATCCCATTTCCTTAGCTCTGGCTGCGGGGGCGACGTTCGTTGCCCGTGGCTTTAGCGGCGAACAGAAGCATCTCACAGAACTGATCAAGCAAGGCATCCAGCACAAAGGCTTTTCCTTTTTGGATGTCTTCAGCCCGTGTGTTACCTACAACCACGACAACACATATCAGTGGTTCCGTCCACGCGTGAAGAAGCTCGAGGAAGATTCCGCTTACGATTCTGCCCATTGGATGACCGCAATGGAAAAGTCTCTGCTCTGGGGAGACGAGATCCCGATTGGAAAGTTCTTTGAGCGCACGGATCTACCCGCGCTGCACGAAGCGGAGCCAGTGTTGAATGGAAGCGCGCTCCTGCAGCAGGACCCACGGATACCCCCCGACATCGCGCGCTCTTTCGTCGAGGAGTTGATGTAGGCGGCTTCCTAACTGACCAGTTTCTGCACCGGACCGGTTGGGGGTCACCGACCATACTTGCCCATCACCAGCGCCTCTGCTAACACGTGCCCCTTCATGGCACGCTCCAGGTCGGGCCGGGCTGAGCCCGCTTTGAGATCCAGCTCGGCATCCAGCGCATATACCTTGAAGAAGTAACGGTGAGGTTTACCGGGAGGCGGGCACGGTCCCCCGTAGCCAATGCGCTTGAAATCATTCTTGCCTTGGCGCATTCCATCGCTCAGCGCCTCGCTTTTGGCCATGCCTTCAGGCAAAGCGCGCTCTGGTGAAATGTTCCAGATGATCCAATGAGTCCAGGTGCCCACGGGAGCGTCCGGATCGTCCGCGATGAGCGCCAAGGCCTGACTTCCGGATGGAGCACCGGACCACGCCAGTCCCGGAGAAACATCGTCGCCGTCGCACGTATATTTCTTCGGAATCGTTCCCCCTTCTGCAAATGCCTCGGTTCTCACCGTGAAAGACATTGCACCACCTCCTTGTGCCCAGAGATCATTTGGGAAACAGCCACACAACAGGATAATAATCACAACTAGCGGACTCTTTTTAAGCATAGAACGGAACCTCTATTTTGATGTCCGCGAGTTTAGACCGCCCATTGCAGCATGCACAAAAACGCCCCAAAATCCCTGCGAATTCCGAGGGTTCTTTTACCCCCCTCAATGCATCTAATCCCCATTCAACCGAAACTGATTTCGCGCAGCGGATTCCCTTGTTATCGTTACACTTAAGGGATTATCTACCCACTTGAGGGAAGTCTAGGAAGTCCGGGGCCATTTCGCGGGCCAGTGAATCCAGGGAAATAACTGCGAATCTTAGAGAGGATGTTAGACTAGATCATTCACCCATATGCCCTTGAAAACACTGTTCTTGAACCCGCCTTCGTTTGAAAACTTCGATGGTGGCGCCAGCTCTCGATGGCCGGCCACGCGCGAAATCGAATCGTACTGGTACCCAGTCTGGCTGGCCTACCCCGCCGGCATGCTGGAGGGAGCCCGCCTCCTGGACGCCCCGCCGCATCATATCAGCGGTGAGGAGACGATTCAGATTGCCCGTGACTACGAATTTCTCGTGCTCTTCACCAGCACCCCCGGCTTTCCCGGGGACATCCGCCTGGCACGCGCAATCAAGGACGCAAACCCAAACATCAAAATTTGTTTTGTTGGCCCGCACGTGACCGTGTTGCCAGAGAAGTCTTTGCGGGAGTGTCTCGCCATCGACTTTGTCGCCCGTAAGGAATTCGACTATACGGTAGTCGAATTCGCGCAAGGCAAGCCCCTGGACGAAATTCTCGGCATCTCGTTCCTGCGTGATGGGAGAGTGGTCCACACACCGGACCGTCCACAAGTTCAGGACCTGGACGCACTTCCTCATGTGACCGACGTCTACAAACGCGATCTCGACGTCACCCGTTACAACGTGCCCTTCTTGCTGCATCCCTACGTTGCGTTGTATTCCACGCGCGGATGCCCCGCGCAGTGCACTTTCTGCCTGTGGCCCCAGACGCTGAGCGGACATCCGTGGCGCAAACGATCCACCGATGACGTCGCCGCCGAGATGGCCAAGGTGAAGTCACACTGGCCCGATGTGAAAGAATTCTTCTTCGACGACGACACCTTCAACATCCAGAAGGCCCGCACCATTGAACTCTGCGGCAAGCTAAAGCCGCTCGGCCTCACCTGGTCGTGCACCTCCCGCGTGACCACCGACTACGAGACTCTCAAGGCCATGAAGGAAGCCGGATGCCGCTTGTTGATTGTCGGCTACGAATCCGGCGATCCGCAGATCCTCAAGAACATAAAAAAAGGCGCCACCGTCGAGCGTGCGCGCCAGTTCACCAAGGATTGCCACAAGCTCGGCCTCGTAATTCACGGCGACTTCATCCTCGGCTTGCCCGGCGAAACCCGCCAGACCATCCGCAACACCATCAACTTCGCCAAAGAACTCGATGTCGAAACCATTCAGGTTTCCGTCGCGCACGCCTATCCCGGAACCGAACTCTACGACCAGGTCGTGAAAAACGGATTCATGGCGGCAGACACGAAGATGGTCGACGAAGGCGGCCATCAACTCGTGCACATTGAATATCCCGATTTGCCCGCCGCGGAAATCATGGAGCAGGTCCATCGCTTCTACGACGAATATTACTTCCGACCGAAAGCGGCCTTCCGTATCTTAAAAAGAGCAGCCTTCAACAGCGATGATCGCAAGCGGCTCTACAAAGAAGCCAAGGCATTTCTAAAAACTCGAGCCATGCGCCACAAGTGGGTCCAAGAAAAGCAATCCGAGGCAGAGTCCTCAGCAGCGGTCGAACCGGCCAAAGCCTAGGCGGAATGTGACTTTTCGTAAATACCTGGTGTTGGCCGGAGTGGCCATCTTTGGATCCGTGGGTGATTCGTTGCTCTCCCGCGGCATGAAGGAAGTCGGCAACATTTCCATTCACAACCTGCAGGCCGTCTTCTTCGCGGTGCGGGATCCCTGGATCATTAGCGGAATTTTTCTGCTGTTTGCTTTCTTCGCCGCCTACGTGACCGCCCTTTCCTGGGCCGACCTCACCTACGTTCTTCCGGCAACTTCGATCGGCTACGTTCTGCTGGCTCTCATCGCGAAGTTCATTCTTCACGAGCAGGTCACCCCCGGGCGATGGCTCGGGATACTGCTCATCACCGCCGGAGTGGGATTTGTCGCCGGAGGACCCGCGTTGACCCATGCCCATGACCACCTTGCCGAGCACGCCGAAGTAGCCAGCGTGGGAGGTGAGTCGTGAAACACGCCTACACGTGGGGTGCAATTGCCGTGATCGTAGCTGCCTCCGTCACCGGCGACGTTCTGATGTCCCGCGCCATGAAACAGGTCGGCGACGTCGGCGAGTTGTGGCGCAAGCGAGGCATGCTCGTGGTCATCGGACGCGTCCTTCGCCACCCATACTTTGTTCTCGGAATTCTCGCCATGGCGGTCGCATTCTTCAGCCTCCTGTTCGGACTCTCCTGGGGCGACGTCAGTCTGGTTGCCCCCGCCACCGCATCCCTGACCTTTGTCGGAAACGCCGCAGCCGCGAAAGTTCTTCGCCACGAACACGTTGATCAACGCCGTTGGATCGCCGCTTGTCTAGTCGCCTGCGGCGTAGCCTTGTTGGCGGCGTAGAAATCAGGTCTTAGGTCTCGGCTCTCTCAGTATTTGTGTCGTAATAGGCTTGGGAAGGACACGACTTCAGTCGTGCCATCATTGGCCTACCAGCGACTCTGACGCGAGGGAACTACTCGATGACAGCCACGGTAATGGAGGATGCAGTGGTGACGTTTTGGAGCCGCGAGGATCTGGAATCGCTGCTGCAAAGGCAACCAAAGTACTACCGCGAATTGGTCGACATTCTTGAAGAGAGTACGTCTTACGACAAAAAGATCTCTGCCGCACATTCAGTTTGGGACCGGGCAAGTGTGGTTCATTGAAAGAAGAAGCCTCGGAATGACTCGCGTTTCCATTATTGCCAGGCTCCTGGGTGAGGAGGACAGGTGGCTTTGCGACACCTGTATCGAGCGTCTGATGGGCGTCGACCAAGGCCGAATAAGCGACTTCACCCGACAAATGGCCAAGTCACAACACTATTTCGTAAAGACGTCGAAGGTCGGATGTTCCGAGTGCGGGACTCTTCGGCATCCATGCACCCGAGCTTTGACCTGCGACTTTATGTAAGAAACACCATTCTCAACTGGCGAAACCAGGCGTTTGCAGCAGTTTGCGCCGTTTCTTCCCTTGCACCCGGTCGGGCCGGCTGGCCCAGCCACAACTCTCATCCAAACAACCGCATAAACCCCGTGGCCGGCAAATCCGGCACCAGAAACGTCGCATCCCGTTTGCCGGCGACTCTTGCGATGGATTGCGCCGCCTGATATCCACTTCGCACCGCTCCCTCCATCGTCGCCGGCCAGCCCGTCGCCGTCCAATCTCCCGCCAAAAACACCCGTGGCCAGATCGTCTCCGCGCGCGGGCGATTCAGATCGATCCCCGGCTTCGGCGAATAAGTCGCATGGATTTCCTTGATCACCGTCGACTTCACCAGATTCGCTTCCCGCGCCGCCGGAAAGAACTCGCGCAGCTCACTCACCGCGAGGTCGACGATTTCCTGCTTAGACTTTTCCACCAATCCCTTCGACGAACTGACAACCAGTTCCACGTAGCTGCCGTGGCCGTTGTTCTCACGCTTCTGCAGCTTCGATTTGTGGAACATCCACTGGATCGTCCGATCGAGGAGCACCGCATGATCTAAGTCCGAAATCTCTCGATCGAACCACAGGTGAATCCCCGTGATCGGCGAGGTTTCGAAGCGCGACAGAGAGTCGCGCAGCGCCTGCGCCGCCGACGTGTTAGGCAAAATGCTGGCCAGCCCATCGAATGGCAACGCCAGCACCGCATAATCAAACACCTCGTCCCTGCCCCCAATGCCCAATTGCACGTGCGAAAGCTCAGCCCGAAACGATTCGGCCGAGGTGCGGAATCTTACCTCTCCACCGTGGCTTTCGATATAGCTCCGCGCGGCATCGTACAAATCCGTAAGCGGAATCTGGGGCACACCCATGTGCCTTGCGTGCGGCGACCGCAGGGACTCGCGTACCACCTGTCCGGCGGAAGAAATGGAAACGCGATCGATGTCTTCATTCAGCGCACTGACCAGAATCGGCTTCCAGAAGCGTTCAATCGACTTCTCCGTCTGCCCGTGATTCTGCAGCCAGGTGAGGAACGATTGTCCGTTATCGCGCAGTGGCAGTGGAATCAGTGCGGCCAATGCCCGTGCAATCGCCACTTTGTCGATGACTTCCAGAAACGGAAATCTCAAAAACGCGGGCGCTGTATGCAAAGGCGCGGGCAGTCCAGATTCGTTCATCACCGTTGCCCGTCCGCCCGGTTCGATGAAGGTCATCTGATTGAACCAGTGAATCTTGCTATCGACTCCGATGCGACGGTAGAACTCGACGAGATTCGTGCAGCAGCCAAACAACACGTGCTGACAGTTGTCGACAACCTCACCTGTGCCGGGATGCTGGTAGGAAGACGCGCGCCCACCGAGATAGGGGCGTCGCTCGAACAGGGTAACGTGGAAGCCGGTCGAACCCAGCGCGCATGCCGCCGCCAGTCCGGCCAGACCGCCTCCGACCACGGCTACATTGGGAGGTTGTGTCCAGGACTGGGGCATTACACCAACCGCTTCAGGAATCCCTTCCCCAGGATGACAAATTTCTCGCGCCGGGTCAGGCTCACTCGTTCCGCAAAAACTTCATAACGGCGCAGGGCGATCTTCTCGAGCAGGCGCTGGTAGATGGTCAGCAGCACCCACAAGGCAGGTTGGCTGTCTTCGCTGACCAGTGGAATCAGATCATGGCCCGATTGGTAAAACTCTCTTGCCCGTTCCGCTTCCATGGCCAGGAGCGCGCGCATGCGAGTCGAATCCGGCGTTCCCGTCAGATCACCCGGTACAAGCTCGTGCTTGTACAAGTCTTCGAGCGGAATGTAGACGCGCCCCATCTCAGCGTCTTCCTTCACGTCCCGGATGATGTTAGTCAGTTGAAACGCAACCCCGCAGCGCTCCGCCAGGCGCTCCGCGGCCTGATCCCGATAGCCGAAGATTTTGATACATACCAACCCCACCACCGAAGCTACGTGATAGCAGTAGAGATACAAATCCTTGAAGGACCGGTACTGCACGACTGGCTCCAACGTGCCCGATTGCGCTGCCTGCTGTTGGTACACGTCAGCGCTCTCGTCGGGCACGTCCATCAAGGTGCCGAAGGCCAACTGGTCCAGCAATTCGCCGGGAATGTGGTACCGCCGCTGCGCGTCGGTCAGGGCCAGAAAGATCGGATCATCTGTCGGCTCGCCCGCCTGCGCATGATGAAGCGCATCCAGCCAGGCTTCCAGCTTCGCGCGCCGCTCCCAGGTTGGGAGGGTGGCGTCGTCCGAGAGATCGTCACAGCGTCGCATGAAGGCGTAGACCGCGCACAACGCCTCTCGTTTTCGTCGCGGCAAGACGAGAAACGCGTAATAAAAATTCTTGGCCGAGGTGCGCGCAATCCCGCGACAGACTGAATAGGCCATCGCCAGTTGCGACTCGGTGGGCACGAATTGGATCGGAGATGACTGCACGCCTGCGCTCATAGCAACTTCCCCAGCGCAGCCCGGGCTACCAGCGCCAGTTTGCGGGCCTTGGAAATCGAAGGACGCCGACCCAGAACGGCAAATCCCTGCTGCTCGATGGCGTTGAGAATTTCCTGCCCTCCGCGGGTGAACAATTCCAAATCGATCGCCAGTTCCCTGTCCACCTTACCCACCAGTGGCCGCCCTTGATCAAACCATTCGCGCGCCCGTTGAACTTCAAACTTCATCATTTCGCAAAAAGGCGGCGTGTTGCGCTCGGCCGCAATATCCTCTTCGCTGACGCCGAATTGACTTAGATCCTCCAAGGGCAGGTAGATCCGACTTTTGGCGTAATCAACCGACACATCCTGCCAGAAGTTCGCCAGCTGCAGGGCAGTACAGGTGAAATCCGAAAGCTTCTGCCGCTCCGCATCGCGATAGCCGCACAGATACAGCACAAGATGTCCCACGGGATTGGCCGAGTAACGACAGTATCCGAGCAGATCGTTAAAGGTCGGAAAGCGTGTGACCGTTTGATCCTGGCGGAAGGCCATTAAAAGATCCGAAAACTCCTGTTGAGGAATCTCGAACGTGCGCACCGTCTCGGCCAAGGCAACGAACACTGGATGCCGAGGCGTTCCCGAGTAACACGCCTCCAACTCCCTCTCCCACTGGCCAAGCAGCAGCAATGACGCGCTTGGGTCACCTACTTCATCGCCCAAATCATCCGAAATCCGGCAATACGCGTACACATTGAAGAAATGCTGCCGCAATCTTTGCGGCAGAAACCAGGTCGCTACCGAAAAATTCTCATAGTGCGTCCTCGCCAGCCGTTGACAATACGCCTGCGCGGCCTCGAGCGAAGGCGCAACCTGCGGGATCGCGTACTCGGGCGGTAAGCTGCTCCAACCAGCCAGCGGGGTAGACGCGGGCACTGGCCGGGATTCGCTGTTGGCGATAGATGTCATGGCGAGTCTCTTCCCGGTCTGAAAATCCCTACAATTAGTGCCCTGGAATGATGGCGGTCTTGATATCGCCGTTGCGGTTCAACATATGCCGCAACACATCGTGCAAACGAGACAACGGCGCTTCGCCAGTAATGTAATCAGTTCCGCAAACTTTCTTTTCCGCGATCAGCGCAAACGCCCGGCGCACTGTCTCCGGCGTGTGATGGAACGTCGCCTTCAGCGAGATTTCCGAATAGTGCAGCCGGTTGGTATCAAGCTGCACCTTGCTGCCGCTCGCGCAACCACCAAAGAAATTTACCGTGCCGCCCTTGCGCACCATCTGTACAGCCCATTCCCATGCCTCAGTACGGCCCACGGCTTCAATCACTACATCGGCGCCGCGCTTCTCACGCGTGAGTTCCCGCACCGCCTCGATCGGATCTTTCACCTGCGTGATCTGCACGACCTCATGCGCTCCCTTGCGTTTGGCCAACGTCACCTGGGAGTCGCGTTTCACGACGGCAATTACGTTGCAACCGATCGCCTTGGCCACTTGCACAAACATGAGCCCGATCGGCCCGCCGCCAATCACCGCCACCGTGTCGCCGATTTCGACTCCGGTCTCATGCAAGCCGCGCAGAACGCACGCCAGCGGTTCTGTCATGGCGGCATCTTCGAACGTCACATGCGGAGGGATGGCCAGCATGTTGCTCTCAACAATCCGCCGGGGAATACGGATGTATTCCGCATACGCTCCATTGTTGAACAGCAGATCTTCGCAGAGGTTTTCCTGGTGCTTGGAACAGAAGAAGCACTGTCCGCAAGGCGCCGAGTTTAGCGCCACCACCCGCATGCCTTTCTTGAACCCGCGGACCCCGTGCCCAACTTCTTCCACAACTCCCGCTAACTCATGCCCGAACAATGCTGGCGGAACGATCATCCGCGCGTGATATCCGCGCTGGTATACCTTCAGGTCGGTGCCGCAGGTCAGCGCGACCTGCACCTTGATCAGAACCTCTCCCTCCCGGACTCGTGGGATGGGAACCTGCTCAATCTTGATATCCTCTTTTCCGTAGAGGACCGCCGCCGTCATTTTTCCATTCACTTCGAGTTTCCTTCCCATGCGCTGCCCGGCTGAATCACGATTTTCATGGAATCAGGTTGTGGATGGGCAGCCAGCTCGAGCGCTTCCAGAGCACGTGATAGCGGAAACCGGTGGCTGATGAGGCGTTCCAACTCCATCTCTTGGCCCATCACGAAGCGTACCGACTCCTCCTGCAGCTCCACAGAAGCGCTGTACGACCCCAACAATGTCTTCTCGTCCACGCAAATGGCAGCGGGATCTACGACTACCTCTCCGCGCACCGTCTGCGCAAACAGTAACACCTGGCCTCCTGGACGCGTTGCGTCCATGGCTGGCCGGATCAGGCTCGTGCCCCCAACCGCCAGAATCACGGCGTCGGCGCCACGGCCCTCCGTCGCTTCGCGCACCTGCTCGGTCACATTCGTGCGCGACGCGTCAATGGTGAGGCCCAAACCGAAGCTTTTAGATATTGTAAGCCTCTGCGAATACAAATCGGAAGTGATTACCCTTGCCCCGGTGCGCTGTGCCAACTTGCTCAAAATGAGACCGATGGGCCCTTGCCCAATCACCAGAACCGTCTCGTCCGCCGCCAAATGAAGGGCATCGATCCCCTTCATGCAAGTATTCACAGGCTCCACGAAACAGGCCTGTTCGAAAGAAAGGTCGTTGGAAATCCTCACTGTCCCCTGGCGCACGATCCAATCCATCACGCGTACGTACTCGGCGAACCCCCCGCCACTAGGCTCAAATCCGGCCGTGCACCCTACTCTTTTATAGGTCTCGCACTGTGCGAATGTCTTGTGACGGCAGTAGTAGCACTCGCGGCAAGGGATGTGATGAAAGACCATTACCCGGTCACCCGGCCGGAACTGACTCACGCCTTGTCCAACACCCACCACAACACCGGAAGTTTCATGCCCGAATATCCGCGGCGCGGAATGCGAGCCAGTGGCAATCTTCTTCAAATCCGTTCCGCAAATCCCGCAGGTATGAACCCGCAGCAACAGCTCGCCCGCACCGATCTCGGGAACCGGCACGGTCTCCACGCGCACGTCGTTCTTCCCTCGATAGACAGCGGCCAACATGGTCGCGGGAACTCTCTTCAAATGGTCCTCGATCGAGATTTGCCCAGCGATAGCCATCAGTTGGTCTGCTCTTGCTTTGCGCGCACTTCGCTATGCGGCAAAGTATTAGTGAAGCGCACGTCTAACGTCATGTGGTCGAGATAAGGCTGCTCCTGCTTGATGAAATGCCGGTCTTTCACCTGCATCACGCAATAAAAGCCGTCGACCTTCACGACGCGTTCCGTCGTCAACGGAATTTTGGCGAACTTCCCCGGATCGAGCCACCCGATCTGTGTCTTGTCTTGCATCACGTCCGGAGTGCTCATCAGCACATTGCTGTAAAGCTTGTGATGTAAATCGACGAGCCGTACCTGCCATCCGATAATCCGCGAATCGCCCTCGCCGACTCTCTGGGGCGCGCAGACAAACGTGTAACGGTTCCGACCAGTCTGATCCTTCACGCGAATCTCGCAGGTCGGATTCTCAGGATCTAAATCAACCTGCAAACTTTGCTCCGTCACGCGCGTCGGCCCCTTGCGAAAACTCTCCGCATATACAAACGAAGCCGTGGTCTGTGCGAACATCTCGCCCAACATCAACGCAACAATCGCCCATCCCCACAATCCACGCATACTCCTGTTCCACACCCTCAAACCCTGTCATCCCGACGGGAGAACTCCGGCAAGCGAAGCGCGTCGGAGTTCGGAGTGGAGGGACCTTGTGCTCCGTCGGTTCGCGAGCAAACATTCACGGAAAAATTCGTTGAAGGAGCACACCGGCCCCTCAACTTTTCCGGGAACCACTTCCCTGCACCGACAACCCCTCGCCCCCCGTAATCAACATTCTCTCCTTTAAATCCGCACACAACGCCCGCGCCGCCTTTTCACTGTTGCGCGCCAGTCGCATCACCGTCCCCCACACCCAGGGACGCTCGGCGGCATAGAGCACGAACTTCCCGGTACGAAAACTACCGTCCGCCGCTGTGAACTGCTCCATCGGCGGCATCGGAAATCCAACTTCGTCGGAGATCACCTTCGCGACGGCGAATACCAATCCGTGTGCCTGCGCGCTCTTCGCCACCGACGCTGCTTCCATATCCACCGCCTGCGCTCCGTACGCCTTCGCGAGTTTGGCCTTCTGTTCCTCTCCGGCCACCGATGAGAAACTCACCAACACTCCGCTCCCTGACCCTGTATCAACCCTGCTGCCATCCCGCGCGTCGACTACTTGCCTCGCGTGCACCAATTCGCCCACCCGCAGCTGCTTTTCCAGCGCCCCGGCAAAGCCCACCGACCACACTGCGCGCGGCTGATAAAGCGCGATCACAGCCTCGGCCGCCCGCCGTGATGCCTCCGTGCCAATCCCGCCGCAAACCACAACGCATTTATCGTTTTCAAAGAACCGGAATTCCCTGCCCGCGTATTCGCGGTCGGTAGAATGCCAATCCTTCACCAGCGGCCCGACTTCCCTCTCCAGCGCCGCTACCATGGCGATCTCAGGCATAGCCCTTGGCTCGAAACCAGGCGGTCGCGCGCCGCAACGCGTCGTCCACCGGCACAATCGTCCAGCCCAGTTCCCGTTCCGCCTTCGCCGACGAAACAAACATCTTCTTGCGTCCCATCCGTACTGCGTCGATCGTCGCTCGCGGCTCGCGCCCCATAATCCTTCCGGTCACAACCTCGTCCACCACTCCGGTCGCCAGCGCCATAAAATACGGCACCTTCACACGCGGCGACGTCAATCCCGTAATCGCCGCCAGTTTGTCGAGAATCTGCTTCAACGTCAGATTCTCTCCTCCCAGGATGTAGCGCTGTCCGCTCTTTCCTTTTTCCAGCGCCGCCACATGTCCGCGCGCACATGCCGTCGCATCGACCAGGTTCAATCCGGTATCCACATACGCGGGAAATTTTTTCTTCAGGAAGTCCACCACGATCCGCCCGGTCGGCGTCGGCTTGATATCCATCTCTCCCACCGGCGTAGACGGATTCACCACCACTACATCTTGACCGCTGTGTCCCGCCTCAAGCGCGACCTGCTCCGCCATGAATTTCGAACGCTTGTAGTGTCCGATCATGTCCGAAAGAGAAACCGGCGACTCCTCGTCGGCAATCTGTCCGTTGGACGCAAACCCCATCGTCGCGACGCTCGACGTGTACACTACCCGCCGCACTCCACTCTTTCGCGCCGCCTCCAGCAGCGCGCGAGTGCCTTCCACATTCGACCGGTACATCTGCTCTGGATCCTTCACCCACAGCCGATAATCCGCGGCCACGTGGAAAACAATTTCACAACCTGCAACAGCCTTCTGCAGGGACGGTGCCGAGCGCAAATCACCTGTGACGCGGTCCGCCTTTAACCCGTCCAGATTGCGCAGGTCACTGGTTTGCCGGACCAGTAGTCGCAAATCCGCGCCCTGTTCCGCGAGTACCCGCGCAACATGCGCGCCCAGAAACCCCGTCGCGCCTGTAACAAAGACCTTCAAGAACAGTTCTCAGTTCCCGGTTCTAGTTCTCAGTTCTGGACAATCAGTGCTCGGTACTCGGTTCTGATCTCGCGTAGTTTGCAAGCAGACCGACTCTGCTCAAAACCACCAAACCCTGTCATCCCGACCGGAGAACTCCGGCAAGCGAAGCGCGCCGGCGTTCGGAGTGGAGGGACCTTGAGTTCCCGTCGGATCTTCACAACACCACAAGGAGAAGGTGTCCCATGAATCGTTCCGGGAAGGGCACGGCTTCAGCCGTGCCGCAAAGAACCACACAAAAAACGGGCTTCAGCCCCCCAAAGCCCATCACCGGCCCTCATCTCGAAACCGCTAGCGGCCTTCCCGGCCCGACTCTCCCGCCACCACCTTCGCGTACGTCGTCAGCGCCAGCAGCGGAAAGTATTGGCTGTACATGTGGTATTTCAAATAGAACACGCGTGGGAAACCCGTGCCCGTCCAGTTGGCCTCGCTCCATGATCCGTCCTTCTTTTGCGTGCGTAGGAGATAGGCAATCCCGCGCGCCACCGAATCGCTGCGCGTGTCATTCGCCGCCATCAGACCCATCACCGCCCACGCCGTTTGCGAAGCAGTGCTTTCCCCTTGCCCTTTGGTATTGGGATCGTCGTACGAGTGGATGCTTTCGCCCCAGCCGCCATTGGCGTTCTGCATCATTCGCAGCCACTCCGCTGCCTGTTGCACATACGGCTCGTGGTGATCGACTCCCATCGACTCCAGTCCGCGCAGCACTAAGGCTGTCCCATAGATGTAATTCACGCCCCAGCGGCCGAACCACGACCCATCGGCCTCCTGCTCCTTGCGCAGAAACGCGATCGCTCTCTTAACTGCTTTGTGGTTCTTGTCAAATCCGTAAGTCGCCAGCATCTCCAGGATTCGCCCCGTAATGTCCACCGTCGGAGGATCGAGCATCGCGTTGTGATCCGCGAACGGCACATACTGAAACACCATCCGGTCGTTATCTTTATCAAACGACGCCCATCCGCCATTGCGGCACTGCATCGACAAAATCCAGTCGATCGCCCGCTGTACCGACTCCCGCTGATACCGCCCGTTGGGGTGCTCCACCCGGCTCAGCGCCAGGCAGACCTGCGCGCTGTCATCCACGTCGGGATAGAACTCATTGTTGAACTCGAAGTACCACCCGCCCGGCTGACCGTCGCGATTCTTGACCTTCCAATCGCCAGCTTTCCGCACTTGCTTCTGCAGGAGCCAATCCGCACACTTCACCATGCGCGGATCGTTGCCCGGGACACCTGCTTCGCCAAGCGTAAATAGCGCATACGCCGTATCCCATACCGGAGAAGCGCAGGGCTGCATCCGGAATGTATCTTTCTCCTCGATCCCGAGCTTTTCAAATTCATCCATCGCGCGAATCAATTGCGGATCGTCGATCGAGTATCCCAGGCAGCGCAGGGCAATCACCGAGTTCATCATCGACGGGAAGATGGCTCCGAGCCCATCGCTCATCTCGAAGCGCTCCAGCATCCACTTCTCCGCCTTCTTCAGAGCGATGGAGCGCAGTGGCCGGATGTGCACCCGTTCAAACGCATGCACCATCCGGTCCACCAGCAGGAAGAAATTCCGCCAGGAAATCTTATTCTTCGACCAGTGCAGATGCATGCGCGACCGGTCGCGCCCGCCCACAAAGAGCTCTTCAATTCCCATTTCCTCTGGCAACTTCTTGAAGGGCTTCTTCGCGTAGCAGATCGAGAGCGGCACCAGAATGGCCCGCGACCAGGACGAAATCTCGTAGATGTTGAACCAGAACCAGTTGGGGAAAAGCACAATCTCGGGCGGAATCGCCGGGCACGCGTCGTAGTCATACTGCCCGAAGAAGCACAGATACAGCTTCGTAAACGTGTTGACTTCAGTTACTCCACCCAGCTTGAGGATCTTTTTCCGCGCCTTCTCGATCGCCGGGTGCTCTGCGCGAATCCCCGCCAGCTTGAGCCCGAAGTAGGATTTCACCGACGCACTCACATTCGACGGTCCGCCCTGATAAATACTCCACCCGCCATCCTCATTCTGATGCTGCAGGATGTAGCGCGCCGCCTTGGCAAAGCGCTCGGCATTCACATCGCCCAGCAGAGTGTGCAGGATGATGTAGTCGGCCTCAAGAGTAGTATCGGCCTCGAGTTCCCCGCACCAGTAGCCGTCTTCGTGTTGCTCGCCGAATAGAAAGCGGCGCGCCGCGTCGGTTGCGGCAGCTACCCGGCTGGAAAGGTCGTCAATTTTTCCGAAGCGAAGCTGTGGAGCAGAGGTGGTGGGTGATCCGGGGGAGTAATCTTCCATCTAGTGTTGACTCCGTTAGTCCGCGCTGACACTCGCGGGCGCGGCGGCAATGGCTTCCACAATCTCCGGTGGCAAGCCAAAGCGCACGTTCTCGGGCATGACTTCCAGTTCCTGCACGTTGTCGAATCCCTTACTGGCCAGGAACTTCACAACTTCCTCCACCAGGCACTCCGGAGCCGAGGCTCCGGCCGTCAGCGCGATGGTTTTCACGCCTTCCAGCCACTCCGCCTGGATGTTCTTATAGCTGTCGATCAAGTGGGATTTCGTTGCCAGATTCCGCGACACTTCCACCAGACGATTGGAATTCGAAC